>Ga0065165_1003233_pt1 | contig 11817 bp, 11 predicted proteins | sample AraplaMF_Cvi_mMF_FD_63813 | JGI IMG/M metagenome (GOLD analysis project Ga0065165, IMG submission 63813) | Arabidopsis root microbial communities from the University of North Carolina, USA - plate scrape MF_Cvi_mMF (version 2) (version 3) | ecosystem: Host-associated > Plants > Roots >... | reverse complement strand
CGCTTCGCCCACCACTACGTGCGGGTCCGCCCAGGCACCGACATCCCGCTGGTGTGGGGCATCCTCTGGCACATCTTCGAGAACGGCTGGGAAGACAAGGAATACATCGCCGCCCGCACCTATGGCATGGATGACGTCCGCAAGGAAGTGGCCAAGTGGACCCCGGACAAGGTCACCGACGTGACCGGCGTACCGGAGGCATCGGTCCGGATGGCGGCCGAGATGCTGGCCAAGAACAGGCCGTCCTCGGTGGTCTGGTGCATGGGCATCACCCAGCACCACGTCGGCACCGCCAATGTGCGCGCGCTGTCGATCCTGCAGCTGGCGCTGGGCAATATCGGCATCCAGGGCGGCGGCGCCAACATCTACCGCGGCCACGACAACGTGCAGGGCGCCACCGACGTCGGCCCGAACGGCGATTCGCTGCCGGGCTATTACGGCATCGCCGAAGGCGCGTGGAAGCACTTCGCCGCCGTCTGGGGCGTCGACTACGAGTGGATCAAGTCGCGCTTCGGCTCCAAGGAGCTGATGGAAAAGCCGGGCATCACGGTCTCGCGCTGGTACGACGCGGTGCTCGAGGATAACCAGTACGTCGACCAGCCGAGCAACCTGCGCGCCGTGTTCTACTGGGGCCACGCGCCCAACAGCCAGACCCGCCTGCCGGACATGAAGAAGGCGATGCAGAAGCTGGACATGCTGGTCGTGGTCGACCCCTATCCGAGCATGACGGCCTCGATGCACGGGCGCACGGACGGCGTCTACCTGCTGCCGGCCGCCTCGCAGTTCGAGTGCCAGGGCTCGGTGACGGCCTCGAACCGCTCGATCCAGTGGCGCGAGCGCGTGATCCAGCCGCTGTTCGAGTGCAAGACCGACCACGAGATCATGTATCTGCTGGCCAGGAAGCTCGGCTTCGCCGAACAGCTGGTGAAGAACATCAAGGTGGTCAACAACGAGCCGGTAATCGAGGACATCCTCCGCGAGATCAACCGCTCCTGCTGGACCATCGGCTACACCGGCTGCTCGCCGGAACGCCTCAAGCTGCACATGCAGAACAAGCACACCTTCAACCCGACCACCATGCGCGCCGACGACGGGCCGTGCAAGGGCGACTACTACGGCCTGCCGTGGCCTTGCTGGGGCACGCCGGAGATGAAGCACCCCGGCACGCCGATCCTGTACGACCTGAAGAAGTCCGTGGCCGAGGGCGGCCTGCCGTTCCGCGCCAACTGGGGCGTCGAGCACAACGGCGAGAGCCTGCTGGCCGCCGACGGTTCGACCAACAAGGACAGCGAACTGGACGTCGGCTATCCGGAATTCGACCACGTCTTCCTGAAAAAGCTGGGCTGGTGGGCCGACCTCACGCCGGAAGAGCAGAAGGCCGCCGAGGGCAAGAACTGGAAGACCGACCTGTCGGGCGGCATCATCCGCGTCGTCATCTCGCACGGCTGCGCGCCCTGGGGCAATGCGCGGGCGCGCGCCAACGTCTGGAACTTCCCGGACCCGGTGCCGACGCACCGCGAGCCGCTGGTCTCGCCGCGGCGCGACCTGGTCGCCAAGTACCCGACCTACGACGACAAGGCCGCCTTCTGGCGCCTGCCGACCCTGTACAAATCGGTGCAGCAGGTCGACTTCTCGAAGGACTATCCGCTGATCATGACCTCCGGCCGCCTGGTCGAGTACGAAGGCGGCGGCGAGGAGACCCGCTCCAACCCGTGGCTGGCCGAGCTGCAGCAGAACATGTTCTGCGAAGTGAATCCGGACGACGCGGCCCAGATCGGCGTCAAGCTGGGCGATTTCATGTGGGTCGAGACCCCGACCGGGGCGCGCCTGAAGCTGATGGCGATGGTCACCCAGCGCGTGCCCCAGGGCATCGTCTGGATGCCCTTCCACTTCGGCGGCTGGTGGATGGGCGAGGACCTGGAAAAGCACTATCCGGAAGGCGGCGCCCCGACCGTGCGCGGCGAGGCCGTCAACACCGGCTGGACCTATGGCTACGACGCCGTGACCATGATGCAGGAAACCAAAGTGTCGATGTGCCGCCTGGTGCGCGCCTAACACTCGAGCGAGGAGAACGAAATGGCCGCAAGGATGAAGTTTATTTGCGACACGGAGCGCTGCATCGACTGCAACGGCTGCGTGACGGCCTGCAAGAACGAGCATGAGACGCCCTGGGGCGTGAACCGGCGCCGCGTCGTCACCATCAACGACGGCGTGCCGGGCGAGCGCTCGATCTCGATGGCCTGCATGCACTGTACCGACGCGCCCTGCCTGGCGGTGTGCCCGGTCAACTGCATCTACCACACCGAGGACGGCATCGTGCTGCACTCGAAAGACCAGTGTATCGGCTGCGGCTACTGCTATTACGCCTGTCCGTTCGGCGCGCCGCAATTCCCGGAGAGCGGCCTGTTCAACCATCGCGGCAAGATGGACAAGTGCACCTTCTGCGCCGGCGGCCCGGAACCGGACACCTCGGAAGCCGAGTTCAAGAAATACGGCCGCAATCGCATCGCCGAAGGCAAGCTGCCGGCCTGCGCCGAGATGTGCGGCACCAAGGCCCTGATCGGCGGCGACGCCGGCGTGATCGCCGACATCTACCGCCAGCGCGTGGAGACCCGCGGCTACGGCCCGGAACTGTGGGGCTGGAAGATCGCCTACGGCAAGCCGAAGCGCGGCGGCGCTATCCAAGCCACCGGCGATGGCCCGCGCGAAAACCAGAACCTCAGGGATTCGCAGAACGACGAGGGGAGGCTGCCATGAAGCGGCTTTTTCTCCTCCTGTTTCCGCTGGCGCTGATGGCCGGCTGCCTGGAAGTCGACCAGCACCCGAAATGGGTCAAGGGCCAGTACGCCGGCAAGAAGGACGACCTGCCGTTCGCGACCCACTTCCACAAGGACAGGCTGGCCTGGTGGGGCACGATCAGCAACCGCAACCAGCACCAGAACGAATACAACCGGGCCAATCCCTGAGGAGCTCAGCATGCGATCGTTCATCTTACGCTTATTGATAGCACTGAGCATGGCGCTGAGCCTGTCCACCGCCTGGGCCGGCGTGCCGAACAACCGCGCCGAGCCGGCCTACGCCGAAGAGCAGACCATCCTGCAGGCCGAAAAGGATTCGCGCTCGCCGCAACCGGGGCTGGCCGACAAGGATTCCGGCCGCGTCCACATCGACCGCCACTACCTCGGCCAATACGGGCAGAAGGAGGGCACAGTCATCGTCCAGCGCGGCGGCAACCAGTGGCGCGTGCTGCGCAATGGTCCGCTGGCGACCCTGTCCGGCACCATCCTCGTGCTGGCGCTGGTGGCGGTGCTGCTGGTGGCCAAGCTGGTCGGCAAGCTGACTTCCGACCCCGACACCGGGCGCCGCATCCAGCGCTTTACCGCCTGGGAGCGCCACGTGCACTGGGCGACGGCGATCAGCTTCATCATCCTTGCCGTCACCGGTCTGGTGATCCTGTTCGGTAAGAAGCTGCTGATCCCGCTGCTCGGGCATGACGTGTTCGCCTTCATTGCCTACATCTTCAAATACCTGCACAACTTCGTCGGGCCGCTGTTCATCGTCTGCTCGGTGCTGATGTTCTTCACCTTCCTGCGCCGGAATTTCTTCCGCCGCATCGACTGGCTGTGGTTCAAGAAGGGCGGCGGCATGCTGACCCACGAGCACGTGCCGGCCGGCTTCTTCAATGCCGGCGAGAAGAGCTGGTTCTGGCTGGGCGTGACCTTGCTGGGCCTGGTGATGTCGATCAGCGGCCTGATCCTCGATTTCATCAGCTTCGGCCAGACCCGCTACGTGCTGCAGGTGGCCAACTACCTGCACCTGCTGGGCGCCACCTTCTACATCGCCGCCGCCATGGGCCACATCTACATCGGCACCTGGGGCACGCCCGGCGCCTACCACGCGATGCGCCACGGCGACGTCGACGAAGCCTGGGCCCGCGCCCACCACGGTGTCTGGCTGGACGAAGTGAAGGCGGGCGTGCCGGTCGGCACCTTCGACAAGCGCGTGCCACCGCCCGATCATCCGCCGGCCGGCGGCGCACCGGGTAATGTGCCACCGGGAGTCCGCCCATGAAAGCATCAGTTTTTCTTATGCATGGAGCGGCGCTGGCGCTGCTCCTGACGGCGGCCGGCTGCAAGCAGCATGGCGACGAGGCCATGCGCGAAACCAAGTTCCCGGGCATGGTCTCGGCCGGCGGCGGCACCAGCGGCCAGGTGATGGCCGCCAGCAGCAAGCCGAAGACCGATGCCACTTATGCGGGCGGCACGCCGGGCATCGCAGGCGGGTCCGGGGGCAATAATGCAGGCGCCGAGATGGGCGGCACCACCCGCGAAACCGGGCAGGGCCCGAGTTCGGGCACATCGACGCCGTCGAGCGGTGCCGCCGCACAGACAGGCGCTACCGACAAGCCGTCCGGCGACAGCGGCAACAATCCGGTGAAGCCAGATGCAGCGCCGGCGCCGCAGCCGGCCGCCGCCCACCGCGACCCGGGCGCGAACAGCGCTGCGCCGGGACGCTGACCGATAGGGGACACCATCATGAAACCGATCCACATCAGGCGAGGGCAGAATGGCCGGCATCCGGCCATCAAGGCGGCCCTGCTGATCGCGGGCCTGCTGGTCGCGAGCCTGGCCTGGGCGGCCCTGCCGCCGCCGACGCCGGCCCAGCAGCAGGCCGCAGCCGAGAAAAAGGCCAAGGCCGACGCCCAGGCCGCCAAGGACAAGGAAAGCCTGGCGGCATCGATGGATGCCGTGACGGCGCGCTACCGCTCACGTGCGGCGCAGGAGGGCTGGAAGACGCATCCGGCGGTGGCGATTGTCGCCGCGGCACCGGCCGCCGCTGCGGCGCCCGGCGCGGCGGGAGCCACTGCACCCGCCACCGCAGCCGGCCCGGCCAGCCAGCCGGCCGCAGGCACGGTAGGCGCCGGCGCCACGCCGAGCGGCGCACCGCCCAAGATCCAGAGCGAAAAACTGGGCACCGCGCCGCCGAGCGAAGACGTCAAGAAGGCGCCGACCCGCGCCCAGCCGCAGAACGCAAAACCCACCGTCGACAAAGGCACGCCCGACGTGAAGAACAAATGAAGATGGGCAGCATGCCGATCGCGGTGCTGATGCAGCGCCGCACCGTCAAGCACGTCTGGGCGGACGAGGCCTGGGAAGCGGTGGGCGTGGTGCCCGACCGCGGCGAGCTGCCGTCCGTGCAGATGCTGAGCCAGTCGCCGGAGCGCGACTATTACCTGGTCTCCGGCCTCGAGCTGGAACTCTATCCTGACGAGAACGAAGGCTATTACGAGAACGTGATGGCGCCCGAATCCAAGGTCTTCGTGCTGTGGCGCATGGAGAATGGCCGTGCGATGCCGGTGCGGGCCTCGGTCAGCTATGTCGAAGGCACGCGCATGTTCGACTCCGGCGAGAATGCCGATGGCGTGACCATGCCGCCCGACATCTACGCCTGGGTGGCCGGCTACCTGCGCGAACACTACCAGCCGAAGCCGCGCCGCGGCCGGCGGGAACACGGGTGACCATGTCCGACGAAGGATTCCTGCGCCGCTGGGCGCGCCGCAAATCCGAAGTCCGGGAAGGACACGCGCCTTTGCCGGAGCCGGTGCAGGTGCCGCAGGTGCCGGCAGCCGTGGCGCTGGCCGAAGCTGCGCCGCTGCCTGTACCGGAAGCGCCGCCGGCCGAGCCGGCAAACGAGCGCACGCTGCCCACGATGGAAGATGTCGCCACGCTCGACAAGGACTCCGATTTCTCGGCCTTCGTCGCGCGCGGTGTCGACCAGGCCGTGCGCCGCAGCGCCCTGAAAAAGCTGTTCGCCGACCCGCACTTCAATGTGATGGACCGGCTGGATGTCTACATCGACGATTACACCAAACCGAGCCCGATGTCCGAAGCGATGCTGGCCTCGCTCGAGCATGCGAAGAGCGTGTTCGCGAAGATGTTGGAAGACAAAGCGGACGAGCCGGAAAAGCCCGAAGAACTAAAACCAGCACCACAAAACCCACCTGAACAAGAGACACAATGAATATCCGTTTCATCGAAGGGCAGGGCGCCGATCCGGCCCGGGAAGCGCGGGACCTGATCGCGCGCAGCGCCGCCATCGCCTCGCTCGGCAGCATCGAGCCGCATGAGCCGCTCGACACGGTCGGCTACCGCTCGGCCGGCCATACCCTGGTCATCGGCAGCAGCGCGCAGGCCTTGCCCTGGGCCGATCGCCTTGCCGGCGGCCTGAACGTGACCGTCCTGCTGCTCGACCTGAACGAGGACGAGAAGCCGCCGCTGCGCATCTACCCCGTCTTCCCGGCCCGCGCGATCGTGCTGAGCGGCTGGCTGGGCGCCTTCCAGGCCACCTGGCAGGCCCCGGGCCGCGCGCCGGAGCACGGCAAGTTCGATCTGGTGCTGGACCTCGGCGCCAGCCCGCAGATCACGACCCACCAGCGCCCGCACGGCTATTACGCGCCGGGCCCGGAGGAGGCCGCGCGCGCCGAGGCGGTCGAACAGCTGCTGGACATGGTCGGCGAATTCGAAAAGCCGAAATACTTCAGCTACAAGGAGCGCCTGTGCGCCCACAGCCGCAACCAGCTGGTCGGCTGCAATGCCTGCGTCGAGATCTGTTCGGCCGGCGCCATCGAAGGTGCCGGGGATCTGATCAAGGTGAACCCCTATCTGTGCGCCGGCTGCGGCGCCTGCACGACGGTCTGTCCGACCGGCGCGATCTCCTACGCCTATCCGACCGCCAGCCACACGGGCCGCCGCATCAAGACCGTGCTGCAGGCCTATGCGGAGGCGGGAGGCGAAGAGCCGGTCCTGCTGATGCACGGACTCGAAGGCGCGGCGCTGCTGGCCCAGCTCGGGGACGCCGTCCCCGGCCGCCTGCTGCCGCTCGGCCTGCACCACACGGCGTCGACCGGCATCGACGTCTGGCTCAGTGCGCTGGCCTATGGCGCGTCCGGCGTCACGGTCCTGATGACGGATGCCGAAGCGCCGCAGTACGCGGCCGCGCTCGGCCAGCAGATGGAGATCGCCCAGGCTATCCTCGACGGCCTCGGCTACGCCGGCCCGCACCTGCAGCTGCTGCGCGTGAGCAGCCCGGACGAGCTGGCGGTCGCCCTGCAGCATGCGCCAAGGGGGCAGATCCCAGCCCAGCGCGCCGGCTTCAACCTCGCCGCGGACAAGCGCAACACGCTCGACTATGCGCTCGACCACCTGGTGAAGTTCGCGCCGGTGAAGGCCGACGAGATCCCGCTGCCGGCCGGCGCCCCCTTCGGCACGCTGGCGGTCGACAGCGCCGCCTGCAGCCTCTGCATGTCCTGCGTCGGCGCCTGCCCGAGTTCGGCGCTGATGGATGGCCAGAACGCGCCCCAGCTGCGTTTCGTCGAGAAGAACTGCGTGCAGTGCGGCCTGTGCGCCACCACCTGCCCGGAGAACGCGATCCGCCTGGTCCCGCGCATGAACCTCACGGAGACGCGCAAGCAGACCGTGGTGCTGAACGAAACCCAGCCCTTCCACTGCATCCGCTGCAGCAAGCCCTTTGGCACCTTGAAGATGGTCGAAACCATGCTGGCGCGCCTGGCTTCGCACCCGGCCTTCGCCGGCAACCTCGACCGCATGCGCATGTGCGGCGACTGCCGCGTGATCGACATGATGACGCCGAAGGACGAGGTGAATATCGCCCAGGTGAAGGAACTGCGCCGTCCGTAACCCGCACGTCAGCAAGCCATGGCAGAATGTTCGAAACAGAACATAAAGGAGACAGCCATGGCCGCATCCCCCTACGAGCGCTTCATCGCCGCACGTGACTTCCTGCAGCAGCACCGCCTCGACTACGACACCGCCTACCGTGACTACCGGGCGCCCGAACTCGACGAATTCAACTGGGCGCTCGACTTCTTCGACGTCCAGGCAAAGGGTAACGACACGCCGGCCTTATGGGTCGTCGAAGAAGACGGCAGCGAAAAAAAGATCAGCTACGCCGACATGGCCGCCCGCTCGAGCCAGGTGGCCAACTGGCTGCGTGCTCAGGGCGTCCAGCGCGGCGACCGTGTGCTGCTGATGCTGCCCAACCGCGTCGAACTGTGGGAGATCATGCTGGCCGGGATCAAGCTGGGCGCGGTGCTGGTGCCGACCACGATGCTGGTCTCGCCCACCGACCTCGAAGACCGCCTGCAGCGCGGCCATATCCGCCACGTGATCGCCCAGGCTTCGGAAACGCACAAGTTCGCGACCCTGGCCGGCGACTATACCCGTATCGCAGTGGGCGCCGCAGCCGAGGGCTGGGTGAACTTCGCGGACAGCGCCAGGGCGGACCAGCAATTCACCCCTGACGGCGTCACAAAGGCCAGCGACCCGCTGCTGCTCTACTTCACCTCCGGCACCACCGCAAAGCCGAAGCTGGTGCTGCACAGCCAGCAGAGCTACCCGGTCGGCCACCTGTCGACCATGTACTGGATCGGCCTGAAGCAGGGCGACGTCCACTGGAACATCAGCTCGCCCGGCTGGGCCAAGCACGCCTGGAGCTGCTTTTTCGCACCCTGGAATGCCGGCGCCACCATCTTCGTCTACAACTACGAGCGCTTCTCGGCGCGCGCCTGCCTGGACGTCATCTGCCGCTGCGGCGTGACCTCGCTGTGCGCGCCGCCGACCGTGTGGCGCATGATGATCAAGGAAGATTTGAGCGCCTGGAAGCCGCCGCTGCGCGAGCTGGTCGGCGCCGGCGAGCCGCTGAATCCCGAAGTGATCGAGCAGGTGGAGCGCGCCTGGGGCATCCGCATCCGCGACGGTTTTGGGCAGTCGGAGACCACCTGCCAGATCGGCAATCCGCCGGGCCAGCTCGTCAAGCCGGGTTCGATGGGCCGTCCGCTGCCGGGCTACAAGGTGACCCTGCTCGATCTCGACGAACAGCCGGCGCAGGAAGGCGAGATCTCATTGGTATTGGACCCGGCGCCGCTGGGCCTGATGCTGTGCTACGAGGGCGACGAAGCCAAGACGGCCGAGGTGATGCGCGCCGGGCATTACCACACCGGCGACACCGCCACCATCGACGCCGACGGCTACTACTTCTACGTCGGCCGCAACGACGACGTGTTCAAGTCCTCCGACTACCGCATCAGTCCCTTCGAGCTGGAGAGCGTGCTGATCGAGCATCCGGACGTGCTGGAAGCGGCCATCGTGCCGAGCCCGGATCCGCTGCGCCTGTCGGTGCCGAAGGCCTTCATCACCCTGCGTCCCGGCGTCGAGCCGACCCGCGAGCTGGCCGGCGCCATCTTCGCCTTCGCGCGCGAGCGCCTGTCGCCCTACAAACGGATCCGCAGGCTGGAATTCACCGAACTGCCGAAGACCATCTCCGGCAAGATCCGCCGCGTCGAGCTGCGCAAGGCCGAGCTGGCGGGCGGGCGCGAGAGTATGGAATTCCGCGAGGAGGACTTTTCGAGCTGATCACATCGCCAGCCCGATCCCGGCCGTACCAGCTAGTACCAGGCTTGCGCCCCATACCGCATCAAGGTTCAGCCAGGTACGCCGCAGGAAAGCAAGTCCGAGATAGCGGTAGACGACCCAGGCAATTCCAATGCCGGCGAGCAGGGTCGCGAGGGTGTGGACGGCCGCGACCAGCACCGCGATACCGAGCGGCGAACCTGTCAGCGCGGCCGCCACATCGCCATGCGCCGGCGCCGCGCACAGGCCCAGCATGGCCGGCAGCAGCATCAACCCGGCGCCATGCGCGGTCGCCATCAGGAAGGACCACCACGCCAGCCGGGTCGGCGGAATGCGCGCCAGCAGGCGCGGGTGGCGCCGATTGAGCAGCTTGAACACGCCGAACAGCAGCACGGCCGCACCGGCGCCGATGCGGATCGCATGGCTCCATTCCACGTACCAGCCGAGCCAGGCGAAGGGCAGCAGGGCGACGGCGATCGCCATGAAGTGGCCGCCACCCAGCGGCAGCAGGGTGGCGAAGACGGAACGGGCGCGCCGGTCCGTCATGCCGTTGGCCACCGCCAGCGGCCACCCCATGGCGGGGTTGAGGCCGTGGTAGAGGCCGAGCGCAAGCACGGCGAACCAGAGCGCGGTCGTGTCCACGCGGCCTTACTCAAGCCGACGGATAGCAGAACGAATCGGTCGAGCAGTCGCCGCCCTGCAGCCGGATCTGGTGCGCCGCGTAATCCGGACCGAAGTCGACGTAGAAGGACGGGTCCAGCTCGATGCCGCCGTTCGCGCCGACATTGCACATCAGCTGCACGCCGGGCACGCCGTTCGGATAGAACTGCGTGTCCCAGCTGCTGTAGAGCGAGTTGGTGAAGTAGACGCGCTTGCCGTCGCGGCTGATCTCCGTCATCTGCGGCCCGCCGCCGACCGGGCGCCCGTTCGGGTGCTTCGCCTGCTGCGCGATGCCGCCGATGCGCACGCTGCCCGCCAGCCTGGGTGCCATCGGGTCCGTCACGTCGTATTGGCGCAGCTCGCCGGTACCCCAGCAGGCCACGTACAGGAAGCGGTCGTCCAGCGACAAATCGAGGTCCGTAATCAGGGGCGGCACCGCGCCGAAGCCCTGGAGCAGCGGCGGCAGCTGGCTGGCGTCGGCCGGTTCGGGCGGAATCACCGCCGTCTTCTTGATCTGGAACTTGCCGTTTTCGCGATACCAGGTCCAGATCGAGCCTTCCAGGTTATTGGTATCGACCACCACGCCCAGGAAGCCGTACTCGCGCGTCGGATCGTGCGCCGGACGGATCTCGAGCGCCATCTGGTGGTTGGCGCCGAGGTCGATGGTCTGCAGGTGCTTGCGGTCGCGCAGGTTCCAGAAATGCACGGCGTGACCGTATTTATTGGCGAGCAGGTCTTCGGCGACGATGCCGTTCTCGAACTGCGGCGGCAGGCCCCATTCGCTCGACACCATGTAGTCGCGCGGCAGGTTCCACCAGAAATCGTAGTGCAGCTTCTGCGGTCCGCGGTCGATCTCCCAGCGTCCAAGGATCTCGAAGCTTTCGCAGTCCATGATGGCTATCCCCGGCGGCCCTTGGGTCCCGTCCGGGCCGGCGCCGCCCAGGGTGCTGATGTAGATGCCTTCCGGGCCGCAGTGGACGGTGTGGGGCCGCGAATAGCCGGTCTTGCGCATCAGCTCTTCCGGCTCGATGGTCTTGACCAGCTGCGGGTTGCGCGGATCCGGCTGGGTGTCGACGATGTAGATGCGCGAGGAGCGGATGCCGGGAATGATCAGGTAGCGGCGCGCCAGGTGCGCATGGCCCGACATCGGCGACAACGCCGAGCTGCAGGCATTCCAGCCGAAGTGGTGGAATTCGTCGCCCAGGTTGGGCATGACCAGCTTGTTGATCACCGCGCCATACTGGGCGGATTGCGGGTCGACGTCGATGACGGCCAGGGCATCGGGCTTCGAGCGGTCTGGCGACAGCAGCACCGTGTAGGCGATATGTTCGGGTTCCGCTTCCATCGCCAGCCTGGGCGAGGGGTGAAAGGTGGGATCGGGACGCAGGGTTTCCAGCATGGCGGCTCCTCATTCGGGTGGTCGGTACGGCCGAGCCAATTAGACTGTGCGCGGACCGGGATGTCGTCAAGGACGATGCTGGCGGTATTTGTTCCAGATCAAATTAGAGCGCCTAACAAACCTTCAGGGCAAGGCGCATTGTCGAAGACAGTACGTTAGTACGGCGAGACGATGCAACGCCGCCATGGAGGTTTTGTTAGGTGCTCTAATTCGCGTGCGGCACGGCTAGTGCTTTTCGGTCAATAATAGGCATCCTCTTCGTTCACCCATCGTCCACAAATCGTCCACACGCACGCAATGAGCAAGGTCAAACTCTACGAAGTAAGGAAG
>Ga0065165_1003230_pt1 | contig 11833 bp, 9 predicted proteins | sample AraplaMF_Cvi_mMF_FD_63813 | JGI IMG/M metagenome (GOLD analysis project Ga0065165, IMG submission 63813) | Arabidopsis root microbial communities from the University of North Carolina, USA - plate scrape MF_Cvi_mMF (version 2) (version 3) | ecosystem: Host-associated > Plants > Roots > Endosphere... | reverse complement strand
GATCGTCGTGCAGTCGATGACCAACACCGACACCGCCGATATCGACGGCACCATCGCCCAGGTCGCAGCGCTCGCGCGCGCCGGCTCCGAAATGGTCCGCATCACCGTGGACCGCGAGGAGGCCGCAGCCGCCGTCCCGCATATCCGCGACGGCCTCGCCAAGCGCGGCATCACCACGCCCCTGATCGGCGACTTTCATTATATCGGCCACAAGCTGCTCGCGGCCTATCCGGCCTGCGCCGAGGCGCTGGCCAAGTACCGCATCAATCCCGGCAATGTCGGCTTCAAGGACAAGCGCGACACCCAGTTCGCCGACATCATCGAGATCGCGAACAAGAACAACAAGCCGGTGCGCATCGGCGCCAATTGGGGCTCGCTCGACCAGGAGCTCTTGACCAAGCTGATGGACGAGAACGCCGCGTCCGCCAATCCGCGCGACGTGCGCGCGGTGACGCGCGAGGCGATGGTGCAGTCGGCGCTGCTCTCGGCCGCGCGCGCCGAAGAGCTCGGCATGCCCAAGGACCGCATCATCCTCTCCGCAAAAGTCTCGGCGGTGCAGGACCTCATCGCGGTCTATCAGGATCTCGCGTCGCGTTCCGACTACGCCATCCATCTCGGCCTCACCGAAGCCGGCATGGGCTCGAAGGGCATCGTGGCGTCCTCGGCCGCGCTCGGCATCCTGCTTCAGCAGGGCATCGGCGACACCATCCGCATCTCGCTGACGCCGGAGCCCGGCGGCGACCGCACCCGCGAGGTGCAGGTCGGCCAGGAGCTGCTCCAGACCATGGGCTTCCGTACCTTCGTGCCGCTGGTTGCGGCCTGCCCCGGCTGCGGCCGCACCACCTCGACCACGTTCCAGGAGCTGGCGCGCTCGATCCAGGATTTCATCCGCGACGAGATGCCGGCCTGGAAGACGAAATATCCGGGCGTCGAGGAGCTCAACGTCGCGGTGATGGGCTGCATCGTCAACGGCCCCGGCGAATCCAAGCACGCCAATATCGGCATTTCGCTGCCCGGCACCGGCGAAGCGCCGGCCGCGCCCGTCTTCGTCGACGGCAAGAAGTTCCGCACGCTGCGCGGGCCCACGATCTCCGCCGACTTCAAGGCACTGGTGATCGACTACATCGATCAGCGCTACGGCCAGGGCGCCAAGGTGCCGGTGACGGCGGCGGAGTAGTTTTACTCCGCGCTTGCAGCACCTGTGTAGCCCGGATGGAGCGCAGCGAAATCCGGGGTTCTCGCAAGCTGACAAACCGTTCCCGGATTGCGCTTCGCTCCATCCGAGCTACGATGGCTCCCAATCAAAACACGATCGGGAGAACCGCCATGAGCTCACTCGCCGGCAAGCAGGGCCCGCGCTATCGGCACACGGCTGAAGACGGCGCCGCGTACGAGACCATTGCGGTCGAAAAGCTCACCCCCATCATCGGCGCGGAAATCTCCGGCGTCGACATCGGCAAGCTCGTCGAGGGCGATGCCCGCTCCAACCGGCAGATGGACGAGATCCACCGCGCGCTCGCCGAAAACCTCGTCATCTTCTTCCGCGACCAGGAGATCACGCCAAAACAGCATCTCGCCTTCGGCCGCAAGTTCGGCGAGCTGCATTTTCATCCGGCAGCTCCCCATGAGGATGAAGACCCCGCGCTGATGAAGATCTATGCCGACAAGAACTCGCCGCGCGCCAACGGCGAAGGCTGGCACTCCGACGTGTCCTGCGATCTCGAGCCGCCGATGGGCTCGATCCTCTACATCAAGCAATGCCCGCCGCGCGGCGGTGACACGCTGTTCGCCAACATGTATGCGGCCTATGAGGCGCTGTCGGACCGCATGAAGGCCTATCTCGACGGGCTCACCGCGCTGCACGACGGCGAGCCGATCTATCGCGGCCTCTATGCGAACTACGGCGTCGCCGATCGTCCCTCCTATCCGAACGCCGAGCATCCTGTGGTGCGCACCCATCCGGTCACCGGCAAGAAGGCGCTCTACGTCAACCGTGGCTTCACCCGCCACATCAACGGCATCCCGCGCGACGAGAGCGACGCGATGCTCGCCTATCTCTACCAGCACGCCGAGAACCCGCTGTTCCAGTGCCGCTTCCGCTGGACCGAGAACGCCATCGCCTTTTGGGACAACCGCTGCACCCAGCACCGCGCGATGTGGGATTACTGGCCGCACACGCGCTCGGGCACGCGCGTGACGGTGAAGGGGGAGCGGCCGGTGTAATTCGTCGCGTGCCCCGGACGCAGCGCAGGGCTTCTTCAGCGTTGCGCTGCAGAGCCGGGGCCGATCTTGCGGCGAGCCGGGTCCCGGCCCTGCGCCGCGTCATTTCATGCCGCGTCGTTCTTGCGTTGACGTCCTCCCGCTCTCGCGCCAATCTTCCCGAAAACAAATTCGGGAGAGTTCGCCATGCTCCGCGCCGAGGACAACAAGTTCCTGACCGAGTCCGGTCCCGGGACGGGAATGGGCGAATTGTTGCGCCGCTTCTGGATTCCCGTGGCTCTGTCCGAAGAGCTCCCCGAGCCCGATGGCGAGCCCAAGAAGATCGTCGTGCTCGGCGAGGAGCTGCTCGCCTTCCGCGATTCCCGCGGCGTCGTTGGCGTCATCGACCAATACTGCCCGCATCGCGGCGCCAATCTCTGGCTTGGGCGCAATGAGGAGTGCGGCATCCGCTGCGTCTATCACGGCTGGAAGTTCGACACCGACGGGGCTTGCGTCGACATGCCGACCTCTTATCCCGACCTCAACGCCAAGGATCTCATCCGCATCAAATCCTATCCGGTGCGCGAGTGGGGCGAGATGATCTGGGCCTATATGGGCCCGGCGGACGCGATGCCCGGGCTGCCCGATCTCGAAATGGCATTGCTGCCGGAATCGCACCGCTATGTCAGCAAGAAATGGCAGGACTGCAACTGGGTGCAGGCGCTGGAGGGGGCGATCGACACGGCGCATTTCACCTTCGCGCATCTCTCCTTCGACAAGGAGGAGAACGAGATCCTGGACATCAAGAAGCACTTTGTGAATCCGATTGCGCGGATGTCGAGCGACCACATGCGCTGGATCGCGGAGGATCCGCGTCCCGTGATCAAGGTCGCCGCGCATGAGGCGGGATTGACGATCGCCGGCGGACGTCTCACCGGCAGCGACAATATCTACTGGCGCATCGCGCAATTCCTGCTGCCGTTCCACGCCTATGCGCCGAGCGCGATGCCGGGCGAGAACATCTTTGGCCAGACCTTCGTGCCCGTGACCGACACCAATTGCTGGATCTACACCTATGTCTGGAATCCGGAGCGCCCGCTGACGCAGGGAGAGCGCGACGCCTATGACCGCGGCAATGGCGTGATCGCGGAGGTCGACGACAATTACGTGCCGCTGCGCCACAAGGGCAACGACTATCTGATCGATCGCAAGCTCCAGAAGACCAGGAGCTACACCGGCATCAAGGGCGTCTCGGAGCAGGACGCCGCCGTTCAGGACAGCCAGGGTCCGATCGCCGACCGCACCCGCGAGCATCTGGGACCGACCGATCTCGGCATCATGCATTTCCGCAAGACCGTGATGGAGCTGGCGCGTGCGCTCCAGCAGGGCGAACCGCCGCCGCAAGCCGCCCATCAGGACCGCTATGCGGTGCGTTCCGGCGCCTGTGTCACCAGCAAGGCCAAGGATCTGCCGGCGGTGATGCTGGAACGCTTTGGCGATGTCGCCGGCTTCGTCGGCCGTCCCAGGTTCGCGGCAGCGGAGTAGCGCTTGGAACGATCGCGCAGCATCATCGCAGGTCTCATTGCAGCGCTGGTCGCGTCGATCCTGCTGTCGTCGCTTGCCTCCATTCATTCCGGCCTGGCGGCTCCTGCGCGAGAGCTTGCGAAGCGCAGGCCGAAGCCGCCGGAGTCCTCGCTCAAATGCGAGAAGCCGAAACTCCGGATCGTCGTGGATGTCGGGCACACCCCGGACTCCTACGGCGCGTTGAGCGCCCGCAACGATCCGGAATTCGGCTTCAACCTCGTTCTCGCGAGACTGGTCACGGCGAAACTCAAATCCGAAGGCTTTGCCGCGACCCGTCTGCTCGTCACCGACGGCAAGGCGCGGCCGAGCCTGCTCAAGCGGGTCAGCGCCGCCAATGACGGCCGGGCCGATCTGTTCCTGTCGGTCCATCACGATTCGGTGCCGGACAAGCTGCTCGAGGCCTGGGAATTCGATGGTGCGAAGAGCTATTTCAGCGACCGCTTTTCAGGCCATTCGCTGTTCGTCTCCGAACGCAATCCGCACTTCGCCACCAGCCTGATGCTGGCCCGGATGATCGGCCGGCAGTTGAAGGACCAGGGCCTGCATTATGCCGGCCAATACACGCTGCCGCTAATGGGCCGCTACCGGCGCCAGCTGCTCGACAAGGATGTCGGCGTCTACCGCTATGACGGGCTGGTCGTGCTGTCGCAGACCAGAAGCGCCGCGGTGCTGCTCGAAGCCGGCTCGATCATCAACCGCGATGAGGAGATGACGATGAATTCTCCGGAGCGGCAGGAGATGATTGCCGGAGCCGTGGCGGCGGCGGTGGGGGATTTTTGCGAGAGGCGGTAGTTGCCCCGCAACGACGAGCGGCTACAGCGGCACTCCCCGATATTCCCGGTTCGCCAGGCTCGCCTCCTCCAGATCCAGATCCCGCTCGATCCGCCGCCGTGTCTCGTCGGTGATCTGGCCGTCGCGCAGGAGGTCGTGGATGAATTTGCGCTCGGCGGCGATCAGCTCGCGGGTCAGCGCGGTGCCGGCGGCGGAGACGTCGTGGTGGGCGGGATCGAGCGAATCCGGCAGCTGGTTGACGCGGATGTCGTGGCGGGCGCGCAACAGCCGCATCACCTCGTCGGAGACGTCCTGTCCCGCGGTCAGCTGGTCGAGCGATTTCAGCGCGGCGTCGAGGGCCTGGCGGCGTGCGGCGATCTCGGCCTCGTGCTCGGCGACGTGCTCGTTGCGGCCGGCTTCGGCGACGCCGAGCCAGCGCACCACCGGCGGCAGCGTCAGGCCGACGCCGATCAGCGTGATGAAGATGACGCCGAAGGCGACGAACAGGATCAGGTCGCGATAGGGAAAGGCATTGCCATCAGGCAGCGTGAACGGCAGCGCCAGCGCGGCCGCCAGCGACACCGCGCCGCGGACGCCGGTGAAGGCGAGCACGAACGGCCATTGCCAGGGCGGCGACGGATCGCGCTTGCGCAGCGACCTGCTGAGAATCCGCGGCAGATAGGTCGCAGGGTAAAGCCAGACGAAGCGCGCGATCACGATGATCGCCAGCACGACGGCGGTCGCGATCAGGATGTCGTCGAGCGGAAATGTCTTCGACTTCTCGTAGAGCGCGCGCATCTGGAAGCCGGTGAGCAGGAACAGCAGGCCCTCGATCAGGTAGATGATGAGGTCCCAGAAGAAGATGCCTTGCAGGCGCGTTGCGGACGAGATCAGGAGCGGGCCGTTCCAGCTGACATAGAGGCCGCAGGCCACCGTCGCGATGACGCCGGAGCCGCCGACATGCTCGGGCAGCCAGTAGGAGACGTAGGGCGTGATCAGCGACAGCGTCAGCTCGACCTGCTGATCCCTCGCCCATTTGCGGAAACGGAGCGAGAGCCAGCCGACGCCGATGCCGAAGGCGATCTCGCCGGCGACGATCAGGGCGAATTCACCGGCCGCGAGCGGCAGCGAGAAATGGCCGACCATGATGGCGGCGAGCGCAAAGCGATAGAGGATCAGCGCGGTGGCGTCGTTGGCGAGCCCTTCGCCCTCGAGGATGACGAGGAGCCGGCGCGGCATGTTCAGCCGGCGCGCGATCGCGAGCGGTGCCACCACGTCCGGCGGCGCGACGATCGCACCCAGCAGGAAGCCGACGGTCCAGGGCAGGCCGATCACATAATGCGTGGCGGCCGCCACAAGCGCGGCGGTGAAGATCACCGCGCCGACCGCGAGCAGCACGATCGGGCGCAGATTGTTCCTGAACTCGCGCCAGCTCATGGCGACGCTCGCCGAATAGATCAGCGGCGGCAGCACCATCAGCAGCACCAGCTCAGGCGGCAGTTCCACCGGCGGCATGCCCGGCACGAAGGCGAGGCCCACGCCCGACAGCATCAGCAGGATGGCAGGCGCGATGTTGAAGCGGCGGGCGACGAGTGCGGTGCCCGCCAGCACGGCAAGCAGGATGAGAAAGGTCTGGAATTTCGCTGCGATCATGGCCTGTCTTCACCCGGAAGCGGCCAAGAGGTCAACAAGAGGTCAATGCGGCGGCCTTACGCCAGCCGCTCGGTCACCATCCGCCCGATGCGCGCGAACACCGCCTCGATCTGGGCGGCGTTCGGCGTTCCGCCCTGGGTGTAGGCCGCGATCAGGATTGGCGCATCCGGCTTGGGCCAAACGACCGCGATATCACCCGATGCATCCTTGCCGTTGTTGCCGGTCTTGTCGCCGATGGTCCAACTCGCCGGCAGGCCGCCGCGCAGCCGGTTTGCGCCGGTCTTGCAGCCGACCATCCATTCGGTGAGCTGGGCGCGCGAGGCCGGCGACAGCGCCTCGCCGGTGACGAGCCGCTTCAAATTGCCGGCCATCGCTGCGGGGGCGGTGGTGTCATGGGGATCGCCGGGCGGCGAACGGTTGAGCTCGGGTTCGTTGTGGTCCAGCCGCGAAATGGTGTCGCCGAGCGAGCGCCAGAATGCGGTGAGCGCAGCCGGCCCGCCGATCCGCGCCAGCAGCAGATTGGCGCAGGTGTTGTCGCTGAGCTCGACGATGGCCTTGCACATCTCGCCGACCGACATCTTGCCGGCCGCGAGATTTTGCCTGGCAACCGGTGCGTACTCCAGCAAATCGGCCTTGCCGTAGGGGATCACGGCCGCAAGCTGCTCCTCGCCGCGATCGACCCGCGCCAGCACGCAGGCGGCGAGCGAGGCCTTGAAGGTCGAGCACATCACAAAGCGCTCGTCGGCACGCCATGCGAGCTTTTTTCCGGTCGCGAGATTTTCCGCGTAGAGGCCGATGCGTCCGCCGCTGTCGCGTTCGTAGGATTCGAGTTCGGGCAGCGCCTCCGCGGCGAATGCAGGGGAGGCGGCCATCCAGCATAGTGAGGCGAGCAGGGAGCGGCGGTCGAGATGCATGGGGAGACTTTGAGTCCGACGGAGGAGACCGGAGCCCCGCTCCATCCACGTCATTGCGAGGAGCGAAGCGACGAAGCAATCCAGTCTGTCTCCGCGGAGGGATTTCTGGATTGCTTCGCTGCGCTCGCAATGACGGAGGATGGGCATCGAGCGCGGCAAATATTGGGCAGCGAAAGCCCCTCTCACTCCCTCAGGTCGTACCTGTACGATTTCGATACGATCTGCCACCCGTCGGCCAGCTTCATCGCCACGAGATAGTCCGTGAAGAAACGCGGCGGCAGCTGGCAGCGGACCTTGATGAAGGCCGTCTTGTCGTCGGAGCGGTCGATGGTGACGATGAAATCCTCGCGCGGCTTGCCTTCGGCCTTGCCGGACGGGCGCTTGCGCACGCGATCGAGCCAGTCCGGCACGGTCAACACCTGAAGCTCGCCCTTCTCGACCCAGCGCAGATCGGCGGAAGGATGGAAGATGGCGCCGAGCTTGTCGGCGTCGCCCTCATAGAGGCCGTCGAAATAGGATTGCACGACGGCTTCGACGCTCGAACGGTCCTGGCTCATGGGTCATCCCTTTGAATGATGGTTTTGGGCGAACTTAGTCGTACACGTCGGACTGCGCTATGGCTGTGTCAGCCATTGCGCCAAAACGTTGCTATAAGACGTTGCCATAAGACGTGGCCATAAGGCGTTGCCATGACCGGATCAGAAAATTCGAACGCTCGTATCCTCACCGGCGAATGCTGTTGCCGCGCCGTGCGCTATGAGGTCGCCGACGCATTCTCCTATGCGATGAACTGCCACTGCTCGAACTGCCGCCGCACCACCGGCTCGGCCTTCAAGCCGTTCGCCGGGATCCCGCAGGACAAGCTCCGTATCGTCCATGGCGAGGATCAGCGCCTTATCTACGGCGACGACACCACCCATGATGCCCATTGTGGGCGATGCGGCTCGCTGCTTTATTCCCGGGTGCGCGAGGGAAAATGGGTCCATGTCGCCATGGGAACGCTGGTCGATGCGCCCTCGATCCGGCCGAGCGCCCATATTTTCGTCGGCTCGAAGGCGCCTTGGCATGAGATCACGGACAATCTACCGCAGTACCGGGGGCATGTCGGGGACGCCTAGGGCAACCCGCGCCTTGTCGGCGAACCCGGAACGCGTTGGCGCGACAAACATAATGGGTCATTCGGCCTGTCGTCGGCGACACCTTCGTGACCTCCATCACAAGCGCCGGGGGTCGGTCCTGCTAAAGCGGTCCCAAAGGGCCTGAACGCCCTGAATTTTCGGAAGTCGTGTCATGCGCAATCTATTCAGACTTTGCCCGCTTCTCCTCGCCGCCGCGCTGATGTTGGTCGCAGGGCCCGCTTTCGCCGGAAAGCGTGTCGCGCTGGTGCTGGCCAATTCGGCCTATCAGCACGCGCCGTCGCTCACCAACCCCGTCAACGACGGCTCGGTGATGGCGAAGACCCTGAAGGACGCCGGTTTCGACATCGTCGATTCCCGCCACGATCTGACTGCGCTCGATACGCGGCGCGTGCTGCGCGAATTCGCCGATGCAACCCGCGATGCCGACATCGCGGTGGTTTACTACGCCGGCCACGGCATCGAGGTCGACGGCTCGAACTATCTGATCCCTGTCGACGCCAGGCTCGAGCGCGATACCGACGTATACGACGAGGCGCTCTCGCTGGATCGCATCCTGGTCGCCGTCGAACCCGCAAAGCAGCTGCGCCTGGTGATCCTGGATGCCTGCCGCGACAATCCGTTCGGCAAGACCATGAAGCGCACCATTGCCTCGCGCGGCATCGGCCGCGGCCTCGCCCAGGTCGAGCCGACCAGCACCAACACGCTGATCGCCTATTCGGCCAAGGCCGGCTTCACGGCGCAGGACGGTGACGGCGCCAACAGCCCCTTTACAGTCGCGCTGTCGAAGCACCTGACGACGCCCGGCCTCGACATCCGCCGCGCCTTCGGCTTCGTTCGCGACGAGGTGCTGAAGTCGACCGGCAACAAGCAGGAGCCGTTCGTCTATGGTTCGCTCGGCGGCGAGGACGTGCCGCTGGTGCCGGTCAAGGTGGTCGCTGCCGCGCCGGCGGCGCCCATGGCGAACCCGCAGGCCGATATCCGCCGCGACTACGAGCTCGCGCTCCAGGTCGGCAACAAGGCGGCTTGGGACGCCTTCCTCGCCCAGCATCCCGACGGTTTCTACGCGAGCCTTGCCAGGCTTCAGCTCGAGAAAATCGGCGCCGAGCAGGCTCATGTGGCTGCGACCGAGAAGGCCAGGCAGGCTGAGGCCGAGCGCGACCGTCTTGCCGCCCTCGGCGCGCAGAAGGACGCACAGGCAAGGGCTGCGGCCGATGCGAAGGCGGCCGAGCAGGCGCAGCTCGCCGCGCAGAAGGCCAAGGAGCAGGCACAGCAGCAGGCGGCTGCCGCCGAGCAGCAGCGCGTCAACCTTGCCGCCGCGGTACCGAATGCTGCGCCCGCCAGTACGGCGAGCCCCGCCGGGACCAACGTCGCGTCACTGACGCCGGCGACCGCGCCGCCCGATCTCAGCCGCTCGGTGCAGGCCGAGCTTGGCCGCGTCGGTTGCTTCTCGGGTCAGGCCGACGGCAACTGGAATACGTCCTCGCAGCGCTCGCTGTCGCAGTTCAACCGCTACGCCGGCACCAAGCTCGACGTGAAGGTGGCGAGCACCGACGCGCTCGATGCGGTGAAGTCAAAACCGTCGCGCGTCTGTCCGCTGGTCTGCGAGCACGGCTTCAAGCCTGACGGCGACAAGTGCAGCAAGATCGTCTGTGGCGACGGTTATACGCTGGGCGACGACAATGAATGCGAGAAGCAGCGCGCCGCCAAGCCGGCCAAGCCCGCGACGTCGAAGCCCGCGACCGCGAAGCGTGACGACAGCGATGAGCGTCCTGCGCGGCAGCGCCGTCAGGCCGGCGGCGCGGCAGGCGGTTATGGCGCCGCTGCCGGCATTGCTGCTGCCGCGGGTGTCAGCCGTCCTTCGGGCGGCGGGCAGGTGTTCTGCAACAGCGGCGGCTGCCGTCCGGTCAATCGCGGCTGCCATCTCGAATATCGCGGCGGCGGCGGCCCTGGCAACGACGCCAATGTCGAGGTGTGCAACTGAGCGGGAAAAATCCTCGGTGTCGTCCCCGCCTGGTGCGCAATGGCGCACGGGCGCGGGGAGGACAGTTCAGTTCGAGATCGCGCTGGCCGCGATGTTCACCGTCAGCGCCAGCAGCGCCGTGTTGTAGATGAATGAGATGATGCCGTGCGCGGTGGCGGTGCGGCGGATGGTCTTGTCGGTGATGCCGACGTCGGAGACCTGCGCCGTCATGCCGATCACGAACGAGAAGTAGACGAAGTCCCAATAGTCGGCGTGATCTTCCTTGTCGCCGCTCGGGAATTGCAAGCCGCCCGGCGGGTGCAGGTAATAGTCGTGGGCGTAATGCAGCGCGAAGGTGGTGTGCACGGCGGCCCAGGACAGCGCGATGGTGGTGATCGCGATCGTCAGTTCCGCGGCGCCGCGGTGGGTGCCGAGTTCGACGACGATCGCCGCGATGCTCGCAAATGCACCGATCGCCGTCACCAGCAGGATCACGAAGCGGCCGTCGTCCTGCATCGCGGCGCTGCGGCGGATGTGCTGGTGGTCGTTGCAGAGCATCATCGCGTAGACCAGCACGAGATAAGCTGCGATCAACGCATCCCACCCGAGCACAAACCGTGTCGTCGGCCGAAGGGAGGCCGGCATGAGCAGGTAGGCGACGATGCCGACACCGAGCGAGATGAAGGTCCGCGGCCGCGCATAGATCAGCCGCATCGGGCGCGACATCTGGCGGAAGCGGACGAGGACGGGATCCTCTTTCTTGTCGCCCGCCATCGCGCGATTAATTCTTCCGCTCGGCGACGAAGCGCGCGGCGGCCTGCAACACGGCGGCGCGATCGCCGAAGATCGACACGGCGCTGTCGGCCCGCGCGAGCAGGTCGCGGACGCGCTGCTTGGCGCCTTCGATGCCGAGCTGGGTGACGAACGTGGTCTTGCCGAGCGCGGCATCGGCGCCGGCCGGCTTGCCGAGGGCTGCCGCATCGCCTTCGACGTCGAGCAAATCGTCGGCGATCTGGAAGGCTTCGCCGAGCGCGCGGCCGTAATCGTCGAGCGCCTGATATTCCTTTTGCGAGGCCTGGCCGAGGATCGCACCGGCGATGCAGCCAAAGCGCAACAGCGCACCGGTCTTCATCTGCTGAATACGGGCGACGTCGATCGGTTCGTTGCCGCCAAAGCGGCCTTCGCCGGCGAGATCGAGGATCTGGCCGCCGACCATGCCGCCGATGCCGGCGCAGCGCGCCAGCGCGCGCGTCAGCAGCAGGCGCACATTGGCGTCGCGATGGATCTCGTCGCGGGTGACGATGTCGAAGGCGAGCGTCAGCAGGCCGTCGCCGGCGAGAATCGCGGTGGCGTCATCGGTCTTCTTGTGCAGGGTCGGACGGCCGCGGCGCAGGTCCGAATTGTCCATCGCAGGCAGATCGTCATGGATCAGCGAATAACAGTGGATGCATTCGAGCGCGGCGCCGACGAGCAGCGCGGCCTCGCGGGAGACACCGAACACCGCGGCGCTCTCGACCACCAGGAACGGCCGCAGACGCTTGCCGCCGTTCAGGCTCGAATAGCGCATTGCGTCCATCAGTCGCTTGGGCCGGGCGATCTCATCGTGCAGGATG
>Ga0065165_1003228_pt1 | contig 11844 bp, 13 predicted proteins | sample AraplaMF_Cvi_mMF_FD_63813 | JGI IMG/M metagenome (GOLD analysis project Ga0065165, IMG submission 63813) | Arabidopsis root microbial communities from the University of North Carolina, USA - plate scrape MF_Cvi_mMF (version 2) (version 3) | ecosystem: Host-associated > Plants > Roots >... | reverse complement strand
TGCTTCCCAAGCAGCCGGGGCGCCCATCGTTGAGAACAGGGAATTCTTCGAGGATTGTGCAGAAGAACAGGCGTACCTGGCCGGTTCTGGATGCCGCCACGGGAAATAGAGGCCTGTTTGCCGTAGGCTCGGCATTAAGAAGGACAGTTCCTGATCGTGCCGATAACAGGCTGCGACCAGGGAAATTGGTGGCCGATATGTGCACAACGCCAGTGAAGAACAGGGGGCAGGATTGAGTGAGGGCTCTTCCCACCCGCCGCTCGTATTTGACAGGGGTCCGTGACAGAGGCGACCGGGGATCCGTGTATGAGGATCAGTCGGCAAGCGCTTATTCGATCTCGAGCAACGCGGCCAAACGTTCACGCACTTCGGTGATCACGCTATCTGGCGCTCGCCCGGCATGTCGGATCGGCCGCTTTTCCCATGAAATGCTGCGCGGCTGATCGGCGAGCACGGCGCCGCTTATGTCTTCGCTCTCCGGCAATACGGCCTCGAACGGATAGTTGCGCACGCGGCTGGTGATCGGACAGATGACGCACAAGCCGGCTGCAGCGTTGTAACTGTGCGGCGACAGGACGATAGCGGGCCGCCGGCCACTCTGCTCATGGCCCATGGTCGGATCGAGTCCGATCCAAATGAAGTCGCCGGCCTCCGGACAGTAGCTACCAGACTTCGCGGCCAACCGGCGCTCCCCAATCGATCTCGCTATGGCGGTTGTCTGCCGTAATGCCGGCGACCAGCTTGTTCAGATCATAGCGACGTCTGCGGCGACGCGGCGGCGCGATCTCGATAACCAGCTTGCCGTCACGCACGGTCATCTCTGCAGCTCCGCCGTCACGCGCGCCGATCTCTTCGGCAAATGCCTTGGGCACCCGCAGGGCCAGACTGTTGCCCCACTTCTGAAAGGCCACCTTCATCTTCGCCTCACATAATGATACAATGTAGATACCTGTTGGTTGGCCGCCCGTCAAGGATCGTCACGGACAGAACTCAATTTGCTTCGTCAAATGCCACCGGCGTCAGCACAGCGATGACAGCAAGGAGGACGGCTTTCCTGATGGCGCTCTTGGGCCTGCGAATGCGCCCAGCAGGAAGCCAACAACCGCAATGGCGGCCGACACGCCTCTCGCGGCCAAGCCGCCCAATGAAGGCATGCCAGCTGCCGCGGCCAAGCAAGGCTTCACCGCCTCCAGAAAGGAAGGCAACCTCGCATTCCCGAAGGAGCCGCCGAGGGGAAGGAACAAAGCGCATCTCGCCTTCGTCCGCGCGCAGCCGTGTCTCGTCTGCAAGCAAACGCCATCACACCCCCATCATCTCAAATTCGCTCAGCCGAGGACGCTGGGCCGCAAGGTTAGCGACGAATTCACCGTGCCTCTTTGCCGTTCCCATCACCAAGCCCTGCACCGACATGGCGACGGACGCACGTGGTAGGCAGACGTTCAGATATCGCCGCTGCCTGTCGCTGGCGAATTGTGGGCGTCAAGCCCGGCGCACGGTGTTGCGGGCACGAGCATGCGAGAACGTACGCGCGTCTGAGCTTGGAACGGGAGCCCAACAATGAATGGCCCCCTGAAATCACAAGAGCCCGTACAGCCCCCACGACAGCAAAGGCCAACCCATGATCGCGAGTCACAGCGAGAGCCGCTCTTCGGTCCAGGCGCAGGACGATTTCTCGCCGAGCCGATGGTCTCAGTCGGCACCCTGGCCTCCTGCTCCTTGCGTTGCTCCTCGCGAGCAGCGTCAAGGAACGAACCAAACAGCCTGCTGTTCGGCGAGCCGCAGCGCGTACACACTTTGAAGCCAAGCGAGTCGATACTGACCGACGGCTATAAGGTGAAACGTATGGACTAGCGACCATGCGTTCCTCGGCCGCGGAGAGCGAGATGCTGGGGACCACGACGATTATGCTAGCGAATACTTGACGCGGGCATGGTCGTCAGTCTCGCTGATGGCTCGAACCCACGCCATGCTCCACAATTGTGCATCAATTGCCTCACAATTGTCATAGCGCTTCCACCGCATCGCAATATACTTCGTCTAGCAATCAGAAATGTCAGGCGAACTTTCGATGATCCGACATGCGGTCCGCATGCTGGCCACAATGTATTGCGTTTGCGGCCAGCCCGCGTATTCAAGCTATGAATTCCAAGCGGTGACGCCACCGCTGTCTTTCTCACAATTCTGCATTCAATATCCTGAAGACTGCCAACGCCACGACGATCGCAGGATCCGGGACTTCCGCTCCTCAATCCAGCGTTGGCGAGAGCTGGCCCAAATCAATTCAACGGTGAATTTTGGAATCTCGCCAAAGGATCCGCCGGCAAGCCGGCAAGATGCCGAGTGGCAGATATTCCCATACGAAGGCAATTGCGGCGACTACGCCGTCACCAAACGCCATCTGCTCCTGCGATCCGGCTGGCCCAGCTCGGCGCTCCTCCTCGCCGAGGTGGTCATCCGAGCGACCGGTGAACACCACCTCGTGCTGCTCGTACGCGAGGGAAAAGCGGTCCTCGTGCTCGACAATCTGAGCCCGGTGGTTACGCCGCTGGTCGACGCGTTGGACCGATATGTCGTCATGCGGGCGGAATCGGGGATAGACCCCCAGCGTTGGACACGCGAAATTGCTGCTTTCTAACTGCTGACCGGGCCGGCGGCTTGAGCGTCCTCGGTGAGTAGTCCTTTGTTGGGGAGCAGCCCGGCATACCCATGGCGCCCATTCCGAAACCCCGATGGGCTGCAGAAGAGCCGTTAATCTAAGCTCGACTTTCGCGCGATTTCACCCTCCCTAACCAAGTCAATTTCATGTAAGCACAAGTCTCAAATTTTGGGATCGATATGACAAAGAAACGAGCTCTTATTACTGGCGTCACCGGCCAGGATGGCGCCTATTTGGCCGAACTTCTTTTGCAGAAGGGATATGAGGTCCACGGCATCAAGCGCCGGACCTCGCTGTTCAACACCGATCGCATCGATCATCTGTATCTCGATCCGCACGAGCCAAATCCGCCCTTCCGGCTCCACTACGGTGATCTGACGGACTCCTCGAGCCTGATCCGAATCGTCGGCCAAGTGCAACCCGATGAGATCTACAATCTCGCGGCTCAAAGCCATGTCGCGGTTTCGTTCGAGGAACCTGAATATACTGCAAATTCCGATGGTCTCGGTACATTGCGAATCCTCGAGGCGATGCGCATTACGGGGTTGGAGAAGACCACCCGGTTCTATCAAGCGTCGACTTCCGAACTGTATGGCTTGGTTCAGGAAATCCCACAGAAAGAAACGACGCCCTTCTATCCGCGATCGCCGTACGCTGTGGCCAAGCTCTACGCCTACTGGATCACAGTCAATTACCGCGAAGCCTACGGGATGTATGCCTGCAACGGCATCCTCTTTAACCACGAATCTCCCGTTCGCGGTGAGACCTTCGTGACCCGGAAGATCACGCGTGCTTTGGCACGCATCCATCTGGGCCTGCAGGAGCGGCTTTACCTTGGCAATCTCGACGCATTGCGCGACTGGGGACACGCGCGCGACTATGTCGAGATGCAATGGCTGATGCTGCAGCAGGAAAAGCCGGAAGATTTCGTGATCGCTACCGGAGTTCAGCACTCGGTCCGAGACTTCGTTAACGTGGCCGCAAGCGAGGTCGGCATGAAGATCCGGTGGGAAGGGTCCGGCGTCGACGAGAAGGGCTACGACGTTGCAAACGGAAAATGTGTGGTTTCAGTCGATCCTCGCTATTTCCGTCCGACTGAAGTCGCGACCTTGCTTGGAGATCCGTCCAAGGCGAAGGAGAAACTTGGTTGGCAACCGCAGACTTCCTTCGAAAGCCTCGTGCGCGAAATGATGAAGGAAGATCTCGAATCTGCGAAGCGAGATGAGCTCATCAAGCAGCATGGTTTCAGGTATTTCCCGCGCCATGAGTGATGATTAAGACGGGTCAGGTCTTCAGGGCGGAAGCATCGCTAGATGCTTCCGCCTTTTTGTCTTCAGGAAGTTACAGTACCAACTCGGCCGACCATATTGCCTCAGGGCAACGGGACGACGTCCTTCACCGGGATGGGCGCGGATCCAGCGGACGCCGTCGTGTCAGCCTCCAGCCTTCCTTGCGACCCGCGCATTGCGATCATATCGTCCAGCCAGCGACGAACAATGGTCTTGCGATCCCAACGCGCGATAGAGCGCCTGCGCCCTTCGATTCCAAGCTGATCGCAGCGCGCCGGGTCGGAGATCAATGCACCAATGGCTGCCGCCAGCGCGCGCGCGTCGCCGGGCGCGACAACCAGGCCGGCGCCGTCGATCTCTGCGGCGAGCCCCGTACCTTCGCTGGCCATTGCAATGACAGGCCGTCCTGATGCGAGCACAGCTCCAAGCTTCGAAGGCAATACCAAATCGGCAGCTTCCGCCTTCTGAGGGATCAGGTGAAAGTCAGCTGTTGCCATGAACTCATTGAAACTCTCGACAGGCTGCAATCCAAGGAAATGAATCCTGGGATGTCCCGCGGCCATTTCGACGAGCGTCGCTTTGTGAGGCCCCTCTCCCGCCAGGATAAAATGAAGGTTCGGTTGCGAGATTTCCAAATGCGAAGCAGCTTCAATGACGAGGTCGAGGCCCTGCTTGTTCGACATCGTGCCGGAATAAACGCCAACGACTTCGTTTGGCGAAATGCCCAGCTGATCACGGTATCTGGTCTGTTTCGAGGAAGGGGTGATCGCGCTCGTATCAATCCAGTTCCTGACCTCCGTCGACCGGTCGGCTGCAACTCCCTTATCGTGGAGGCGATCAACCATCTGCGGCGATATGGAAGAAACCCGATCAAAGGACCGAAGGATCGCCGATTCGACATTGAGCATGGCTGCGCGGAGCTTTTGATTTCTGAGCAGTCCCAGGTCAAAAGCTGCATCCACCTCAAAATCCTGAACGTGAAGCCACGAGCGCGCACGGGTCCATCGTGCGATAACCGAAACAAAAGCGGCCGACATCAGCGAGGGAGCAACAGACAGCATGATATCCGGCCGCCAGGTGAGCGCCTCCTTAAGTACCGGCAGCATGCTCGTGAGCGCAAAGGACGCATGATGGACCAGGCGCTTGGTCCCGGTTGGCTGCGACGGCACGTAGATCGGCGTACGCGTGACACGCACTCTATTGAGGTCGATCGCCCTAAAATAAGGCGCATCGAAGTTAGCCGGAATCTTCCAGGCAGGATAATACGGCGGTGCGGTGATGACTCTGACTTCGTGACCCTCAGCAACGAGGCTTTCACAAAGCTCAGTGTTATACTTCGCGACGCCGATCAGATCAGGCGCGTAGTTGATGCCGACCAGCAAAATGCGCATCAAGCACAATCCAATTTAGAAAAACAAAAGCACAAATAGCCCTGACGCCCCTTGCGGTGCAATCAGCCGGCCGCGGGGACTTCCAGATTGCGGCCATACCCTTTCAGGAAATCGTCATACGCGGCCGCAAGTCCTGCCCGCAGCGAGGTGTTTGCGCGCCAACCGAGCGCTCGAAGCCGTGAGCTATCCAGGAGCTTGCGCGGCGTGCCGTCGGGCTTGGACGTATCGAAAATCAATTTGCCTTCGTAGCCCACAACATTCGCTACGGCCGAAGCGAAGTCTGCGATCGAAACCTCATCGCCACTACCAACGTTTATCGGGAGATCGCTCGAATAATTCTTCAGAAGGAAAGCGCAGGCGTCCGCGAAATCCTCGACACTGAGAAATTCGCGGAGCGGCTTGCCCGTGCCCCACACGGTGACAGTCGGCGCCTTGGCAAGCTTGGCTTCGTGGAAGCGCCGGATCAGTGCAGCCGGCACGTGGCTATGATCCGGATGATAATTGTCCCCGCGGCCATAGAGATTGGTCGGCATGGCCGAGATGAAATCATCGCCATATTGCCGGCGATAGGCTTGGCACATCTTGAGGCCGGCAATCTTGGCGATCGCGTACCATTCGTTGGTCGGCTCAAGCGGCCCCGTCAGCAATTCGCTTTCGGCGATGGGCTGCTTGGCGTGCTTGGGATAGATGCAGGAGGAGCCGAGAAATAGCAGGCGCTGCACGCCGACCGCGTGACTTGCGCGGATCACGCTCAATTCCAGCGCAATATTGTCGCAGAGAAAGTCGACCGGAAAGTTGTTGTTCGCTGCGATACCGCCGACCTTTGCAGCGGCGTGAACAACGATCTCGGGACGATTGGCCTCGAGCCATTTCAGCGTAGGCTCTTCCTTCGTCAGATCCACTTCGCGCCGATCGGCCGTCAGTACGGTGCAATTCTCTGAGGCGAGTCTTCGGACAATAGCGGACCCAACCATGCCGCGGTGTCCCGCGACAAAGACACGTTTGCCCGCAAGATCGTAGCTTGAAGCCCCTGTCATCATATCCTCTACCAGCGTTCGGTTCGCCGGATCATCAGGCGATCCAGCTACCGCCGCACTACGCAATCACGCTGCCGATGCAGCCCCGCCAAACTGGTAACACAATCTTCACCATGCGACAGCCTGTCCCAATCCTCCAAAGATATTCATGGTGAACCTGCGCTGCGCGCGCAAAAAATCAGCACATAGAGACAAAAACGAGCAAGGCAGCCGCATCAGCTGTGCGGCTGCCTTTAAACATCGTCGAAACGGTAGCCGTCGCCGGTCAGCCCAGCCTCAGTACGCCCGGCGCAGGACAGGACCGACAGGCGCGCAAACCCGATCCATGTACCAGCCATAGGGCGTCTCCACCCGCACCAGCGGGCAACGGCGCCACGACGTGTAGCGGTAGGGATAGGGCTGCGCCCAGAACGTCACCGGCGTCACCTGGCTTTCGCCCGTGAGCAGGGCGGCCGGTGCGGGCATCTGCATCGCGGCATTCGCTCCGCTCGCTGCGCAGAACGTAGCAGTTGCGGCCAAAAGGCCTGCTCGCATCAACGTCTTAAACATCTAAAATAGCTCCTCGCCCCTGCGGAGTTGATCCCCAACCGTGCACGTCAGATCCCAGCCGACCGACGCTACCGGTTCGCAGGTCACTCCGTGACCAGCCCAAATAGTGAACCGAACTTTACCAAGGCCAGCGGCGCGAATGCAACCGATGCAGGGCCCGCCGAGGCGCCTTTGGGACGATATGGCGCGCAAGTGTGGCTTCTTGGTCCTATTTTTCCTCGCTCCAGGCGCCCGGAGCGGCAAGGTCGGGCGTTCGTCGGTAGACGTCCCGGAGGAACTGATAGTTAACCGTCTGGGCCAGAGGCACGTCCTCCTCGCCGAGCTTGGCAAAGAGAAGGATATCCCTAAGCGTCCGCCAGCGGCTCTCGTCGTAGTCGCCGATGCGGCCGCCCGTCGGAAGCACCAGCGGGCGCTGCTGCTGCAGTTCGAATGTCAGTCGCTCAGGGGGCAGCCTGGCCGGTCCGGTACCAGCGAGAACGGGCACGCTCCGTGCATAGTCCGCGTAAGTGAATTGCCATCCCCGAATGACGCCTTGAAGCACATCGGCAATCATGGATGGCTGTTCATGGACGAGAGCATTGCTTGCGAAGTAGACCAAGCCAGGAACATGGATCCCGTAGTCTTGCGGTTTGATGACATTCAGCTTCACAAAAGCCGAACTGGAGGGATCCGGTTGCTCGTCGATGGCCGCGATGACGGCATCCACCTCTCCGGCCCGCAGAGCCTCGAAGCTGTCGCGATCAGGCACCTTGGTGATCTGGCTTCGGGGAAGGCCGAGCTGCGCCATCATGGCGTCAAACACCACGTCTCCCTCGCTCGCCCTTCGGTATCCAACCCGCTTTCCGACCAGATCAACCGGCCGCCGCAAGCCCGAGCCTTCGAGGGTGAAGATCGCAACAGAGGTATCGAGGAAGCTTGCGGCAAACGCAGTGACGGGAGCGCCGCGCCAGGTCGCCAGCAGGAACTTCTGGCCGCTCGTCACGCCGATGGCATGTTGACGTGCAACGGTTTGGACGAAGTCGGGATCGGGTTGGCCCGCCAGCTCGATGCGGGAGGAGAAATATCCCTGCTTCGACGCAGAGAGCTCCCCGGCAAAGCGGGCCGCGTATGGCCCGTCCAGCAGGAGCTTGACCGCGGCAGCAGTCGGAGCCGTCGAGGTTCGTACGGGTGCCGCATCGGGGCGGAGCAGGAGAAGCACGGTTCCGGCCAAGGCCAAGGCAGCAAGGCCAATGGCGAGGCCGAGCTTCCCTTTCGACCGGGTTCGCCGCCGGGACTGGGTTCGAGGCAATGAGAACTTCCTAAGAGGCTGTCAAATTTAACATATCAGGCGAGGCGAGATGAGCTACAATGCAGCTTGTGGGGTAAGGTTAATTTTTCCTTCGCCTTGTTTTAACAGCGATTTTGACCGATAGCACGGCGTGTTCGGATAATGAATTTTGCGTCGATGGGTTTGGCAGGATGACGATTCTTTCGACACGGCCGGTGCCTGTCGCTGATTCCACGGCGAAAATTGGCGTGATTGAGCCAGCCCCCGTCACAGCTTCAGGTTTCGCGACCAGCTGGATGCGTCCTGTGGTCGTCGAACGCCTGATGGCGGTGGTCGATGCGGCGCTGGTCCTGGTCAGCGGGATCGGTTGCGCGGTCGGTTATCACATCATCACCGCGGGCACGCTCGGCAAGGCGGATGTCTATGCGGCGGCCAGCGTGCTGGTTGCGATCAATTTCGTGCTGCTGACGACCGTGCAGCATGGCTACCGCCTGAAGAACATCACGAACCTTCCGCGCACGTTCCGGATGACGCTGACGACGTGGACCGGGCTGTTCGGGGCGCTGCTGGCGATCGCCTTCACGATGAAGGTCAGCGAGGAGTTCTCTCGCGGCACCACGATCTCGTTCTATCTGGTCGGCCTTGCCGTCCTGCTGGCCTGGAAGACCGCGGCGGCGCGCTGGACCGCGCATGCCTTGCGCACCGGCGCCTTCGCCAACGGCCGCGCGATCATGATCGCCGAGTTCGGCCTTGCCACGTCGTCCAACGCGGTCGACGACCTCGGCCAGCACGGCTACCGCCTGGTGCGGGTGATGGAGATCCCGGCCAAGGAGCTGGCCTCGCCGCTGCTGCTCTCTTCACTGGCGCCGCGCTTCGACGAGCTGATCGCCTTCGCGCGCGAACACCGGATCGAGCACGTCTTCCTGCTGATGAACTGGAGCCGGCAGCACGCCATCGACAGCATTCTGGACGCGCTGAAGATCCTGCCCATCCCCGTGCATCTGGTGCCGGACCCCAACGCGGCGCGGTTCCTGCGCTATCCGCTGGTCTCCACCGGCAACACGTTCACCGCCGAGCTGCGCCGCGCGCCGCTGTCCTGGAAGGAGCGCGCGCTCAAGCGGACGCTCGACCTGGTCGGCGCGAGCCTGGCGCTGTTCGTGTTCGCGCCGGTGATGCTGGTGACCGCGCTGCTGATCAAGCTGAGCTCGAAGGGCCCGGTGTTCTTCCGCCAGACCCGCCACGGCTTCGGCGGGCGCGCGTTCAGGATCTTCAAGTTCCGCACCATGCGCGTGCTCGAGGACGGCCCGACCATCGTGCAGGCGCAGAGGAACGACCCGCGCGTCACGCCGATCGGCAAATGGCTGCGCAAGACCTCGATCGACGAGCTGCCGCAGCTCTTCAACGTGCTCAAGGGCGACATGTCGCTGGTCGGCCCCCGCCCGCACGCGGCCGCCCACAACGACGAATATGAGCAGATCATCGGCAACTACGCCTTCCGCCACCACGTCAAGCCCGGCATCACCGGCTGGGCCCAAGTTAATGGTTACCGCGGAGAAACCCGCACGCTCGACCTGATGCAGAAGCGCGTGGAGCATGATCTGTGGTACATCAATAATTGGAGCTTGTGGTTGGACTTGAGGATACTGTTGCGGACTGCAATGGTGACCTTTGCGCGTCCAACAGCTTACTAGTAAACCCGACTGCCTGGCTTTTCGGTGCTATGAATCTACTCCTCATCCGTATTCACAAGCTTATCCATGGTGTTGGTTCTCAATCTGGAAGACGCGCTCTCAGAAAGGGTGTCGCGGCTAGCATTGAACACAGCGTCGCCTTGGCAGGCCGCCAATACCACACAGTGGTCGATGTCGGCAGCAATGTCGGGCAATTCGCACTATTCGCGCGCGAGAAATATCCCGATGCACAGATCTTCAGTTTCGAACCATTAGAAGATTGCTGGGACACGTTCGCTAGCATCTTTGATCGTGACGAGCGGACACAGCTTTTTCGCTGCGGAATCGGCACAGAAGATTCTGAGGTCCCAATCAACGTCGCAAATGCAAATGATTCCTCATCGATATTGTCCCCGGCAGCGATGCAGATCGAAGCGTTTGGGACTACGATTAACGTAAAGAAGGCCATTCAGCTGCGCCGGCTCGCTTCGGTGCTGCGGAGGGATCAGATAGTTGCTCCTGCGCTCCTAAAGATTGATGTCCAAGGCTTCGAATTGGAGGTATTGAAGGGCTCCAGAGAATTGCTGAATTTGTTCGAAACCGTCTACGTGGAAGCGTCCTATCTCGAGCTCTATGAAGGGCAGGCTTTGGCTGGAGACGTGATTGAATTCATGCGAGAGTGTGGCTTCGAGATTCAAGGCGTCTACAATCAATACGAACACGAAATCCGGGGCGCGTTGCAAGCAGACTTCTTGTTCGTGCGACGCAACCTTCCGCAACAAGCTAAAAACTAAACATCCCTCGAAATTAGATGTGTAAACAAAAGAGAGCTTCGGTCCTATTCGTCAGCTTCGCACCAAATCACTCGTCCCACCATCGCCGCCTACAAGATGTCAAAGACGCCGCCATTGATCTTTCGATCTATAGAACGGGATCTGACAAGAATACAGAGACGCTTTTCAAAAGAGCACTGAAGCTAACCTATCTCCGGCTCTTCTTTGTCTTGCTCTTCTCGAAAGCTGATGTGCTTTGGCTTTGGGGAATTGACGCTTGCTTGGTGGGCTCGGCCGCAAAGATCGTCAGACGACGGAAGACGATCATTTGGGACATATCTGATATCAACCCACACTTCCTTGGCCGATCAACCACAGCGCGCCTGCTTCGTGGATTAGAGCGGGCCCTCTTACCCACCGTTGACTGGCTTTTGCTCACTTCACCGGAGTTCTTGAATAGATACTATTCAACGAAGTTGAGCTCCACCAAGGTGGAAGTCATAGAAAACTTGCTAGCGAGCGAGCGGCCATCTGAAGTACCTCCCCCGCCCAACCTAGCTAAGTTCAAAATAATCTATACGGGAATCTTCCGCTCAGTGCGGGCCCTGCAAATTATAGGGGAGGTGGCCTCTCTTCTACATGAGGAGGTCGAATTCAACCTTTACGGCTTTTGCAGCAATGAAGCGGAGCAAGCCGAATACGAAAACCTAAAGCGCCTGTCCAACATCACCTTGCATGGAAGGTACGACATGCGCGATTTGCACCGCATCCACGCTGAGAATCATCTGATCTTCGGGCTGCTGGATAAAGATGCCGACGATAATGAGCGCTGGCTGCTTCCCAATCGAATTTATCACGCTGGTGCTTTTGGACGGCCAATTCTGACAAACAGTGGCACGTTTACAGCAAAGATTGTTGAAGAGCGGCGTTTGGGGTGCATTTGTGACTTTTCTGCATCTAGCGTGGCCGAGACTGTCCGCTTACTGACAGCCGACGGTGGACGCAAGTACAGAGAATTAACTTCAGCCATTCCATCCGACGGAGACTATTATCTGTCTGGCCACTACCGCAGGTTTATCGAGCGCGTAACAAGTAAGGGATAGTTAGTTTGCTCTAGCGGAAAGAAATTCGCTCCAGTCCCGACGGACTGGGGCCTGCGCGCCCGAACACACACCTTGCGACAGATTAAGGCTTGGGATGCAATGATCAAGG
>Ga0065165_1003227_pt1 | contig 11862 bp, 10 predicted proteins | sample AraplaMF_Cvi_mMF_FD_63813 | JGI IMG/M metagenome (GOLD analysis project Ga0065165, IMG submission 63813) | Arabidopsis root microbial communities from the University of North Carolina, USA - plate scrape MF_Cvi_mMF (version 2) (version 3) | ecosystem: Host-associated > Plants > Roots >... | reverse complement strand
CCAAAAACGACGGTAGTAGCGAAGAAAGAGACTTCAAAACAACCTTAGAATAAGGGAAATTGTCCGATGGTGTAACTGGCAACACGCTTGATTTTGATTCAAGAAAGTCCAGGTTCGAGCCCTGGTCGGACAACAGAAAAAATCCCGCTCTCTGGGCGGGATTTTTTATTACTCGGCTTGATACCTGAAAAACCAGGATTAACGCATAAATACCATGGCGGTAAAAATATTCAGCGGAAGAGCAACAACCTACCTGGCAGAAAAAATTGCCGCGGCGTACGGTGAACCTTTAGGTGAAGTCAATTACCAACAATTCAGCGACGGCGAAATGTCGCCATTCATCGCCGAATCCGTTCGCGGCCACGAAGTATTCCTCATCCAATCTACGTTCCCCCCGGCAGATAACCTCATGGAGCTCCTCCTCATGGTCGATGCCTGCAAGCGCGCAAGTGCTTCAAGCGTGAACGTAGTAATCCCCTACTTTGGCTACGCGCGACAGGACCGGAAAGACAAACCCCGGGTTTCAATAGCAGCCAAACTCCACGCTAACCTTATCTCTGCTGCCGGCGCTACACGCATCATGACATGCGACCTCCACGCCGACCAGATCCAGGGCTTCTTCGATATTCCAGTAGACCACCTCGACGGCGCCTACATATTCGTTCCATACCTCAAATCACTCGGACTGTCCGACATCATGTTCGCTTCACCCGACGTGGGAGGTATCAAACGTGCCCGCAGCTTCGCCAAGTTCTTCGATGCCGAACTCGCCGTGTGCGACAAACACCGCAAAGAAGCAAACAAAATCGAATCCATGCGCCTTATCGGTGAAGTAGAAGGCAAAGACGTTATCCTCGTAGACGACCTCGTCGATACCGCCGGAACCATCTGCAAAGCCGCCGCACTACTCAAAGAAAAAGGTGCTAAATCCGTACGCGCCGTATGTACACACGGTGTACTCTCCGGCAAAGCTTACGACAACATAGCAGCCTCCGTACTCGAAGAAATTGTAGTCACAGACACAATTCCAACGAAAGAAAACAGCCCGAAGCTCAAGGTGCTCACCGTATCGAACCTCTTTGCCAAAGCGATCCGCAAGATCCACGACAACGAATCGATCAGCTCCCTGTTCATCAAACTGTAACCTTTCACATCAAACACGAAACATTTTAACTAAATACATATTATGAAAACTGTTGAGATTATAGGGTATAAAAGAGCAGATCTCGGCAAGACTTCATCACAACGCTTGAGAGATGAAGGACTTGTGCCCTGCGTAGTTTACGGTGGAAACGAACAAATCCACTTCTACACACCAATGATCCTGTTCCGCGACCTCGTTTACACTAACCAGGCGCACTTCGTACACATCAACATCGAAGGTGTAGAACTTCAGGCCATCCTTCAGGAAGTACAATTTCACCCGGTTAGCGAAGTTATCCTGCACGCAGACTTCCTGCGTATCGCAGATGACCGCAAAATCAAAATGAACATTCCGATCCGTCTTACTGGCGCCGCTCCTGGTGTTGCCAAAGGTGGTACACTGATCCAGAAGCGCTCTGCCCTCAAAGTAAGCGCGTTCCCAAAGAACATGCCTGATCACATCGATATCGACGTATCGCACCTCGACTTCCACCACGCCGTTAAAGTTGGCGACGTAACCGTGGAAAACCTCGAGTTCCTCGATCCCAAACAAGCTACAATCGCTGCAGTAGAAGTTTCTCGCGCCGCTAAAATGGCTGCCGAAGAAGCTGCTAAAGCTCCTGCAGAAGGCGATAAGAAAGCTAAAGGCGGTAAGAAATAATTACCAAAAGCTTCTAAAAGCTTTGTCATCAAAAAGATCCTCCCCTTCCGGAGGATCTTTTTTTATTATCCTTTTTTACCAATTTTGCCACACACTGTTTTACCATGAAATACCTCATCGCCGGCCTCGGCAACATCGGCCCCGAATACGAACTCACACGCCACAACATCGGCTTCCTGGTACTCGACCAGCTCGCCGAAAAACACGGTGGCAAATTCACCCTCGACCGCCTTGCCGAAAAAGCCGAAGTAAAACACAAAGGCCGTACACTACACCTCATCAAGCCCACCACCTACATGAACCTCAGTGGCAAGGCTATAGCATACTGGCTACAGGAACTCAAAATCCCCAAAGAAAACCTCCTCGTCATCCTCGACGACCTCGCCCTACCCTTCGGAACCCTGCGCATGCGCACCAAAGGCAGCTCCGCCGGCCACAACGGACTCAAAAACATAGAACTGTTATTAAACGGCCAGGAATACTCCCGCCTCCGCTTCGGCATCGGCAACGAATTCGGCAAAGGCCAGCAGGTAGACTTCGTTCTCTCCAACTTCTCCAAACAGGAATTCAACGACATGCCCCCCATCATCGACCGCGCCAACGAAATGGTCCTCTCCTTCTCCACCATCGGCCCCGAACGCACCATGAGCCTGTACAACAAATAACCCCCAATAAAAAAGCCGGTCAAAAACCGGCTTAAATATTTCTGGTTCAAGTTTTCAGCGAAGCGGTGACTTGGACCCTACGATACGTCAGTCTCTGACTGACGAGTGATTCCCCCCACAATCATCCTCACCCTAATCCCCCGTACTCTCCCTCACCCCGCACTCGCACTGATTTACCGCTCTGGCACTCCGCACTCACCCTGATTCATGCTACTCCCGCTCCCGGCGCAACCCCTTCATCCGGCTGCACCAACCGCAGCTTCCCATCCAGATCCTCCGCCATCAAAATCATACCCTGCGACATCGTCCCCATCATCTTACGCGGCGCCAGGTTCGCGATAAACGTCACCTGCTTCCCTACAATACTCTCCGGCGTATAATGCTTCGCAATACCACTCAGAATCGTTCGTGTATCCACACCCGACTCCACCGTAAGCTTCAGCAGCTTATCACTCTTTTCCATCTTCTCGGCATGCGTCACCGTACCCACACGAATATCGATCTTGGCGAAGTCGTCAAACACAATCTCCGGCTTCAGCGGCTTCACAGCACCGGCAACAGCAGGCGCTGCTTCAGCAGCCTTCTCTACGGGCTCGGGAGCCTGCTTCTTCAGGCGGGCTATCTGCTTCTCCAGGTCCACATCTTCCACCTTCTTATATAACAATTCATCCTTTCCAAGCTGATGACCTGCGGGCAGTGGCACAATAGGTGTTTCGTTTTTCCAGAACGCATGCCAGTCAGTGGTTAACCCGACAGAATTCAGCTGCCGCCCTATACTCAACGCGGCATCCGGCAGGAATGGCGCACACGCAATGCCCAGGTTACCCACCACCGTCAGCGCATAATTCAGTATATAGCGCACGGCGTCCATATCCTCCTTCGCCAGCTTCCACGGTTCGGTATCGGCCAGGAACTTGTTACCGGCGCGGGCCATGTTCATCAATTGAAACTGCGCCTCACGGAACCGGAACTCCTTCAACGCGCTGCTCATCTCCTTCACCGAGTTCGTCAGTTCAGTATGCGCAAGCGCGTAGGCCGCAAGCACGCCCTTACGTTTGTCGGTAGTCGCTTCCAGTGTCGGAGCCGCAGGCACCTTACCCTCGAAATACTTCCAGGTAAGCACCATCACCCGGTTCACAAAATTGCCGAAGATCCCCACCAGCTCGCTGTTAACTTTAAGCTGATAATCCTTCCACGTAAAGTCGGCATCCTTCGTCTCCGGACTGATCGACGTCAGTACATAACGCAACTCGTCACGGCGACCAGGCATATCCTCCAGATACTCATGCAGCCACACGGCGTGGTTACGCGACGTCGACAGCTTCTCACCTTCCAGATTCAAAAACTCGTTCGCAGGCACATTGTCAGGCAGAATATAATCGCCTGCGGCCTTCAGCATCGACGGGAAGATCACACAGTGGAACACGATATTATCCTTACCGATAAAGTGCAACAACCGCGTATCCGGATCTTTCCAGTACTTCTCCCACGTATCGGGCTTCAACTCCTTCGTAGCGCTGATGTACCCTATCGGCGCATCAAACCACACATACAGCACCTTGCCCTTCGCATCCGGCAGCGGCACAGGTATACCCCACTCAAGGTCACGCGTAATCGAGCGCGGCTGTAGCCCCTGCTCGATCCACGACTTACATTGACCGTAAACATTCGTCTTCCAGTCGTCCTTATGGCCTTCAATAATCCACTCACGCAGCCACGCCTCAAACTTGTCCAGCGGAAAATACCAGTGCGTCGTAGGTTTCAGCACCGGGTTCCCACCCGACACCGTAGACCGGGGGTTAATCAGTTGCTTCGGGCTCAAACTCGTCCCGCACTTCTCACACTGGTCACCATACGCATTCGGGTTACCACAATTCGGACACGTACCGGCTATATACCGGTCAGCCAGAAAGATCCCCTCCTGCTCATCATAGTATTGATCAGAAGTCTCCTCGATAAAGAGATCCTTCTTATGAATCTTCGTAAAGAACTCCTGCGCCAGCTCATAGTGCACGGCGTTGGAAGTACGCGAGTATATGTCGAACGAAATCCCAAAATCCGCGAAAGCCTTCTTCATAATAGTGTGGTACTTGTCCACAAAAGCCTTCGGACTCACCCCTTCCTTCTTGGCGCCGATCGTAATGGCAACACCGTGCTCGTCAGATCCGCACACAAAGGCTACGTCCTCACCACGCAGGCGCAGGTAGCGCACGTACGTGTCGGCAGGCAGATAAGCCCCCGCAATGTGCCCAATGTGCAGCGGACCGTTCGCGTACGGCAACGCCGACGTAATCATATATCGCTTAAACTCTTTCATAAAATATTCTCCTGAAGTATTAAAACCGCATTCCAGCTAACCGGGTTCGCGAACCGCAAAAATAACCGCAGATGCCGGAAACGGCCCCGCAAGATAAGACAAACTCCTAAAATAACGTCCAACTAAAAGAAATGCCCCTTCTCCGGAATATCATCCGCCTGCGAAGGGAACTTCGGAAACGTAACATAAAACTCTGTATACCCCTCTTCCGTAGTCTGCAGCCCCACACGGCCCCCAAGCTTCGACGTCGCCGTCTTCACAATATACAATCCTATCCCCCCAATCTCCGACCGCTCCGACGCCCTGAAAAACATCTGAAACAACTTCCCCGGATCCGACTCACTGATGCCGATCCCGTTATCGATCACACTCACCTTAACCGCTCCTCCGTTCAACGCCGCAATCCGCACCTCCACAAACGAATCCACACGGTCCGAGTCATTATAAAACTTGATCGAGTTATCCACCAGGTTCTCCAGCACAATCCGCACCAGCTCCTTATCCGAGTGAATCACCGCATCACCATCGATCTGCTTACTGATCCGCAGCTTCTGCGGCAGTCCCTTCTTCCGCTCCAGCATCAGCACATCATTCACCACCCCTTCAAAGTCAATCGGGCTTACACTCAGCTTCGAGTTATTGATCTGGTTAATGATCAGCAAACGGGTAAGGATCGTATTGAGTCGCTCCGCCGTAGTATCCAGCTTCCGCAAATAGTCCAATGCAATCGGATCTTTAACATCCAGCAGCGCCACATTACACATCCCTTTCAAACTTGCCAGCGGCCCCCGAATATCATGCGATGTCTTATAGATAAAGTTATCAAGCTCATCATTCACTTGTTTCAGTGATGAGTTCACACGTTCTAAGTCAATCGTCTTCTCCGCCACCTGCCGGTCAAGGTCTTTGTTCTTGCCTTCCAACAATCGGTTCTGCTCCTGGATCGTCTCCTTTGCTTCCGAAAGTTTGGCGTTTACTTGTTTGATGTTTCGGTTACCACGTTGAAGCACTAGGATAAGGAGACCTGCGAGAATAGCGATAACGGCAATTGCGACGTTGAGGTCACTTTGCTGCTTGATCATTTGTTCTTTGGCCGCGATGGTGGCGATGTTTTCGCGCTCGGCGTAGCGCGTTTGAACCTTTGCGATATTTTCTATTAAATGCTCACTATATACGCGATCCTTTAGATCGATATATTTATTTTGATAATTAAGTGCATTCTGAAAATCATTAGTCTTACCGTATAATTTAGAAAGATATTTATAATTCTCAATTAATATTTCATTGTAAGTAGACTCAGTAGCCACATTCTCAGACTCTTTAAAAAAAACAGCAGCAGAATCGATCTGTCCCGTCTCAAGAAATACTATTCCTATATTAAGTAAATTTTCTGCTTGAAATCTTTTATATTCAATATTCTTAGCTATTTCCAGAGACTCCTTAAAATGCCTAAGAGCCATCTCAAATTTCTTCTCTTCAAAATAGGAAACACCTAGCCCAAATTTCCCCTCAACCCTAATTTCATCCGAACACTCATTGGAACAAACAGAAAAAGCCTCAGTAAAATACTTCTGAGCACGCTGAAAGTCCTTAAGCTGATTATAACCAAGACCTATATTAATAAGTAATCTATCCAGATCGGACTTATCATTAGTTTCTCGTTTCAATTGGAGACACCTATTGTAGAATTCTATAGACCTCTCATAGTTTTTAAGTTTGAAGTAAACCAAGCCAATATTGTTCAATGCGATACTAGTTTCTCCAGCATCTCCTGCCTCCTCGCGAATAATCAATGATTCAAAATGGTATGTCAATGCCTCATCATAATCCGCCCTAAAAGTATGAGCGGTCGCAAGACTATTTAGTATGTACTTGAGATCTGAAGTTAAATTGTTTCTTCTCGCAATTCGCAAAACCTCATTCAACTCTTCTATAGCTTCATTAATCCTCTCATACCGTCGCAAGACCTCACCTAATAATCTACCTGCCTTAACAATTTTTACTGTGTCGCCATACTCCAATGCAATAACCTTGGCCTTTTCAAAATTTTCAAGTGAAAGAGTTTTATCTGAGGATACATAATGCTTGGCTAACTCTATAGTGGGATCAAATTTATCCAAGCCTTGGCTAGTTGTAATTACCTGTTGTAACGAATCAGATCTCTCATCGACCTGTCCCCAAAGTCGTCCCAAAGGGATAACCAACAAAATCACACAACCTATACTCCTGAAAGACTTTAAAAAAAATTGGTACACAGGTAATTTCAAAAAATTAATGAAGCAAATTATCAAAAGTAAATCAGCAACCTTTGGATTACAATTTAGTCACAAAAACAGATTTAAAACCTATAGCCTTTAAATACTATGAAAAAACTATTCTACATCCTTATTATTTCTACCGTCGCATCTATGGCTGTTATGTCCTGTACTGAAGAAGAGGTAACGCCAAGTCTGGAAAACTCCTCGGGTGGTGGTGGTGTTTTTAATGACAAACTTCGGTAATCAATTTTCAATTTAATAATCAACAACCATGAAGCTCAAAGTAATCACTCTTTTAGTAATCGCACTAGCGACGCTTTCATTCACCTTTATAAAAGTGCATCCAGCGAAGCCGAATGAAGCTCCTAGTAAAAAAATACTAGCATCACCTATCGGAGGATTTGTCATAAATGACAAACTCTAGGGTGAATAAGCGCCTTAATAGAATAGTCGACCACGTGATATTTATTACTAAAATTATATAGTCCGTGAGACTAGAATGTAGCTCACTTAATAAATGAACTTCAGAGATAAGATCAACAAAATATAACAAACGCAGATAACCTTTGCTTTTTAACGCAATTATCAACGTTTAACATGGTTACCTCTTAATTTAATCGATTCTAACAGGCTGCCATCAAACATCTAAATCAAAACATAATGTAATACAACATTAGTAAATTATCATAATAGTAGTACTTTTTTACTATTTTAACAAAAAACTTACATTCAAAACAACCCCAAAATGGGGAATTCTGAAACCTTATATAGTCAAAATCCCCAGTTAACCGGGGTATATATATCGCCCATATAAGCCTACTGCAAAGTTCAGAATTAATCCCCAACCCAGCCCGTCAGTAAGTCCGTTTACGGCGCTCCATTACGCCATTCAAAGCTTTTTCCGAACCACCCTGCCGCCATACGCGCCCACTGACACCACACTCCAAACCCTGGCTGAGAACAGTACCTGGATGCCTGAAAAGGGAATTGAGCTGCCAAAGCGATCATTCCTGAATACCGCTAGCTATATTTGTCCTCCATGAACCTACCCCTTGAACTACCATTCCTGATCGTTTCTCGCCAGGAACTGGAAGCGCGCGTAGCACGGCAAGCGCTGGAGGCCTGCGAACATATTATAGCCGAAATGGGGGCTGAACTCCACGATGACCTTATACAGAAACTATCCGTCTTTACGTTATACATGGACAGGCTGGAGCGTTCAGCTGGGGATCGTTCTGAAGCAGAGTCATTGGTTGTAAAAATGCGTGCTGAGTTTCAGGAAGTTGTACGATCTATCCGCAGCACATCGCGAAGACTTATGGCCCCGGTACTGGATGGCGCGTCGTTTACACAGAACCTCTCACTGCTTTGCCAAAACCTGGAACGTCCGGGTGTTGGCAACATCCACTTCACATCTTCAGGCACAGAACACAGTATCTCACCAATAGCGCACCGATACCTGTCCAGAATCATTCAGGAACTCGTACACAACGCTTATCGACACTCGTCGGCCTGGAATATTTATATAAATGTTTTGTGGACGGCAGACACGCTTACGCTGACCGTAGAAGACGATGGCAGCGCACTTAATCGTGTCAATGAATTCATTGATGTACTCCGAAAGAAAAACAATACGCTACGACTACGTGCTCAGGCCCTCAATGCGAACATCCGGTATATTCCTGGAGCGAAGGGGCTCATTGCTGAGGTTAAATATCCGTTATAACAAATACATTCTCGATTAAAGCAGACCGTTACGGTAAGCGTAGGCAAGTAAGGCCGCTGTGTTGGCCACACCTACTTTTTTCAGTAATCTGACCCGATAGGTTTCCGTGGTTCCCTCGGTCATCTTCATCTGTACAGCAATTTCCTTTGTGGTGAGTCCTTCTGCTATTGACCGTAACATCACTTTATCCTGGACATTGAGTGTCACTGGTGGTATACTTTCCCAACGGTTTACATTTTGCTGAATGAGTTTCATCATTTTCTCAGAGAAAAAATATCCTCCCTGCATAACCCCTCGTATCGACTGAAGTATCGCACTATAGCCGTCGAGTTTGAATACAACGCCATTCACCCCCGCTTTTAGCAGATTTACCAGTAACTCGGTTCCTTCCAAACCTGTCAGCACAATAACTTTAGGAGCAAGTTCAAGCGTTTTTAAATGCTCCATAAGCTCGAGACCGTTTGCACCTTTAAGACGAAAATCAAGTAAAACAATATCGACTCGATTCTCCCGTAGGCATTTGTCAAATTCCAGCAGATTGGACGCCTCAAGAATTTCCGATACAAAGTCCTCACGGGCGAGCAGCGAACGCACGCCTTCACGCAGAAGGACCTCATCATCTACCAGTAAAAAATTATATTGTTCCATCGCGTTGAACGTCTTTATTGTCTTGATTATTGTCACTGTTGCGTAGACTCACAACCAGACCTCGGACTCGTCTATCCCAGGCGGTGGCACCCAGCAGAGCGCATAGACCCTCCAGCCGCGCAATTTCACCACGTACCGTCTGCGAAATCTTTGACTCCCAGCCTGAGCGTTCAGCCCCGCTTCGTGTGAGCAGTTGCACACGATCTGAAAGCTCCCGTGTCCGTATCATCACTTCGCGTTCTAGAAATTTATTCTCGTTCTGACGGCTTCGAATATCCCACAACAGAACACTGATAACCAAAATAAGTAAAACACCTGCCAGAATGATAAAACGATGTTGCTTCTTCTGCCAATCCATCGATGCATTCCTGATGGTCAGCAACGATCGGTTACGGTCCTGTTCGAAATCAACCTGATCCGCCAATAGCGAATTGGCAAACGTTTCATTGAAGATGCTGTCATGATATTGTTCATATAATTCTCTACTCAACGACTCATTCCTGAAATCATTAAGAGCATGATAGACTTCGGCCTTTTGATAATATATTTTCGAAAACAACAGCCGGAAGTTTCCTATCTTAGCATGTATAATCGATTCATCCAGATAACGAAGCGCTTCTTTAAAACTATTTTTCTTGTTCGCCACTGTTGCCAGGCCTATCATCGCTTCAGAGCGGAACCGTTCGTCCCCTTGTTCTACAGCTACCGCATGAGATGCCTTGAAAGCTTGCTCAGCGCCATCAAGATCGTTCAAAGCAAGTGCTATCTCCGCTTTCGCATAGTGGTAATGCATTTTTATATCCTTCCGGCATTCTTCCCTACAATACCCAAGACTTTTCTCTGCATAATACGCTGCGCTATCATACCGTCGAAGGTTACAATAACACAGCGCGATGTTATTACAGAGCAAATCAATATCATAGGTTGAGTTCGTTTCTTCTTTAACCCTCAGTCCCATCAGATAATAGCCGAGAGCTTTTTCATAATAACTCAACTTGTAGTACAGAAAGCCAATATTATTATAGGCAATATCCAGCGCCCCCTCTGTCCCTCCGACCAACTTACGGTAATGAATGGACTCGATATAATACAGCAGCGCCTGCTTCGATTCAGACATGCTATGCAAGGTTACACCATAAGCATTCAGCACATGGAAAATATCTTTAGGAGGAGAATGTCGACGAACAAAAGGCAGTATTTTCGCATAAATACCCGCAGATTCTTTCATACGCCCCTGTCGCCGCAATGCGGAGGCATATAGACGCCCAAAACTTATCATACGGATGGTATCCCCTATACTTTCGGACATGTTATATCCCCTATCCGTAAGTCGCTCGGCGTCCAACAATGAATCTGCCATAATTTGCGCTGTAGCAATCTGATAGCTCACATCAAGCCACTCCGCACCGCTCTTACCAGGCAATAAGGCCTCAAGCGAATCAATTTTGGTTTTACTTTGTCCAAATGCACGTGGTCCTGCAATACAAAACAAAAACATACCGACGCATACGCGAAAAGACAGATATGCATTGTTTCTCCATTGTAGCTTTCTGGAGACCTTCACACCAATCATCACCTTCATATCGTAACGCATCAACTTTTATCAGACAATCGGATCATGCATTTCCGCCATTATCATAATGCAAAACTCCAATTTTCGCGCGAATTCTGTCCACGAAAGCAGAGCCTTTTACCAGAGCTTCGAGTCCCTCAAGGCTTGCCATACCCTTGTTCACTGCCTGGATTATCTTTGTCTCCCAGGCAACCCGCTCGGCTGTACGTCGTTCAGATGCCAATACTCTGGAAGCAAGCTCCCTGGTACGTATCATAACCTGCTCCTCTAAATAATTGTTTTCACGCCGCCGACTCCGGATATCCCATAAAAAAACCACAACAACAAGTAACAGCAATGCTCCGGTAATAGCCATAAGTCGCTGCTGCTTGGCCTGCCTGGCAACCGAGGCTTCGCGTACAGCCAGAAATGCCTTGTTTCTGGCTTGTTCGAAATCAACCTGAGTTGCCAGCAAAGAGTTTACAAGATCCTCGCCGAAGATACTGTCACGATATTGCATGTAACGTTCCCGATTTTCAAACTCATTACTGTACTCTTTACGGGCGTGGTATGCAGTAGCCATTTCTTTATAGGTATCGTGTAGTAGCAGCCGGTATCGTCTTCCTACTGCACAACGCTCCGACTCTCTCAGGTATTGAACCGCGGCCGTAAAGTCTCCACGACTAATTGCCAGACGCCCCAGATATAACATATTTTCTGACTGATACCGGTAGTCTTCGTCTTCTACAGCCAGACGATACGATATCTCGAATTCCTTAGCTGCTAATGCTGGATTTCCCTGGCCAACCTGGATTATACCCTCTGTGTAATGCTGGGCTACACGGGTATCGAGGCGACACAAACCCTTACAGTAAAACATGCTTTTACGGTT
>Ga0065165_1003226_pt1 | contig 11864 bp, 7 predicted proteins | sample AraplaMF_Cvi_mMF_FD_63813 | JGI IMG/M metagenome (GOLD analysis project Ga0065165, IMG submission 63813) | Arabidopsis root microbial communities from the University of North Carolina, USA - plate scrape MF_Cvi_mMF (version 2) (version 3) | ecosystem: Host-associated > Plants > Roots > Endosphere... | reverse complement strand
ACCACCGGCACCCACGTCGCGCAGATCTGCCTGTTCCTGCTCACCGAGAGCCGCCGCCTGCCCGCGCGCCTGCTGCAGCTGTCGCCGCCACGCAAGCAGCAGGTGGGCGCGAACGGCGGTTCGATCAGCCTGATCGACCTGGACCTGTCGCGCTACGACCGCCTGGCCCGGCGCTTCGAGCGCGAACAGGAAGACGACCGCACGCATCTGAAAAGCGGCATCGCCACGCGCAACGCCGCGTTCAACCGCATGATCGAGCAGATCGAGATCGTGGGCAGCCGCTCCACCGCGCCGATCCTGCTGATGGGTCCGACCGGCGCGGGCAAGAGCCAGCTGGCGCGGCGCCTGTTCGAGCTGAAGAAGGCGCGGCATGAATTGAGCGGGCGCTTCGTCGAGGTCAATTGCGCCACCTTGCGCGGCGATGGCGCGATGAGTGCGTTGTTCGGTCACGTCAAAGGCGCTTACACCGGCGCGGTGGGCGAACGAGCAGGCCTGCTGCGCAGCGCGCATCAAGGCCTGCTGTTTCTCGACGAAATCGGCGAGCTGGGCGCGGACGAGCAGGCCATGCTGCTGCGCGCGCTGGAAGATCGGCGCTTTCTGCCGGTGGGCGGCGACAAGGAAGTGGAGAGCGATTTCCAACTGATTGCCGGCACCAACCGCGACCTGGGCCGCCGCGTCGCGGAAGGACGGTTTCGCGACGACCTTTATGCGCGGCTCAATATCTGGAGCTTCCATCTGCCAGGCCTGGCGGAACGGCTGGAAGACATCGAGCCGAATCTCGACTACGAGCTGGATCGCCACGCGCAGCATGGCCATCGCGTGACCTTCAACCGTGAGGCGCGCGAACGCTATCTGCGTTTCGCGCAATCCGCCGAAGCCACCTGGCATGGCAACTTCCGCGACCTCGGCGCATCGCTGACGCGCATGGCGACGCTGGCACCGGCGGGGCGCATCACGGTCGACGTGGTGGACGAAGAACTGCAACGCCTGCGCCGGCTGTGGCGCCGCGACGAACAGACGGACGTGCTGCGCGAATGGCTTGGCGCCGAACTCGATGCGCTGGACCTGTTCGACCAGCTGCAGCTGCGCGAAGTGGTCCGCCTGTGCCGCCGCTGCCGCAGTCTTTCGGAAGCGGGGCGCCAGCTGTTCGCCGCTTCGCGCAGCAAGCGCACCAGCACGAACGATGCGGACCGGCTGCGCAAATATCTCGGGCGTTTTGGCTTGAGCTGGGAAACCGTGTCGGGCCGCAACGACGCCTGACGCGTAGGTTGGGGTGAGCCAGAGGCGAACCCCAACAATGCGCGATGCTCGGGCGTTACCGCGTTGGGGTTCGCCCAGGGCTCACCCCAACCTACGCTTGCTATTCGGACGGAGCAGGCGCGAGTACGTCGCGCTGCCCGTTGATCCCCATCGGCGACACCAAGCCTGCCGCCTCCATCGCTTCGACTAGCCGCGCCGCACGGTTGTAGCCGATGCGGAACTGCCGCTGCACGAACGAGATCGACGCGCGGCGCGTGCGCAGCACGAAGGCCGCGGCTTCGTCGTAGAGCGGATCGAGTTCGGCATCCGCGCCTTCCTCGGGAAACAGCTCGCCGTTGCCGCCTTCGCCGGGCGGGCCGGCGAGGATCTCGTCCTTGTAGTCCGGCTCGCCGTATTGCTTGAGGTGCGCCACGACGCGGTGCACTTCCTCGTCGGCGACGAACGCGCCGTGGATGCGCTGCGGGTAACCGGTGCCCGGCGGCAGGAACAGCATGTCGCCCTGGCCGAGCAGGCTTTCGGCGCCCATCTGATCGAGGATCGTGCGCGAGTCGATCTTCGAGGACACCTGGAAGGCCACGCGGGTGGGGATGTTCGCCTTGATCAGGCCGGTGATCACATCCACCGACGGACGTTGCGTGGCCAGGATCAGATGGATGCCGGCGGCGCGCGCCTTCTGCGCCAGGCGCGCGATCAGTTCCTCGATCTTCTTGCCGGCCACCATCATCAGGTCGGCCAGCTCGTCGATCACCACCACGATCATCGGCAGCGTATCCAGCGTCTCGGGAATTTCCGGATGCGCGGGGAAGGGGTTGAGCAGCGGCTGGCCGGCGGCGCGCGCTTCGCGCACCTTGTGGTTGTAGCCGGCGAGGTTGCGCACGCGCAGGTCGGACATCACGCGGTAGCGGTTTTCCATCTCGGCCACGCACCAGGCCAGCGCATTGGCGGCGAGCTTCATGTCGGTGACCACCGGCGCGAGCAGATGCGGGATGCCTTCGTAGACCGACAGCTCCAGCATCTTCGGGTCGATCATGATCAGGCGCACCTCGTCCGGCGTGGCCTTGTACAGCATCGACAGGATCATGGCGTTGACCGCCACCGACTTGCCGGAACCGGTCGTGCCGGCCACCAGCATGTGCGGCGCGCGCGCCAGGTCCGCCACCACCGGCTCGCCGGTGATGCCCTTGCCCATGGCCAGGGTGAGCAGCGAATCGGAGCCGCGGTATTCGCGCGAATCGAGGATCTCCGACAGCGCGATCATCTGGCGCTGCTCGTTCGGCAGCTCCAGGCCCATGCAGGTTTTTCCGGGGATCGTCTCGACCACGCGGATCGAGGTACGCCCCAGGCCGCGCGCCAAGTCCTTCATCAGCGCGACGATCTGGTTGCCGCGCACGCCGACGGCGGGTTCGACTTCGAAGCGCGTGATGACGGGGCCGGCGGAGGCGCCGACCACGCTGACCGGCACCTTGAACTCGCGCAGGCGCTGTTCGATCAGTTCGCCGGTTTCGGCGAGCTGGGTTTCGCTGACAGAAGCGGAACCCGGCGGCGGCGGGGCGAGCAGGGACAGCGGCGGGACCAGCACGCTCGTGCGCGGCCGCGACGGGGTCGGCGCCGGCACAGGAGCCGCGGGGGCCGGCTCGTCGTCGTTGGCGGCGAGGCGGCGGGATGATGCCGGAGCCGTGCGGGAGACCAGCGGCGCCGGGATGAAGTCGGGCGCGTCTTCCGCGGTGTCCGCCGCTGTGGATTCGATCGGCGCGGATTCGATCGGCGCGGATTCGATCGGCGTGAATTCGACTGGCACGGATTCGATCGGCGCGGATTCGATCGGCGCGGATTCGACGATGGCGCGTTGCGCGATCGCGGGCTCAATCGTCCGCATCGCCGCGACGGCCGGGCTTTCGATTCCGAGGGGAGCGTGCGTGCGCACGCGAGCATCGATGTCCGTCCTCGCGGCTTGAACCTGCGCACGCGCAGGCGGCTCGTCCGCCGAAGCACGTTCGGCCGCGGCCGCCATCGCCGCGGCGATACGTCCGGTCGATACCCGCGGCGCCGAAACCGGCGCGACGCGAGGCTGCTTCCAGGGCTCGCGGATCACCGCTTCGGGCGTGGGCGTTTTCGTGCGCTGCGTATCCGCGCCGGAGAAAGGTGCCGCGCGCTCCATGACCGGCGAGGGTGGGCTGGCCGGCGCAACAGGCGGACGCCGCGCCGCATGCTGCGCCTGCCGCCGCGCCGCCGTTGCCGCACCGGCGCGGCGTACGGCGCCGCGCTGTCGACGCGCAGGAAAGCGGACGCCGCGCGCTGCGAGCAGCCGCTCGATCGCGCTAGCGAAGCCATCGACCTTCGAGGAAGTCCCCGCGAACAGCGCGCGCCACGACAACCCGGGATACCAGCGCAGAGCGACTGCCAGGATCGCCAGCATCAGCAGCGAAGTGACCGTCGCGCCGAAAACAGAGGCGAGGCCGCCGGCCAAGGCACGGCATACCACGCCACCAGCCGCCGGATCGTCCGTGTAATGCGCGACGACCAGGCCTTCGAGCGTGGCGCTCGACAGCAAGACCAGCAGCCCGCCCAACGCATGGCGAATCGTGCCCTCACCACCCACCGGCCGCTTGCGGCCTTTGGCAACGAGGGCGCGCAAGCCGCGCCAGAGCAGTGGAATCAACCAGAGAGTGGACAGCCCGAAGGCGCCGAACAAGAAAGTGAGCATGCCTGCGTTTCGACCGGAACAGCGCCCCGCAAACTCGGCATGTTAGCGCCAAGGCGTCATCCGCTGTACTAGAAGATGCGATAAGCGTTTGTTGTGTCGAACACCACGCCATAGGGAGAGGTCCTACTGTGGCGCCTTCCGCGGGTTGCTGGCGCGGGTCATTGATGACTGTCCGGCCAGACGGGCGCAACGGGAGCGGGCCAAGCGTCTAAAGAAGAAGGGCGACCAGCGTTCGCCCGCCGTTCGCTTTCACTTGCCGATGCAGAACGAACTGAAGATCGCCCCCAGCAGGTCGTCGCTGCTGTAGGTGCCGGTGATTTCGCCCAGTGCGTGCTGCGCGTGGCGCAGTTCTTCCGCGGCCAGCTCGCCCGCATGCACGTCGAGCAGCACGGAGGCGGTGCGGTCGAGATGTTCGGCAACCCGTTCCAGCGCGAGCACATGGCGGCGGCGGGCGCTGAAGGCGCCTTCGCCGCTGCCGGCGCCGGCGAGGCGCTTGAGGTGGTCGCGCAGCACGTCGAGGCCTTCGCCGGATTTGGCTGAAGCCCATAGCCACCAGACGCCGGCGCGTGTTTCGCTGTGCGAGGGACGGCGGTCCAGGTCGATCTTGTTCACCAGCACGATGCGTTCGACGTCGGCCTGCACGTCGGCGAACAGCTGCTGGTCCGCGTCGGCGCCGGCGGCGTCGGTGACGAGCAGGGCGACGTCGGCGCGGGTGAGCTCGTGGCGCGCGCGGCGGACGCCTTCGCGTTCCACCGGATCGTCCGTTTCGCGCAGGCCGGCGGTGTCGGCCAGTTCCAGCGCGACGCCGTCGAGGTCGAGGTTTTCGCGCAGCACGTCGCGCGTGGTGCCGGCGATGTCGGTGACGATGGCGCGGTCGCTGCCGGCCAGTGCGTTGAGCAGGCTGGATTTGCCGGCGTTGGGGCGGCCGATGATGGCCACGCGCAAGCCATCGGTGAGGCGCACGCCGCGCTGGGTTTCGCGCAGCAGCCTGCTGAGTTGCTCGCGCAGCGCGTGCAGCTGGCGGGCGATCGCGGGGTCGGCGAGGAAGTCGATTTCCTCTTCCGGGAAATCGATCGCGGCTTCGATATGCACGCGCAGCAGGATCAGCGCCTGCAGCAGCTCGTCGACGCGGCGCGAGAACACGCCTTCCATCGAACGCAGCGCCGCGCGCGCGCCGGCCTGTGAACCGGCGGCGATCAGGTCCGCGACGGCCTCGGCCTGCGCGAGATCCAGCTTGCCGTTGAGGAAAGCGCGCTCGGTGAACTCGCCGGGACGCGCCAGGCGTGCGCCGAGTTCGCAGACGCGGCGCAGCAGCGCGTCGAGCAGTACCGCGTTGCCGTGGCCCTGCAGCTCCAGCACGTGTTCGCCGGTGTAGGAGGCGGGGGCGGGGAAGTACAGCAGCAGGCCACGGTCGATCAGCTCACCGTTCGCATCGCGGAAGGCGGCAAAGTGCGCGTGGCGCGGTGCGGCGGCGCGACCCAGCAGCGTCTGTGCGATCGCCGGCACCGCCGGACCCGATATGCGCAACACACCGACGCCTGCGGCTCCGGGTGCGCTGGCGACGGCAGCGATGGTGTCGGCGGTGTGGCTCATACCCGGGAGATTATCGCCGCCGCCTAAGAAAAAGGCCGCTTGCGCGGCCTTTTCTTCATCAGGCGGTCTTGGCCTTGTGATCGGCCCGGTCCACCTGGCGGGTGATGAACCACTGCTGGGCCAGGCTGGTCGCGCCGTTGATCACCCAGTACAGCACCAGGCCGGACGGGAAGAAGGCGAACAGCACCGCGAACAGGATCGGCATCACCTTCATCATCTTGGCCTGGGCCGGATCCATGCCGGTGGTGGGCGTAAGCCACTGCGTGGCCAGCATCACCAGCACGTAGATCGCCGGCAACACGAACAGCGGATCGGGCGCGGACAGGTCGTGGATCCAGCCGAAGAACGGCGCCTGGCGCAGCTCCACGCTTTCCATCAGCACGCGGTACAGGCCCAGGAACACCGGGAAGGTGACCAGGATCGGCAGGCAGCCGGCCATGGGGTTCACCTTCTCCTTCTTGTACAGCTCCATCATGGCCTGCTGCATCTTCATCTTGTCGTCGCCATAGCGCTCCTTGAGCGCGGTGACGCGAGGCTGCAGCTTGCGCATGCGCGCACCGGAGCGGAACTGCGCGGCGGTGAGCTTCCACAGCGCGGCCTTCAGCAGCAGCACCAGCAGGATGATCGCCACGCCCCAGTTGCCGCTGATCGCGTGCAGCTGCGACAGCAACCAGTGCAGCGGCTGCGAGATGACGGTGAGCCAGCCGTAGTTGGTGGACAGCTCCAGGCCCGGCGCGATCGCGTCGAGCGTGCCCTGCAGCTTCGGACCCAGGTACAGGCGCGAAACGGCGGTGGCGCTCTGGCCCGGCGCCACGTTGAGCGACGGGCCGACGGTGCGGATCAGGTAGTACGGCTGCGCCGTATCCGGATTGACGACGCTGGTGGAGTAGCCGTTCGCTTCCTGCGCCGGCGGAATCCACGCGACCACGAAGTAGTGCTGCAGCATCGCGGCCCAGCCGCCGGTGATGGAGCGCGCGAGCGGCTTCTTCTGGAAGTCGGTGAAGGGCAGGGTTTCGAACTTGTCCTGCGGGCTGTACCAGCCGGCGCCGAAGAAGCTGTGCGCGGCAGGGTCGGTGTAGTTCTGCAGCCAGGTGCGGTTGTTGACCTGGCCCGCGCGCTGTAGCTGCTCGTAGGCGTTGCCCTGCCAGGCCACCGACGCGCCGTTGTCGATCTTCTGCTGCATCGAGACGTCGTAGCTGCCGCGCTTGAGCGTATAGCTCTTGGTGACCTTGAGGCCGGCGGCGTCCTGCCAGGTAAGGTCCACCTTCAGTTCGTTCTGGCCTTCGGCGAGCTGGTAGGCGGTCTGCGCGCTGTCGAACACCGACAGATGCGTCGGCGCGACCGGCGCGCCATTGCCCTGCGCGCTGGCCAGGCCGCTCTGCGCCACGAAGAAATGCTCGGGCTGCTCGTCGAGCAGGCGCACCGGCGCAGGGCTCGGGTCTTTCTTGGTGATCGGCACCGACGGGTAGTGCAGCAGTTCGGACCGCACCACGCTGCCGCCGCGGGTGTCGACCGTCAGGCGCAGCACGTCGGTGGTGATGGTGATCAGCTGGGCCTTGGCTTCGGTCGCGCTGCCGCCGTTGGCGGGTACTGCAGCGGCGCCGGTGCTGGAGCTGGAGCTGGCGGCGGGCACGTTGCCGCCGTTGTCGGCGGAAGGCACCGCGGCGCTGCTGGCGCTCGCCACCGGCGCGGGGACCGGCTTGGGGCTGTAGTCCTTGTCCCAGGCCATCCACAGCAGGTACGCCACGGCGAGCAGGGCAAAGGTGAGGAACGTGCGCGTTTGATTCATCGCGTGACAGATCCGGTGAGCGCCGCGGCTCCGAGCCGCGGAGAGGAAGGCGGGAAAAGGGTCAACGCGCGATTGTGCCGGCCGCGTGGCCCGGCATCAATGCGAGCCGGCCTTGGATATGGGCACGGATCGCTGCGACACCAGCTTCTTCCACAGCTGGTCGATCTCGGCCAGCAGTTCGGGGCCGGGCAGGCCGCTGGCCTGGTCGCGCGCCATCACCAGCAGGTCGACGGCCGGAAGCTGGGTGCGGATGCGCCGGAAGGATTCGCGCACTAGGCGCTTGATGCGATTGCGCTCGACGGCGCGCTTGGATACGCGCTTGGAAATGGCCAGCCCGAGGCGGGGCTCGCCGAGTCCGTTGTCCCTGTAGCGCACAGAAAAACAGCGGCCGCCGAGGCGGCCGCTGGCATGGCGCATCGCTGCAAAGTCACCGGCGCGACGGATCCGCGACTCGCGCGGCAGTCCGGCACGCATCGGTGCTGTGCCTGTGACCGCGGCGCTTACGGGATCAGGCGCTTGCGGCCCTTGGCGCGACGGGCGTTCAGGATCTTGCGACCGTCGGCCGTGGCCATGCGGGCACGAAAGCCGTGCGTGCGGGCGCGCTTGAGCTTGCTGGGCTGGAAGGTCCGCTTCGACATGGCTTCCTCCTCGTTGGTATGTGGATAAAAAGGTTGGAAATTATGCCGCGCGCTTGCGGGCCCTGTCAAACCCCCGCTGCAACGGGGGTTTGCGTATCCTGTGGATAATTGTGTGGATAGGCCCTGGCCGAGAACCGGCAAGCTGCTGTTAGACTTTCCGGTCCACCCCGCGCGCAAGCGCCCCTGCTGTGGTTGAAGAATACCCATGAGTGATCTGTGGCGGCGCTGTCTCGAGCGTCTCGAAGGCGAATTGAGCGCCGAGGACGTGCACACCTGGCTGATGCCGCTGCAGGCTCGCGACGACACCATGGGTCTGCAGCTGTTCGCGCCCAATCCCTACACCCTGGACACCGTGCGCGAGCGCTATCTGCCGCGCATCGAAGCCATGCTCGCCCAGCTGACCGGGCACGAACTTTCCGTGCGCCTGGAAGTGGGTTCGAGCGCCGCGCGCGTGCCGCAGCGTCCGGCTTCGTCCATGGCACGCCCCGCGCCGGCGCCGGCCGTGGCCGAACCCGCGCCGACGCAGCCACCCGCGCCCTTCAGCCATAACCTGGACCCGCACTACACCTTCGAAACCTTCGTCGAAGGCAAATCCAACCAGCTGGGCAAGGCCGCCGCGATGCAGGTGGCGATGAATCCGGGCCGCGCGTACAACCCGCTGCTGCTGTACGGCGGCACCGGCCTGGGTAAGACCCACTTGATGCATGCCGCCGGCAACCTGATGCGCGAGCGCAATCCGGACTTCAAGGTGCTGTACCTGCGTTCGGAGCAGTTCGTGGGCGCCATGATCGAAGCGCTGCGCACCAAGAGCATGGACGAGTTCAAGCGCCGCTTCCGCTCGGTCGACGCGCTGCTGATCGACGACATCCAGTTCTTCGCCGGCAAGGACACCACGCAGGAAGAGTTCTTCCATACCTTCAACGCGCTGTTCGAATCCAAGCAGCAGATCATCCTGACCTGCGACCGGTACCCGAAGGAAGTGGACAAGCTGGAGCCGCGCCTGAAGTCGCGCCTGGGCTGGGGCCTGTCGGTGGCGATCGAGCCGCCGGATTTCGAGACGCGCGCGGCGATTCTGCTGGCCAAGGCGCACGAGAAGGGCGTGGCGGTGACGGAGAACGTGGCGATGCTGCTGGCCAAGCGCATCCGCTCCAACGTGCGCGACCTCGAAGGCGCGCTCAACACGCTGGCCGCGCGCGCCAATTTCTACGGCAAGCCGATCACCACCGAATTCGCCGAGGAAACGCTGCGCGACCTGCTGGCCACGCACGCCCAGGCGGTGACGGTGCCCAACATCCAGAAGCAGGTGGCCGACTACTACCAGGTGCGCCTGCAGGATCTGCTGTCCAAGCGCCGCGTGCGTTCGCTGGCCAGGCCGCGGCAGTTCGCGATGGCGCTGTCCAAGGAACTGACCGAGCACAGCCTGCCGGAGATCGGCGAGGCGTTCGGCGGGCGCGATCACACCACCGTGCTGCACGCCTGCCGCACCATCAAGAAGCTGTGCGAGACCGATACGCGCATGCGCCAGGACTGGGAACAGCTGATCCGCATCCTTACCGGTTGAGGTGATGAAGCGGAGAAATCGGCACCGGTGGGGATAAGCGCTTGAAAAGGGATGGTAGAAGCTGTGGATAATAGGTGGACGTTCGAGGGCTCCCCAGTTATCCACAAGCGACCCACACGCTGCGGGCCTGTTAAAGCACACCGTCTTTTTGTTTCAAGTTTTTGATTCTTAAGTGGAAAACGCGGTTTTCAAGTTATCCACGGCACCTACAACCACCACAGAACTTCTTTTAAAAACAGAACAGCAGGTTTAGGGGAAGCGCCTACATGCAATTCAGCATCCAACGAGAAGCTCTGCTCAAGCCGCTGCAACAGGTGGTGGGCGTCGTCGAACGTCGCCAGACCCTGCCCGTGCTCGCGAACCTGCTGGTCAAGGTCGGCGACGGCAAGCTTTCGCTGACCGGCACCGATCTCGAAGTCGAGATGGTTGCCACCACGCCGGCCGACAAGCTGGTCGACGGCGAGATCACCATCCCGGCGCGCAAGCTGTTCGATATCGTGCGTGCACTGCCCGATGGCGCGCAGATCGAGTTGAAGCTCAACGGCGATCGCATCGCGCTCAACGCCGGACGCAGCCGCTTTACGCTGGCCACGCTGCCTGCCACGGAATTTCCCACCATTGACGAGATCGAGCTGGTGGAGCGGGTGAGCTTGCCGGAAGAAGTACTGCGGGATCTGATGGAGCGCACCGCGTTCGCCATGGCGAACCAGGACGTGCGCTATTACTTGAACGGCATGCTGCTGGATCTGCAGGAACACACCCTGCGCTGCGTAGCCACCGACGGCCACCGTCTGGCATTGAAGGAAACCAAGCTGGACAGCAAGGTTTCCACCCGCCGCCAGATCATCATTCCGCGCAAGGGCGTGAACGAGCTGATCGGCTTGTTCGAAACCGGCGACGGCCAGGTGGAACTGGAGTTCGGCCGCAATCATCTGCGCGTGCGCCGCGGCGACGTGGTGTTTACCTCGAAGCTGATCGACGGCCGTTTCCCGGACTACGAGGCGGTGATCCCGCTCGGTGCGGACAAGTCGGCCACGCTGGATCGCGAAGTGCTGCGCAGCGCGCTGCAGCGTGCTGCGATTCTGTCGAACGAGAAGTACCGCGGCGTAAAGCTGGAGCTTTCGTCCGGGAAGCTGCGCATCGTGGCGCACAACCCGGAGCAGGAAGAGGCTGTGGAAGAGCTGGAAGCCGAAACCGTGGTTTCGGATCTGGCCGTGGGCTTCAACGTCGGGTATCTGCTGGATGCGCTGTCGGCACTGCGCGGCGAGCGGGCACGCCTGAATCTGCGCGATGCGCAGTCCAGCTGCCTGGTGCAGGAAGACGACAGCGAAGAGGCACGGCACGTGATCATGCCGTTGCGCCTCTGATGGCAGCAGGGATGCGGGCCGGATCGGTCAGCATGCCAGCCAACAACGCCGGAGCCGTCGAAAGACGCTCCGGCGTTCTTGCTTCTGGGCTTGCGTCATGAGGTTGGAGCGTCTGCGGATTCGCGGGCTGCGTTGCCTTGCCGAAGCGGATATCGAGCTGGGCGAGGGGATTCATGTCTTTGTCGGGGCGAACGGGGCAGGCAAGACGAGCGTGCTGGAGGCGGCGTTTCTGCTTTCCCATGGCCGTTCGTTCCGTAGTGGCGGGGCAAAGGAGGTCTTGCTGCAGCGGGGCGCGTCATCGCTTTCCGTGTTTGGTGAGATTCGCCATCAGGATGGTCGGATCGGACGGGTTGGCCTTGGGCGTGAGGGCGCGCGCTGGGATGCGCGCCTGGATGGACGGAGCGCAAGCCTCGGCGAGGTCGTCAGTGAATGCGCCGTGGTGTGCTTTGAGCCTGGCTCTCATGCACTGATCGCCGGCGGTGCCGAAGAGCGTCGTCGTTATCTGGATTGGGGCGTGTTCCACGTGGAACATGAGTTTCTGTTGGCTTGGCGGCGCTATCAGCGCGCGTTGAAGCAGCGAAACAGCTTGCTGAGGTCGAACAGCCCGGTCGCGCCGGAACTCTTCCTTTCCTGGGAGGCGGAGCTTTCCCAAACCGGCGAGCGAATCCACTTTATGCGGGTTCGTTATCTGGACCAGCTACTGCCGCACCTGGAACAGACCATCGGCGGCCTGCTTCCCGAATTGGGAGCGATCGAGCTCCGCTATCGCCGTGGCTGGCCTGAAGAGCGGGACCTGGCCGAGGTCTTGGCGGATCAGCGCGATAGGGACCTCTCCCGCGGCCACACCACGCAGGGCGTACACCGCGCCGAGTGGTCTATCAGCTTTGAGCATGCCCCTATGCGGGAGCATCTCTCGCGCGGACAGGAGAAGTTGACTGCCCTAGGGTGCCTG
>Ga0065165_1003225_pt1 | contig 11865 bp, 8 predicted proteins | sample AraplaMF_Cvi_mMF_FD_63813 | JGI IMG/M metagenome (GOLD analysis project Ga0065165, IMG submission 63813) | Arabidopsis root microbial communities from the University of North Carolina, USA - plate scrape MF_Cvi_mMF (version 2) (version 3) | ecosystem: Host-associated > Plants > Roots > Endosphere... | reverse complement strand
GGCGCCATGCCCGCCGTGCCCGGCGGCACCGCGATCGACACCGAGTATGTCGCCGCACCGGCACCCACCGAGGCCCGCCCGGCGAGGCTGCCGGACACCGCACCCGACCAGGGGCACACAGAAAAGCGCGACGCGCGCGCGGCGGCGGGTCGCCCAAGCGGCGATGGGGGTGAAATGCAGCAAGAGATCCTCCTCGAGGGGCTGTCGGTCAGTCCGCGCCGCTAGGTCTGCAGCGCTGGCCCTGCCGGGCCCCGGCGTCGCGATGAGCCCGCATCGGGACCCACCGCAACGCGGCGCATGTTAACGATGCGCCGGCTCGTTTCAACAGGACATGTGAATATTCACCAAGGCCAGCGCAGCAGATTGCTAAGCTTCGAGCATGCGAACCCATTCGATGCCCCTGGCCGCCGCGCTGCTGCTGTCCGCGCCATGGATTGCCTGTGCTGCGGACCCCGCGACGCCGCCGCGCTATTCGCTCAAGCAGGACAGGCCGGACACCGGCTCCCACATCCTTCGCGACATCGTCAGCGGCAGTGCCCTGCCCCTCGACAAGCCCTACGGCGAGCTGTCGCCTGAACAGCAGGCCCTGGTGAAATCGCAGTACGAGGCGCTGGGCGCGAACGACGAGCCGCCGTACCCGCTGAACGGACCCCGCGGGCTCTACAAGGCGATGTCGGCCGGCCAGGACAGGGTGCAGGTACACGGCCGCCTGTCGCTGCTCGTCGACGTCGACAGCCACGGCGAGGCGCAATCGGTCTCGGTGCTGGCCTCGCCGGATTCCCGCCTGACGACCTACGCCGCCGGCGTGCTGATGAAGGCGAAATACAAACCGGCCCGCTGCGACGGCGCGCCGTGCGCGATGCAGTACCCGTTCCGCATCAACTTCACGATGCGCTGAACTGCGCCCCCAGTTCGGCCTGCGCTGCATAGGCGGCACGCGCCTGCCGCAGCAACGCTTGCGACGCCACACGCTCGTTCAGCATGCGCAGGCAGCGCGCGAGCGCCACCCGCGCCTCGGCCACCCACGCGCCGCCCGACGGCACCAGCCGTTCGCGCAGCGCCACCGCGCGCTGCAGCGGTGCGCGCGCGGCCTTCGGATCGCCCTCGTCGAGCCAGGCCTGGCCGAGCAGCAGCAGCGCGTCGGCCTGCCGGTCTTCGAAGCGCGCCGGCTCACGCTCGGGCTCCAGCAACTCCAACGCATGCCGTGACTGCATCCGCGCATCGGCCGGCCGGCCGAGCTGCAACGCCGCCTGCGCGCTGAACAGCAGCCACTGCACCCGGTCGAGCGGCGGGCCGCCGGCGTCCACCAGCACGATCTCCTTCAGCCGCTCGACGGCCTGCGCGCCCTGCCCTTGCGCCAGCAGCAGGCGCACCGCCTCGAAGACGAACGGGTTGTGCGTGGCCGGCGCCGCGACGCCGCGGCCCACCTCGCGCCAGATGCGGTGCGCCTCGTCGATCTGCCGACCGCTGTCGGCATAGCGGCCCATCGCTGTCCAGTTGCGCGCCTGCAGCAGCATCTCGCGCGCCAACGGCACCGAGCCGGGGTAGTGCGCGCGCAGGTCGTCCAGCTCCGGCGCGTAGTCGCGATCGGCGGCGGCGAAATCGCCGTCGGCATGGTGCGCGTCGCCGCGAAACCGGTTCACCGCGCCGACGGCCGGCGGCGTGGCATTGGCATCCGGCCGGCCGATCGCGGCGTGCGCATCGTCGAGCAGCCGCCGGCCTTCGTCGCGCCGACCCAGGGTGTGCAGCAGCCCGCCGAGCTTGGCCTGCGTCTGCAGCGTCGCGCCGTCCAACGGGCCGCTGAGCTTGGTCGACAACGCGAGCGCGCGCCGCAGGTGGCCTTCGGCCGCGCCGAAATCGCCGGCCGCGGCCTGCGCCTCGGCCAGTTGCACCAGCGGCGTCACCGACCAGGCCGACGGCTCGTGCTCATGGCGGTCGATCTCGGCCAGCGCCTCCTTCAGCAAGGCCTGCGCGGTCGTCGCATCGCCGGCCAGGTAGTGCGAGCGCGCCAGGTTGCGCAGCGCCTCGTAGCCGCTGGACCATTGCGCCGGGTGGTTCCGGAAATGCGCCACCGCATGGCGCGCCGCATCGCGCATGCCCGCCAGCGACACGTACTGCTCGATCTCGGCCCGGTTGATCCACATCCAGCCGCGCGTCTCCGACGCGTCGTCGCCGATCGCATCGAGCACCTGCCGGGCTTCGTCCATCGCCGCCAGCGCGCGGGCGCGGTCGTCGGTGTGGTTGACGTCGCGGGCATACGCCAGCAGCGCGTTGGCAACCCGCGCATCGCGGGGGCCGAAGGCCCGCCGCGCCGCCTCGACGCGCTGCAGCCGCAGCTGCCCGGCCTCGTCGAACAGGCCGAGCTGGAAGTGCATGTCGGCCAGCGTGTCGAGCACCTCGTCGAGCGCCTCCGGCGAATCCTTCAGGGCCTGCGAGGCCTGCTTCGCACCGACCTCCAGCAGCTCGCGCGCGGTGGTCTGGCGCGCCCGCAACGGATCGGCCTGCTGCAGCGAGTTGGCGGTGAACAGCCGGGTCAGGAAGCCCTGCACCGCCTGTGCCCGCTGGCTCTCGCGCTGCGCGAGCGCGGCCTGCTCGCGCGAACGCTGCGCCTGCTGCAGCGATACGGCCGCTGCAGCGGCCAGCAGCAGCCCGGCGGCGGCCACCGCGGCCACCTGCCGGCGGTGGCGGCCGACGAACTTGCGCAGCCGGTAGGCGGCACTGTCGGGCCGGGCCAGCACCGGCTGGCCGCCGAGGTGGCGCACCAGGTCCTCGCGCAGCGATTCGGCGGTCGGGTAGCGCTGCGCCGGGTCCTTCTTCAGCGCCTTCAGCACGATGGTGTCGAGGTCGCCTGCCAGCATCTGGCGCAGGCGGCGCACGCTGGTGCCGCGCGCCTGCGCGGCCTCGTCGGTCAGCACGCGCAGGCTGGGCCGCTGCGGCTCGACGCCCAGCACCGCCTCTTCGAGCGCCGCGCACGAGGCGCGCACCGGCTCGTATGGCCGAGCCCCGCTCAGCAGCGTGTACAGCACGACGCCGAGCGAGTAGACGTCGCTGGCCGTCGTCACGCTGCGCCCGGCCACCTGCTCGGGCGACGCGTACTCCAGCGTCAGCGCTCGGCCGGCCAGCCGCGTCAGCTCGGTCTCGTCGGCTTGGCCGTCGGTGGTCAGCTTCGCGATCCCGAAATCGAGCAGCCGCACCTGGCCGTCTTCGGTGACGAGGATGTTGGCCGGCTTCAGGTCGCGGTGGATCACCAGGTTCTGGTGCGCGTATTGCACCGCCGTCAGCACCTGCAGCATCAGCACCAGGCGCTGCATCAGGCCCAGCCTGCGCCGGTCGCAGAAGGCCGCGAGCGGCTCGCCCTGCACGTACTCCAGCGCGAGGTAGGGCTGGCCGTCGTCGGTGATGCCGGCATCGAGCAGCCGGGCGATGTTGGGGTGCTCCAGCGCGCCGAGGATGCGGCGCTCGCGCGCGAAGCGCTCGTGCACGTGCGGGCCGGGCAGATGGGTGCGCACCAGTTTCAGCGCGACCTGCCGCTCGTACAGGCCGTCGTCGCGCTGCGCGAGCCACACCGTGCCCATGCCGCCCTGCCCGATCGGCCGCAGCACGCGGTAGGCGCCGATGCGGCGGCCGACCAGCGACGGCCCATCGGCCGCGCGGGCTGCCCGTGCCGCGCGGTCGATGCCGCGCGCGACCAGGTCGTCGGTCTCGACGCGCCGCGCGACGGTGGTTTCATGGACACCAGTCAGGTGCAGCTGGTCGCGCATCTGGTCGTGCAACTGCGCGACCACCTCGGCGAGCTCCGGTTCGCGGCGGGCCAGCGCGGCGTGCCAGCCCGCGCGCTCGTGGCGCGGCAACTCGCCGACCTCGTCGAGCAGCAGCGAGATCCTGCCGACCTCGGCGGGCGTCAGCTCCCGCAGTTTCATGCCTCGTCCATCAGGCGCAGCAGGAAGGCCCGCGCCTTCTCCCACTCGCGCTCCACCGTGCGGGTCGAGGTGCCGCGCGCCTCGGCCACTTCGCGGATCGACAACCCGGCGAAGTAGCGCAGCTCGACCAGCTCGTGGAACTGCGGCGACAGGCGCTGCAGCACGTCGAGCGCGGCGCCCATCGCCATCAATCGACGGTCGTCATTCGCCTCGGCCTCGATGCCGGTGGTCAGCGTGACCAGCACATCGCCGCTGCCGCGCTTCTGCGCCTGGCGTTCGCGCACATGGTCGATCACGACGCTGCGCATCACGCGGGCCACGTAGCCGAAGAAGGCCGGGCGGTCGGAAGCCTTCAGCCGCCCTTCGCCGGACAGTTTCAGGAAGCTCTCGTGAACCAGCGAAGTCGTGTCCAGGTCGTCCAGCCCGCCGCTCCTGTAGAGCCGGTTGTGCGCCATGCGCTTCATGTCGGCGTAGACCAGCTCGAACAAGCGGCTTGATGCCTGCGGTTCGCCGGACTGGGCCGACCGCAGCAGATCGGTCATCTCCGTCATCGACGTGTCTCTCGTTGTCTGCCTGCCACTGCAAGGCACTCCGCCCGAGTATCGGGAGGGCGCCTTGCGAGCGTCAAAGTACAGATTGAGGATGGCGCCCCACCCATTGGGGGGCCCCGCGTCGGATACGGTTCGGTGCGCTGCTCAGTGATGCGCTCGACCTTGGCGCGCAGGTCGGCTTCGGCATGCAGCGTGTCGTCGGCCTCGGTGGTGAAACCAGCGACGAGCGAGCGGAGGAAGGTGATCGTGCGACGCAGGAGCGCAGTGAGAGGGAGGCTGCGTGACCTGATGCGCACCCGCATCGATGCATCCATCACGGCGCCTCCCGCGACGCGTTCTATCCGACACCCTCGCTCAAGGCTCGTCGGTCTCGAGCCCCGCGCCCTGCAGGGCCTGCGCGCCCATCCTGTCGGCCTCTTCCTCCAGTCCTGCATCGTCGTTGATCGACACCCCCGCCATCTGCATCGTCGGCTCGACCCGGCCCTGGCGCTGCTGCACCACGTGCCAGGCCTCGTGCGGCAGGTGGTGGTCCTGGCCTGGCGCGAGGTGGATGTCGTTGCCCTGCGCGTAGGCCAGCGCATTCAGCTGCGCCGGCTGCGACGAATTGCGGTGCACCTGCACGCCGGACACGTCCATGCCGGACAGCGCCTGGATGCCGGCCTGCAGCCCGGCGGGCAGGCCGCCGTGGCCGGGGTCGGCCTTGGCCTGCATCGGTTCTTCTTCCTCCTCGAGTGCGCCCAGGTCTTCGGCGCGTTGCGCGGCCTCGCCGAAGGCAGCATCGATCTGCGCGCGCTGCGCGATCATCCGCGGGCTGTCGCGGAACGGGTCGGCCGTCGGGCGATGGGCGGCGGTCGAGGGACTGTTGCCGTCCCGGTCGTTGGCATGCAGTTGAACCTTCATGGGGCCTCCACTCTCGGCTTGAACGTCACGTAAACGCCTGCGGCGAACAGCAGCAGGATCAGTCCGTACAGCAGGTAATTCTGCTCGCGCCAGTGCTGCAGCGCCGGGTCGCAGCTGAACACGACGAAGGCCAGCGCGAGCGTCGCGAGGGCGCCGGCCCACAGCATCAGCAGGTAGCGCCGGCCGATGCGCCGCACCCGGCAGTTCCATGCATACAACGCGATGCCGATGCCTTCGGCCAGCACCAGCGCCTCGAAGAACAGGCGCAGCGGCAGCCGGTTCGGGCATGCGAACTCGCACAGCCCGGCCAGCGCGCCGCGCGGCACCATGTAGTTGTGCGTCAGCAGGCTGCCGACGGTCTCGCCGCTGCCGAGGCCGCTGGTCGGCAGCGGCCACAGCCCGATGCCGCCGTAGGTCCACTTGATGTAGGCCAGGTCGCGGTCCAGCTGGTCGCGCTCCTGCGGGGGCAGCAGCACCGGCTTGTCGCCGCGCTGGTGGAACTCGATCGGCACCACGCTCTCGAGAAAGGCGATGCGGCGGTGCCCGGCCAGGTTCGGCGTGGCATCGATCTGCGCGCGCAGCGCCATCGTGCTGGCGCCGGTCGGCTCGCTCAGCAGCACCAGGAAGTCGACCGTCAGGTCGGTGGTGCCGCGGTAGCGCACCTTGGCACCCTCTTCGACGCCCTTGCTGCTGCGACGCGGCTCGGCGCTTTCGAGCACGTCCATCAGGTCCGAGAAGTTGTAGGCGCCGGTGTCGCCCAGCAGGTGGTCGGGCACGACGATGTTGGCCTGGTAGCTGCGGCCCGACGCCTGCATCTCGGCCACCAGCCGCTGCAGGAACAGCTTCAGGAAGCGTGCGAAGGCCTTCTGCCGCGGCCCCTCGGTCGGCGAATCCTCGAAGAACACGGTGATGCCGTCGTACACGTAGGCCGATTCGCGCCACTGCGGCAGCAGCAGCCCGTCGAACCGCGATTGCAGGTCGGTGTGGTGCGTGTCGGCCAGCACCACCGCATTGCGCGCCGCGTTGCGCGCGACCGCATCGGCCTGCGCCTCGGGCAGCGCCAGCAGCGAGGCCCAGTCGCGCCGGTACAGCACCAGGTCGACGCGCGTGCCGTGGCGCCGCGTCTCGCGCGCGAAGCCGCCCGACTGGCCGTCCCATCCGGGGGGCAGCACCCAGTTGCCGCTGTCGCCCAGCACCACGCCCATGTACTCGAGGCGGGTGAACAGGCTGAAGTCGACTGCCAGCGGCGCGTCGGTCGCGAGCCAGTACGGCACGAAGCCGATCACCTCGTTGTCGGTGCGCTGCGGCGTGCAGCCGCAGCCGGCACCGGTCAGGCGCAGCGGCTTCACGTCGGTGAACGGATGCCGCTTCTCGGCCACCTTGACGATGTCGTCGCGCAGCGCCGCCGGCAGCAGGTCGTCGTAGAACTCGCGCAGGCTCAGGCCGCTGGATGCTGCCGCAGGCTTGCGCGATGGGCCCGATGCGGGCGCCGGCGCAGCCTGTGGCGGGCAACGGGTGTCGACGCTCAGCTGCTTCTTCAGCGCCATCTCGTTCACATGCACGCGGTAGTAGTCGCAGCGGCTCTGCTCCAGCGCATCGACGAACAGCGCGCGCGTCGGGTACTCCACGTCGGTCAGCGGCAGCAGCACCGCCTGCAGTTGCTCGGCGCTCGGCACCACCGGGGCGGGGTCGGCGGCCGCGGGCGCTGCGGCCACCCCCGCAAGCGGCGCCGGGCCGTCGGCGGGCACCGGCCCAGTCTCCGGCGCCGGCACCAGCCCCGGGGCAGACGCCGCCGCCTCGGGCACCAGTCCGGCCTGGTCGGCCGGCGTCAGCTTGTAGGTCGCGGGCTGGCCAGCGCGGGTGTTCGCGGTGGCCTCGGCATCGGCGGTGCCGAGCGTCGTCATCGCACGCGGTGCCGCCGGCACCGACGCGGCCGATGCCGCCGCGGCCGGCTTGGTCGCTGGCGTGTAGACGTTCAGCACATAGGCCTGCTGCGCGACGCGCGGCGGCGATTCGGCGTCCTGCACGCCGAGCACGAAGCGGAAGCTGCCGTTCTCGGCCGGCAGGCCACCGAGCCGGCCGTCTTCGGTCAGCACCAGCCCCGGCGGCAGCTTGCCGTCGACCGTGAAGCGGTACGGCGGCGTGCCGCCCTTCACGACCTCGCGCGGGCCGTAGGGCGCGCCGCGGCGTGCCGACGGCAGCGTGACGGTCTTGTAGACCAGGCGCATGTCGATCGCCGACGCCGCCGGCCACGCGGCCAGCGGGACCATCGCGGTGTCGGGTGCGCTGGCCGGCGCTGGCGCAGGTGCCGCAGTCGGCACCGTCGCCGCGCGCAAGCCGAGGCTCGCGGCCATCACCAGCACGGCACCGGCCACCGCGATGCGCAGCCGCCGGCAGCGCGCGCACGGCGCGGCACGGGGAAAGGGTTGATCTCGACGGGTGTCCATGGCGGCTACGCGGTGCGTCCTTCCTTGCGCAGTTCCTTCGCGATGCCGCGGCGCAGGTCCGCCATCTCGATTCGCTCGCGTCCGCCTTGCAGCGCGCCCAGCGCGCCGAAGCGCACGACGTTCGCGATCGCCCCGCCCGACAGCTCGTGCCGCTCGGCCAGCCCGGTCAGGTCGACATCGTCGGCCAGCCGGCCGGTGTGGCGCACCATGCCCTCCCACAGCAGGCGCCGCTGCTCGGCGTCCGGCATCGGGAAGTGCACCAGCGACTGGAAACGCCGCGCGAACGCATCGTCGATGTTGGCCTTCAGGTTGGTCGCGAGGATCACCGTACCGGGGAAGTCCTCGACCCGCTGCAGCAGGTACGACACCTCCTGGTTGGCATAGCGGTCGTTCGAGCTGGAGGTCGCGGTCCGTTTGCCGAACAGCGCATCGGCCTCGTCGAAGAACAGGATCCACTGCCGGCTCTGCGCCTGGTCGAACACCTGGGCCAGGTTCTTCTCGGTCTCGCCGATGAACTTCGAGACCACCATCGACAGGTCGATGCGGTAGACGTCGCTGCCGACCTCCTGGCCGATCAGCGTCGCGGTCAGCGTCTTGCCGGTGCCGGGCGGGCCGTAGAACAGGCTGCGGTAGCCGGGCTTCAGCGCCTTGTCGAGCCGCCAGTCGCGCAGCAGCCGCTGGCCGTGGCGGAACCAGGCGACGATGGCCTGCACCTCGTCCATCACCTCGGCGTCGAGCACCAGGTCGCTCCAGCCGAGCCGCGTGGTGATGAGCCGCGCCGGGAAGCCGATGCCGTAGTCGGGCTTGCGGGCTTCGCCGGTCGCGAGCCGCTCCAGCGTGTCGCCGCTGACGTGCAGCGCGGCGCTGAACCACGGCTCGCCGGGGCCGTCGTGCTGCAGCCGCAGCAGGCCGTGGCGGCGCAGCGGGCGCTCTTCGTCGAGCAGTCGCTGCAGCGCGAAACGGTGCGCCAGGTCTTCGCCGGCGACCAGGAAGGCCGCGGTCTCGCAGGTCGGCAGGAAGCCGCCGTGCGAGCGCCCCTTCCAGCCGCCGAACTCGCTGAAGCCGCGGTCGAGGTTGCGGTTGCGCACGAACAGCATGTCGAGCAGCTGCGGCTTCAGATGCGGCGCCAACGCCAGCGCGAGCACCAGCCGCTCGTCGTGGCCGAGGCCGGCCGCGAGCACCAGCTCGGCATAGTCGCCGTCGTCGCGCGCCAGCGCGGGCGCGGCGATCGACGCGGCGGCCGGCGCGCCGGCCTGGCCGAAATGCAGGCCGATGCGCGCCTGCAGCACCCGCTCCAGCCACGCGAGCTCGCGCCCGACCACGCGGGCATTCAGTTCGACGCGCAGCTGCCGCAGGTCAGCGCCATTCGACATGCAGCACCTCCTTCATCCACGGGTGGCGCACCGTCGCATAGCCCCACGGCAGCTGGTCGATCAGCATGTCGAACGGCCGCGGCGCGACGTGCAGCTGCCAGTGCTCGTCGGCATGCTGCAGCCGGCCGTCGCGCTGCAGGAAGGTCTCGCGCAAGCCGGCCACCGAGGTGCTGCCGAGCACCTTCCAGTGCTGGATCATCGCGGCCAGCAGCCCGTCGACCGCGCTGCGCTCGGCATCGGTCGGCGGCAGCGCGCGCGCCACCGGCGTCGCGAGGTCGATGCCGCACAGCAGCTTGTTCAGCACCAGCGCCGGCTCGGGCGCCGCCGCCTCGCCGGTGGCCACCAGCTGCAGCAGCAGCGCGGCGCGCTCGGCGGCCTCGGAGCCGGTGAAGGCGCGTTCGTCGGACAGGCCCAGCATCATGAAGAGCCGCGGCAGGTACGGCGCGGCCAGCACCAGGCCGGCATTGCCGACCGGCAGCAGCTCGCCCGGCGGCAACGCATCGATCCCGGGCTCCGGCGCCGGCCCGGCGGCGGGCTCGCGCGGCAGCTCGGCCGCAGAACGCCGGCCGAAGCCCAATTTGGCGACCGCCGAGGCCAGCACCGACGTGGCCGCGCGCACCACCCGTTCGAACCATGACGGCGGCAACGCCGGCACGCTGGCCGCGGCAACCTGCGAGCGCACGTGTTCGACGTAGCGCCACGCATCGAACGGCGCCGCGCCGCGTTGCAGCGCATGCTGCAGCGTGGCTTGCCACATCAGCTGCCGGCGCTCGGCGCGTTCGTCGGCCGACGCCGGCGCGCCCGACGCCACCGCCGCGATCCAGTCGTCGACCACCGCCGTCACGCCGCTGCCCAGCCACAGCCCGAGCACCTGGTGCAGCAGCGCCGCCGGCAGCGCGCGCACGATGCGCTGGCGCAGCGATGCGCGGTCGCCCAGCCGCTGCAGCGTGGCCTTCAGCCAGTCGCCGTCGTCCCTCAGCAACGGCGTCCAGGCGGACGCAACCGACTGCAGCGGATCGCTGCTGGCCGAATACGCCGAGTCCGCTTCGAGCGCCGCCAGCAACTGCGCGCGCAGCAGCGCTCGCCCGGTCGCCTGCGGCGCGGCCGCATGGGCCAGCGCCTGCCCGAGCACCGCCTCCCACAGCGCCGCGGTGCCGAGCGCCGCGGCCTTCAGCAGCCGGTCGGCCGCGGCCGGTTCGCCGGGCATCAGCGCATGCACCAGCGCGCCCAGCCAGCCGGCGTCGAACTGCGCCACCAGCCGGCGCAGCAGGCGCGGCCGGTCGTCCATGGTGCGCAGCGCGTCGGCCAGCGCGGCCGCGCCGTGGCGCAGCACCTCGGCGGCGAGCGTGGCCGGGTCTTCGCCACGGCCCTGCCACGGCAGGTGCCCGTGCCGCAGGTAATGCAGCAAGGCTTCCAGCCGCGCCTGCGGCAGGCTGCGCCGCACGCCGCCGGAGCCGCTGCGCGCCGCGGCCGCGCCGCCCGGCCCGCGCAGGTCGGCCAGCCGCTCCTGCAGGCGCTCGCGCAGCCGCTCGGCCCAGGTCTCTTCCAGCCCGTCGAGCGCGACCTCGCCGAGGTCGATCGCCAGCTCGTCGATGCGCCACACCTCGTCGGGGCCGCAGGCGGCGTCGAACAGCGCATCGATGATGCGCAGCGCCGGGCCTTGCGCGAAGGCGGCGAGCCGCGCCTCGGCCTCCGGCACCGCCAGCCCGCCGACGAAGCCGACCTCGACGTGCAGGTGCTCGACCAGGTGGGCGTCAGGCATGGCCTTGCAGCCAGGGCTCGTCGCCCTCGCCGTCCTGCGGGTTGCCATCGTCGTCGCCGGGCTGGCGCAGGCACTGGATGACGCGGCAGGCCGCTTCGTCGGCCAGCGCGGCCAGCTGCGTGTTGCCGGGCGCGGCCGCGAGGTTCCTGCGCGCGACGAGCCACGGCAGCCAGCACCCCTCGAAGCGCTGCATCGCATCGACCTCCAGCCACAGGCAGCGCAGCGACAGGTGGGCCGGGCAGTTGATGCGCAGCGTCTCCTGCGCGAAGCGACGGAACGCCGGCTGGCGGGTGCGCGCGGTCCAGCCCGGCATCAGCACGCTGATGCGCAGCGCATGGAACCCGGCCGGCAGCTCCAGCGCCGCATGCGCGCGGCCGCCGTCGGCGAGCGGCCGCAGCAGCACGTGCTCGACCACGTGCAGCCCTTCGCTCTCCTGGTGCAGGTGCAGCAGGAAGAGCCGCAGGCTGCCGGCGGCGCGGCGCGCGCTCGCGGCATCGGCGTGTTCGCCGAGGTCCCACCAGCGGCCGTCGTCGTCGGGGCCGAGCACCAGCCGGTGCGGTGCGCCAGGCGAGGCATCGCCGCCGGCCAGCAGCCGGTACCGGTCGCGCCACAGGCCCGCGTGGAACACGCCCGCCGGCAGCGCGCCGCGCAGCACGGCCATGCGCTGCAGGTCGGCCTGCAGCTCGGCGCGGGTCGGCGGCGTCGTCGCCTGGCCGGCCGCGCCGGCGGCCTGCGCCTGCTGCGGCGTGAGCTGCAGCGACGCATGCTGCGGCAGCGGTTGCGGCACCAGCCGCAGCCGCTGCTGCTGCAGCGCCTTCGCCAGCGGCCGCGGGTGGCCGATGCGCAGGCCGAGCAGCAAGGCCACGCGCCGCTGCAGCCCGCTGCCGTTGTCCGGCGTGTCCCAGGCATCGC
>Ga0065165_1003220_pt1 | contig 11884 bp, 7 predicted proteins | sample AraplaMF_Cvi_mMF_FD_63813 | JGI IMG/M metagenome (GOLD analysis project Ga0065165, IMG submission 63813) | Arabidopsis root microbial communities from the University of North Carolina, USA - plate scrape MF_Cvi_mMF (version 2) (version 3) | ecosystem: Host-associated > Plants > Roots > Endosphere... | reverse complement strand
TGGGAAAGCCTGTGCGACGGCTGCGGCCGCTGCTGCCTGAACAAGCTCGAGGACGAGGACACCGGGCACATCTATTTCACCCATATCGGCTGCAAGCTGCTCGATGGGATGAGCTGCGGCTGCAAGGACTATCCGAATCGGTCAGACAAGGTTCCGGATTGCGTCCGTCTGACCCCGGCCAATGTCCGCACCCTGAATTGGCTGCCGCCGAGCTGCGGCTACAAGCTCGTCGCCGAGGGCCGTGACCTCTATTGGTGGCATCCGCTGGTCTCTGGCGATCCCAACACCGTGCACGAGGCCGGCGTCTCCGTACGTGGCCGGGTCGAGGGCAGCGAGGAGGACACCCCCGACGAGGAGCTCGAGGACCACATCGTGCAATGGCCGGCACTGCTGCCGAAGCGGGCCCGCCTGAAGAAGCGGCCCTGAGCCGCTGTGCGCAGCGGTCGCACGCGGAGGCACTTCACATTCAAAGGTTGAAGCGCTAAGCTGGTTGTAGATTTAAGACGATAATTATTCAGGTTGTTGCAAGTTATTGAGGTACCCTAAATTTTTGAGGGGTCCGATGAATACTGACCCGGTTCACCCGATACCGACCGACGACGAGAGCAAGCCACCAGAACCGACCACCGCGCTCTGCCTTTCCGGTGGAGGATATCGCGCGATGGTGTTTCACATCGGCGTCCTTTGGCGCCTCTACGAGACGGGGCTGCTGGAGGGCGTAAAGCGCATATCGAGCGTTTCAGGCGGGTCGATTACTGCCGGCATGTTGGCGCTGGCGTGGCCCGGCCTCAGTTTCAAACCCGGCAGCGTCAACAGCCATTTCATTCCTAAGTTCGTCGCGCCGTTGCGCGCCTTCGCCGGCATCACGATCGATGCCGAGTCGGTCATCCTGGGCGCGCTGTTACCGGGCAGCATCGGCGACCGTATCGCCGAGGCGTACGACGATCACCTGTTTCACGGCAAGACGCTGCAGGACATGCCTGACGAACCGCGCTTCGTGATCAACGCAACCAATGTGCAATCGGGCGTTCTCTGGCGTTTCATGAAGCCCTATATGCGCGACTATCGGGTTGGCGAGGTGAAGAATCCGAGGATTCCCCTGGCGCAGGCGGTCGCTGCGTCGTCCGCGTTTCCGCCGGTCCTGTCCCCGTTTGAACTGCGTCTGAAGGACACGGACTTCGTGCCGGGTACCGGGCTCGATCTCCAGCGACCGCCATTCACGACGCGCGTCGTTCTCAGCGACGGCGGGGTCTATGACAATCTCGGGTTGGAGACAGCATGGAAGCGGCACCAGACCGTTCTGGTCAGTGATGCCGGCGGCAAGACCCGAGAGGAGGAGCAGCCGGAGACGGACTGGCCGCGGCATTCCTACAGGGTTCTCAACCTGATCGACAACCAAGTGCGTTCTCTGCGCAAGCGCCAGCTCGTCGACTCCTTCAAGTCGGGAACGCGCAAGGGCGCCTATTGGGGCATCCGCACCGACATTGCCGATTACCAGCTGCCGGATGCACTCAACTGTCCGCTGGATCGCACGATGCGGCTTGCCGAACTGCCGACGCGGCTGAAGAAGCTCGACCCGAAGACCCAGGAACAGTTGATCAACTGGGGTTACGCGGTTTGCGATGCGGCCGTGCGCAAGCATGTCGCGGCGGTCGGGCCGCCGCCGGCCTTTCCCTATCCGCAGTCTGGGGTCTGACGCAGAGGTCTGAACGTGGCAAAGCAACGCAAGCAGGGACGTGGATCGCGTCGGGGCACGCCGAAATCGGCAGATGCGCCCCTATCGACCGCGACGGAGGGAGCCGAATCCGGTTCGAGTGCAACTGAAAATGCACCGACTGCCAAGACGCAGTCCGGCACGACGCAGCCTCCGCCGAGCGATGCTGCCACCAAGGCGGACAGGCCCCTGCAGTTCTCGGTTCCGGCGGAACTCGTCGAGCATATCCTGTTAGGTCCGGTCGACGACCGCAGCGTGCTCCAGGATTCCCCCTTGCTGGGTGACGTCTGGGCCGCCTATGCGCTTGATCCGGGCCTCGTTCAGGACGTGTTGATAACACCGCACAAGAACGTCACGGCCGCGGCCGTTGCCCAAATCATCCCGCGGGGGATAGATCTGCGCCAGCAGGAGCGCCAGGCCGAAAATCCACCGCCATCGAAGCGGCCGAAGGTGAGGGCGAAGGTCGCCTATCTGCAGGGCCTCGTGGGAGCGAGGCTGTATTTCGACGAAGTGCTCCGCATCCTCGTGCCTCTGACGCAATGGTGGAGCCAGTCGAAGCTTCAGGAACGAATACTGAAGATCGACCAGGCCAACCTGTACGCGTTGCTCCAACGAGAGCCCGATCAGCGCGGCGACGATCAGAGGAATTTTACGTCACTCGAAAGGTACATCGCGCTCGCGGGCTTGATTTATTGGATCGGCAAGCTCGAGCGTCCGACCATTCCGGGCAGCGCCCCGCCTGAGCCGGTACCGCATCTGCCGCGGCTGCAGATCGATGAGGCATTCCGCGCCTATCTGCCCCACGTCCCCGAAATCATCGCGGGCATGTTCGAGCTTTACGGAGTGATTCAGGCCAATCCCAAAGCGCTTGCATCGGACGATCCCGACGACGACGAAGCCGGGAGCGAAGGCTACATCTTCCAGGTCTCGCTCAACCGCGTCGCGGCGGCGGCGCTCGACCGATCCGTGCCAGCCGTGAAGGCCGATGCCGCGCACTCTCTGTTCAAAGTGAACTGCAAGAACATCATTTGGGCGGTGCTCGATTCCGGCATCGACGCCGACCACGAGGCCTTCGCCGAGCGCGAAAAGCCCGACAGATCGCGCGTCAGGAAGACGTTCGACTTCACCAGGATTCGCGAGATCGTCAGCAACGACGAGGACGACCTTGCGGACGCCGAACTCGCGGAAATCGCGAATGCGGCCGGGATCGAACCGGCCGTGGCGTCGGGCTATCTGAAGGAGATTGCCGCGAACGCAAGGGCAAAGCGTCCCATCAACTGGGGGGTCGTCGAAAAGCTGATCACGCTCAAGAACCCGCCGCAGCCGGTCAGTCTGCATGGTACCCACGTCGCGGGCATCATCGGCGCCGATGGACGCAGGACTGGCCACCCCGACGGGATGTGTCCCGACATCCGCATCTACGATTTCCGCGTTCTGGGCAAGACCATCGATGACACTGAATTCGCGGTCATCGCCGCTCTGCAATACATCCGCTACGTGAACGAACGGCACAACTACATCACGATTCACGGCGCCAATCTCAGCCTGTCGATCCCGCACAACGTTCGCAATTACGCCTGTGGGCGCACGCCGGTGTGCAACGAATGCGAGAGGCTCGTGGAGAGCGGGGTCGTGGTCGTGGCCGCGGCGGGTAATCGCGGCTTCCAGAAGCTCACGACCACCGACGGCGGCGTTTTCGAAAGCTATGCCGCGTTCAGCATCACGGATCCCGGAAATAGCGAGAGCGTCATCACGGTCGGGTCCACGCACGGCAATTGGCCGCACACCTATGGCGTGAGCTTCTTCTCGAGCCGCGGCCCGACGGGCGATGGTCGCCTCAAGCCCGATCTGGTGGCGCCGGGGGAGCGGGTGCAATCATGCATCATCGGAGGCAATCACCAGGAATGGGGCCCTGAATCCGGTACCAGCATGGCCGCGCCGCACGTCAGTGGCGCCGCGGCCATGCTGCTGGCGCGCTACGAGGAACTGATCGGCCAGCCTCGGCGGGTCAAGCGCATCCTGTGCGAAAGCGCGACCGATCTCGGTCGCGAACGAAGTTTCCAGGGCCACGGCATGCTCGACGTGCTGCGCGCCTTTCAATCCATCTAGGGAGACGGGACATGTTCTTCAGTCTGGATGTATTACGAGCGCGCAAGGGCGATTGTCTGATGCTTCATTTCGGGTCGGAGCAGGATCCGCATCTGATCTTGATCGATGGCGGCCCTTCGGATGTGTACGAGCCCTTTCTCAAGCCGCGGCTGCAAAAGATCCATGAAACACGCGATCTGGGCGAGGAGCCGCTCCCGATCGATGTCGTCATGGTGAGCCATGTCGACGACGACCACATCAAGGGCATTCTCGACCTCACCAAGGAGCAGCGCACCAACAGCCCGGACGTGCGGCTCGCCGTGACCAGCCTGTGGCACAACAGTTTCGACGACTTGCTCAAGACCAAGCCCCATGAACTGGTCGCGGGTTTCGGCACCGCGTCAGTCGAGACGACGGTTGCGGCAGGTGAGGCGGGCATCGATTCCGGGAGCGTGCTGGCGAGCTTCGGAAAGAGCATGCTCAGGGACGATGCCGACATCGAAGAGGAGGGTATGCATCAAACGGTCGAAGTGCTGTCCAGCATTCCGCAGGGGCGCACCTTGCGGGACGATGCCAAGGCCCTCGGCTGGAAGCCCAACCACAAATTCAAGGGCAAGCTGATCCTCGCGGCCGAAACCGCGAAGCCAGTGACACTCGGCGATCTGACGATAACGGTGGTTGGGCCGATGCAGCCGGAACTGCTGGCCTTGCAGGAAGAGCATGACAAATGGCTGCGCGCGCAAAAGGAGAAGAAAAAGAAATCGCCCGAAGCCGCGCTGGCGGCTTTCGTCGACGAATCCATTCCGAACCTGTCCAGCATCGTCGTCCTCGCCGAACTCGGGGGCAAGACGATGCTGCTGACGGGCGACGCCCGAGGCGACAAGATTCTGGAGGGAATGGAGCAGGCCGGGCTGTTGAAAGCGGGCGGCAAGAAGCACGTTGATCTCTTGAAGGTTCCGCACCACGGCAGCGACAACAACATGGAGACGATCTTCTTCAACCGCCTGCCGGCCGATCACTACGTCTTCTCCGGGGATGGCGAGCATGGCAATCCCGAACGTGCCACGCTCGAGATGCTGCTGCAGGCTCGGGGCGCCGACGCTGACTACACGATCCACCTTACGTATCCGGTCGAGGAAATAGATATCGCGCGACAAGCAGACTGGGAAAAGGAGCAAGCCAAAGAAAAGGCCCGAAAGAAGAAAAATCCGGCGTCAAAAAAGCCGGTCAGGGAGAATTGGTCGCCGGCAAAACACAGCCTTGGCGCTCTTTTCAAAAACAATCCCAAGCTCGCCGGGAAAGTGGTGATCGTCGATCCCGACAAGCCGCATCTGATCGATCTGCTCGAGCCGCTGGACCTGTAGGGTCCGGGACTTTACGGGGGCTGCTTTCGGAAGCCGTCCCGAGCCGCCCGGACCTGGGAGGCCAGAAACGTCACTCACGCAATCGCGATGGTGCGTCGGTGGGATGCACCCATGCGCGGCGGTGCCTGCCGGAGAAGGACTTTGCCGTCTATGTTGTTACTATAGAACGAATCCTTCGCGGCGTTGCGCCGCCACACGACGTCCGAGCGAAATGAACAAGTTCGACCGGCAGAGCAGTTCTGCCGACACCCAGACTTTGCCTGACGATATCGCCGAAGAGCTGTCCCGGCTTCCGAGCGAGGTCATCAGTGTCGATGACGCGCCGTCCATCGCGCCGCCGGTGCCGCTGTCGCAGGACGAGGTCCGCACCATCGTCATGAGCCTGATGCTGACGATGTTCCTGGCCGCCCTCGACCAGACCATCGTGGCGACCGCGCTGCCGACCATCGGGCGCCAGTTTCAGGACGTTTCCAATCTCTCCTGGGTGATCACCGCCTATCTGCTCGCCTCGACCGCGGTCGCGCCGGTGTTCGGGACCTTGAGCGACATCTACGGCCGGCGCGCCATGATCATCATCTCGCTCAGCCTGTTCGTCGCGGGCTCGGTGCTGTGCGCGATCGCCCCGAACATGCCCATGCTGATCCTGGCGCGCGGCCTTCAGGGCCTCGGCGGCGGCGGCATCATGCCTGTTGTGCAGACCGTGATTTCGGATGTCGTCTCCCCGCGCGAGCGCGGCCAGTACCAGGCCTATTTCTCCAGCGTCTGGATGGTCGGCGGCATTTTGGGCCCGGTGATCGGCGGCGTCTTCGCCGAGCATCTGCACTGGTCGATGATCTTCTGGATCAACCTGCCGCTGACCGCCGCGGCGCTCGCGCTGCTGCTGCCGAAGATGAAGAAGATTCCGGTATTCCACCGCAAGCGCAAGGTCGACTGGCTCGGCGGCGTGCTGCTGATGGCCTCCGCCGTCGTCTTCATGCTGGTGCTGACCTGGGGCGGCACGCGCTTTCCCTGGCTCTCGCCGACCGTGCTCGCGATGGTCGGCGGCGCGGTCGCGCTCGTCGTCAGCTTCGTCTGGCACGCGCGTCGCGCGGATGAGCCGTTCCTGCCGCTGCCGTTGCTCGGCGGAAGCGTCGTGCCGTTCGGGCTGATGGCCGGCGGCTGCGCGCTCGGCGCCATCACGGGGCTCACCGTCCAGCTCCCGCTCTATTATGAATCCGTCTATCATCTCAGCGCCAGCGAGGCGGGCCTTGCGCTCATTCCGCTCGCGGCCGTCTCGACCTGCGGTGCAGCCATCGCCGGCCGTACCATGGCGCGGGCCAAGCATTACAAGCGCGTCGCCATCGTCGGCACGTCCTGGGCCGCGCTATGTGGCCTTGGCCTCACGTTGACGACGCTCCCGCTATGGGGCCTGTTGACGCTGATGGCGGCGTTCGCACTCGGCCTCGGCACCACCTTTCCGGTCTGCGTCGTCTCAATCCAGAATTCAGTCGCGCGGCCGCAGGTCGGCACCATCACGGGTGCGTTGAACTTCTTCCGCTCGCTGATGTCGTCCTTCACCGTCGCCGCTTTCGCAGCCATCCTGCTCATCGCGCTCGGCATCGACGTTCCGCTTGCCGGCGAGCATCACGCCGCAGGCGCCGTTGCGATTCCCACCGACGACATGCGCCACGCCTTCCGCTACGTGTTCGGCGCCGCCACCGCGCTGATGACCGGGGCCGCGCTCTGCCTGATCGCGATGGAGGAGCGGCCGCTGGCCGGCCCCTCGGCGCAGCAACCCGTCGAGATGGCGGAGTAGGGCTCAGCCGCCCCGATCGGTATAAGGCTGCTCTGCGACGTTGCCCCCGGCGGCCTGTCGCGTCGCCGCTGCAAGATGGGCCTTGAGCTGCGCCAGCGACTCGGCGGACCAATCATGGACATCGGTGACGGCGACCCAGGCATCAACGTAGTGCTCGGGCGCGTAGACATGGCCAAAGCCCATCGGCGTATGGGTCGCGACCGCCATGTCGAGGGCGAGCTGCAGCATCGTCACGACGGGATACCATCGCAGCTCCGGTGACACATCCGGCCCGCGCGGCACCGACATCCAGTCAGGGGCTCGATAGGCGTCGCGATAGGCGAAGAAGCTGATCGCGTCGCTGGCATATTGCAGATAGACGACGCGCATCGGGCCCCAAGGCGCATCTGCCGGCACCGTCGGCCCATTCTGGTTCATGAAGCGTACGAAGCGGCCGTCGCGGAATTCCGGCAGCCAGGCCGGCGTGCCCGGATTGCGGTTCGCGGTGATCCAGCGCCAGATGCGACTTTCGAACGGCGCGCCGCTCCAAAGGGCGCCCGCAATGGGATCGCCGATCGTCTCGAACAGCTCTGCGGATTTCTCCGAGTTCATTGCGCCGAGGCTCAGTCCATGCAGGTAAAGCTTCGGCCGCCGGTCCTTCGGCAGCGTGGTCCAGTAGCCGTAGATTTCGGCAAACAAGGCACGCGCGGCTTCCGCGCCGAACTCGGGCTGAAACAGCAGCGACAGCGGACTGTTGAGATAGGAATACTGCATCGCGACACTGGCGAGGTCGCCATGGTGGAGATATTCGACGGTGTCCATCGCGGCGGGGTCGATCCAGCCGGTTCCGGTCGGCGTAACGACGATCAGGATCTTGCGGTCGAAGCCGTGCTGCCGCTTCAGCTCGTCGAGCGCGAGCCTGGCGCGCGCTTGCGCCGTGTCGGCGCCACCGAGGCCCACATAGACCCGCACCGGCTCCTTCGCGGGCCGTCCCGTCACGGCGCTGATCTCCGTTGCGGTCGGCCCCGAGGCGATGAACCTGCGCCCCATGCGTCCAAGCTGCTTCCACTTCACCAGCGAGGCGGGACTTCCCGTCCGTTCCGGCGCGGTCGGCTGCGGCCGTTCGGGCTCGAGCAAGGCGTCGACTTCGCGAAAGGACGAATCGAGTGCGTTGAACGCCGTGCGGATCAGGACATTGGTGGCGATCGACCAGAACAGCAGGCCCGCGGCGAGCACGCCGATGACGTTCGCGATTCTCTTCGGAACGATGCGCCTGGTCCGCGCGGCAATGAAGCCGGCGGCAAGCACGAACAGCCGCGCCAGCACCAGCAGCGCGACGAACGTGATCAGGGCGACGACGCAGACCTTGAGCGGATGGGCGGTCTCGACCGGTGCCATCTTCATCACGGCGCGGATCGAGTTCTGCCATCCGGCCGCCCGCCATAGAAAGAGGATGACGACGAGCAGGCAGGCGACCGCGACCAGCGCATTTGCGGTCGATCTCAGGCGTGCCGACGGCTCGGGCAATTCGAGATAGTGCCACAGCCAGCGCCAGACATTGCCGGCGAGATAGCCGATCCCGAAGCAGGCGCCGGCGACGGCGCCCTGCGTGAGATAGCTCCGCGGGACCAGCGTCGGCGTCAGCGAGGCCGCGAAGAACAGGGCACCCAGCATGAGGCCGACGCCGGACAACGACAGCAATTGCCGCCGCATGAGCCACGCAAGTTTGCTGAAAGCACCCACGGGGCGATTATCCTCAGCTGTTGTCGGACAGACCACTCTTGCGCGGCAACCGAATCGTGAATTCAGTGAACTTGCCCGGCTCGGTCGCGACGTCGATCGTGCCGCCGTGCTGCTTCACCACGATGTCGTGGCTCATCGACAGTCCGAGCCCGGTACCTTCGCCGGCCGGCTTGGTGGTGAAGAACGGATTGAACATCTTCTCCTTCACCGCGTCCGGGATGCCGGTGCCGTTGTCGCGAATGCGGATCTCGATGTGATCGCCGCGGTCGCGGGTCGCGGCGGTCACGACCGGCGCGTAGCCGGCCGCCGCGTTCTCCGCCTTGCGCTTGGCGACCGCATGGAATCCGTTCGAGATCAGGTTCAGCAGCACCCGGGTGATCTCCTGCGGGAACACATCGGCCGAGCCTGCCGCGGGATCGAAATCGCGTTCGAGCGTCACGTCGAACTGCGGCTTCTCGGCCCGCGCGCCATGATAGGCGAGGTTGAGGCTCTCCTCGACCACCGCGTTGATGTCGCTCAGACGATGCTCGCCGCCGCCCTCGCGCGAATGCAGCAGCATGTTCTTGACGATGGAATCGGCGCGCCGCCCATGCTGCACGATCTTGCCCAGATTGTCCTTAAGCAGCGCGGTGAGCTCGTCGACCTCGGCGCGAACGTCGTCTGCGAGGCCGACAGGTGCGAGCACCTCGTTCAGCTCGTCGGTCAATTCGGCGGAGAGCGAAGCAAAATTATTGACGAAGTTGAGCGGGTTCTTGATCTCGTGCGCGATGCCGGCGGTGAGCTGGCCGAGCGAGGCGAGCTTCTCGGTCTGGACCAGCCGGTCCTGCGCGGCGCGCAGATCGTCGAGCGAGCGGGCGAGCTGCCCGGTGCGGGTCGCGACCTCGTTGAACAGGCTGACATTCTTGATCGCGATCACCGCCTGGTCGGCGAAAGTCTGCAGCAGCCGCACGTGATGATCGGCGAACGCACCGGTCGCGCGTCGCGTCGCGATGATGATTCCGATCGCCTCGCCCTCGCTCATCAAGGGCGCGAACAGCATGCTGCGATAGCCCCGCGCACGCGCGATGTCGCGCGCCGCCGGCTCGAGCTCGGTGTCGGGCAACTGCGCCGCCGTGCCATGCGCCACGAGCGAATAGGGTGGAAATTGCGCGAACGGCACCGGGAACGACGCCTGCAGCACCTGGTCGCCGGCCGGATCGGTCGGCGTGAAGGCGGCAAGGTGTGCGGCGCCGCCGGCATAGCGCAGCACCGCGGTGGAGAAGCCGCCGATCAGCCGGTTGGCGTTGGCGGCGATGGCGTCGAACACCGGCTGCACGTTCGAGGGCGAGGCCGCCATCACCTTCAAAATGTCCGCCGTGGCGGTCTGGCGCTCCAGCGCTTCGCGCGTCTCGTTGAACAACCGCGCATTCTCGATTGCGATCACGGCCTGGTCGGCGAAGGTCTGCAGCAGCTGAACGAGGTCGGGCGCGAATGCGCCGGGCTGGGCGCGCGTGACGCTGATCATGCCGACCGGCGTGCCCCGGTTCATCAGCGGCATGAACAACACGCTGCGAAAGCCGCGCAGCCGCGCCAGCGCGCGGTTCAACTCGGGGACGTCATCGGCCTCACTGTCCGGAAACTGGATGGTCTTGCCGCCGCGCACCAGGGCGAAGGTCGGAAAATCCGCGATCTTGCGCGGGAAAGAAGCCTTCAGCCCTTCGTCCGCCTCCGGGCTGGTCGGCGTGAACGCCACCAGATGCAGCTCGTCGCCGATGAACCGGAGCACGGTGGCGGAGAAGCCGTCGAGCAGGCGCCTGGAACTGGACGCGATCGCCGCGAACACCGGCCGGGCATCGGAGGGGGAGGCCGCGATATTGCGCAGGATCTCGGCGCTGGCGCTCTGGCGATCCCGCGCAATCGCCAGCTCGCTGCGCAACCGGGCGTTCTCGGCTGCGAGTTCCTCGGCGATATCGTTGGGACGGTCAGTCATCCGCAATCCGGCTCGATGCCGCGGGCTGCGCGGCACCAAGCGGGATTATCACATCCCCCGCGGCCGGAGCCAGCGTTCGACGGGCCTCACGTGCCCGGCCGCGACACCTCGGTTTCCTTGCTGGTGATGAACTCCAGCAGCACGGGAACGCCTTCTTTGGTCTTCTGGATGCCCCGCTTGATCGCGGGGATGATGTCCTCGGGCCTCGACACCCGCTCGCCATAGCCGCCGAAGGCGCGCGCCATTGCGGCGTAGTCGCCGGAGATGTCGGTCGAGCGGTATTTTTCGGTCGAGATCGGCATCACTTTCAGTTCGATCGCCATCGAGAAATTATTGAGCAGGATCGACATGATCGGGATGCGCTCGCGCACCGCGGTCTCGAAATCCATGCCGGTGAAGCCAATCGCTGCATCGCCCCAGACATTGATGCAGAGCTTGTCGGGCCTTGCGAGCTTGGCGCCCATCGCGAGCCCGAGGCCGTAGCCGAGTTGCGTCGTCTTGCCCCAGCCGAGATAGGTGAGGGGTTTTGTCGATTTCCAGAACGGCGAGAGCTGGTCGCGCGGGCTGCCGGCGTCGTGCGTGATGATGGTGTTGTCGATGTCGACGGTGTGCTGCAGGTCCCACAGCACGCGATAGGGGCTGAGCGGCGCGTCGTTGCTGGTGAGCTTCGGCATCCATTTCGCCAGCCATTCCTCGTGCGAGGCCGCGATCTCCGCCGCAACGGCGGAGGCATCGCGATCGGATGTGACGGTCTTGCCGATCTCCTCCAGCAGCGCGTCGAGCACGAGGCCGGCGTCGCCGACCAAGCCGATTTTCGCTTCCACGTCCTTGTTGAGATGATTGGGATCGAGCGTGGAATGGATGATGGTCTTGCCCTTCGGCATCGCGATGCCGAAATTGGTCTCGGTGAATGAGCAGCCGATGCCGAAGATGACGTCGGCTTCAGTGAGGAATTTCGGCACCGCACGCGGCACCGCGAGGCCGCCGGAGCCGAGCGAGAGCGGATGCGTTTCCGGGAACGATGATTTGCCGCCGAGGCTGGTGGTCACCGGGATCGCCAACCGCTCGGCGAGCCGCTTCAATTGCGGCCTGCGCGTAATGCACGCCCTGGCCGGCATAGATCACCGGACGCTTGGCGTTGACGAGCAGGCTGGCCGCCTCTTCACATGCACGGGATCGGCGCCGTAACGCGTGCGCAGCACCGGCGTGTAGTCGAGCGGCTCCGGGACCTC
>Ga0065165_1003219_pt1 | contig 11886 bp, 8 predicted proteins | sample AraplaMF_Cvi_mMF_FD_63813 | JGI IMG/M metagenome (GOLD analysis project Ga0065165, IMG submission 63813) | Arabidopsis root microbial communities from the University of North Carolina, USA - plate scrape MF_Cvi_mMF (version 2) (version 3) | ecosystem: Host-associated > Plants > Roots > Endosphere... | reverse complement strand
GCGGCGTGCTGCTGGTGTTGGTCAGGTTCGAGCCGGTCAGGTCGGCGCTGCCGCCGAGCAGCTCGGGCAGCGCCTTCGTGAACGATTCGAGCGCGATCTGGCTCGCCTTGCGGCTCGCGACGTTCTCGGCCTTGGCATTCGCGGCGATCGCGGTGTCGAGCACCGTCTGCGCGAAGTTCTTCGGCAGCTCGTGCGCGGTGCGGCGGATGAACTCGACCGCCAGTTCCGGGAACGCCTTCGAATAGGCCTCGAACGCGTCGACCCACTGCGTCTCGGCGGCCAGGCCGTCGGCGCGGCTGTCCCATTCTTCGTAGGCCTGCTCGGGGATCACGAACGGCTCATACGTCCAGCCGAGGGCTTCGCGGGTCAGCTTGATCTCGTCGGCGCCCAGCGCCTCGCCGTGCGCCTTCGAGGTGCCGCCGCGGTTCGGCGAGCCCTTGCCGATGGTCGTCTTGCAGCAGATCAGCGTCGGCTTGTCGGCCTGCTTGGCGGCGGCGATCGCGGCATCGACGGCATCCGCGTCCTGCCCGTCGACCGCGGCGATCACGTTCCAGCCGTAGGCTTCGAAGCGCTTCGGCGTGTCGTCGATGAACCACGGCGCGACCTTGCCGTCGATCGAGATGCCGTTGTCGTCGTACAGCGCGATCAGCTTGTTCAGGCGCCAGGCGCCGGCCAGCGCGGCGGCTTCGTGGCTGATGCCTTCCATCAGGCAGCCGTCGCCGAGGAACACGTAGGTGTGGTGGTCGACGATCGTGTGGCCGTCGCGGTTGAATTCATGGGCCAGCAGCTTCTCGGCCAGCGCCATGCCGATGGCATTGGTGACGCCCTGGCCGAGCGGGCCGGTGGTGGTCTCGACGCCTGGCGTGTAGCCGACTTCGGGGTGGCCGGGGGTCTTGCTGTGCAGCTGGCGGAAGTTGCGCAGCTCGCTCATCGGCAGGTCGTAGCCGGTCAGGTGCAGCAGCGCGTACAGGATCATCGACGCGTGGCCGTTGCTCAGCACGAAGCGGTCGCGGTTGGCCCAGTGCGGGTTGGCCGGGTTGTGGCGCAGGTGCCGGCCCCACAGTGCGACCGCCATGTCGGCCATGCCCATCGGGGCGCCCGGATGACCTGAATTGGCCTGCTGGACGGCGTCCATCGCCAGGGCGCGGATGGCGTTCGCCATCAAGTTGGTGTCGTGGGCGGGGGCAGTCATGCCGGGCGGCTCCTGGGGTTGGGTGGGGCGGAAGCGGCGCATTTTAGGCGCCGCCGATAATCCCGCCGATGCAAGGCCTGCACCTCACCGCCGACCTGCGCGGCTGCGCCACCGGCAACCCCGCGATGACCGACCCCGACGCGCTGCGCCGGCGCTGCCTCGCGGCCGTCGTGGCGGCGGCGCTGCAGCCGGTCGGCGAGCTGTTCCACCGCTTCCCGGCACCGGGCGGCGTGACCGGCGTCGTGCTGCTGGCCGAATCGCACCTCGCGGTGCACACCTGGCCCGAGCTGGACGCGGTGACGCTGGACGTCTACGTCTGCAACCTCGGCACCGACAACTCGGCCCGGGCGCAGGCGCTGCTCGACGCGCTGCTCGGCGTGTTCGAGCCGGCCCGGGTGCAACGCCAATCGCTGCTGCGAGGGACCGAATGAAACCAGGCATGAAAGCCATGATCCTGGCCGCCGGCCGCGGCGAACGCATGCGGCCGCTGACCGATGCGCTGCCGAAGCCGCTGCTGGCGGTGCACGGCAAGCCGCTGATCGAATGGCACCTGGAAGCGCTGGCGCGCGACGGCGTGCGCGACGTGGTCGTCAACACCGCATGGCTGGAAGACCTGATCCCGGCCGCGCTCGGCGACGGCAGCCGCTGGGGGCTGCGCATCCGCTATTCGATGGAAGGCCGCGACCACGGCGGCGCGCTCGAGACGGCCGGCGGCATCGCGAAGGCGCTGCCGCTGCTGGTCGACGGGCCGGACGACTGCTTCTGGGTGGTGTCGGGCGACATCCATGCGCCGGGCTTCCGCTTCGACGCGGCGCAGGGCGAGCGCTTCGCGGCCGGCGAGTTGCTTGCGCACCTGTGGCTGGTGCCGAACCCGGCGTTCCACGCGAAGGGCGATTTCGGCCTCGATTCGGACGGCTTCGGGCTGGCCGATTCAGCGGGGCCCGACGGCGTGCGCTGGACCTACGCGAACCTCGCGCTGTGCCGCGCGTCGCTGTGTGCCGGCATCGCGCCGGGCAGCAAGGCCGCCCTCGGCCCGCTGCTGTTCGCCGGCATGCGCGAGCGGCGCATCAGCGCCGAGGTGTGGCGCGGTGCGTGGGAGAACGTCGGCACGCCCGATCAACTCGACGCCTTGAACCGCCCTCGGGCCTTCTAGGGCCTGCGCATCGCATCCACCAGCTGCGACGTTGCCGCCGTCCAGGTCTTGGTGGGCAGCAAGCGGTCCAGGTGCTGGCGAAAGGCGCCGCGGTCGATGGCGTCGCCGGCAGCAATGCGCGACATCGCTTCGACCAGTGCGTCGAAATCGGGTTCGCGGTAGCGCACCGGCCGGCCTGGCTCGTCGCCGTCGCGGCTGAGCATCCTGCTGGGCAGACGCGTCGCCACGGCCGGCGGGCAGAAGTCGTCCGTCGAGCCGCCGTCGGTCACGATCACCGGCACCGCACAGGCCAGCGCCTCCAGCACCGGCAGGTTGAACCCCTCGGCACGGTAGGGCGAGACATAGGCGTCGGCCACGCCATAGAGCCCGGCCAGACGCGTCTGGGACAAGCTGCTGCCGACCAGCGTGATGGCGTCGATCGTGTCGGCCACGAAGAGGGCAGGGTGCCGGTTCGACAGGTCGCGCAGGGTGCTCTCGGCCGTCGCGGCAGCGTAGAGCGCCCGCTGGTCCTTGAGAATCAGCCGGATATCGCGGCGACGCTGCCGCAGCGTGGCGAAGGCCAGCATCAACAGGTCGACACCCTTGTTCCAGAACGCGGCGCCGAGGTTCATGAACACGATCTCATGCTCCTGCAGACCCAGCTGCCGGCGCCTTTCGGCCCGCTGCGACACCTCGGGCGGCGCGAACACCTCGCGGTTGACGCCGCAGGTGACGATGTCGATGTCGTCGGCATCCAGGCCCTCGTCGACCAGGCGCTGCCGGGACCACAGGCTCGAAGTGACGACCCGGTTGCCGCCCGCCGTGAAGCGGCGGATGTCCATGCGGCCGTCCGCGAAGTTCGCCCGCGTCAAGCCGTACTCGGTGACCATGTAGGTGAAGGTCCTGCGCGCGTCGTGCGGCTGCGGCGCGCTGAACGGCGCGCTGATGCGGTAGACGCTGTCCGCGGCCGCGCCTTCGGGCACCACCGGCACCGCGTCGATCTTCGCCTGGTCGACCGGCTCGAACCCCGCGGGTACCGAGCGCGAGTTCCAGTGCCTCAGCGCAAAGGGAAGGTCGCGGCAGCTCAGCACGACATCGCGTCGCCGCAGCAGTTCGAGGATCTGGAACTGGTGGATCAGCGCGAACGAGTGGTTGATGCCGCGCCAACCCTCGACCACCAGCCTCATCGGCAGGACGTCGCCGGGGTCAGGCACCGGATCCGCCACGCCGTTGGTTCGCACCGGCTCGACCGGCGCGAGCCCGGCCAGCCGCTGCTCGAACACGAGCCGCCCGACACCCACGCGCAACTCCTGTCGAGCCGGCTCCGCCGCCAGCATCGCGCGGGTCATGTCCAACGCCCGCTGGGTATCCCCGGCCGCCTCCAACGCGACGATGAGGTTGGAGCGGGCCGTTTGCACCCCGGGCTGCAGCACCAACGCGCGCTCGAAGGCCTGCACAGCCTGCACGGGCTCCTGCTGCGACAGGGCAATGTTGCCGGCGAACAGGTGGAAGTCGGCACGGTCGGGGTGGAACTCGATCGCACTGCGCATCAGCGCCGCCGCGCCGGCCAGATCGCCCTGTTCGTACAGCATCTGGCACAGGGGCGCGCAGGCGGGCCCGAAGCCAGGTTGCGCCTGCAGTGCGGAACGGAAGTACGCGATGGCCTGCGCGGGCCGGCCCGCCGCCTGCGCCAGTTCGCCCAGCAGATGGAGAGGGTCTGCCGATTGCGGCGCCAGCCGGGCCGCGGTTGCCAGAGCCGACTGCGCCTCGGCCAGGCGGCCCGCCTCCTTGAGGGCGAAGCCCCACGCCGTGAAGACCCCTGCATCGGTCGGATCGCGTTCGGCGAGGCGCTGGTACAGGCGCGCCGCATCGACCGGCCGCCGCTCGTCGAGCGCCTGCGCGGCCGACCGCCTCAAGGCGGTGGGGTCGTCGTCGTTCGCAACGGGCGCCGCCGCGGGCGCAGCGCGATCGACCAGGCCTTTGAGAAACTTGAACATCGGGAGAAGCCAGTGATTGCGGTGGACAGGAAAAGTCAGTGCAGCTTGATTTTCGGCCGGTAGGTGCGGTCGAGGAATTCCGACAGCGTCACCAGCACCATCCGCCAGAAGCCGCCGAGTGCCATCTGGTGCTGCTTGTGCAGCGCCCAGTACATGAACTGTGCGAGCCGGCCTTCGATGAACAGGCTGCCGCGCGTCAGGCTGCCCATCAGGCTGCCGACCGACGAGTACTCCGACAGCGACACCAGCGAGCCCTTGTCGCTGAACACGAACGGCTTCACCGGCTGGCCGGCCAGCAGCTTCGGGATCGCCTTCACCAGGTACATCGCCTGCTGGTAGGCGGCCTGCGCGCGCGGCGGCACCCAGGTGCCGTCGGGCTGCTGGCAGGCCGCGCAGTCGCCGAACGCGAAGATGGCCGGGTCGCGCGTGCTCTGCAGGTTGCCGTTGACCACCAGCTGGTTGAGCTTGTTGGTCTCCAGCGGCTCATTGCCTTGCGCACCCCCCAGCGTGCGCAGGAAATCCGCCGCCTTCACGCCGGCCGCCCACACCGTCAGGTCGGAGCCGATCACCTTGCCGCTGGCCATCCGCAGGCTGTCGGCGGTCACCTCGACCACCCGCTCGTTGGTGTGCACCTCGATCGCCAGCTTGCGCAGCTCGCGCACCGCCGCTTCGCTCAGGCGCGCGGGCAGTTGCGACAGCAGCCGCGGCGCCGCCTCGACCAGCACGATCTGCAGGTCTTTCTCGGGGTGGATGTGGTCGAAGCCGTAGTTCGCCAGCACGCGCGCGGCGGCATGCAGCTCGGCCGCCAGCTCGACGCCGGTGGCGCCGCCGCCGACGATCGCCACCGTCAGCCGGCCGCTGCCGGCCGCGCGCGGCACGCTCTGCGCGCGGATGCAGGCGTTGATCAGCCGGTCGTTGAAGCGCTTGGCGGCCGGCGGGCTGTCGAGCTTGATGGTGTGCTCGGCCGCGCCGGCGGTGCCGAAGTCGTTGGTCTGGCTGCCGACCGCGATCACCAGCGTGTCGTAGGCCAGCGTCTGCGCCGGCGTGATCTCGCGGCCGGCCTCGTCGAAGCTCGCATCGAGCTGCACCGTCTTCGCCGCGCGGTCGACGCCCGACAGCCGGCCGAGGCGGAACTTGAAGTGGTGGCCGCGCGCCTGCGCGAGGAACTCGATCTCTTCGGCATGGGTGTCGAAGCTGCCGGCCGCCAGCTGGTGCAGCAGCGGCTTCCAGACGTGCGTGCGCGCCGCGTCGACCAGCGTGATCTCCGCCAGCCCCTTGCGCCCGAGCGACTTGCCCAGCTGCGTGGCCAAGGCCAGGCCCCCGGCGCCCCCACCGACGATCACGATCCGTTGCATGCGAAGCCCTTGTTGTGCTGATTCAGGCCGAGGGTATCAGTCGACGGGCATGGAAAAGGGGCCCGAAGGCCCCTGATCACCGCGTCGAGCCAGGCCTCAGGCCGCGAACGGCACCGTGATCTCGTCGATCTTCGCCAGCACCTCCGGCGTCAGCTTCGGCGTGATCGCCAGCGCGCCGAGGTTGTCCTGCAGCTGCGACAGCTTCGACGCGCCGAGGATCACCGTGCTGACGCGCGGGTTGCGGTTGACCCAGGCCACCGCCAGCTGCGCCAGGTTGCCGCCCAGGTCGCGGGCGATCGGCTCCAGCTTCGCGACCGCGGCGTTCTTGTCGGCATCGGTCAACCCCTTCAGCAGGAAGCCCATGCCTTCGAGCGCACCGCGGCTGCCCTGCGGCACGCCGCTGCGGTACTTGCCGGTCAGCAGCCCGCTGGCCAGCGGGCTCCAGGTCGTCAGGCCCAGGCCGATGTCGTCGTACAAGCGGGCGTATTCCTGCTCGACGCGCTGGCGGTGGAACAGGTGGTACTGCGGCTGCTCCATCACCGGCTTGTGCAAGTGGTGGCGCTCGGCGATGTCGTAGGCGGCGCGGATCTCGGCGGCGCTCCATTCGCTGGTGCCCCAGTACAAGGCCTTGCCGCGGGTGATCATGTCGCTCATCGCCCAGACCGTCTCCTCGATCGGCGTGTGCGGGTCGGGCCGGTGGCAGTACACCAGGTCGATGTGCTCCAGCTGCATGCGCTTGAGCGAGCCGTCGATCGCCTGCGTCAGGTACTTGCGGTTCAGCGTGTCGCGCCGGTTGACGGTGTTGCCCTCGCGGTCCAGGCCCCAGAAGAACTTGGTCGACACGACGTAGTTCAGGCGCGGCCACTTCAGCCGGCGGAACGCCTCGCCCATCACCACCTCGCTCTGGCCGGCGGCATAGGCTTCGGCGTTGTCGAAGAAATTGACGCCGGCGTCGAAGGCCGCGGCGAGCATCTCGGCGGCCGAGCCGGTGTCCACCTGGTTGTGGTACGTGACCCACGAGCCCAGCGACAGCTCGCTGACCTGCAGGCCGCTGCGGCCCAATCGACGGTATTTCATCGCTACACCTCGTTAAGAATTGCGGCATCTTAGCCACAGCCCCGCGTCGATTCGCGCACGCGACGCGAGCCCCGGGACGCAGTGCGGGTACTGTGGCAGCCCGGTTTCTCGTCGTCCCTCTTTGCGGGCGCAGCGCTTCGCGTTACCGTCGCGTCCGTGATCAAGTTTCCCCACCCCCGCTCCCTGCTGCTGCCGCTGGCGCTCTGTGCGCCCGTCAGCCCTTCGATGGCCGCCGCCGCCCGCGCCAGCGGCCTCGCGTCGTTCAGCACCTGGCTGCTGCTGCCCTTCCTGGTCGCGTTCGCGGTCGCCGGCCACATCCTGATCGGCCGCGGTGCGAAGGCGCTGACCGCATCGTTCCAGCCGCTGGCCAGCGGCGAACTCGAACTCGCCAGCTACGACCGCAACGTCTACGGCACCTCCGACCGCGCGATGCTCGAAGTCGTCGTCGTCCCGATCGTCGCCGGCCTGGTGATCTGGCTCGGCACCGCGCTGTCGTTCGGCTGGCTGATCTTCGTGGGCATCCTCGGCGTGCTTGGCGCGGTCGCCTTCGACATGGCGCGCTGGGAGCGCGTCAGCGTCAGCGCGAGCTACGTCTGGTTCCAGCGCGGCTTCGCCGGCAAGGTGCACCAGGTGGCGATCGAGAACATCCGCGACGTCAGCGTCGTCGAGGAAGACGGCACGCTGCCGACGCTGCGCCACCTGAACAACAACCGCGTCTGCCGACTGCTGATGCGCATGACCGACAAGCGCGCCGTGGCCCTGCCGAAGACCGACGCCGACACCCAGCTCGACGCGGTCGAGAACGCGGCCAACCAGATCCGCTGGCGCCAGCAGGCCCTGCTCGACAAGCAGAACGACAAGCGGGGCGACACGCCGGCCGGCGAGAGGGGCAGCAGGAGCGAGAGGAATGCGGGGCACGAGAAGGGCGCGAGCACCCGACCGGGCCCGCTGGACACCCGCCCCGGCGCGCCGGACACCCGGCCCGCCGACCCACCCGACCCCGACGGCGGCCGCATCCCGACCGCCGGCGACAAGGAAATGCTGCGCGAGCTGCGCCGCCTGCGCAAGCAGCGCGCCGCGGCCGCCGCCGCCGCGGATCCCTCCCAGCCGCCCAAGGCCCGCGCGGACAGCGAGTCCTGACGCACCGGCGCACCGCCCGCCCACCGATGCGCACCCCACCCTTCCGCCGGCGCCGCGCCGAGCTGGCACGCCGCCTCGCCGCGGCCGGCGGCGGCATGGCGATCGTGCCGACCGCGCCGATGCAGATGCGCAACGGCGACAACGAGCACCCGTTCCGCCACGGCAGTCACTTCCACTACCTGAGCGGCTTCGACGAGCCGCACAGCTGCCTGGTGCTGCATGCCGACGGCTGCAGCGAGCTGTTCTGCCACGCCGCCAACGCCGAGCGCTCGGTGTGGGAAGGGCCGATGCTCGGGCCGGAGGCGGCGCCGCAGGCACTCGGCGTCGACCTGGCCTGGCCGATCGAGCGCCTCGACGAGCTGCTGCCCGAGCTGATGGGCCGGGTGCGCAACGTCTGGACGCTGTTCACCGTGCCGAGCGCGATCGACCAGCGCCTGCCCGGCTGGCTGGCGCGCGCCCGCACGCGCGCCGGCCTCGGCGCCGAAGGCCCGGTGCACCGCGACCTCGGCCCGCTGGTCGACGAGATGCGCCTGATCAAGGACGCCGACGAGATCGACACGATGCGCCGCGCCGCGGCCATCTCCGCCGCCGCCCACGCACGCGCGATGCGCTACTGCGGCCAGCGCCTGCGCGCCGACCCGGCGGCCGCGGTGCGCGAGTACGAGATCGAGGCCGAGCTGCTGCACGAGTTCCGCCGCCGGGGCGCCACCGGCCCGGCCTACGGCAGCATCGTCGCGGCCGGCGGCAACGCCTGCGTGCTGCACCACGCGGCCGGACCCGGCGAGCTGCGCGCCGGCCAGCTGTGCCTGGTCGATGCCGGCTGCGAGCTCGACGGCTATGCGAGCGACATCAGCCGCACCTTCCCGGCAGACGGCCGCTTCACCGGGCCGCAGCGGACGCTGTACGACGTGGTGCTGGCCGCGCAGCAGGTGGCGGTGGCCGCGACGCGCCCCGGCAGCCGGCAGCGCGATGCCCACGAGGCGGCGGTGCGCGTGCTGTCGCAGGGCCTGCTCGACCACGGGCTGCTGGCGCGTGACCGCCATGGCGACGTCGACGCGGTGATGGCGAGCGGCGCCTACCGGCGCTTCTACATGCACGACACCGGCCACTGGCTCGGGCGCGACGTGCACGACGTCGGCGAGTACCTGTCGCTGCAGGAACCGGCGGTCGACCAGCCGGATTTCCGCGGCGGGCGGGTCGTGCGCGCACCGTCGCGCCGGCTCGAATGCGGCATGGTCGTGACGCTGGAGCCAGGCCTGTACGTGCAGCCGGCGCCCGACGTGCCGGAAGCGTTCTGGAACATCGGCATCCGCATCGAGGACGATGCGGTCGTCGTCCCCGGCGGCTGCGAGCTGATCAGCCGGGCAGTGCCGGTCGAGCCTGACGCCATCGAGGCGTGGATGAGCGCGCACTGAGGCGCCTTCGCGCATGAACGGCATGCCATGAATGTCACCGAGACCCTGCCCCCTGCCGAACTGGCCAGCCTGTTCGAGCTCGCGCCGGTCTCGCTGTGGCTGGAGGACTACAGCGCGCTGCACGCGACCTTCGCGCGCTGGCGCGGCGCGGGCGTGACCGACCTGCGGGCGCACCTGCGGGCCGACCCGCGGCGCGTCGCCGAATGCTCGGCCTGCCTGCGCGTGCTGCAGGTGAACCGGCGCACGCTCGAGCTGTACGGCGCACGCGACCTGGCGCACCTGGTCGAGAACCTGCCGCGGGTCTTCCGCGACGACATGTTCGAGCAACTCGTCGAAGAGCTGGCCGCGCTGTGGGACGGCCACACCCGCTTCAGCAGCCAGACGGTGAACTACGCGCTCGACGGCCGGCGCCTCGACATCGTGCTGAACGCCACCGTGCTGCCGGGCCACGAGGCCGGCTGGGACCGCGTGCTGCTGTCGATCGAGGACGTGACCGAGCGCAGCGCCGCCGCCGAGGCGCTGCGCATGAGCGAGCTGTATGCGCGCGGGCTGTTCGAGCATTCGCCGGTGTCGTTGTGGGTCGAGGATTTCAGCAGCGTGAAGCGCCTGCTCGACGAGGCGCGCGCGCAGGGCATCAGCGACTTCCGGGTCTTCACCGACGTGCACCCGGAGTTCGTGACCCGCTGCCTGCAGGAAGTGCGCGTGGTCGACGTGAACCAGCAGACGCTGCGCATGTTCGGCGCGCCCGACCGCGACACCTTGCTGCGCCGGCTCGGCGACGTGTTCCGCGACGACATGACGGCGCACTTCGGCGAGCAACTGCAGGAGCTGTGGAACGGCAAGACCGCGCACCAGCGCGAGGTCGTCAACTACAACCTGGCCGGCGACCGGCTGCATGTCTACCTGCAGTTCTCGGTGCTTCCCGGCCACGAGGCCGACTGGGACCTGGTGCTGGTCTCGCTGACCGACATCACCGCGCGCAAGCAGGCCGAGGCCTACCTCGAATTCCTCGGCAAGCACGACCCGCTGACCAAGCTGCGCAACCGGGCGTTCTTCGTCGACGAGATCAACCGGCTGGAGCGCAAGGGCCCATGGCCGGTGACGGTGGTGGTCGCCGACCTGAACGGGCTGAAGACCATCAACGACACGCAGGGCCACGCGGCCGGCGATGCGCTGCTGCGGCGTGCCGGCGAGGTGCTGACGAAGGCGATCGATAAGCCGATGTGCGCCGCGCGCATCGGCGGCGACGAGTTCGCGCTGCTGCTGCCCGGCATGGACGCGCGCGCGGCGCAGCTGCTGCTGGACCGGCTGGCGTCGCTGTCGGAGCTGAACAACCAGTTCCACGGCACGACCACGCTGAGCTTCGCGCTGGGCATCGCGACCTGCGAAGCCGGCGGGCGCATCGAGGCCGCGGTCAACGAGGCCGATCACGCGATGTACGCGTCGAAGAAGTCGTTCTACGAGAGCGCGGCGATGGATCGGCGCAAGGCGGGCTAGGGCGCTATCGGTACCCCATCGACTGCGGCAGCCACAGCACGATCGGCGGAAACAGCGTCATCGCGAGCAGCAGCGCCAGCAGCATCACGATGAACAGCCAGCCCTCGCGCAGCATGTCGCGGATCGGGATGCCTGTCAGTGCGTTGGTGACGAACAGCAGCATGCCGAACGGCGGGTGGATCAGCCCGATCATCATGTTCAGCACGATCACCACGCCGAAGTGCACCAGGTCGATGCCCAGCGCCTTCACCATCGGCAGCAGGATCGGCACGAACACCAGCAGCAGCACCGAGATGTCCATGAAGCAGCCGAGCACCAGGAACAGCAGGTTCACCAGCAGCAGGAACGAGGTGCGGCCGAGCTCGAAGCCGGCCATCCAGGCCGCCAGCGACTGCGGCACGCCCTCGGCGGTGAATGCGTAGTTCATCATGAAGGCGCCGGCCAGGATCATCGTGATCGCCGCGCTGGAACGCGTCGACTCCATCACCACGCCCCACAGCGTGCGCCAGCTGAGCGCCCGGTAGACGACGCCGGCCAGCAACAGCGCATGCAAGGCGGCCACCGCGGCGGCTTCGGTCGGCGTGAAGATGCCGGTGTAGATGCCGGTCAGCAGCAGCACCGGCAGCGACAGCGGCAGCGCGCCACGCCACAGGATGAGCGGCCATTCGCGCAGCGGCACCTTGTCCTCGCGCGGCATGTCGCGCCGCGTCGCGATGAAATGCACCACGCCCATCATCAGCAGCGCCATCAGCACGCCCGGCACCACGCCGCCGAGGAACAGCGCGCCGACCGAGCTGCCCGACACCAGCGCATAGATCACCATCGGGATCGACGGCGGAATGATCGGCCCGAGCGTCGCGCTCGCCACCACCACCGCGCCGGCGAAGCCGGGCGTGTACTCCGGCTTCTTCAGCATCTGCCGGATCGTCACGAGACCCGGCCCGGCCGCATCGGCGATCGCGCTGCCGCTCATGCCCGAGAACACCACGCTGACCAGGATGTCGACCTGCGCCAGCCCGCCGCGCAGCCGGCCGACCAGGATGCGGCAGAAGTCGAAGATGCGCTCGCTGATGGTGCCGGC
>Ga0065165_1003218_pt1 | contig 11891 bp, 12 predicted proteins | sample AraplaMF_Cvi_mMF_FD_63813 | JGI IMG/M metagenome (GOLD analysis project Ga0065165, IMG submission 63813) | Arabidopsis root microbial communities from the University of North Carolina, USA - plate scrape MF_Cvi_mMF (version 2) (version 3) | ecosystem: Host-associated > Plants > Roots >... | reverse complement strand
ATCTTGCCCACGACGAAGAAGACGAAGCCGAACGTCACGAGTAGCCAGAAGATCTGGGACGCGAAGGTTTCGGCGAGTTGGGAGATCTGAGGCATTGGTTTCCTGTCCGGTTGCGGGCCGGGAAATACCCCGGCCCGAACTGGATTACTTGGCGACGAAGATCAGGATCATCGCGACGACGAACGCGAGCAGACCAAGAAGCTCGGCTGCCGCGAAGCCGATGAACAGGCGGCCCTGCTGGCCGTCGGCCGCACCCGGGTTGCGCAGCGCGCCCTCAAGGAAGCTGCCGAACACGTTGCCCACGCCGATGGCGGCCATGCCGGCGCCGATGGCGGCCAGACCTGCACCGAGCAGCGCTGCTGTATGTGCGTCCATTTTCTATAACTCCTGCGTGTAGATTATTAGGTTGAAACGAACTCAGTGCAGATGCTCGGCGTCGTTGATGTACAGCGACGTGAGCAGCGCAAACACATAGGCCTGGATGCCGGCGACGAGGATCTCGAGCGCCGAGATGCCGACCATCAGCGCGAAGCTGGGGATGCCGACGCCGAGGCCGGGGATCAGGCCAGCATTGCCGGCGTTGATCACGAAGCCCGCGAGCACCTTGAGAAGGATGTGCCCGGCGATCATCGCGACGAACAGTCGCAGGCCGAGCGAGAACGGCCGCACCATGAACGAGACGAACTCGATCGCGGGGATCAGCCAGATCAGCCACAGCGGCGTGCCGTGCGGCACGAACAGGCTGAAGAACTTGAGTCCGTGCTTCCAGAAGCCGACGATCAGCACGATCGAGAAGCTCATGATCGCCAGCACGCCGGTGACGGTGAAGTGGCTGGTGAAGGTGAACGGGTGGATGCCGACCAGGCCCAGCGGCAGCAGCCCGAGCACGTTGGCGAACAGGATGAACATGAACAGCGAGAACACGTAGGGGAGGTACTTGCGCCCGTCCTTGCCGATGTTCGCCGCGAGCATCGAATCGATGAAGCCGGTGAAGTTCTCGACCAGCATCTGCCAGCGGCCGGGCACCACGTCGCGCTTCAGCCCGCCGAGCATGAACGCCCAGAGGACGACTGCCGCGATGCACATCCACAGCGCCGAGTTGGTGAAGGCGATCTGGTGTCCGGCAATGTTGAAGCCGTCCCAGATCGTCTGCACCTCGAACTGGTGCATCGGGTCGATCTTGCCTGATTCAGCCGCCACGTTGATCCGTTTCATTAGCCAAAGCGCCCGAAGAATCACTTCGAGCGCTGGTTCGAAATCCTGATGATGTTCCTGAAAGCACTCGCTATTCCGAGGAACAGGAGCACAAGCAGGAGCCACGGGGAGGTTCCCAGCAGCCAATCGAGCGTACCGCCGATCACTGCCCCTCCAACCATGCTGCCGATCAGTTCGGCCAGCACGCGGTTCCCGAGGCGATAGCTGGCATCGCCCTTGGTATCCACGGCGCCGGTTCTGATCGCCTCGTCCGATTTGGCTCGCCGCAATCGCTCGTCGAGCGAGTTCAGGCGGGCATCCTCGGGCAAGGGGTCCAGTCCGGGCTCGTTCTCGGCCATGTGCCTCTCCTGTAAGCCGTTTCCGGCACGTCCAGGCGCATGTGCCAAGGGCGAGCCCGCCAAGGCACGCGCCGATTAGGATGGGGGGCCCGCCGAGTCAACCGTTGCCAATCCACGCGACAAGACCACTACTCCCGCCAAAGTGTCGGGGGCCATCGCGCCGCCGAGCGAAAGACCAGAATCTCCGGCGTTTCCGCTCCGGCATGGTGGCTGGCGGAACAAGTCCGGCATGACGAATGGAATTACGAAGCTATAGTCGTTGCATGCCCGCCGACGCCCCCGACAATAGCGGTCACCGCGCGCGCCTGCGCCAGCGCCTGTTCGAGGGCGGCCCCGACGCATTGCTCGATCACGAGCTGGTCGAATATCTCCTCGCCCTCGCCATCCCCCGCCGCGACACCAAGCCGCTCGCCAAGGCGCTGCTGGCGGAATTCGGCGGGATCGGCGGGCTGCTCACCGCCGATGCCGAGGCACTGGCGCGCTTTCCCGGCATGGGCGAGACCAGCGTCGCCACCCTCAAGGCCGCGCACGCCGCCGCGCTCCGCCTGCTCCGCTCGCACGTCGCCGAGCGCCCGGTCCTCGCCAATTGGCAGGCGCTGCTCGACTATCTCCGCGCCGACATGGCGCACCACGCGATCGAGCGGGTCCGCGTGCTCCACCTCAACGGCCGCAATCTGCTGATCCGCGACGAACTGATGAACGAAGGCTCGATCGACGAAGCCCCGGTCTATGTCCGCGAGGTCATCCGCCGCGCGATCCATCTCGGCTCGGCGGCGATCATCCTCGTCCACAACCACCCCTCGGGCGACCCCTCCCCCAGCCGCGCCGACATCGAGATCACGCGCCAGGTCGCCGAGGCCGGCAAAAGGCTCGGCATCGCCGTGCACGATCACATCATCATCGGCAGCGAAGGCCATACCAGCCTGCGCGCGCAGGGGCTGATTTAGATGCGCAACAAGGCAATTATTATGTTGCGCGCCTAGCGCCCGTCGTCGCTCCAGTGCGGTGGATCGGAGACCAGCTTGAGCACCCGGTAGCTCGCGCCGACCTGATGGAGTTCGCGATTGGCGTCGCCGGTGCGCGGGGCGTCCAGCTTGCGGACGCTGCCCGTGGCGTCCCGAATCGCCAGCGTGCCGTTCCAGCCGATCGTCATGTCGATCGCTCGGCCCTCGATATGGCGCGAGGTCAGCGACGGCTGGAAGGCGATGCCGAACAGGTCGACCATCTCCTGCGCGCCCTTCTTTGAGCGGGCGAGGTCGCCATGATCCCAGACGATGGTGCAGCCGGGAAGCGCGGGCACGTCGCGCGGCGCGATGTCGTCATGCGCGATCCGCCAGCTATAGTGCATCAGCTGCGCGCGGGTGCGGTTGCGCAAGGTGGCCGAGACGGTGACGCTGGCGCCGGCGGCCTTGAGCGCGGCGACGAACGCAGTGACGTTGGCGCGGAATGGCTGGATCAGGTCGGCGATCGCCGCGCTGTTGGGGAATTTGGCCTGGTTGGCGTGCCACCATGCCGCGCCGCTGAGCTTCGGATCGGGCGCCGGCCTCGGCGGAGGCGCGGCACGCGACGACAGCGCGCTCCACGTCCGGCCGCCCGGATCGATGCGGCCGTCGGGCCTGGCGGCACCGAGCACGCGCGCCTGGAAGGATTCTATCGCGGCAAGGGTGAGCGGGCCGCAATTGCCGGTAGTCGGAAGCGGCTGCTGGCCGGTGTCGGCGAGCCAGTCGTTGAGCAGATGCTGGACGACGATGACGTCGGCGAGCTCGTTGATCGCGTCTCTGCCTACCGATGCTCCGATCGCCACTGCCGTCCCCCTGTTCGCGCGGGGCGAGGATAGGAGCGAACGCGCGCCCGCGAAAGCCTCAGCCGAGCGCCTTGCCGAGCGCGTGGGCCAGGCTGGCGAGGGTATAGGGCTTCTGGATCACCTGCGCGCCTTCATGCTCGGGCGGCAGCCGAAGCTGCTCGCCATAGCCCGTGGCGAAGATGTAGCGCACGCCGACGGCGCGTAGCGTGTCGGCGATCGCGATGCTGGTCTCGTTGCCGAGATTGACGTCGAGCACAGCGACTTCGAAGCTGTCGCGCTCGATCTCCTGCTGTGCCTGGCGGATGCTCGCCGCGGTGACGACGCGCGCGGCGCCGAGCCGGGCGAGGATGTCCTCGGCGTCCATCGCGATGATCAGGCTGTCCTCGACCAGCAGCACCGTGCCCGAGAGCACGTCGTGGCGGACGTCCTCGCTCGCGGCGATGGTCACTGCCGCGGCGGGTGCGCGCGCGGCTTCGCCGGCGGCGACATGACGTGCGGGAACGCAGAAGTCCGCCTCGAGTCCAGTGAGTGCGTAGCGGACCTCGGCCTTGCCGCCGAGATCATAGGGGATCGAGCGCTGGATGATCGTGGTGCCGAAACCCTGCCGCTTGGGGGGCTGGACCGCGGGGCCGCCCTGCTCGCGCCAGTCGATGCGCAGGTCGCCCTCGTCGTCGAGCCGCCATTCGACGCGGACGCTGCCATTGTCCGACAACGCGCCATATTTGGCCGAATTGGTCATCAGCTCGTGGAAGACCAGCGCCAAGGTCGAGAAGGCATTGGGGTGGAGCAGCACTGCGGGGCCGCCACAGACGAGGCGCTGGCTCTTGCCGCCGAGATAGGCCGCGGCCTCGGTCTCGATCAGCCGGCCGAGCGGGGCGGCGGACCAATTGTCCTGGGTGATCTGGTCGTGCGCGCGCGCGAGGCTCTCGATCCGGCCCTCGAGCAGGCTGATCGTGTTGCGCGTGTCGGCCTGGGGATCGAGCGACTGGCGGACGAGCCCGCGGATCAGGCTGAGGATGTTGCGGACGCGGTGGTTCAACTCGGCGATGAGCAGTTCCTGCCGCTCCGAGAAGCGGCGGCGCTCCTCCTGCGCGTCGTCGGAGAGGCGCAGCACGACCTCGATCAGCGAGGCGCGCAGCATCTCGGCGACGCGAACCTCGGCGGCCGAGAAGGGCTCCGAACGACCGCGGACTTCCTGGCTCCACAGCTCGAAGCTTTTCCGCGGCGTCAGGCGCGGGCCGTTGGGACCGAGCTGGGCCGGCTTGTGCGGATCGCCGGCCCATTTGACCGTGCGCACCAGCTCCTGGCGGAACAGCAGCACATAGTCGCGCGGGGACCGCGAGATCGGGATCGCCAGCACACCGGCGGCAATGTCGCTATAGGCTTCGGCCACGGGGAGCGTCTCGGCGAGGCGATCGGTGGCGAAGATCCGCCCCGCCGCCATCGCATTGAGCCGTCGGACGATCGCCGCGAACGCCTCGGGCGGCGGAGTCAGCCCGCTATGCGCGCATTTGCCGTCGATCCAGATCGCGATGCCGTCGCACGGCACCGTCTCGCGCAGCATCGCGCCCAGCCATTCGGGATTGTCGAGCAGGCCGGCGTCGCCGGCGACCGCGGCGAGCAGCCGGTCGCTGCTCGCACGCGCGCTCGATTCATAGGCCTGGAGCGCCTTGCGCTCGCGGCTCTCGAGCTTGAGCGCGAACATCTGGCCGAACAGCTCGGCGATCGAGCGGCGCTCGAAGCTCGGGCGGCGCGCGCTGTAATGGTGGCAGGCGAACAGGCCCCAGAGCTGGCCCTCGACGATGATCGAGATCGACAGCGACGCGCCGACGCCCATGTTGCGGAGATATTCGATGTGGATCGGCGAGACCGAGCGCAGCACCGACAGCGACAGATCGACCGGGCTGCCGAGTTCGTCGAGCCGCGGGACGATCGGCACGGGATCGGCGGCGATGTCGGCGATGATCCGGAACGGGGTGCGCAGATAGAGCTTCCGCGCCTGTTGCGGGATGTCCGAGGCGGGATAGCGCAAGTCGAGGAAGCTGCCGATCCCGGCACGCGCCGCCTCGGCGACGACCATGCCCGAGCCGTCGCGGTCGAAGCGATAGACCATCACCCGGTCGAAGCCGGTGAGCGCACGGACCTGGCGCGCGCCTTCACGGTAGAAGCTGGCGGTATCGGTGGTGGCATCGAGCCGGGTCATCATCGCGCGGATCGCCGAGCCGGCGTCGGTGGAGGCCTCGTCGGCGCTGTCCTCGCCTTCGATCACGATGACGTCGCCCGTCATGTGAAGCGCGAAATCGAGACGGCGGCCGTTGGGCAGGGTGAGGCCGAACATGCGCTCGACCGCGTCGGGGCCGCGCAGCATCGCCAGGCGATTGCGCAGGGTATGGACGGCGTGCTCGCCGAACAGCGGAATCGCCGAGGTGCCGAGCAATTCGGTCGCCTCGACTCCGAAGAAGTCGGCGATGTTGGCGGAGGCGCGGCGGATCAGCCAGTCGGTCGACAAGGCGAGCAGGAAGCCGAACGGCTGGATCGCGCCGAGTTCGTGAATCGGCTCGCGATCGCAATTGGTTAAGTCGACTTCGAACTGATCGCTATCCGCCAAGTTCAGCCTTTCGCCCAGCGCTGTGCGGAACGCTCGAATGCCGCGAACACGGTGTGCGCGGTAGCTAACGCGGACTGCAACTCGGCTGGTTGATATAGGATAGAGTCGAAACGATCCAGCAAATTGCGCCACTTTTCAGGCGGTTGATCTGCATCAAGATAGGCGCGGGGGAAGGTTTGCGGAACTTGGCGGGCGAGGAAGCGCCCGCCGAGGCGCGAGCCTTCGAGGACGTAAAGCGCTCCGGCGAGGGCGGCGTCGCTCCACTCGCCGTCGTCCCACTTTTCTGCGTAATCCTGGCAAAGGCCGGGATCACGGCCTGGGGTGTCGCGAAGGAAAGCGAGATCCTCGCGCAGCAACTCGCCGCGCTTGCGCGCCTCCCAGTCCGGCGTGACTCGGTCGCCGGCGAGCGCCGCCTCCAGCGGCAGCACCACCTCGGCATGCGCGCGCAGGAACGCGGCGTAGCTGTCGCGGTCGCTCAGGTCGAACCCGGCAAAGGCGGCGTCGACGCGCTCGTGCGCCGCGGCGGTGCCGGCGCGCAGGGCCTTGTGGGTTTCGTTCAAGCGAAGACGCGATCGAAGATCGTGTCGACCTGACGGAAGTGATAGCCGAGATCGAACTTGTCCTCGATCTCCGCCGGCGACAGCGCCGCGGTGACTTCGGAGTCGGCCTTGAGCAGTTCGAGCAGCGACAGCTCGCCGTCGCTCTCCCACACCTTCATCGCGTTGCGCTGGACGAGACGATAGCTGTCCTCGCGGCTGACCCCGGCCTGGGTGAGCGCGAGCAGGACGCGCTGCGAATGGACGAGCCCGCCCATGCGGTCGAGATTCTTCTGCATCCGCGCGGGATAGACGAGCAGCTTGTCCATCACCCCGGTGAGGCGGGCGAGGGCGAAGTCGAGCGTGATCGTCGCGTCGGGGCCGATATAGCGCTCGACCGAGGAGTGGCTGATGTCGCGCTCGTGCCAGAGCGCCACATTCTCCATCGCGGGAATCGTCGCGCTGCGGACCATGCGGGCGAGGCCGGTGAGGTTCTCGGTCAGGACCGGGTTGCGCTTGTGCGGCATCGCGCTGCTGCCCTTCTGGCCCGGCGAGAAATATTCCTCGGCCTCGAGCACTTCGGTGCGCTGCAAGTGGCGGACTTCGATTGCGAGGCGCTCGATCGAGCTGGCGATCACGCCGAGCGTGGCGAAGAACATCGCATGGCGATCGCGCGGAATGACCTGGGTCGAGACCGGCTCGACCGCGAGGCCGAGCTTGTCAGCGACATGCGCTTCGACGCGCGGATCGATATTAGCGAAGGTGCCGACCGCGCCCGAGATCGCGCAGGTGGCGATGTCGGCGCGGGCGGCGAGCAGGCGCTCCTTGTTGCGCTTGAACTCGGCATAGGCCTCGGCGAGCTTGAGCCCGAAGGTGACCGGCTCGGCATGGATGCCGTGGCTGCGTCCGATCGTCGGGGTCAGCTTGTGCTCGAAAGCGCGGCGCTTGAGGACTTCGAGCAGCTTGTCGAGATCGGCGAGCAGGATGTCCGACGCGCGGGCGAGTTGGACCGCGAGGCAGGTGTCGAGCACGTCGCTGCTGGTCATGCCCTGGTGCATGAAGCGCGCTTCGTCACCGACCTGCTCGGCGACCCAGGTGAGGAAGGCGATGACGTCGTGCTTGGTCACCGCCTCGATCGCGTCGATCGCGGCGACGTCGATCGCGGGCTTGGTCGCCCACCAGTCCCACAGTGCCTTGGCGGCGGATTTCGGCACCACGCCCAGTTCGGCGAGCGCCTCGGTGGCGTGCGCCTCGATCTCGAACCAGATGGCAAAGCGGGCTTCGGGTGACCAGATCGCGGTCATCTCGGGCCGCGAATAACGGGGGACCATGCGTAAACTCCGTGGACGGGCGTTGCGCGCAGGCAACACGGCAAACGAAATGCGACGAGGCGCCACCTAGCAGGGGTGAGCCGTGGCCGCAACGGCGGAAAATCGGAACTATAGCGCCAGCAGACCCGTTCATATTTCCGAATAGTGTCAGACTAGCGTTTTGCCAGCGTAATTCAGGCGAAGCACGAAACAGGAGATTGGAACGATGTTCAAGGCAGTTCTTCTTGCCACGTCTATGCTTGTTGCTGCACCCGCCTTTGCGCAGGATAAGCCCGCAGCCGAAACTAAGCAGGCGCAGCCCGCCACGCCGCCGGCGAATCAGACGCCGGCACCCGACAAGCCCGCGACCACCGACGATGCGGCGCCGGGCACGCAGGGTTCGGGCACCGTCGAGGAGGCGCCCGCCGCGACTCCCGCTCCGGCGACCGACGCTGCGCAGCCAACTCCGGCCGCCCCCGCTCCGGCAGCGCCTGCGGCCCAGCCCGCGCCGGCGGCCCCCACGGCACCGGCCACGCCGGAAGCGGCCGGTACCACGGGCTCGGGTGCGGCCACGGCAGCGGCAGCTGCCACGCCGGCAGCGCCCGCCCCTGCGGCACAGCCGGCGACCCAGCCGGCAACGACCGCCGCACAGGTCACCGAGGCCGTGGGCCGCGACTTCGGCACCTATGACAAGGATGCCAATGGCAGCCTGACGCAGGCCGAGTTCGGCACCTGGGTCGGCGGATTGCGCAAGGCATCGGAGCCGGCGTTCGTGCCGGGCTCGGCCGAGGCCAATGTCTGGGTCGGCCAGGCCTTTGCCCAGGCGGATGCCGACAAGAACAAGTCGGTCAGCCAGGCCGAGCTGGCGACGTTCCTGACGCCGAAGCAGTAAGTTTACCGCGCCGAGTACGCATGGCGCACCTCCCGAACGGCCGTCGGACTTGCCTCCGGCGGCCGTTTGCGTGTGCGCTGATCTGCCAGTGCCAGGACCGATGGCCGCGCGTCGCAATGCGCGCCTGGCCAGTTATCCTCCCAGCAGGATGCGCCCGCGCAGATCGGGGAGCGCGAAGCTCTGGCCGGTGCCGCCATAGGTCGTGCCGAGCAGCGCGAACAACGCCGGATATTGCCCGGCGTCGAGCAGCGACCCATCACACAATGCCCAGCCCGCCGGGACGTCGCCGCCGGCGTAGGCGATCACCTGCCCCAGCCAGCTTCCGAATTGCGGGAACCCGCCACTGCCGCTCGACGGCACGGGTCCGGCGCCGATGTTGATCAGATAATTGAGCCCCAGCGCCGGCACCGGCGTCGCGACATGCCCGCCCAGCGCCACCGGCGGCAGCCCGGGCGCCGCGCCTGCGCCGATCACCGCGAAGCCGACCAGCCCAGGCAGGCTGAACGCCGCCGCATCGCCGCCGAAGGTCTGGCCGATCACCTGGTAGAGCGGGACATTGCTCGGGATCGGCAGCATCGAGCGATCGGCGATCATCCAGCCGGTCGGCGCGTAATTGCCCGCAAAGGCGACGACCATGCCGAGCAGCGGCGCCCCGCTCGCCGCCTCGGTCGCGATCAGATAGGTCAGCGTCAGCGTCTGCTGCCCCGCCATTCCCGATTGCTGCCCGCCCACCGGCGTCCGCCCGCGCAGGTCGGGCAGCGCGAGATGCATGCCGTCACCGTCGAAGCTCAACCCGATCACTGCCATCAGCGGCTGGTTGCTCGCGACCGGCAGCATCCGTCCGTCGGCCTGCGGCGCGCCACAGGCGCCACCGCGCCCGGCGAAGCTCTGGATCATCCCGAGCGTGAAGCCCGCCGACGGCGCACCGCTTGGGCGCGGCGGGAACTCGCCCGCTACCGCCACGAGCTGCGCCATCGCCAGGGTCGGCTGCACCGGCGGCGTCGGCCCCGGCCGGTTGCCGGTATCGCGCATCATCGGTGGCGCGGCGCCGCCGCCGCGTTCGACGGGTGCGGTTTCACCGCCGAGACCGAGAAGACGCAACAGGCGCCGCAGCGCGTCGATGAGCCGTGCCAGCATGGCGATGTCCCCCGGGGCGCCCCGTCCGCCCGCGAAGACGGTTTACGCTTTTGCGTAATAACCGTCCAATATTCTTCCCGCATTGCTCGAAACTGGACGTAACTACTTCTGCGAGACCGCCAATCCTGATCTTTCGGTCATCTTGCCGATAGCCGCGCCAGTGTTTCCTCGTCGGCCGGAAAGAACGCCTCGATCGCCAGCTCGTCGAGCGTCACGTCCCGCGGCGTGCCGAACACCGTGGTCGTGCTGAAGAAGCGCAGCTCGCCCAGCGGCGACTCCAGCCGCAGCGGCACTGCGACTTCGCCGAACCCGTCGATTTCGCCGGCACCCTCCGCCGAGGGATAGCCACAGAGCTCGTCGAGCAAGGCAGCCAGCGCGGGATCGCTGGTCAGCCATGCCTGCCGCCGCAACCGTTCGAGCAGATGCCCGCGCCACTCGCCGAGGTTGAGGATGCGCGATGCCAGCCCGTCGGGATGCAGGCTCAGCCGAAGCACGTTGACCGGCGCCTGCAGCAGGAACGGCGCGACGCCGTCAAGCAGGGGCGCCACCGCCGCATTCGCTGCGATCATGTGCCAGTGCCGGTCGATCGCGATCGCCGGGAAAGGTTCGTGCCCCTTGAGCACGAGCTCGACCGCGCGGCGGGCGGCGGCAAGCTGCGGATCGTCGAGCGATCGTTCGGCATAGACGGGCGCATAGCCGGCACCGAGCAGCATCGCGTTGCGCTCGCGCAGCGGCACTTCCAGTTGCTCGGCGAGCAGCAGCACCATCTCGCGGCTCGGCTGCGCGCGGCCGGTCTCGATGAAGCTCAGATGCCGCGTCGAGATTTCGGCGTCGAGCGCGAGGTCCATCTGGCTCAGCCGGCGCTGCTGGCGCCAATGCCGGATTTGCTCGCCCAGCGGCCGAACCCGTTGCCTGTCCATCGCGCTCTCCTTCGCCGCCCTCGCTAGCGCCGATGCCGGGCCCGTTCCATTACCTGGCGGGTAATCGACCGGCCTCCGCCGATCGCCATGCTCGCGGCCACCACAAGCCAGGAGATACGATGATGACACGCCAGCAATTGCTCCGCCCGGTGCTGCTGTTCGACGCCGCCACTTGCCTCGCGATGGGCGGTCTGCTGCTCGCCGCCGCCGGCCCGGTCGCCGGCCTCACCGACCTCCCTGAGCCGCTACTGCGCGCGGCGGGGATGCTGCTGCTCCCGTTCGCGCTGTTCGTATGGTGGGCCGCGCGGCAAGGCGGCAGCTGGCCGGTCCAGCTCGTCGCCGGGCTCAACCTCGTTTGGGTCGCCGCCAGTTTCGCGGCGCTTCCGTTCACGCAGCCCAATGCGCTCGGCATCGCCTTCGTCGTGGTGCAGGCAGTGGCGGTCGCGGCAATCGCCGCGCTCCAGTTCCATGCGCTCGGCCGCGACCCGGCGGTCGCCTGACCGATCAATAGAGCGCCGGCGCATCCAGTCGGCGGAAGCTACGGCCTGCCAACCTGACGCACGATCGAGTCGGCGCTATCCCAGCGCCGACTTGATCTTGGCGAAGAACCCGCTCGATTGCGGGCATTCGTCGCCGGTCTCGGTCGCGCGGAACGCCTCGAGCAGCTCGCGCTGCTTGGCGTTGAGCCGGGTCGGCATCTCGACGTCGAGCCGCACGACCAGGTCGCCGCGCCCGCGCCCCTGCAGCACCGGCATGCCCGCGCCGCGGTGCCGCACTTCGCGGCCCGGCTGGGTGCCCGGCGCGATCTTGACGCTGATCTTCTCGCCGTCGAGCGCCGGCAGGGTGATCTCGCCGCCCAGCGCCGCGGTGGTGAAGCTGATCGGCGCATTGGCGAACAGAGTCGTGCCCTGCCGCTCGAACAGCGCGTGCTTGCTGACGTGGAGAAAGATGTAGAGGTCGCCCGACGGCGCACCACGCGCGCCCGCCTCACCCTCGCCGCTCAGCCGGATTCGCGTGCCTTCGTCGACGCCCGGCGGCACGTTGATCTTGAGCGTCTTGGTCTTGTCGGTGCGGCCCTCGCCGCGGCAGTCGCGGCAGGGATCGGCGATCACTTCGCCGGCGCCGTGGCAG
>Ga0065165_1003217_pt1 | contig 11892 bp, 7 predicted proteins | sample AraplaMF_Cvi_mMF_FD_63813 | JGI IMG/M metagenome (GOLD analysis project Ga0065165, IMG submission 63813) | Arabidopsis root microbial communities from the University of North Carolina, USA - plate scrape MF_Cvi_mMF (version 2) (version 3) | ecosystem: Host-associated > Plants > Roots > Endosphere... | reverse complement strand
TCAACCTGCAGGGCGACGAGCCGCTGATCGACCCCTCCCTGCTGTCGGCCTGCGCCGCCCGCATCGGACAGGACGTGCCGATGGCGACCTGCGCCCATCCGCTGCACGAGGCTGCCGACGCCTTCAACCCGAACGTGGTCAAGGTCGTGCTGGACAAGCAGGGCCGCGCCATTTATTTCTCTCGCGCAACCATTCCCTGGCACCGCGACGCCTTCGCCCAGAGCCGCGAGCAGCTGCCGGCCGGCTATGTGCCGCTGCGCCATATCGGCCTGTACGCCTACAGCAACGCCTTCCTGCAGCAGTATCCGCAGCTGGAACCGGCCCCGCTGGAAACGATCGAAGCGCTGGAACAGCTGCGCGTGCTCTGGCACGGCTACCCGATCGCCGTCCACGTGACCGATACCGCGCCGCAGGCGGGCGTCGATACGCCGGAAGACCTGGCAAGAGTGCGATCTTACTTCGCGTCTTGATCCGGTTAGAAATATCTTTTCGTGGGGTCTGCGCCATCTCAAGCAGGCCCTTCGATCGCTCCCCCGCAGTGGCGTTCAGTGCTGCTTTTGTGGTAACTTGCGGGTCGAGCTAGATAAATATGCATCAACACCTTTTAGGAAATCCTTCATGCGTCTCATTCTGTTAGGAGCCCCCGGCGCCGGTAAAGGCACCCAGGCGAATTTCATTAAAGAAAAATACAACATCCCCCAAATTTCCACCGGCGACATGCTGCGTGCCGCCATCAAGGCTGGCACCGAGCTCGGCCTGGCCGCGAAAAAGGTGATGGACGCTGGCCAGCTGGTGTCGGACGACATCATCATCGGCCTGGTGAAGGAGCGCCTGAAGGACGCTGACTGCGCCAACGGTTACCTGTTCGACGGCTTCCCGCGCACCATCGCGCAGGCCGACGCCATGAAGGACAGCGGCGTCAACATCGACTACGTGCTGGAAATCGACGTGCCGGACGAGATGATCGTCGAGCGCATGACCGGCCGCCGCACCCACCAGCCCTCGGGCCGCGTGTACCACGTCAAGTTCAACCCGCCGAAAACCGAAGGCGTCGACGACGTCACCGGCGAGCCGCTGATCCAGCGCGACGACGACCAGGAAGAAACCGTCAAGAAGCGCCTGGCGGTGTACCACAACCAGACCGAAGTTCTGCTCGGCTATTACAACAAGTGGGCACAATCGGGCCTGCCCGGTGCGCCGAAGTACCGCAAGATCTCGGGCGTGGGCCCGGTCGATCAGGTACGCGAAGCCGCCTTCGCCGCGCTGGCCGACTAATAAAAATAGATAGCTTGTTCGGGCGCGCCGCGCAGCACTGCGCGCCGCCCGTTGGCTCCGGATGACATCGTGCCATCCGTCCAGGTTTTTGGATCAAAGTTTCGCAGTTTGCGTAGTTCTGATCGAAGGACAAGGGAGGAGAGACGATATGGCATCCACGCAGTTGGGCTTCGCCGTCGTGTGCGGCGTCATCGCGGTACTTTACGGTTTATGGTCGCGCAGTTGGGTCCTGCAGCAGGACCCCGGCAACGGCCGCATGCAGGAAATCTCGCTGGCCATCCAGCAGGGCGCGTCGGCCTACCTGGCGCGCCAGTACCGCACCATCGGCATCGTCGGCATCGTCCTTCTGGTGGCCATCTTCTTCCTCCTCGGCGGACTCACCGCGGCCGGTTTCCTGGCCGGTGCCGTGCTGTCCGGCGCCTGCGGCTTCATCGGCATGAACGTCTCGGTGCGCGCCAACGTGCGCACCGCCCAGGCTGCCTCTCACGGGCTCAACGAAGCGCTGCACGTCGCCTTCCGCGGCGGCGCCATCACCGGCATGCTGGTGGTCGGGCTGGGGCTGCTCGGGGTGTCGCTGTTCTACTGGCTGCTGATCTCGCGCGCCGGCCCGGCGCTGTCGCCGCACGACACGATCCAGCCGCTGGTCGGCCTGGCCTTCGGCGCCTCCCTGATCTCGATCTTCGCGCGCCTGGGTGGCGGCATCTTCACCAAGGGGGCGGACGTCGGCGCCGACCTGGTCGGCAAGGTCGAGGCCGGCATCCCGGAAGACGATCCGCGTAATCCGGCCGTCATCGCCGACAACGTGGGCGACAACGTCGGCGACTGCGCCGGCATGGCGGCCGACCTGTTCGAGACCTATGTCGTGACCCTGATCGCCACCATGCTGCTGGGGGCGCTGATGGTGCCCTCCACCGGCAGTGCGGCGGTCATCTTCCCGATGCTGCTGGGCGCGGTGTCGATCATCGCCTCGATCATCGGCTGCTCGCTGGTGAAGAACAAGCCGGGCAAGAAGATCATGTCGGCCCTGTACACCGGGCTATGGTGGTCAGCCGGGCTGTCGCTGATCGGCTTTGCCGTGGTGACCTGGCTGGTATGGCCGGACGAGGCCATGCGCTGGCGCATGCTGGGTTGCGCCCTGGTCGGGATCGTCCTGACCGGTTCCATGGTCTACATCACCGAGTACTACACCGGCACGGAATTCAAGCCCGTCCAGCACATCGCCGAAGCCTCGACCACCGGCCACGGCACCAACATCATCGCCGGCCTGGGGGTGTCGATGAAGGCGACCTCGTATCCGGTGCTGATGGTGTGCGCCGCGATCCTGTTCGCGTATGCCCTGGGCGGCTTGTACGGGATCGCGATCGCCGCCACCTCCATGCTGTCGATGGCCGGCATCATCGTCGCGCTGGACGCCTACGGGCCGATCACCGACAACGCCGGCGGCATCGCCGAGATGAGCGGGCTGCCGGACAGCGTGCGCGCCGTCACCGACCCGCTGGACGCGGTCGGCAACACCACCAAGGCCGTCACCAAGGGCTATGCGATCGGCTCGGCCGGGCTGGCCGCGCTGGTGCTGTTTGCCGACTATACCCACGCGCTGGAGGCGGGCGGCAGCCACATCAGCTTCGATCTGTCGAATCCCATGGTGATCGTCGGCCTGTTCATCGGCGGCCTGGTGCCCTACCTGTTCGGGGCGCTGGCGATGGAAGCGGTGGGGCGCGCCGCCGGCGCGGTGGTGGTCGAGGTGCGGCGCCAGTTCCGCGAGATCGTCGGCATCATGGACGGCACCGGCAAGCCGGAATACGACAAGGCGGTGGACATGCTAACCGCCTCGGCGATCCGCGAGATGGTGGTGCCCTCGCTGCTGCCGGTGGTGGTGCCGGTCGCGGTCGGCATGCTGCTGGGCCCCGTGGCGCTGGGCGGCATGCTGATGGGGACCATCGTCACCGGCCTGTTCGTGGCGATCTCGATGACCACCGGCGGCGGCGCCTGGGACAATGCCAAGAAGTACATCGAGGACAACCACTTCGGCGGCAAGGGCTCGGACGCGCACAAGGCGGCCGTCACCGGCGACACCGTGGGCGACCCCTACAAGGACACGGCCGGTCCGGCGGTGAATCCGCTCATCAAGATCATCAACATCGTCGCACTGCTGCTGGTGCCGCTGCTGCCGGTCGGCGGCGGCTGGCTCGCGGTGACGGCGCCGGAGTTGACGCCGCAGATGATGCGCGCGCCCGGTTCGCCTCCCGCCGCGGCGGTGGCGACCCGGACGCTCAGCGCCCCAGTGCCGCCGTCAGCGCTTGCCGCAGCGACGCCTGGTCCGAATCGCCCTGATAGCGTACGCCATTGATGAAGAAGGTCGGCGTCCTGGTGGCGCCGTCGTGGTGGGCCCGTTCGAGGTCGCCCTGCACGCGCGGGCGGTGGCGCCGTTCCAGCACGTCGGTGCGGAAGCGTTCGATGTCGAGGTCGACGCTTTCCGCCAGCACCGCCAGGTCCTGCTTGTCCATCACCTGGCGCTGTTGCTCGAACAGGATGTCGTGCATGTCCCAGAACTTGCCCTGGCTGGCAGCGGCTTCGGCCGCTTCCGCCGCCAGCTCGGCCAGCGGGTGCAGGTCGGATAGCGGCAGGTGGCGGAACACCAGCCGGATGCCGCCTAGTTCGTCGCTGAGACCGCTCAGGACGGCGTGCGCCCGCGCGCAGTAGGGGCACTGGAAGTCGCCATATTCAATCAGGGTCAGCGCCGCATCCTGCGGGCCGCGCACGTGTTCGTCGGGGCCGATCTGGTCCACACGGTCCATGTAATCCTCCTGTGTTCGCGATGGAGAATCATGGCATGCGTGCGCAATGTCCGCCGCGAGTTTCGGGCAGGAACTAAATTCTAGAAGACGCACATCTTGTCCGCCTCCTCGCGCAGCCAGGGCCGGAAATCCGGATAGGCAATCGCGATCAGCGCCTGCGCCCGCTGCTTGGCCGACTTGCCGCGCAGCTGGGCCACGCCCCATTCCGTGACGACGTAGTTGACGTCGTTCTTGCTGGTGGTCGCATGGGTGCCCGGCGACAGGGTCGGGACGATGCGCGACACGCTGCCGTCCTTGGCCGTCGACGGCAGCACGATGAAGGACTTGCCGCCGCGCGAGCGGTTGGCGGCGCGCACGAAGTCGACCTGGCCGCCGGTGCCGGAATAGGGCAGGTGGCCGATGCTTTCGCTGCCGCACTGGCCCAGCAAATCGACCTGCAGGCTGGCGTTGATCGTCACCAGCCTGTCGTTCTGGCCGGCGATGTACGGGTCGTTGGTGAAGTTCGACGGGTGCATCTCGAGCATCGGATTCTGGTGCATGAACTCGTAGAGCTTGCGCGAGCCGAGCGCGAAGGTCGCGACCATCTTGCCCGGCAACAGGGTTTTCCTGCTGTTGTTGACGGCGCCGGATTCGACCAGGGTCAGGATGCCGTCGCCGATCATCTCCGTATGGATGCCGAGGTCGCGCTTGTTCGTCAGCTGCATCACCACCGCGTCCGGGATGCCGCCGTAGCCGATCTGCAGGGTCGAGCCATCCTCGATGTGCTCGGCCACCAGGGCGCCGATCGCCTCCTGCACCGGGCCGATCTTCGGCAGGCCGACTTCCAGGATCGGGTCTTCGCTCTCGACGATGGCCGTCACCTGCGAGATGTGGACGTGGCACTGGCCGTGGGTGAAGGGTACGTTCGGGTTCACCTCGAGCACCACGGCGCGCGCCTTGGCGACGGCCGCCATCGTGTAGTCGGCGCCCAGGCTCAGGGCGAAATGGCCGGACGCGCTCATGGGCGAGGCCATGGCGAACACGACGTCAGCCGGCATCAGGCCGCGTTCGATCAGGGCCGGGATCTCGGAGAAGTAATTCGGGATGAAATCGCACCAGCCACCCTGGCCGCCTGCGCGCGAAGCGCCGCCGAAGAACAGGGCCGCATGGCGCACGTGCGGGCGGCATGCCTGCTCGAAGTAGCCGTACTTGCGCATGGCGAGGATCTGCGCGACCTTGACGTCATTGAAGCGCCGGTGCTGTTCGGACAGTGCGTGCAGCAGGGTGGGCGGTTCGCCGACGCCGGTCGGCACGATGATCATGTCGCCGTCTTTCAGGTGGTCGAGCGCGTTGATGGCGCTGCCGCGTTTTGACTGGTACATCTCCTGCAGGTTCTGCATTTGCCGTCTCCCGTCTTGATCGTGGTGATCTTGCACCTTTGATCAGAATAGCAGGCCTCACGGCCATGCGCGCGCCTTCCGGCCCCACCGCGGCCGATAATGAACACATCGACCAAACGAGGTGAGCCATGAAGATCATCGGATTGTTGCTGGCGCTGGCAGCACTGCCCGCCTATGCGCGCCAGTCCCAGGCGCAGCCGTCGGTGCAGACGCCGCAGCAGACCCAGCAGGCACAACAGGCCCGCGAACAGGCGGAATCCTATCTGCGCAAGGCGGAGTCCACCGACACCAGCCGTCGGACCCAGAACACGGACCGGGCCAACCAGGACGCCACCGTCGCCGACGAAGCGGCCGGTCACAGCGATGCCGCCCGCCCGGCGCGCACTACGAATCCAAATGCCATGCCGCCATCCACGCGGCCAAGCGGCAGCACCCAAGGGCCCAGCTACGGCCCGGTGCTGAACCCGCGCCAGCCGCAAGCCACCGACCCGGCGCGCAAGGACCCGGCCGAGGTGCACGACGAAACCGACAGCATGACGCGCCAGCCGGCACAGATCCAGCCGCCGCCGCAGAATCAGAAGCAGAAGCAGGCGCAACAGACCCAGCGCCGCCGCCAGGCCTGGCAGCCGGAAGCGCCGATGGCGCCGCGACCCTTGAATACGCCGGAATCCGCAGCCATCGGCACGGGCATGGTGCCGGTGCCGCCGCCGGCCGCGGCGCCGCAGCCGGTGGTGCCGAACACGGCGCCGCTATCCTGCGTCGGCGGCGCCTGCCGCGACCCGGCCGGCGGCAGCTACAACCTCGGCCCCTCCGGCACCGGCGTCAACAGCAGCGGACGGCCGTGTACCCGCAATGGCGCGATGGTGACCTGCTTGTAAACATGGCGTTTAGAAAAGAAGCTGGCTACAATCCGGGAGTTGACGTTTACGTAAACGTTATGCAAACCAATATCCTGGAGGAGAGACCATGCAGATTCAGAACAACGTATTCATCGTGACCGGCGGCGCGTCCGGCCTGGGCGCAGCCACCGCGCGCATGATCGTGGAAGCCGGCGGCAAGGTCGTGCTGGCCGACGTACAGGCGGAAGTCGGCGAAAAGCTGGCGGCCGAACTGGGCGAGGGCAAGGCCCGCTTCGTGAAGTGCGACGTGTGCTCCGAGGCCGACGGCCTGGCCGTGGTCGCAGCGGCCACCGCCATGGGCACGCTGCGCGGCCTGGTCAACTGCGCCGGCGTGGCGCCGGCTATCAAGACTGTCGGCAAGGACGGCCCGCACCCGCTGGACGCCTTCCAGCGCGCCATCAACATCAACCTGGTCGGCACCTTCAATATGTGCCGCCTGGCGGCCGATGCCATGGGCAAGACGGATGCGCTGGCCTTCGACGAGCGCGGCGTCATCATCAACACCGCCTCGGTCGCGGCCTTCGACGGCCAGATCGGCCAGGCCGCCTACGGCGCCTCGAAGGCCGGCGTGGCCGGCATGACCCTGCCGATGGCGCGCGACCTGTCGCGCAGCGGCATCCGCGTGATGACCATCGCTCCTGGCATCTTCGAGACCCCGATGCTGATGGGCATGCCGCAGGAAGTGCGCGATGCGCTGGGCAAGATGGTGCCTTTCCCCCAGCGTCTGGGCATGCCGTCGGAATACGCGCACCTGGCCAAGACCATCATCGAAAACACCATGCTGAACGGCGAAACGATCCGCCTGGATGGCGCGATCCGCATGCAGCCGAAGTAAGCTGCATGTGAGCGCTTTGCCAATTTAGGGTAGGATGCTCCGTGATATCGGGCGTGCAGCCTCGGCCGCACGCCCTGTTTTTTTCCGGAGAACCGCATGAAGTTGAAGTTGCTCGCCCTCGTGGCCGCCCTGGCCACCCTGCAAATCCCCGTCCTTGCCCAGGACTCGCTCCAGAAGTCCCCCGAAGCCGCCACCGGCTACCAGGAAAAGGCCGGCTGGGCCGCGCGCAAGTACATGGTGGCGGCCGCCAATCCGCTGGCCACCGAGGCGGGCTACGAGATGCTGAAGCAGGGCGGCAGCGCGATCGACGCCGGCATCGCGACCCAGCTGGTGCTGACCCTGGTCGAGCCGCAATCCTCCGGCATCGGCGGCGGCGCCTTCCTGATGTATTACGACGGCAAGAAGGTGCAGGCTTTCGACGGCCGCGAGACCGCGCCCTCGAAAGCCGACGAGCACCTGTTCCAGCGTCCGGACGGCACGCCGCTGTCGCGCACCGAGGGCATCGTCGGCGGCCGTTCAACCGGCGCGCCGGGCGTGCTGCGCATGCTGGCGCTGGCCCACAAGCAGCACGGCAAGCTGCCCTGGAAGACCCTGTTCGGGCCGGCGATCCGCCTGTCCGAGCAAGGTTTCAAGGTCAGCCCACGCCTGCACGGCCTGCTTGCCTGGGATCCGCATATCCGCAAGGACCCGGCCGCGCGCGCCTATTTCTATGCACCGAACGGCGAACCCTGGCCGGTCGGCCACCTGCTGAAGAACCCGGAACTGGCGCGCACCCTGCGCGAGATCGCGGAGGGCGGCGCCGACGTGTTCTACACGGGCCGCATCGCGCGCGACATCGAGGCCAAAGTCAAAGGCCATCCAACCAATCCGGGCCTGCTCACCGCCGCCGACATCGCCGCCTATCAGCCCAAGCTGCGCGAGCCGGTCTGCAACGATTACCGCGTCTACACCGTGTGCGGGATGCCGCCGCCGTCCTCGGGCGGCATCGCGGTGGCGCAGATGCTCGGCATGTTCGAGACCCGCGACATGAAGGCGCTGGCGCCGAAGAACGGCGTCCCAGGGCTTGAGGCGGTGCACCTGTTCTCGGAAGTGGGCCGCCTGGCCTACGCCGACCGCGACCGCTACGCCGCCGATACCGACTTCGTCCCGCTGCCGGGACGCGGCGTCCCGGCCCTGGTAGACAAAAATTATCTGGCCAAGCGCGCCAGCCTGATCGGGCAGCGCTCGATGGGCAAGGCCGAGGCCGGCAATCCGCCGGGCGTGGAAACCGCCTGGAACTGGGGCCTGGACAATTCGATCGAGGCCCATTCGACTTCGCACGTCGTCGCCGTCGACCAGTACGGCGCCGGCCTGTCGATGACCACCAGCGTCGAGGACGCCTTCGGCTCGCGCCAGATGGTCGACGGCTTCATCCTCAACAACCAGCTGACCGACTTCTCCTTCGACTCGAAGGATGCCAGCGGCCCGATCGCCAACCGCGTCGAGCCGAACAAGCGCCCGCGCAGCGCGATGAGCCCGACCATCGTCTTCGACAAGAAGACCGGGCGCTTCGTCGAGGCCATCGGTTCGCCGGGCGGCCCCCTGATCATCAACTACGTGGCCAAAGTCCTGGTCGGCACCCTGGACTGGGGCCTGAACATGCAGGAAGCGATCGCGCTGCCGAACTTCGGCAGCCGCAACGGTCCGACCGAGCTCGAAGCAGGGCGCTTCCCGTCCGCGACCATCGAGCAGCTGAAGGCGCGCGGCCATGCGGTCCGCCTCGGCGAGCAGACTTCCGGCCTGCAGGGGGTGGAGCGGATGGAGATCCACGGTGTGCCGTTGTGGTTCGGCGGCGCCGACCCGCGTCGCGAAGGTGTGGCAAAAGGCGACTAAAACGATAGCAAAAGGGTATTTATTCCACTCAGGCGAGACGGTTTTTGCTACTCTTGCCGAGTGGATATTAAACATGACATGCTGGGGCGCTCGATGCAGCGCCTTTGCGCGCTTCTACTCTTCACTTTCGCTTGCCTGCTAGGCGCGAGGGCGTTCGCCGCGCCGACGCCAACGCTGCGCTTCGAGCACCTGTCGGTGGACGACGGCCTGGCCCAGGAATCGGTGCTGGCCATCGTCCAGGACCTGGATGGCTTCATGTGGTTCGGCACCCAGTCCGGGCTGTCGCGCTACGACGGCTACCGCTTCACGAATTTCCGCAACGTGGTCGGCGACCCGAAGTCGCTGGTCAACAACTGGGTGCGCGTGCTCTACGTCGACCGCAAGGGGCGGCTGTGGATCGGCACCGACGGCGGGCTCGCCCTCTACCATCCGGAAAGCGCCAGCTTTTCCAATTATCTTCCCGACGAGCCGGCCAAGCGCGGCAACGGCAACCGCCACATCCGCGCCATCGTCGACGACGGCAAGGAAGGCCTGTGGCTGGCCACCAGCGACGGCCTGCAGCACTTCGACATCGCCAGCCGGCGCTTCGCCACCTGGCACCACGTGCCCGGCGTGACCGGCAGCCTGGCGTCCGACGATATCTCCTCGCTGGCGCTGGGCCGCGACGGCCGGCTGTGGGTCGGCACCTCGGCCGGGCTGGACGCGCTGCAGCCCGACCTGATGCGCTTCGAGCACTTCCGCTCTGCGCGCGGCGGCAAGTTCAATGCGATCCAGGCGCTGCTGCTGGACGCCAGCCAGCGCCTGTGGATCGGCAGCATGGGCGGGCTGGAGCGCCGCGCGCCGGCCGGCGAGAAGGAGCAGGGCGAGCCGGAACTGCGCCATTTCGACGCGGCCGACGGCATGCCGCCCGGCGAGGTCAATACCCTGTACCAGGACGCCGAGCGCCAGGTCTGGATCGGCACCCACGACCGCGGCCTCTACCGCTGGCTGCCCGGCTCGAAGCGCTTCGAACACCATCCGCACCGCATCACCGACCATTTCAGCCTGGGCGACAACCAGGTTTCGGCGCTGTTCGGCGACCGCGTCGGCACCTTCTGGGTCGGCACCTGGTATGGCGGGGTCTCGCGCGCCGACCTGGGCGGCGGCGGCTTCGCGCGCATCGTGCGCGGTCCCGACCTGCCAGTCACCCTCAATGACAACAAGGTGCGCGGCATCACGCTTGATCCCGCCGGCAAGCTGTGGCTGGCCAGTAACGGCGGCCTGCACCATTTCGATCCCGTCACCTGGGAAGAGAAGACCTGGCGCCTGGCGCCGGGCGAGGCCGGCGTCTCGGGCGATGCGATGGCGACCGCGGTGGCGGTGGCGAAGGACGGCAAGCTGTGGGTCGGCGCGCGCAACGGTCTGGTGACGGTCGATCCGAAGAGCGGGCGCATGACCCGGCGCCAGCTGGTGGACGGCGACGTCGGCGCCAACTTCGTGCGCAACCTGATGTTCGCGCGCGACGGCGAGCTGTGGATTGCCACGCGCGGCGGCCTGCACCGGCTGGATCCGGCAAGCGGCAAGCTGACCACCTACCGGCACGATCCCGCGGTGGGCGCCAGCCTGTCCGACAACATCGTGCGGCCGATGCTGGAAGACCGCCAGGGCCGGCTGTGGATCGGCACCTTCGACGGCCTCGACCTGCTCGACCGCGCCACCGGCAAGTTCCGCCACTTCCGCCACGATCCGGCGGACATCACGAGCCTGAGCCACGACGAGGTCCACTACCTGCTCGAAGACCACCAGGGCACGCTGTGGGTCGGCACCGCGGTGGGCCTGAACAAGATGGTGATCGGCAGCGACGGCACCCCGCGCTTCCAACGCTACACCAGCCGCGACGGCATGAGCGACGACGCGGTGGCCGCCATGCTGGAAGACGCGGACGGCCAGATCTGGGTCAGCACCTCCAGCAATATCGCGCGCCTGGACCCGGTTTCCGGCAGCTGGCGCAACTACGATGCCGCCGACGGCACCATCGAGGGCGCCTATTTCGACGCCTCGGCGCTGCGCGGGCCGGACGGCACGCTCTACTTTGGCGGCAACAACGGCATCACCGCCTTCCATCCGCGCGCGCTGCACGACAACCTGATCGCGCCGCGTGCCGTGATCACCGGCCTGCAGATCTTTGGCGAGCCGGTGCAGAAACGCCATCCGGGCCTGAGTTCGTGGCCGATCGAGCGCGCCGCCGGGATCACGCTGCCGGCATCGGACTCCGTGTTCTCGCTGGAGTTCTCGGCGCTGCACTTCGCGGCGCCGCAGCGCAACCGCTTCGCCTACCGCCTGGCCGGCTTCGACCAGGACTGGATCGCCGTCGACGCCGGCAAGCGCTTTGCGACTTATACGAACCTCGACCCCGGCCGCTATACCTTCCAGGTGCGCGCCGCCAACAAGGACGGGGTCTGGAGCGATGCCCCGGCCAGCTTCGAGATCACGGTGCTGCCGCCGTACTGGAAAACCTGGTGGTTCCGCGGCGTGGTGGTGCTGCTGGTGGCGGGCATCGGCTATGGGATCTTCCGCATCCGCGTGGACGGCCTGCGGCGCCAGAAGGACCTGCTCGAGCACCAGGTCAGTGCGCGTACCGAGCGCATCGAACAGCAGAACCGCCTGCTCGAGCGCCAGACCGCCGAGCTGCGCGAGCAGCAGCGCCAGGTCCGGCGCCGCACCGACGAACTGGCGCGCGCCAACGGGGCGCTGCAGGAAAACGAAGATCGCCTGTACCTGGCCAAGCAGCGCGCCGAGGACGCCACGCGCCAGAAATCCGAGTTCCTGGCGAACATGAGCCACGAGATGCGCAC
>Ga0065165_1003216_pt1 | contig 11898 bp, 11 predicted proteins | sample AraplaMF_Cvi_mMF_FD_63813 | JGI IMG/M metagenome (GOLD analysis project Ga0065165, IMG submission 63813) | Arabidopsis root microbial communities from the University of North Carolina, USA - plate scrape MF_Cvi_mMF (version 2) (version 3) | ecosystem: Host-associated > Plants > Roots >... | reverse complement strand
GGGCGGTCCCCCTCCCCCAGACAAGCTGGGGGAGGAGTTTGCTGGCGTCGCAACGCGCCTCGCTGGCCTCGCGGGCCTGATGTTCGGCTGGACTCCCGACACTTTCTGGCGCGCGACGCCAGCCGAACTCGGCGCATTGGTCGCCGCGCTGGCCGGCGATGCGCCAATACCCGGCGACGCCGCCTTGCTCGCCCGGCTCAAGGAGCAATTTCCCGATGGATGAGGAAATCGAACGGCTGGTGGTCAGCGTGCGCGCCGATACGCAGGGCTTTGCCCGCGACGTGGCGACGATGCGCGACAGTCTCGACGGGCCGCTGGCCAATGGCGCCGAGCGCGCGGGGCGGACGATCGAGAGCGCGTTGCTGCGCGCGGTGCGGAGCGGCAGTGCCGGCTTCGAGGATCTGCGGCGCGTGGCGCTGTCGGTGCTCGATGGGATCGCCACGGCGGCAATCCATTCGGGGCTCGATACGCTGTTCGGCGGCGGCGGCGGCGGCGGGGCGAGCGGCAGCGGGCTGGGAAGCGCGCTTGCCTCGCTGTTCGCGTCGCCCGGTCGCGCGACCGGCGGGCCGGTGAGCCCGGGCCGGGCTTATTGGGTCGGCGAGCGCGGACCGGAATTGTTCGTGCCGACGGCGAGCGGGCAGGTGGCGGCGGCGCCCGTAGCTTCGCCGCCGCGCGACGTGCGCGTAGCGATCACGGTCAATGCCGGGAGCGGACAGGCGCCGGCGGCGCTGGCCCAGTCGAGCCGGCAGGTGGCGCGGGCGGTGAAGACGGCGCTGATGGCGGTGGATTAGCCGTGCTGCGCTGCCGTGGCGCGGCGCTGTCGCGCGCGGGCGAGCACGGCGTATTTCTGGATCAGTCCGGCGATGGTGAGAAGATCGGTCTTGCCATGCTCGTCGACGTTCATCGGCAGGTCGATGGTCTCGCCGCCGAGCAACGTAATGGTGAGCGGGCGGGGCATATGGTCGCGTCGGGTGGTTTTGGCGCGCTCGACCATCTCGCGGTTGTAATAGCCAGCGTTCTCGACCTCGAGGAACGGGATGACGCGCGGCGCCTCGCTGCCGGGGCGCAGGATCAGCGCGTCGCGCGAAATCGCGAAAGGCGTGCCGCCGTCGGTGGTCCAATAGGTCACGAGAATTTCGGGATGCGCGGAGGGTCCGCCGGCGCGCAGGCCGCTCGGGATTTTGAGCAGATAATTCAGCACGGGATCGTCGGTCCGGGTCATGGCGGCGATCCTGTGAGCGCAGGGCCTGGTTGTCCATCCGGCGCACGGGCACAGCAAAATCGGAAGGATCGCGGCGATGGCATATTGGCTCGCGAATGCCCGCACCGTGCAGACGGAGGACGTGATCTCGCGTTTCGACCCGCGCTTCTGGACGGTCAATTTTCCGCGGCCGATGATGGCTGCGGTGACCACGACTGCACCCGATGCATTGCGCGTGGATTGCGTTTTCTATCGGCAGGACGATCTGGCCGGCCTGATCTGGGAAGCGGAGGATCGCTGGGATCATCCGTTGCTGGCCTATGAGACCAGCCGCGATTTCCGGGGGTGCCGGTTGCGCTTTCGCTGGCGCTCGTCGGGCGTGCTGGCGCTCGATGCCGTGAACGGTCCGGTGCTGACGATCGAGGGGCGCGACGCCGCGGGCGCGACGCGGGCCTGGTATGTGCGGCTGTGGAACTATGCCAGCGGCACGCCCGGGGATGCCGTGGTGGCGATCGACTTTGCCAGCGTGGCGGGCGGGTTCCTGCTGCCGGACGAGGCGGATCCGGTGTGGGCGGGCGATGTCGACCGGATGTTCGTGTCGCTCGTGCCGGAGGGATTTACCGGCGCGGACGCGGTGCTCGACGCGCCGACCGAGGGCTGGGTCGAGCTGTCGGATATGGCCTGCGAGGGGCCGGCATCGGTGCTCGCGATCGGCGACGTGGTGGTGCCCGAACATGGGCTGAGCATCGCGAGCGGCTATGACGACTCCTATCATTTGACGCCGGCGCGGCTGCTGCGGAATGCGCTGCAGCTCGGCTATCGCGGGGCGATCCTCCATTATGCGGGGATGAGCCATTATCCGCGGCTCGAAGCCAATTCGGGCGGCTGGTATGCGAGCCTTGCGGGTGGGGCGATCTGCGGGCCGTGCGCGGCATGGCATCGCGACTTCGCGGCGCGGGCCAAGGCGCTGGGCTACGGGGTGATCTGGTCGCTTTCCTATGAGTTGCTCGACCAGCATTGCTGGGGCGACTGGAAGCAGCGCGCGGCGGATGGGAGCCCGGCATTGACCGGGTGGACGCCGCCTTCGACCTTGTTGTCGCCGGCGCATGCGGGGGCGATGGGCTATCTGCGGCAGGTGGCGGCCGCCTTTGCCGGGATCGCGGTGGCGGCGGGGCTCGACCTGCGCTTTCAGGTAGGCGAGCCGTGGTGGTGGGTGATGCCCGACGGGCGGCCGTGCTTGTACGACGACGCGGCGCGGCTGGTGCTGGGGGATCCGGCGGCGGTGAATCTGCGGGGAGCGCTGGACAGCGACGCGCTGGAACTGCTCGACGCCGCGGGGGGGCTGCTGGCGGAATCGACACTGGCGCTGCGCGATGCGGTCCGGGCAGTGGATGCGGGGGCGGAGATTTTGCTGCTCGCCTATCTGCCGACGGTGCTGGACCGCGAGATGCCGGAGGCGCGGCGGCTGAATATGCCGCTGGGTTGGGCGTCGCCGGCGTTCGATGTGCTCCAACTCGAGGATTATGACTGGGCGGCGGCGGGCAACCGGGCGGCGAGCGAGCGGGGTATCGCGGTGGCCGAGGCGCGGCTCGGTTATGGCGCGGGGGCGCAGCATTATCTGGCGGGCTTCGTGCGCGACCCCGCCGACCGGGCGCAGTGGCGCGCGATCGAGGAAGCGGCGGAGCGGGGGCGGGGACGGGGTGTGGCGGCGACCTTCCTGTGGGCGCTGCCGCAGGTGCTGCGCGACGGGCTGGTGCATTTCGACGTGGGGGAGGCGGAGATGGAGCCGTTCGACGATGTGCTGTTCCCGCTGGCGCTGGGGCACGATGCGGAGGTGGCGCCCGAGGTCTCGACCGCGATCGTCACGAGTTCGGGCGGGCAGGAGCGGCGCAATGCCGACTGGGCGGGGGCGCGGACGCGCTACGATGTCGGGCCGGGGATACGTTCTGAGGCGGATATCGCGGCGTTGCTGGGATTCTTCCGGGCGCGGATGGGGCCGGCGCGGGGCTTCCGGTTGCGCGATCCGTTCGATTGCTGCTCGGACGATGGGGGTGAGCCGGGGGCGGGGGATCAGTTGCTCGGAACCGGTGACGGGGCGGAATGCAGTTTCGCGCTGGTGAAGCAGTATGGCGAAGTCGTGCGGCGGATCACGCGGCCGGTGGCGGGGAGTGTGCGCGTCGCGGTCGGCGGGGTCGAGACGGGGGCGTTCACGCTCGAGCCGGGCGGGGTGGTGACGCTCGACGATCCGCCGGCGGACGGGGCGCCGGTGACCGCGGGCTATCGCTTCGACGTCGCGGTGCGCTTCGCCGAGGACCGGTTGAGCGTGAACCGGTCCACTTTTCTCGCGGGCGCGGCGCCTAGCGTGCCCTTGGTCGAATTGGTCGAGGCATGAGCTGGCTGGACGCCGAACTCACCACCATCGCCTTTTGCTGGCGGCTCGAACGGCGCGACGGGGTGGCGATCGGACTGACCGGGCATAACCGCGATCTGGTGGTCGACGGGTTCGCCTATCGCGCAGCGCCGGGGATGACGCCCTCGGCGATCGCGCGCGGGGCGGGGCTCGAGGCGGATTCGATGGACGTCGCCGGCGCGCTGACCAGCGATGCGATCGCGGAAGGCGATCTGCTCGCGGGGCGCTGGGACGGGGCGCGGGTGCAGCTGCTCGCGGTCGACTGGACCGATCCCGGCGAGCCCCTGTTGCTGACGGAGGGGACGATCGGCGCGGTCGGTACGCGGGGGGATGCGCTGAGCGCCGAGCTGCGCGGGATCGCGGCGGCACTCGAGCGGCCGGTGAGCGAGGAGACCTCGCCCGAATGCCGTGCCGAGCTTGGGGACAGACGCTGCCGGGTGGCGATGGCGGGGCGGCGGCGGTTCGTGCGCGTGACCGCGGTCGAGGATCGGGCGGTGACGCTCGATGCGGCCGAGCCGGTCGCCAATGGCTGGGGCGGGGGGCGGATACGATGGCTGACGGGGCCGAATTCGGGGCTGGAGGATTCGATCGCCCGCTCGGAGGGAATGGTGGCGACGCTCAGGAGTCCGCCGCGGTTCGACGGGGTCGGAGCGCTGGTCGAGGTGCGCGAGGGCTGCGACAAGAGCATCGCGACCTGCGCGGCGCGGTTCGGCAATGCGGCGAACTTCCGCGGGGAGCCGTATCTGCCGGGGATCGATCTGCTGACACGCTATCCGGGCGCATAGTCGCGCGCGCCCGCGCTGTGCTGGGGGTGCGATTCCGGCCGCATGGGCGCGATCCGGCGAGCGGGCTCGACTGTGTCGGGCTGGCGGCGCTGGCTTATGGGGCGGAGGTGCCGGCCGGCTATGCGCTGCGCGGTGGCGATATGCGCAAGGTGGCGGCAGCGGCGGCGCGCGCCGGGCTGATCGCGGTGGAAGACGAACGGCCGGGCGATCTGCTGCTCCTGCGCAGCGGGCCCGGGCAGCTCCATCTCGCGATCGCGACCGATGGCGGGATCATCCACGCCGATGCGGGCCTGAAGCGGGTGGTCGAGCGGCCGAGCGCGCCGCCCTGGCCCTTGCTCGCGCGCTGGCGGGCGGGAGAAGACTGATGGCGACGCTTGTGTTGACGGTGGCGGGCGGGCTTATCGGCGGGCCGGCCGGCGCGGCGCTCGGTGCGTCGCTGGGCAGCGTCATCGACCATAGCCTGCTCTTCCCGCCCAAGAGCCGGGAGGGTGCCAGGCTCGCCGATCTGCGCGTGCAGAGCTCGAGCTACGGCACGCGCATCCCGCAATTGTTCGGCACGATGCGCGTCGCGGGATCGGTGATCTGGTCGACCGACCTGATCGAGCATCGCACCCATCAGAGTGGCGGCAAGGGTCAACCGGGCGTGACCAGCTACAGCTATACCGCCTCCTTCGCGGTGGCGCTGTCGGCGCGGCCGGTGCTTTCGATCGGGCGGATCTGGGCCGACGGCAAGTTGCTGCGCGGCGCGGCGGGCGACTTCAAGACGCGCACCGGTTTCCGGCTCCATGCCGGCGGCGAGGCTCAGGAGGCCGATCCGCTGATCGCCGCGGCCGAGGGATCGGGGCTGGCGCCGGCGCATCGCGGACTGGCTTATGTGATGTTCGAGGATCTCGAACTCGCCGATTTCGGAAACCGCATCCCGTCGCTCACGCTGGAGGTGACCGCCGATCCGGGGCCGGTGACGATCGACGCGATCGCGCGCGAACTGGGCGGGGGGCTGATCGCGGGGGAAACACTGGCGCCGCTCGACGGCTTCTCGGCCGATGGCGAGAGTCTGCGCGGGGTGATCGGGACCCTGGTCGAGGCGGGCGGCGCATGGACCGCGCCGGTGCCGGGTGGGCTGATGCTGCGCAGCGGCCCGGGAGCGGCGCGCACCCTGGCCGATTCCGGTGCGCGGCGCGATCGCACGGGGCAACCGGTACGGACCCGCGCGATCGCCGCCGCCGACAATGCGCCGGTACGCCTCACGCTCGCGCATTATGATCCGGCGCGCGACTATCAGGCAGGCGTGCAGCAGGCGGTGCGGCCCGGGCCTGGCGCACGAGCACAACGGATCGAGCTACCCGCCGCGATCGGCGCGGGCGCGGCCAAGACCCTGGCCGAGGCGGCGCTGGCGCGGCGCGAGTTCGAACGCGAGCGGCGGACGCTTTCGCTCGGATCCGAAGGGCTCGACCTGGCGCCAGGCGACCGGATCGCGGTGGCGGGCGAGCCGGGGCTGTGGCGGGTCGATCAGGCGAATTGCGAAGCGCTGGTGGTGACGCTCGACTGCGTGCGCGTCGCATCGGCGCCGTTGCCGGCCGAAGCGAGCGGCGGGCGTGCGGCCACCGCCGAAGACCATGCGATCGGTGCCACCCTCGTCAGCGGATTCGAGCTGATGCCGCTCGACGATGGACTGGCGAGCGCACCGCGGCTGGCGATCGCGGCGGCGGGCACCGGCGCGGGATGGCGCCGCGCGGCCCTGCTGGTGAGCACCGATAGCGGCGCGCGTTGGGATCCCGCCGGATCGACCGCGCTCCCTGCGATATTGGGGACTGTCGTGACGCCGCCCGGACCGGGGCCGGTGCTGCTGGTCGATCGTGCCGGAAGCCTGACGGTCGAACTGGCACAGGACGCGATGCTGCTCGCCGACGCGGACGATGCCGCGCTGGATGGCGGCGCGAATCTGGCGATCGCGGGCGAGGAATTGCTGCAATTCGCCCGCGCCGAGCCGATCGGCGGCCGCCGCTGGAAGCTGAGCGGCCTGTGGCGCGGACGGCGCGGTACCGAATATGCGATCGGTAGCCAGACGCCCGGTGATGCTTTCATATTGCTCGGCGCGGACATGGTGACCCTGGTCGACCTGCCGTTGGCGAGCATCGGCGCGACCGCCGAAATATTGGCGCAGGGCGCTGGCGACGGACCGGAAGGCGTCCATGCGCTCGCCATGATCGACGGGCGCTCGGTGTTGCCGCCTGCGCCGGTGCATCTTCGCGCCGCCACCCATGCCGACGGCACCACCACGCTCAGCTGGGTGCGTCGCAGTCGCGCCGGGTGGCGCTGGGTGGACGGTGTCGATGCGCCGCTGGGCGAAGAGCGCGAGGCCTGGCGTGTGACGATCGAAATTGGCGCAAGCGTCCGCACGGTGGACTGCACGACCGCGTCGCTGCTGCTCGATGCTGCGGATCGCGGCGCGGAATGCCGCGTCGAAATCCGGCAGGTGGGTAGCTTCGGGCTGTCGCGCGCCGCGACGATCACGCTGCCGCCGCTTTGAGGGAGGGGAGAAATGGTCGAGGAAACCGCGCGGCTGGGGCTGCCGCTGCTTCATCCGGGGCAGGCGCAGAAGGAAATGACGCACAATGAGGCACTGGGGCTGCTCGACCTCGTCGTTGCGCCGCGCGTGCTTGGCGTCGACGCGTTCGATCCCCCGGAAGATCCCGCACCGGGCGATTGCTGGCTGCTCGGCGATTCTCCGTCCGGCGACTGGACCGGTCATGCCGGGGCGATTGCCGGATGGACCGAGGGTGGCTGGCGTTTCCTCACGCCGTTCGAGGGGCTAACGCTGTGGCTCGATGATGCGACGGGTCATATCGTGTTCACCGGCGGTGCCTGGGTTGCGGGGCGCTCGCGCGGAAGATTGTATGTCGACGGCATGCAGGTGGTCGGGCCGCGCGCCGCTGCCATCGCGGCCCCGGGCGGCGGGACCGTAGCCGATGTGGAGGCGCGAACGGCGGTCTCGGCGATATTGGCGGCTTTGCAGGCACATGGACTGATCGCTTAAGGCGAATTCTGTGTCGTTCGTGCAACAGTCCCCTGATTTGTGAGCTTGCGCGGAAACCAAGCTTTCGGTAGGGAGTTTGCGCTGTCCGTAGTGACAACCAAGAAAGGGGATTAAGATGCGGAAGCTTGCCGTCACACTGGCACTTGCGTCGACCGCGCTAAGCACGCCCGCCCTCGCCCGCGACGATGCGTGGTATGTGGGTGTCGAAGGCGGCGCGATGATCGTCGAAGATACCCACTACGATATCGGTGCTCTCACGGATGCGGGTCAGTCTGATCACCGCGCCGGCTGGGACGTCGATGGCGTGATCGGCTACGACTTCGGCGCGTTCCGCGTCGAGGCTGAAGTCGGCTATCGCGAGGCCACCGTCACCGGCTGGAACTCGACGACCACCACTCCGAATTACGGGTCCAACGGCACGACGCTCTATAACGCGCCGGCTGGCAGCTATGACTATGCTGGCGGCAAGGACTCGGCCCTCAGCTTCATGCTGAACGGCATGCTGGACTTCGGCGACGATAACGGCATCCAGGGCTTTGTCGGCGGCGGCGTCGGCGTTGCCCGCGTCCGGACCGAGCTGGCCCTGAACACCAATGGTCAGTTCCTCGACGACTCGGACACCGTGTTCGCATGGCAGGCGATCGCCGGCCTGCGCGCTCCGATCTCGAACAACATCGATGTCACGCTGAAGTATCGCTTCTTCAACGCCGACAACGTGAAGCTGATCGACGTGACCGGCCGCGAATTCGATGGTCGTTTCCGTTCGCACAGCATCCTGGGTGGCCTGACCTACAACTTCGGCGCTCCGCCGCCGCCCCCGCCGCCCCCGCCGCCGCCGCCCCCGCCGCCGCCGCCGCCGGAGCCTGCTCCGCCGCCGCCGCCGCCGCCGGTCGTCTGCACCCCGGGGCCGTACATCGTGTTCTTCGACTGGGACAAGTCGGACATCACGCCGGAGGCTTCGAGCATTCTGGACAATGCGATCAGCAACTACCAGAACTGCGCCAACACGCAGGTCCAGCTGGCCGGCCACGCCGACCGCTCGGGCTCGGCTGCCTACAACATGGGCCTGTCGCAGCGTCGTGCGGACTCGGTGAAGGCGTACTTCACCTCGCATGGTGTGCCGGAGGCTTCGATCACCACGCAGGCGTTCGGCGAAACCCGCCCGCGCGTCGAGACCGCGGACGGCGTTCGCGAGCTCCAGAACCGTCGCGTGGAAATCGTCTACGGTTCGGGCTCTGGCATGTAAGCCAGTCCTTCTGGACAGAAATTGGGGAGGTCGGGAAACCGGCCTCCCTTTTTCTTTGTCTGTACCGCGCGAGCGCGGCTAGCGGATGGGCGCATGTCGTCGACGGACCTTCCCTTGCCGCCCGTTCGCGCAACCGGGACGCTGACGCTCGCTGCACACGGCGCGGCGCTATTGACCGGCGCCGCGACCGATCTGCTGCCGGCTTTGGAGGCGGTGCTGGCGGCGTGCCCCGCCAAGGTCGCGGGGACGCGGCTTCACGATCTTCCCGGATTGGCCCCGTTACTTGGTGTCGAAGCGATCGGAGCGGCGGCGAAGGAGGCGCTGGGCCCGGCCGCGCAGCCGGTGCGCGCGATCCTGTTCGACAAGTCGGACGCGACCAACTGGGCGTTGGGCTGGCACCAGGATCGCACGATCGTGGTGCGCGCGCGGGCGGAGGCGCCAGGTTTCGGGCCATGGACGGTCAAGCAGGGCATGCAGCATGTTGCCCCGCCCTTCGACCTGCTCGCGCGCATGGTGACGCTGCGGGTGCATCTCGATCCCGTGCCGGCGGACAATGCGCCGCTGTTGATCGCGCCGGGCTCGCACCGGCTGGGGCGGGTGGCGGAAGCCGATATCGAGGCGGCGGTAGCGCATTGCGGGGTTGCCGCATGTCTCGCCGCGCCGGGAGATATCTGGATCTACGCCACGCCGATCCTCCACGCCTCGGATCGCGCACGGGTACCGGCACGGCGGCGGGTGCTGCAGATCGACTATTCGGCCGACACGCTGCCGGACGGGCTGGAGTGGCTGGGCGTCTAGGTTGAGAACCCGAATAAGCTGTTGATCTATTTTCCGTCATCCCGGGCTCGCGCTTCTTTTTTCGAAGCCATGGCAGCGGGACCCCGGCTCAAGGCCGGGGTGACGATCGGGAATTAGAGTCTCGATAGCTTAGTCGACTGGCACCAGCGCTTCCGCCAGCCAGGTCGGCATCAGCGCATCGCCGGGATCCTCGACGCGGCGCAGCTCGACCATCAGGCCGAGTTCGGGATAGGTGGCGCGGGTGCGGTCGCCGGGCTCGGCGAGCGGAGCGACGATCAGGCGGCGGTTGACCTTGCTGCGATAATGCATCCGCGCCGTATTCTCCTGGCCGATGAAGCAGCCCTTGGTGAAGGCGGTACCATGCAGCTCGCGGGCATTGCATTCGAGCCAGAGCGTCTTGTCCTGCCCGAGTTCGGCAACGCCTTCCGTGACGCCGTGGCGCAGGCGATGCTCGAGCCAGCCCGTGGCGGGATTGCCCGTGGCCTCGCCGAGCCAGCGGCGGCCGAGGCCGGGGAGGCGGGGGTCGGGGACACCGTGCACGCCCTCGGCGGACCAATGGATGCCGCCCGCGACCGGTTCGATCGTGATCGGGCGGCGCAGGCGGTAGAGGGCGAGGCGGCGGGCGAGGGCTTCGCGCTGTTCGGCCTCGCAGTCGATCAGGATCGCTTCGCCGTCGTCCCACAGCAGGAAATCGAACAAAGCCTTGCCCTGCGGGGTGAGCAAAGCCGACCAGCGCGGCTGGCCGGGCGTGACGAGCGTGACGTCCTGCGTGACCAGTCCCTGGAGGAAAGGGCGGGCTTCGGCGCCGGCGATGCGGAGCAGCGCGCGGTCCTGGAGGAACGTGTTCGACATGGGTGCCACATGGCGCCGAAGGGCCCCGGCTTTCAAGGGGTTCGCCCGGCTTGAAACTGCGGGGCGAAAGCGGCAGAGCCGGCCCATGTCCGAGACCCTGACCATCCGCCGCCCCGATGACTGGCACGTCCATCTCCGCGACGGCGACATGCTGCGCGACGTCGCGCCCTATACCGCGCACCAGTTCGCGCGCGCGATCGTGATGCCGAACCTCGTGCCGCCGGTGACCGACGTGGCTGCCGCCGAGGCCTATCGCGAGCGTATCCGGGCGGCGCTGCCGGCGGACAGCGATTTCGTGCCGCTGATGACCTGCTATCTCACCGACAATGCCGATGCGGGCGAACTCGCGCGCGGCTTCGAGACCGGCGTGTGGGCCGCGGCCAAGCTCTATCCGGCGCATGCGACGACCAATGCGGCGTCGGGGGTCACGGATGTGAAGACGCTCGCGCCGGCGCTGGAGGCGATGCAGCGCATCGGCATGCCGTTGCTCGTGCATGGCGAGGTCACCGATCACGCGGTCGACATCTTCGATCGCGAGGCGGTGTTCATCGAGCGGATACTCGCTGGCCTCCGCCGCGATTTTCCCGAGCTGCGGATCGTGCTCGAACATATCACCACGGCCGAGGGCGTGGCCTTCGTCGAGAGCGCGGGACCGAATACGGCCGGCACGATCACGCCGCACCATCTGATGATCAACCGCAACGCGATGTTCGCGGGCGGGATCCGGCCGCATGCCTATTGCCTGCCCGTGGCCAAGCGCGAGTTGCATCGCCTCGCGCTGCGCCGCGCCGCCACCTCGGGCTCGACCCGCTTCTTTCTCGGTACCGACAGCGCCCCGCATGCGGTGGCGCGCAAGGAATCGGCGTGCGGCTGTGCGGGTATCTTCAACGCGCCGCATGCGCTCGAAGCCTATGCCACGGTGTTCGAGGAGGAAGGCGCGCTCGACCGGCTGGAAGCCTTCGCCTCCGAGAATGGCCCGAATTTCTATGGCCTGCCGCTCAACGAGGCGCGCGTGACGCTCGAGCGCGCGCCGGTCACGGTGCCCGAGACGATCCCGGCGGCGGGCACCTCGGTCGTGCCGTTCCAGGCGGGAGAGACGCTGCGCTGGCGGCTGGTGGGCTGAGGGTCGCGCCCGCAGGGCCTGCGGGCTTTCCCCGATAAGATTCGGCACCTGGCCCCGATAGGCTCCTCCGCGTTCCGCGATGGGAGGAGCCTGTTATGTCCCGATTTTTCCACAAGATCGCCGCCTTCGCCGGGGCGCTGGCGCTGCTCGTGCAGCCGGCGCTGGCGTGTACGCGCTTCGTCTATCACGGCGCGAATGATGATGTGATCACGGCGCGTTCGATGGACTGGAAGGTCGACGTCGCGACCAATCTCTGGATCATGCCGCGCGGCATCGCACGCACCGGCGAGGCGGGGCCCAACTCGTTCAAATGGAACGCGAAATATGGCAGCGTGATTGCCACCGGCTATGACATCTCGACCACCGACGGGATGAACGAGGCGGGGCTGGTCGCGAACCTGCTGTGGCTGGTCGAATCCGAATATCCCAAGTTCGACGGATCGAAG
>Ga0065165_1003215_pt1 | contig 11899 bp, 10 predicted proteins | sample AraplaMF_Cvi_mMF_FD_63813 | JGI IMG/M metagenome (GOLD analysis project Ga0065165, IMG submission 63813) | Arabidopsis root microbial communities from the University of North Carolina, USA - plate scrape MF_Cvi_mMF (version 2) (version 3) | ecosystem: Host-associated > Plants > Roots >... | reverse complement strand
CGCGCCTTCCTCGGTGGTGCCGCGCACGAAGCTCTGGTCGATCTTGATCTTGTCGAACGGCGCGGTCTTCAGATAGCCGAGCGAGGAATAGCCGGTGCCGAAATCGTCGAGCGCCAGCCGCACGCCCAGCGCCTTGAGCTGGCGGAAGCGCAGATCGGTGTCGCGCCCGTCGCCGAGGAACACGCTCTCGGTGATCTCGAGCTCGAGCCGCTCGGGCGGCAGCTTCGCATTAGCGAGCGCGCTGAGCACGATCTGCGGCAGGCTCTCGCTCGCGAACTGGATTGGCGAGACGTTGACCGCGACGCGCAGTTCGCCCGGCCAGGCGGCGGCGTCCATGCAGGCCTGGCGCAAGGTCCATTCGCCGAGCTGCGGGATGAGGTTGGCCTCCTCCGCGATCGGGATGAACACCGCCGGCGAGATCGACCCGCGCGTCGGGTGGTTCCAGCGCAGCAGCGCCTCGAACCCGCTCGCCTCGTTGGTCGCCGCGTTGACGACCGGCTGATAGTGCACCGCCATCTCGCCCTTGGCGAGTGCGTCCATCAGGTCGTGCTCGAGCTGGCGGCGATCCTCGGCGGCCTGGTGCAGCTCGCCCGAGAAGAAGCGGAAGCGGCCGCGACCGGCGCCCTTGGCGGCATAGAGGGCGAGGTCGGCGTTGCGCACGATCTCGTCGCCGCTGGCCCCGTCGAACGGGTGGACGGCGATGCCGACCGAGGCGCCGATCACGCAGCGGCTGCCGTTGATCGAATAAGGCTGCGAGACGAGGTTGATGATCTCTTCCGCCAGTTCGCCCAGTTGGCCGCGATCGTGCCGGTCGGGCAGCAGGATCTGGAACTCGTCGCCGCCGATCCGGCCGATCTTCTCGGCGTCGCCGATCACGCTGACCAGCCGCTCGGCGACCTGGCGCAGCAAGGCGTCGCCCACAGGATGGCCCATCGTGTCGTTGATCGCCTTGAAGCGGTCGAGATCGATCAGCAGCATCGCGCAAGGCCGGCGCTGGAGGTTGAAGGCCGCCACCAGCTCCTGCAGCTGCGCCGCCATGCGCCGCCGGTTGGGGAGGCCGGTGAGCGGGTCGTACATCGCCAGCCGCGTGCTCTCGTCAGCGGCGCTTCGTTCGGCGGTCACGTCGATGCCGTGGCCGAGAAAGCCGGCGAAATTGCCGTTCCGATCCTGTTGCGGGCTGCCCGACAGCGCCCAGCAGCGCTCCTTGCCGTCGACGTCGACGCGCACATGCACCGCCTCGAAGCGGGCCTGACGCATCATCTGGAAAGGCAGGGTGCGGCCGTGCTCGATGTCACCGTCGGTCGGCTTGAACAAGGGGAGCAGCTCGCGGCCGAGCAGGCCGTCGCCGCTGCCGGTCAGCGCGATGCTCACCGCGTCGGTCACATAGGTCAGCTTGCCACCGGCATCGGTCGCCCAGAACCAGCCGAGACCCATGGTCTCGTAATTGTGCAGCAGCCGCGCCTGTTCGGCCAGCGTCGCCGCCTCGCGCGCATCGGCGCGGCGATTGCCCCAGCGGCCACGGGTGAGCGGCGCGGACATGTCCACGGCCCCGGTCTCCGCACGCGGAGAAGCATTCCGACCCATTGCGCCCCTGATCTCCCTGGCCCGCGCATGTGTGGCGAGCCTCGGCTTCTAGGGATCAGGCGTTTAGTTTTGGTGAAGCGCGCCGCCTCCAGGGTGGCGCGGGGAAGCTCAGGCCTCGACCTTCATCAGCGCCGAGTCGACCCAGCGCTCGTCCTCGGGCTCGAACACCGGACGGACGTCGAATTCTTCTTCCGTCAGCGTCAGCACACCCAGACCGTCGAGCTTGAACACGCCCATCTTCTCTTCGCGCGGACGTTCGCCGCCGCGCGTGATCGTCACCGCGCCAACATGGAGTGCGTCGTTCTTCATGAAGATGACATGCGGTGCCAGCACCACGTTCAGCCGGTTATAGGTCGCGGCGACACAGCGCTTGCGCACGATCGCCTCGAAGACGATGGCGGGAAGCGTGCGGGCGGAGGTACGGTCTTCGTCGGTGGCGAGCTTCATCCGTACAATATAGGTTTCTTGCTGCAACGCAGCAAGATATTTGCGACAGGATGCGCATGAGACGGCAGGACGACGGCCCCGGTAGCGGCGGGAACGGAGGCGGCGGCGAAGCGCTTGGCACGGGCATGAGCGACGGCCTCCCCATGCCCCGGCGAATGCGCGCGATCCTCGCCATCTCGTTCGGCAACGCGCTGGTGGTGCTGGACGGCGCGATCGCCACCGCGGCGTTGCCGACCATAGCGCGCGACCTCCACGTCGATTCGAGCGCGGCGGTGACCATCGTCACTGTTTACCAGCTCGTACTCGTGATGCTGCTCCTGCCCTTCTCGGGCCTCGGCAGCCGCATCGGCCTCAAGCGCATGTTCCAGTTCGGGCTGATGGTGTTCACCGTCGCGACCGTCCTGTGCTTCTTCGCGCGCAGCCTGCCCTTCCTGCTGATCGTGCGCATGGCGCAGGCGATCGGCGCGGCGGCCTGTCTCAGCGTGAGCCAGGCATTGCTCCGGAACATCTATCCCCGGAAACATCTCGGGCGCGGGCTCGGTTTCAACTCGCTGATCGTGTCGAGCGCGGGCGCGCTGGCGCCGCCGCTAGGCGGCTTCGTACTCGCACTCGGACCGTGGCCCTGGGTGTTCGCCAGCGCGGTGCCCTTCGCATTGCTCAGCCTCGCCTTTGGGCGCGCTCTTCCTGATCCCAAGCTTCGCCCGGAGCCGTACGACGTGCTCGGCGCCTTGCTGTGCGCCGGGACCTTCGGACTGGTGATCGGCGGGCTCGAGAGCGGAGTGCATGGCGATAGTCCCGTCGTCTCGGCGGCGATTGTCGCTACCGGCCTCCTGCTGGGCGCCATGATGGTCAATCGCGAGAAGGACAATCCGGCGCCGATCCTGCCCGTCGACCTGCTGCGCCGACGCGTGATCGCGCTCAGCGTCATGGGCAGCTTCTGCGCGTTCATCGGTTCGATGTGCCTGCTGGTGTCGCTCTCTTTCCGGCTCCAGCACGAATTTGCCTATTCGCCGGCCGAGGCCGGCGCAGTGCTGTCGCTCTGGCCGATCACGATGATGGTGGTGGCTCCTGTCGCGGGCAATCTTTCGGACAAGGTACCGGCGGGATTACTCGGTGGAATCGGCATGGCGATCGGTACGGTCGCGTTGCTGCTGCTCGCCTGGCCGCCGGACCACGCGACCTATTTCGACTTTGGCTGGCGCATGGCGCTGTGCGGGCTCGGCTTCGGCCTGTTCGCCTCGCCCAATGCGCGGCTGATCATCGGCTCGGCCCCGCCCGAGCGCACCGCTTCGGCCGGCGGGCTGACCTCGACCACCCGCCTTGTAGGCCAGACCAGCGGCGCCACCCTGGTCGCCGCGCTCCTGGCGATGAACATCGGCGGCGGAGCTATTCCGTGCGTCGTCTCGGCGGGCCTCGCCTTCATCGCCGGCATCTGCAGCGTCGCGCGGCTGCGTCCGTCGCGGAAGGTCGACAAGCTCGAGGCGGTGGAAGTGCGGCCGGTGGGGCCAGTGCGCTGAGCGCGAGCCATTAGCGCAGCTTTTGACCGACGGAGCCAATCGCGCGTTGCCTCCGCTCGTCGCAACCCTCTAAAGGCCGGAGCATGTCGGCACCCCACCCGCTCACGCTCCCCAATTTCCGCTCCTATGTCATAGCCCGCTTCACCGCGACGCTCGGCCAGATGGCGATGGTGATCGTGATCGGCTGGCAGGTCTATGATCTCGCCCGCCAGACCATGTCGGTGAAGGAAGCCGCCTTCCAGCTCGGGTTGATCGGCGTCGCGCAGTTCCTGCCACTGCTAGTGCTTTCACTCTTCGCCGGCTGGGTCGCCGACCGCGTCGATCGGCGCTGGATCGCGCGCGGCGCATTGGTGCTCGAGGCATTCTGCGCGCTGATGCTGGCGTGGCTGACCTGGACCCACACCATTTCGCTTCCCGCGCTCTTCTCGATCGCCGCCTTGCTGGGCGTCGCGCGCGCTTTTGCGGGACCGGCGCTTGGCGCGCTCGCGCCCAATCTCGTGCCGCCCAAATCGCTGCCGACCGCGATCGCACTGAGTTCCCTCTCGTGGCAGGCCGGCACGGTGATCGGCCCGGCGATGGGCGGCTATCTCTACGCCGCCGCGGCCTGGCTGCCCTACACGGTTTCGGGGGTGTTGTTCCTCACCGCCGCGGCGATGATGTTTCTGATCGGCCCGATCCCCCGGAAGGCGATCGCGAGCACCGCCAATCCCTGGGCGCAGATGATCGACGGGCTGCATTATGTCCGTCGCAACCGGCTCGTCCTCGGCGCGATCTCGCTCGATCTGTTCGCGGTGCTGCTCGGCGGCGCGACCGCGATGCTGCCGGTCTATGCCCGCGATATCTTGCAGGTCGGTGCCGACGGGCTCGGCCATCTCCGCGCGGCGCCTGCGCTTGGGGCGGTCGCGGTCGGCCTGTTCCTCTCGTGGCGTCCGATCCGCAATGACGTCGGCACCAAGATGCTGGTCGCGGTCGGCGTATTCGGCGTCGGCACCATCCTGTTCGGGATCAGCGCGCCGGTGCTGGTGCCACTGCTCGGATCGCGAGCTGTGGGCAGCGACTTCGCACCCGCCGTGCTGGTGGCATTGTTCGGCCTGTTCCTGCTCGGTGCCGCGGACATGGTATCGGTCTATATCCGCCAGTCGCTGATCCAGCTCTACACGCCCGACGAGATGCGTGGCCGCGTCGGCGCCGTCTCGACCCTGTTCGTCTCCGGCTCGAACGAGCTGGGTGAGGCCGAAAGCGGATTCCTCGCCGCTCTGATCGGCCCGGTCGCCGCCGTGGTGGGTGGCGGGATCGGCGCGATCTTGGTAACCGCGCTCTGGGCTCGTATCTTTCCCGAATTACGGCGGGCGCGTACCTTCGACCCGCCGGAAACGCTCGAAAACATTCCGCTCAAGGAGTCGACGACATGAAGGCGAACACGATCCTCGACACGATCGGCAACACGCCGCACATCCGCGTGCAGCGCCTGTTCCCCGGCGCCGAGGTGTGGATCAAGTCCGAGCGCTCCAACCCCGGCGGTTCGATCAAGGACCGCATCGCGCTCTCGATGATCGAAGCGGCCGAGAGGGACGGCAGCCTCAAACCCGGCGGCACGATCGTCGAGCCGACCAGCGGCAATACCGGCGTCGGCCTCGCGATGGTCGCGGCGGTCAAGGGCTACAAGCTCATCCTCGTCATGCCCGAGAGCATGTCGGTCGAGCGCCGCCGGCTGATGTTGGCTTATGGCGCGAGCTTCGACCTCACGCCGCGCGAAAAGGGCATGAAGGGCTCGATCGAGCGTGCGATGGAGATCGTCGCCTCGACCCCCGGCGCATGGATGCCGCAGCAGTTCGAGAATCCCGCGAACATCGACGTGCACGTGAAGACGACGGCCAAGGAGATCCTCGACGATTTCGCCGATGCGCCGATCGACGTGCTGATCACTGGCGTCGGCACCGGCGGACATATCACCGGCGTTGCCGAGACCCTCAAGAAGACCTGGCCCAATCTCAAGGTATATGCGGTCGAGCCCGAGCTCTCGCCGGTCATCTCGGGCGGCCAGCCCGGTCCGCACCCGATCCAGGGCATTGGCGCCGGCTTCGTCCCGACCAACCTCCACACCGACGCGATCGACGGCGTGATCAAGGTCGATGCAGCCGTCGCCAAGGACATGGCGCGCCGCGCCGCACGCGAGGAAGGCGTGCTGGTGGGCATCAGTTCGGGTGCTACGCTCGCCGCGATCCTGCAGAAGCTTCCCGACCTGCCCGAGGGCAGCCGGGTGCTCGGGTTCAACTACGATACGGGCGAGCGTTATCTCAGCGTTCCGGACTTCCTGCCGGAGAGCTGAGCCTCTGGCACCAACGCCCGATTAACGATAGGCTGCACGAGTCGGAGAAACGAGCTTTCCGGGGGGAACTCGTGCGCAACGCAATGATCGCTGTCAGCGTGATGCTGGCAATCTTTCTGGGCTGGCCGCTTGTGTTCGGGGACAGGGGGCCGCCCGCACTCGATGCATCGCCGGCGCAGGCGCATGCGGTGTCTACAGTGGACCGCGCCAGAATGGTGCCTGCCGTGCTGCAATCGGCGCCGCGTGCCGAGAGCTGCTACAAGCGCTTCCACCGCGAAGTGCAGCTGTGCAGCGAGCCGGGCAGTGCCGCCTGTCGGCTCAAGGTCGCCGACAATTGGGACCTGTGCGAAGCCACGGGCTTCTGGCCGCGATAAACCCTGTTTCTCCGAAGACTCGCGCGGTTCCTGCGACCTGGCGGCGCGTGGGCGCGTCGGGGCGATGGTTCCAACTTCGTTTGATCTGCGTTATGGGCGTCGGCCCCGACCGACGAAGGACCGTTAGTGCCCGAAAACGCTTCCGTCTGCCCCGTCCGCGCCGCGTGCCGGCAGGGCTGAGCGACATCATGTTGCAGATGCGGTCTCCGGAGCCGGATCTCGACGCGTCTCGCGCCGAGAGCTCGCGGCTGACCCTGGCGCTCCAGATCGCGCTGATCCTGATCGGCGTGGCGGCATTGGTGGGGCCATTGTGGATCATTGCCAAGGCTCCACGAATTACCGCCAAGGCCGAGGCAGTCGCGGCTGCGACGGGCCCCAAGCGGGTCATCCCGAAGACCGAACTGCCCACGGTCGATCCCGTCGAGACGGTGAAGGGCGTTACGCCCGACGACGCGCGCGCGATCAACGCGGCGGTCCCCTTCTCGACCGCGCCCAATCCGGCAGCACGTCCGTTCCATATCTTCGGCGCTGCGGACGATCAGGAGCGCGCGATCGATTGCCTCGCGGCAGCGGTCTATTACGAGGCCGGCGACGATGCGGTGGGCGAAGAGGCGGTGGCGCAGGTGGTGATCAACCGTGTCCGCCACCCTGCTTTCCCCAAGAGCGTGTGCGGCGTGGTGTTCCAGGGATCTGAGCGCTCGACCGGCTGCCAGTTCACCTTCAGCTGCGATGGCGCGATGGGGCGCACCCCTTCCGAAGCGGCGTGGGGACGCGCACGCTATGTGGCGCGGACGGCGCTAAACGGCAGCGTCGACAAGCCGATCGGCCACGCCACCCATTATCACACCGACTGGGTCGTGCCGTACTGGAGCTCGAGCCTCGAGAAGATCACCGAGGTGCACACCCACCTCTTCTTCCGCTGGGCCGGCTGGTGGGGCACGCCGCCGGCGTTCAACCGCGGCTATGCCGGTGTCGAGCCGGTCGTCGCCGCGCTCGGCCGTCTCTCGCCGGTCCATGCCGTGGGCGGCGTCGGCGGTGGGGAGTTCGGTGCGATGCCAGTGACCGGCTTCACCGTGGTCGATCCCGCGACGATCGACGTCACCGCCATTCCCAAGGCCATGTCGAGCGACCCCAACGTGTTCATGGTCACGCTCGACAAGAAGATGGGCGCAGACACCTTCGCCGCGCTCGCGATCCGCACCTGCGGCGACCGGACCTATTGCAAGTTCATGGCGTGGAGCGATCCGAAGAAAACCCCTGCTGCGCTGCCACTCAACGCGAATCAGGTGGCGGCCATGTCGTTCAGCTATCTGCGTGACCAGTCGCTAGGCTTCGCCAAGGCGCTGTGGAATTGCGACGAATATCGCCGGCCCAGCCCTGTCCAGTGCATGCGCGCGCAGATGTTGGCCAAGCCGGCGTTGCCCGCCGTGCCAATGCCGGACCTCACCAAGGCCGCTGTTCCGGTCGCCGCGGTCACGATTCCGGCGCCGCAAGCTACGGCGGCACCGGGTGCAGCACCCTTGACCGGCGTGCGCCGGAAGGAAGTGCCACCGCCGGTGAGCTTCACCTTGCCTCCAGCGCAACCCGCTCCCGCGGCCCCCAAGGCGCCGCAGCAAGACAATCGCTAGGGAAAAGCCCTCACCCGGTTGCGGGAGAGGGCCTTAACCTCAAGCTGCGTCGAACATCTCCGGCTCGAGCGCCATCACCGCATCGGCACCGCCCTCGATTTTCCGACGCAGCGCGCCGGCTTCGGGCAGGAAGCGTTCGGCGTAGAAGCGCGCGGTGACGAGCTTGGCCTCGAGGAACTTGCGGTCCTCCGCGCCGTCCCCGGCCAGCGCCTCGTGCGCCGCCTTGGCCATGCGCAACCACATCAGGCCGATCGCGACAACGCCGGTCAGCTCCATGTAGGAATAGGCGCCGGCGCCGACATGGTTGGGGTTCTTGAGCCCGTTGGCGAGGAACCACATGGTCGCCGCCTGCAACTCGCCCAGCGCCTTCTCCAGCCGGCCCGCGAAATCGGCGAGCGCCTCGTTTCCCTTGGCCGCGGCGACCTCCTCGGTCACCAGCTTGAAGAAGGCCTGTATCGCGCGGCCGCCATTGGCCGGGAGCTTGCGCCCGACCAGGTCCATCGCCTGCACGCCGTTGGTGCCCTCGTAGATCATCGAGATGCGGGCATCGCGGACATATTGCTCCATGCCCCATTCGGCGATGTAGCCATGGCCGCCATAGACCTGCTGGGCATTGGTCGCGGTGCGATAGCCGATATCGGTGCCATAGCCCTTGATCACCGGGGTCAGCAGGGCGACCAGGTCCGAAGCAAGCTGCTTCTCCTCGTCGGTCGGCGCGGCATCTTCGAGATCGACCTGCAACGCGCCCCACAGACACAGCGCCCGCATCCCCTCGATCTGCGCCTTGCCTTCCATGAGCATGCGGCGGACGTCAGGGTGGACGAACAGGGTATCGGCCTTCTCGTTGGGCTCCTGCGGCCCGGTCAGCGCGCGGCCCTGGCGGCGGTCATGCGCATATTGGACGGCATTCTGATAGGCGACTTCGGCGATGCCGAGCCCCTGCAGGCCCACGCCGAGCCGGGCGGCGTTCATCATGATGAACATGGCAGCCATGCCCTTCATTTCCTCGCCGACCAGCCAGCCCTTCGCGCCGTCATAGTTCATGACGCAGGTCGAATTGGCGTGGATGCCCATCTTGTGCTCGATCGAGCCGCACTGGACCGCGTTGCGCTCGCCCAGCGATCCGTCGTCGCCCACGAGGAACTTCGGCACCACGAAGAGCGAGATGCCCTTGGTGCTGTCAGGCGCGCCCGGGGTCTTGGCGAGGACGAGGTGGATGATGTTGTTCGTCAGGTCGTGCTCGCCCGACGAGATGAAGATCTTGGTGCCGGTGATGCTGTAGCTGCCGTCCGCCTGCGGTTCGGCCTTGGTCTTGATCAGGCCGAGATCGGTGCCGCACTGCGGCTCGGTGAGGTTCATCGTGCCGCCCCACTCGCCCGACACCATTTTCGGGACGTACTTCTCCTGCTGCTCGGGCGAGCCCTTCACCAGCAATGCGGTAATCGCGCCATGCGTCAGGCCGGGATACATGGCGAAGGCCATGTTCGCGGAGATCATGAACTCCTGGAACGCGGTCGCCACGACATGCGGCATGGCCTGACCGCCGAACTTCTCCGGCGCGCCCAGCGTGCCCCAGCCGCTCTCGACGAACTGGGCATAGGCTTCCTTGAACCCGTCGGGCGTGGTGACGCTGCCGTCGTCATGCCGCGTGCAGCCCTGCTGGTCACCCGAATGGTTGATCGGGAACAGCACCTCGGCCGCGAACTTGCCACCCTCCTCGAGCACCGCACTCACCACGTCCGGGGTCGCCGGTGCGAACACGGGCAGGTTGGTGTAGCGGTCGAGCCCGATCACGCGATCGAGAACGAAGCGAACATCGCGCACGGGGGGCGTGTATTTGGGCATCTCGGATCCTCAGTTGGTCGATTTGGCGTCGGCGTCTGCAAGCAGATCGACGAATTCCTGGAGCTCGCCGATCGCGGCATCGATATCGTTCTTCTGGCGCTCGAGCAGCGCTATCCGGTCTCGGCAATGCGCGATCGTCGCCTGGCGCTGGACGCGGCGGCCGTCGCCGATGTCGTAGAGATCGAGCAATTCGCGGATCTCGGCGAGGCTGAACCCCACGCGCTTGCCGCGCAATATCCAGGCGAGCCGCGCGCGATCGCGATGCGAATAGATGCGCGCCGTGCCCCGCCGCTCGGGCGAGATCAGGCCTTCATCCTCGTAGAAACGCAGCGCACGGGCGGTGACCTCGAATTCCTGGCAAAGGTCCGAGATCGTGAAATTGTCCCGGTCGGGACGCGGGTCGATCGGCGCAAGGGCCGCGATTCGGGGGGCGGCTTCGGTCATGACGCCGAGTTACTTTACCTTTACGTGAACGTCAATCTGGGAAAAACCCGCAACTGTCGGTTCCGTACAAGCGGAGCACGCCGAAAATAGATACAGAGGCGCAACGACAAAGGGGCGCCCCTCCGCAAAAGCGGCAAAAGCCCCCCCACCCCGGCCATCGCCGCCGCCGGCGCCGCGGCGATGGCCGGGCATAATCCTCAGCTACCGTCGCCGCAGAGCAATCGTCCCCGACTGTCGCGCATCGCCTGCGCTTCAGCGACCGATTCGCTCAGCCGCGCGACCTCCAGTCCCGCGAAGGACGCCCGCCGCGCGCAAAATTTGGCGCAGCCATCAGGCAACTGGCCGGGAAACAGGATCTTGTCGCCCTCAAAACGCGCGTCGAAGCTGCACGCCGCGCCCTGACCCAGCTCGACATGCAGCGTACTGCCGACCCGGCTGACCTGCCCTGAGCCGCTGCAGGTGATGCGGTCGCCATAATCGACATAGGCGCCGATGCGGTAGCCATAGCCCTGCCGTACGATGCAAATGCGGTCGGTGTCGCGGGCATAGAGCCCGACGATCTCGCTATCCTTGGGGTCGGACACCAGCCCGCGCTCGATCGCGGCACTCTCCAGATCCTGCGGCGCGGCGGCATTGCCGCCCGACGGGCCCTTGCCCGAGCAGGCCGCCAGCGCGAGCAGCAGGAACAGCGCAGCGCGCCTCATGCGACCGGTGCCAGCCGTCCGTCCTCGATCCGCCGGAAGAAGCAGCTCGGCTCGCCGGTGTGACAGGCGGGGCCGGCTGGATCGACGATCAGCCATACGCAGTCCTGGTCGCAATCGATTCGCGCCTCGATCAGCTTGAGCACATGGCCCGACGACTCGCCCTTCTTCCACAGCCGCCCGCGGCTGCGCGACCAGAAATGCGCCTCACGCGTCTCGAGCGTCTTCGCCAGCGACTCGGCATTCATGTGCGCCACCATCAGCAGCGCGCCCGAACGATCGGTCGCGACCGCGGTAAGCAGGCCGTTGGCATCATATTTTGGGTTCAGCTCGAAGCCGGAATCGCGAGTATCATCCATCTCGTCTCCCCTAGCGAAAATCGCAGGCGGAGGCGAACCGGGATGGCCGTTTTCGACTTAATATGACAAAAGGGCGACAAACGCGCTGGAGGTTCCTATATGGCCCGCGAAACGCGATTCCCAGTGGGACCGATGCTGACCACCAATCCCTTCGATGACGACAAGCTGCGTGAGGAATGCGGCATCTTCGGCGCATCCGGTTCGACCGGTGCCGCTGCTCTCGTGGCGCTGGGGCTGCATGCCCTCCAGCACCGCGGGCAGGAAGCCGCGGGTATCACCAGCTATGACGGCCAACATTTCCATACCCATCGCGCGATGGGTCATGTCGCGGGTAATTTCGACAAGGACGAGGTGATCCGGAGCCTTCCCGGCACCGTCGCCTGCGGCCATGTCCGCTATTCGACGACCGGCGAGACCGCGCTGCGCAACGTGCAGCCGCTCTATGCCGAGCTCGCCTCGGGCGGGTTCGCGGTGGCGCATAACGGCAACATCTCGAACGCGATGCGCCTGCGCCGCGACCTGATCCGCCGCGGCTCCATCTTCCAGTCGACCTCGGACACCGAGACGATCATCCACCTCGTCGCGACCTCGACCTATCGCACGCTGATCGATCGCTTCATCGACGCGCTCAAGCAGATCGAGGGCGCCTATTCGCTGATCGTGATGACGCC
>Ga0065165_1003213_pt1 | contig 11911 bp, 8 predicted proteins | sample AraplaMF_Cvi_mMF_FD_63813 | JGI IMG/M metagenome (GOLD analysis project Ga0065165, IMG submission 63813) | Arabidopsis root microbial communities from the University of North Carolina, USA - plate scrape MF_Cvi_mMF (version 2) (version 3) | ecosystem: Host-associated > Plants > Roots > Endosphere... | reverse complement strand
GATTACCGCTTGAAAACTTTAAAACGTAAGCTTCTGGTGCAGCAATACGGATGCGCGATTTGGGGACCTTTTACGGTGGATTAAAAGATTTGTCTGCGCGCGATGTGCTTATAGGTTCCGTTTTTCCAGAAAAGCTGACATTCTTGGGCGATTCGTATCCTGCCCCCCTGGTGAATAAAGCTGTTGGGTTGATTTGCTCACCGGATAGCCAAAACGATGGTCGTGCAGAACTGTAAAGCGTGCGTGAATGCACCCATGCAACATTAATGCATTGTAAGCCAGATGAGCCCGGAAGGGTACAGATCGGAACATGCTCAGCGGAATAGTCAATGCGAACATTGCGTCGAAACTAGTTTCATCAAGGCTTGACTATGGCGTTCCGTATTCAGACTTTTGAAAGAACTTCCCGGGGACAATCGGGTGACGTATTAGATGGGCTAGCGTATGCGTACTTTTCTCAGTAGAGGCTTGGGTTTTGCGTTTTTTTGCGGGGTACTCTTCGCGTGTTCAGCGCCCAACCGGGTCGAGAGTAATCACATTGTCGAATATCGGTATGAAGCATTCGGCGTTCGGTCGTTCGAGTATGATGCTAAAATTACGGCTCGTAGAAACGGAGATATACTATTGTTGACATATCATTATGACGCGCCATTTTATTCAGACAAAGACTCACTGCATTTTGTATTAGGCGGCAAAGAAAACTCGTCTGTTCTAAGGCATGGGCAAAAGACAAATCTTCGTCTGTTTAACTATATGGAATATCGCGTAAACGGTTCTACTTTTAGTATCGCTGTATTCACGGCTGATAGAGGTTCGGATACTGGCCTGGTTTACTTCTTTCATCCGAATCTTGGTGTTTTTATGATATTGCCCGAGCGGCTTCCAGGCGGGAGTTTTGTTGTTGACTCTTCCGATAGGGACAAAACTCTGATACTAAAAACTCTTGTCCCCTTGATTTTAATCGATTATTGTAACTACGTCCGCCAGTAAGAATTGCATGAAACGGATTGTATTCCTTTATATTTCGATAACCAGCATGCTGATTGGGTGCACGCGCAACGTTAACCGTTCACATGATTTCACCGTCCGGATCGATAGTATTGCACTACAAGACTCGACTGTACTAGCATACAAGATCAATACATTGGAAATCACGACAAAAAACGGATTGACGTTAGACTTTCGTGATTCCGTGAGCACGTATAGCCAATTACCTGCGAGGTATGTTGTAGACAGCGTATCCGGTGATCTGTATTTTAATAAATTTTCGTATTCAATTAACCGGATGTCAACCGAAGATGGGACTATAATAGCTTCCTTGGAAATGCCTGCTTTGATATTATCCGGTAAACGACATCCTAGTGATCCGAACTTCAGGATACATAAAAACTATTTATTTTTTTCGACGGGTAACGACGTTTTGATAATGTCCAAAACTTTGGATTTACCTATCGCTTTAGGTGACGAGCTCCAGAAGGACAACGGCGCACGATACTTTTCCGCACCGGTTCATAAAATATCGTATGCTATACGCAACGATACGTTATTGATTAGAACAATTGTGGTGTACGATAATCCGGGAATGGAGCAAGATGTTCAGGTCGTTAATCATGCTATTTACTTACCCGATGATCCGCATCGCCTAGACTTGAGTGATTACAGGATACGTGGAAAATCTCGTCAGAATGTCCCCATGGTATTGCCAGAACAAAATTGAGCGTATGATGGAAATAGGGGCGCGAAGGGTTATTCTCGAACACGGATCTCTGTACTGAAAGCTTGTACCTTTACTTGAGAATTTTACGGTAGTTATGCGCGTAAGTCGGAGGCGAATTTGCGCCACATCGAAGAACATGTTTTCTTCGCGGCGCATATGAAATATTGGCTCTTTGTTTTCTTCATTACGATAAACGTCGCACATGCGCAGCTCACCGGTACTGTTGTATCGGTAGCCGATGGCGATACCTTTACGCTGCTCACGGCAGACCACGAGCAAATACGCGTTCGATTGCATGGGATTGATTGTCCGGAGAAAAAACAAGACTTCGGTACGAAGGCAAAGGATTTTCTCGCCGGTCTTGTGTTTCAAAAGCAGGTTACTGTTCGAGAAACCGATAGGGATCGTTATGGTAGAACCATCGGCATTGTTACGGTAGATGGTGTTAATGTCAATGAGGCGCTGTTGACAGCGGGCCTTGCCTGGCACTATACGCACTATGATCAGAATCCGGCATGGGCGTTACTGGAAGATACGGCACGACGGGCAAAACGAGGCTTATGGAGTCAGGGGAATGCCATCGCGCCGTGGGAATTTCGGAAAGCAAAACGCCGAAAGTAGAATCATGGAGCCATTGTTTGTGTGCGTACGTTTTTTGACAAGGGTTTGTTCGGCAACTGTTTTGCCACCGTTTAGCATTTTGAGTAACTCTTTTGGGAATAGCGCGATTCGTGTGCTTTTGTCAGCAAATGTGCTCCGCCCTATTCCCGGCTACTTCCCTTTACACCTGTTTCACGGACAGGTTGTATGGATACTTAACTCCGGTAGGCGGCCTACGTTCTAATTAAAAAGTAACGATGGGATGGTATGAATTCAAGACCGCGATTTTGGTAGTGAGCGCAGTCGGGTTGAAACCGTATTGTCGCGTTTGTATGGGAAAGACTGTAGGCTAGTCGATTATGAGAGAGTTCCGGTACCTGTGGCTGAACGGTTATACGATTTGACGGATTACAACAATGTGTATTACCTGGCGGTAGACTTTTCAAAGAACCACCCGGACATTGAGATAAATGCCGTGGTTTTTTTCGAACGGGATGCGCGTAATGGACGGAGTATTAAACCGCTGGATGAGGCGATGGGGCCCTGGCCTTGCGAATGTCCCAAGCGTATACTTGATCACCTTTCTCCGTCGCTAATTGTGGATGCCCTCGATTGGCGTGCGCGTTGCAAGCAATTTCATGAAGAACAGAAGGTAGCGCAATCCGAAAGTCGGAGAAGGCGGCCTACGTTACGGTAACGGTGTGCGAACGGCTTTCTGAATACAGCGATTGCTGCGGTCAGTCGAAACACAGGCAATTCCGTGCATACAGGGGTTGGTACATCCTTAAGGGTTGAAAACAATACATTTAAACGGCGTCTATGAATTCTCACGTGGCTCATGTGGAGGAACTCCTTCGGATTGTTCAGCTACTTTCGGTAGAGGATCTGAACGCGTATCTGACCGAAGTAACCACTGATGTTCCGGATGCTAGCGCGGTCTGTCTCCAACTTGACCAATTTGCGGCAAAGCTGCAGGCGTTATCAATTCTGTGTATCCCGGATTAATAGGCTAACCTTCAGAGCCATCCATGCGGTCCCTTAGCACACTAGAAAAATCGTTTAAATTTGTACTGCCTCCGTTTTTTATCATGGTCACTATTTCAATCTTCAAGGAATATTCCAAATAGGCTGGTTTTCTTTTTCTTCCCCGTCTGCCGGTCCTTTTGATATCCTAGGTGTGTAAGCACTTGTGTGTGTCCGGTTCTCCGCATGTTCTCTTTGAGATTGGTTTCCCCGGAGTCCTCGTTTAGGTTAGTAATGAACGTTCTTCGTCCTGTCATCGCTTCCGCGTAAAGTCCTTTATGTAAAATCGTATTCGCTTCTGTACTGCCCTTAAATTTCGTTTGTACGTAAATCAATTGATATCGCTCATCATACTTTGCCTCAAACCGTGGACGGTATAATTCAAAAACGGTAACCATAATTTTCTTAATAGCCTCATTAAACGTCGGTTCGTTGAAATCCAAGTTGTAATCATAGTCTTTAAGGATTACTTCGGAGATCGGATCAAGTTCAACTTTAAATCCAACGTTTGTTTTACTTCTTTTTCCTGATAGAATCCCACGCATAGTACTAACCCAGTTTATCTTCTTGGTGTCGATCGGCGATGTTCCCTGAAGACACATAAAGATAAATATGGCTAAGTATCGCAGGAATGCCGGCGTTAATGTTTGGTAATACTCTGGCTCGTATTTTCTAAGGTTCACCAGGAACTGGAGTTCTTCGACCGTCAGCGTTAGTTCCCATTTTGTTTCGTCCGGTTCTTTTGAAACCTGTAGTTTGCGCTTGGCAGTTTTCACGCAATCGCGCATGTCATCGATACTGATTGGGATACCCTTTTTTCGTTTTAGGAACTTGAGATACTCTATGAAATCGGATAGTCGCTTAATGGCGGTGTTATTGGATATTCCAACTTGCGGTGGATTCGGTAATTCGGGATTGATCGTATAACGTTGACTTGTAAACTCATGCTCTTTGATCATGTATCGTAAAAAATCAATGAGGAAGTGGATGTTTATATCGTTCAGTCCCACCTGATCATACCCATAATCGTAATATCGTTCCTGGAATTTTACCAATGTCACGGCCAAGCTGTTATACCGTTTCGTAGTGTCAGCATTCCTAGATACAATTATCTTTAACGTAATGAAGTCATGCCAATACGCCAGGATATTGCATTGAAGGTCAGCTCCTTTTGATAATATCTCCTCACTGGATATGATTTTTATGTCTTCATTCTCAATCTTGCCTACCATTAATGCGTTTAACGCTTCCGGAGTAGTATGAATTAGCCGGTTACTGAATTTTGCTTTTTTGTATTCTGCCTTTAACCATTTGGCTGGCGGCCCTTCGCCATGTTCGTTATAATAACGCTCTATTAATAATTCCACCTGAACGTGAGTCTTCCGGATCTCTTCCTGCGCATTCAGAAGCTCTTCGCTCAGATTTGCGACGTCATTTGAAATCCGTACTTTGGTAGATACCCGGAATTTAACACCACGTTTCGAATAGTAAACGAAAACTTCCTTGAACGTTGCCCGCTGCACAACGGAGACCCTTGACTGTGATTTCATATTTCGCTTGTCTGGCGGTAGCATATTCTGATTTCCTTTTTTCACCAAGTAAATTTTTTACAAAGTCAAGGAGCCTGCTAGAGTACCGTTGGGAGCAACTCATGTTCTGTAAAATGATTGCTCGACCATGTAGAGAAGGTGTTACCAACGAGCGAGTATGCAGAGTATCCATTGCTAAGAAATGGGCAGGATGCGCGTTCTTTCCGAATAATCAGGACTGAAAACGTCCCGAAGGTTTGCATCAGCTTTGTGCTTACAACACGTCTCCGCATCCACACAAAAGGTCCAATGGCAAACAATGCATCATGATTTTGGCTCTTCAGTGCGGAGATGTGATAAACCCACGCCGAGGCCGAAAACCTTGTAGCATACGGGTATGGGGGAGGGGAGGAGTTACATTAATGAGGGGTCAGCGACGATTATTTCTTTAACAACCTTTTCCAAATGGGCCATATTAATTGTTTGCCAGTGAGCAACATTAATTCTTCCCGCACCTAACATCAAGCCGCAGGTTTGGTAATATGTCCGGCGACATGGCCAAACGTTACCGGGATAGACACCTCCCGCTTCGTCAGGAAATCAGCACACTGCTGGTATACCGCGATGCCTCAAACGTCAGCGTCGCCTCTAAGTACACACACACACACACAGAGCTATCCACACTTCGGCCCTTCGCAGCATGCTCAGCGCGCCTGTGCTACATAATGTATCCTGCGTTTCTCGTGAAAACTGATTCTGTTGTTGTAAAAAATCTTTTTGTCCGTCCAGTTGTGGTGATCGTCATACCGGTATTCAAACCGGTAGTATTCGTTCGGTAGGTCGGCAAAGATGCCGTCTTCCTGCACCAGGTCGCCAATCTCGTTGTAGGTACTGGTCTTGGTAAAAGCGACGCGTTCGGTGCTGCCGCGGAGCGTCTTCGTGCGCTGGTGCTGGGTAAGCTTCCCGTCGCCGTTGTATTCGTAAAAATCCTGCTGGCAACTACCGTCATACGTGTCGTTTTGAGCCGCATAATACACCCGGCCCCGGCGGTAACATACGGAGTCGACGGTCGTTTCCCCGTGCCGGCGCGTTACCACCATCGAGTCGGCTCCCTGACGGTAGTACCGCGTGTGGAGGCGCAGGGTGCTCCGCTCAACGTCTTTCGGATCCGAACATCCCTGGTAATGTTTGTGTTCCGTCATGTTACCGACATACCGGTACGTGTCCAGCAACTGCCCCCAGGATCCGCTGGGCGTTACCGGAGTAGACACCATCACCAGGCTGCCCTTCGCATCATACCGGTAAAGCTTTTTCTCCCACTCGCCGCCCCTGACGTCGTATCGCGTGTCGCTCAACAGTTCCCAACGATTGTCGTAGCGTATTACCTGTTTCCAACCGTTGTCGTGTAGAAAGGTGTAGGTACGCGCAGCCGAATCAAGCACGCCCGTGCCCGCGCTGTATTCATCTCTGCGCCGGTACACGGCCCGTTGCACCCGGTCGTAGTAGCGGTAATAGGCAATGTCAGACAGCGTGTCACGGTGTTGCGGCAGGCCGTATTCGATCACGCGTACCAACTGCTGCCGCGGCGAAAAAAAATACTCCCAAAAAGTACTGTCGCGCACAACCTGTAGCCCACTGGCACGATCGCGCCAAAAGGTATACTTCGTTCTCTCCAGGCTCGCGATCTCGCCGAACAGCGCCTCGTCTTCAAAGGGCAATTGATAGGTTTTGCGTTCATCACCGTGTTGGCAAGCCAGCAGCATAAGGCTTAACGCTAGTAAAACGATCACTTTCATAAGCCTTAAAGATAGCCAAATTTCACGGCAGCACTACTGGCTAACCGATGCCCCTGCGCAACGAATCACCTAGGAGAGACATTTTTCAACAAATCGCGATTCGATATTTAGTCGGTTACCAAGAGAGTAGCGGAACGACGAAGACTATTGATAAATATTCAGCCGGTTGCCAAGTGTTTCAGAATGCTGATGATTTTGCAAGATTCATGACGTTATGCCGGAAACATACGGATCTGTATCGAAACAGCTTTACTTACACGCTAATCGATTTCAGGGCTATTGCACGGATTACAGTCAAGCGGATCATTGCAGGGATGACCGTGGTCGCGGCAGGCGCTTTTGGCTAGATTATTAAGGATGATTTCTTTGAGGCGTTATTATTGAGTTAAACCATGCCGTCTAATGACACGTGAACATGACGCCAGCAGGTTAAAGAATAGACCAACAATAGAGGTGCGCGCAGGAATACTTCCTTTCTCGGAAAGTAGGTTTGCGCAATAAGAAGAAGCTCTTGCGAAGTCACGACGCTTCGAGGAATTTAGTGTTATCGTAGCCTTAATGCTAGATACAATAATTATTTAGTTGCGACACTGATATATTCCAGATATATTTAGATGAAAATAATATAATGTTCGATAAGGCGGATGAAATTTATTAAGTGATTCAAAACGCTAAAAAACAGCGGGCATATCCCTCATAGTCTATTATGATGTGTCTTTAAGCATTACTAAATTATCTATCAAATAAGTCCGTTGATCAATGAACAAAAAATGCCATCGTTGCTATTATCTAATTCTCGTTAGTGTCTGGATTTCGTTTCCCTCTTATGGGCAACATATTCAGTTTAAAGAAGGTGACGCAGAAAACCTTGTAAATACGTCGACATACATTTTCGAAGCTACCGTTATTTCGGATACCTATGAAGCTTACTTTAAACCAGACAGCACCGATGCTTTTGGTTCTTTTTTCCTAAACGTAACTCGTGTCTACAAGGGAAAGCTAATTCCTGGGACTGTTGAAATGAATTATTCCGGAGCCTCAATCGAATATTATAAAAATGGCGAACTATGGAAGCGGCAAACCTATGATTCCGACATTCCAGTATTAAGGGCCGGAAGCAGATACATCATACTTGCTATAGATTCAGACTATCCTGATAATCCAACGAAGCCCGGGAAAAGACAGGTTGATAATACGAAAACACTAAGGATTACCAACGGACGTGGTGGCTATATTGAGTGGCCATCATTCGGACAGGAGACATTTATTGGTCCAGCACATGAAAAACGGTTTGAAACAGAAAAGGACGTTTATAAATTTTTAAGATCATTTCCGGAAGTGTCCATTCCGGACGATGTGTATAAAAACGCATCAACAACAAATTCCTTCAAAAAAACTGAAAGGTCAAAGAAAAAAACACAACAGTAGCGCACATCTTCTAGCAAAAAACAACCCATCGAAGGAAACGCCTGGGCAGCGCTATATAAATGAAACGCGAGTTCCTAACGGAGTTAACTAGTTTGAGAGACTATTTGGTAACAAGCTGCTTCTCTTGCCTATTTTCCAGCCATTTTTGTTTTCTTGTCAATCGTATATTCAAATCCCATCCGGGTGATCAACCGGTCACCGTACGAGCTGCGGCTGCCAGGGTCGTAAAGCTTATACATAAGCTGGACGTTGCCCTTTACATTGCCGATAAACAAATATTCTTTTTTGATGCCGGTAAAAACGCTCCATACCCATTCACGGCGTCCATCGTCTTGTGGAGCAACTTTGTATTTGGGGGGAACAAAGGCGTTCATATACTCGGTTTCAGCGCGAACCACGAACCCCTTCTTGAGCTTGAATTCACCGTAGGCACGTGGTCCGAAAATGCGTGAGCCGGGCTGAAACTTGCCGGTGCTGAAGTGATACCCCCAACGTCGGTTCCAGCCTAGCCCGGCCGTGATGCGACCGGATATACGATAACCGGAACTCAGATAAAAGTCAGCCTGCCAGGCTTTGCCCTGGTGCTGGGCCTGCAGCGTGAGTCCGGGTACTAGCCGTTCATAAAACGGCTTGCCGCGCATGGCATTCGTCGGACGTTTGGGCAGATCTTTGATACTCTGCATGCTCTAGTACTTCTGCTTGTACTTCGACATCTGATCCATCGCCTGCTTGAGTTGCTCCTGTTTGCCGGCAAAGTGATCTACCACCACCTTGCGGGCCTGGCCAATTAGTTGCTGTTTGGCCTGTTCTTCCGAACCCAGCGGAATGGCGGGCAACGCCCCGGCCTGATCTTGCAGCGCCTTTACTTCGGCCACTTTGCCGGCCTGGCTCTCGGCCAGCTTATCGACATTTTTTAATCCCTGCCGCGACAGAAACGTCTAGCTGGAACGTTGCCAAATTATTTATGACCGATGACACAGGATGCGACCAAAAAGGCTTACATTTACTATAGAGCCCATATTTGGATGTCACACGATTCAAAACATCGTTTTGAACAAGACTTGCGTCACGTGCAAAAAGTGATCAGAATTCAAGTGTAGAAATCCGTAATTTTAGATGTGAGTCTTGCACTTTAAACGCGACTATATATCGCGCATATTCCGGTATTCGAATTGAGCGATTGGCTTTAATCGCATCGGGAAGTAAGACACTTGACGGTTTGTTACGGCAGGCACAGAGAGGAGAAGGAAAAGTGACGCGGACGGATTACCAAATGTTTGCCTTGATGTGAATTAAATAACTATAAATCTACCTACTACTATGTTGATTCGGAATGGCACATTGTGCCTTGTAGTCATGCTATGTCTATCGCACGACTATGTCTTCGCTCAGGATCGCCCAGCGACGGTAAATATCCCACCATCTCCCAATGCAGCGTCGCTAGGAAAATTCGCGGATATTCCTGTAGGGCTATACACCGGAACTCCTCAGATCAGTATTCCACTATATGAAGTTAAGGAGAATAAACTCTCAATTCCCATCAGTTTAAACTACCACGCTGGGGGAGTTAAGCTGGAAGAAAATGCCTCCTGGGTAGGGCTTGCATGGTCTTTAAGCGCCGGAGGAGTCATAACACGGACAGTCCGCGGTATTCCTGACGAGGGCTCAGCAGGACGAAAAGGCTGGCTGAACCAAACTTACGCAATACCGACTTCCGCGCCTTCCGGGCTGTCTAACCGGACGGCTCCTTATTGGGACGAGGCCGCTTCAGGAACGCAAGACACGGAACCCGATATTTTTTATTTCAACTTCGGTGGACGTACTGGAAAGTTCTTCCTTGATCAAAACGGCGTGCCGCATGTCGTACCGTATCAAAAACTGAAAATAGAGCCAACCAATTCACCGAACAGCTTTACTTCTTGGACAATTACCACCGAAGATGGTACGATCTATCGTTTCGGCCGTATTGAGCGGACAGGTCAAAACTCATATTGTAACGGAACTACTAGGCGGACCGTTGACCAATATAAGTCATCATGGTTTCTAACCCAGTTGTCCTCTCCCGAGGGAAATGGTACCATCGACCTTACCTACGAAGATCACGGAGGCGTTGATTTTCCGTATTCGTACCTGACTACATCGTCCTACACGAAGTATGAAGCAATATCCGGTGGCGGTCGTGTGGACCAGGAATGTGTCTCGTTAGTTACAATAGGTACGCCTGCGCGAATCGAAACGATTTCATCCTCGACTGTACAAGTGAGATTTATTAAGGGGATGGAACGTTGCGATCTGAAGGGTGACTATATGCTTGATTCAATCCGTATCAATCGGATAAATTCCGATGGAAGTACGACGCTGATTAAGAAATTCGCGCTTGGATTCAAATACATGGACGGAGCGCAACTTATCGACATAACTGAACCTTGTACGGCAACTCCAAACATGGTATATACGACTGGAATTGATTATGCGAAACGATTAACGCTTATGTCAGTTTCTGAATTTGGTGCCGACGGGCGGCGTGGCGGTGTTCATGATTTTGCATATAATTTACAGGGTGGCGGATTGCCATCCCGTTTATCATTGAATCAAGACCACTGGGGCTTTTTCAATAATTCGGACAATGATAATGTAGCTCACACTTTGGTCCCGGCTTCAAACCAAATGAATGGAGCTAACCGTGAGGCAAACCTACAGGGCAGTCGTTCTGGCACGTTATCAAAGATCACATATCCAACACGTGGGTATACTACGTTCGACTATGAGCTGCATGCAGCATATAATGCAATTATGCCATACACACGAGTGATTCCGCGTTATGCCGGTTTAGGTATACAATATCACCTACAAACGACTGGTAAGGTGACTGTATCAGACGCCTATGTTGTTACCGCTGCTGTTCCACCGACGCGAGTTACATTTAACTACGGTTTTTCATGGCAAGATCCGAATACTAGGCCGTGCCAAGGAGTCTCAGCTAACCCATTCAGACAATCGCATTTCAGATTTGAAATATGGAAGTATAGCGGAACGGATAGTACGTTCATTAAGAAATTTGATACAATAGATGATTTTACGACGGTAAATATGGATCTTGAAAACGGTACGTATAAAATTATACACCGTGTTCTAACGAATACCTATTTGCAGAATATGTGTACTCCGTACTCGTTCAGCTTTTCCTGGAATGAAACGGTAAGTGGTAACGAAGTCCAAGGTATCGGTGGATTAAGAATTGCAAAGATTACTGATGCCTCACCGGAGGTAAAGTCTGTTAGGACCTATGAATATCTACGGGAGGATGGAGTTTCGTCCGGGGTTATGATGAACTTCCCGTCTTATGGATACCTGTATTCAGAGGATATCGAGGGCTGTCGACAGCAAGGCTCTAACTGCTTATTTCCGTGCGATATGGGCTGTACTAAAGGACTATACAGGGTTCATACTTCATCTTCTACACAGCCTCTTGGCATGACGCAGGGTAGCCCTGTTGGCTATAGCAGAGTTACTGAATATTACGGGGAAACGGCAGCTCCTGTGCAGAAAGGGACAAATGGTAAAATTGTCTCCACTTTTACTGATGCTCTCCTATATCCAGATTTGGCGAGTTTGAACAACGGACCGGTTGCCTCAACAACAATCATCGACAGATTCCCTTTTGCACCGATTGATAGCTATGATTGGGCACGCGGCATGCTTTTAACACAAGTTCATTTCGCAAAAGTCGATGGAGCCTACGAAAAACGTAAGGAGCTAATTAATACCTACAGTTTTTATAATACGCCGGGAAGTCCGAATTACAGTGAAATAACTTC
>Ga0065165_1003212_pt1 | contig 11913 bp, 13 predicted proteins | sample AraplaMF_Cvi_mMF_FD_63813 | JGI IMG/M metagenome (GOLD analysis project Ga0065165, IMG submission 63813) | Arabidopsis root microbial communities from the University of North Carolina, USA - plate scrape MF_Cvi_mMF (version 2) (version 3) | ecosystem: Host-associated > Plants > Roots >... | reverse complement strand
CGGACAGGATCAGCAGGACGGCCAGCACCGAGGCGAGCGCGGAACGGGTCGGGGTCGAATCGGCGGCGCTGGGGATAGGGGAAGTCGACACGGGGAATCTCCGGAAGGCGGCGGACAATCGCGCCAGCCGCTCAAGGTAGCGGGCCGATGCGCGCCGCCGTGTCGGCCGTCCGCGCGCGATGCCGTAGGACGCCACGCCTTGCGCACCACCCGTTGCACCCGATGACAGGAGATGTCCGAATGTTCGAAGCCACCCTCGCCGGCAGCCTGCCGAAACCCGCCTGGCTCGCCGAGACCGGCAAGCTGTGGCCCACGTGGAAGGCCGAGGGCGATGCGCTGGCGCAGGCCAAGCTCGATGCGACGCTGCTGTGGATCAAGGCGCAGGAGGATGCGGGCCTGTCGGTGATCGGTGACGGCGAGCAGTCGCGCCAGCACTTCGTGCACGGTTTCCTGGAGCGCGTGGCGGGCATCGACTTCGAGCACAAGGTCGAGATGGGCATCCGGCGCGACCGCTACAAGGCGATGGTGCCGCAGGTGGTCGGCAAGCTGAGCCTGACCGGCCGTGTGCACGAGACCGAGGCGCGCTTCCTGCGCGCGCACACGCAGCGCAAGATCAAGTTCACGCTGCCCGGCCCGATGACGATCGTCGACACCGTCGCCGACCGCTTCTACGGCGACCGCGTGAAGATGGCCTTCGCGTTCGCCGAGCTGCTGAACCAGGAGGCGCGGGCGCTCGAGGCCGACGGCGTCGACATCGTGCAGTTCGACGAGCCGGCCTTCAACGTCTACATGGAAGAGGCAGCCGAGTGGGGCGTGAAGGCGCTGGAGCGCGCGGCCGAGGGGCTGCGCTGCACGACCGCGGTGCACATCTGCTATGGCTACGGCATCCAGGCGAATGTCGACTGGAAGAAGACGCTGGGCGACGAGTGGCGGCAATACGAGAAGGTGTTCCCGGCGCTGGCCGCGAGCCGCATCGACCAGGTGAGCCTGGAGTGCATCCATTCGCACGTGCCGCCTGACCTGATGGCGCTGCTGGCCGGCAAGGACGTGATGGTCGGCGTGATCGACGTCGCGAGCGACACCATCGAGACGCCCGAGGAAGTGGCCGACACCATCGGCCGCGCGCTGCAGTTCGTGCCGAAGGAGCGGCTGATCCCGTGCACGAATTGCGGCCTCGCGCCGATGAGCCGGGCGGTGGCGGAGGCGAAGCTGAAGGCGCTGGGGGAGGGGGCGGCGCTGGCGAGGAGGCGGATGAAGACTTGACGGCGACTCCGGTATATTCGCCGCCGGCTTGTAGAGCCGTCCCGCCGCGGCGGCTCGGGCCCGTTCGACAGAGGCTCGCGTGCATTCCATTCCCGTGCGGACGATGAAGTTCGCTGTCCCGGCCGGCGACGAATTCCATCCGCTGTACATCGCCGGCAATGCCCAGCTGTCCTACCAGCACAGCGCCATCGGGCTTTACGTGGCTCACCTGGAGCCGTTTTTCGTCAAGTCGTTGCGGAGGGTGATCGATCGCATCCGCGACGAGAAACTGCGTGAAGATGCCGACCGCTTCTGCCGGCAGGAAGCCCAGCACTACCAGCAGCACTCAGACTTCAACAAGGTCGTGCTGGCGCATGGCTACCCCGGCCTGCAGGAGCGCGTCGACCAGCTGAAGCGTGACTTCGACGGCTACTTGTCCGGGCGGAGCGACCGGTTCCGCATCGGCTACATCGAAGGGTTCGAGTCGTTCACCACGCAACTCGGCCTGAACCTGCTGGGCAGCGGCCTGTACGACCACAAGCGCACGAACCCCGCGTTCGGCACTCTCTTCAAGTGGCACATGCTCGAGGAGGTCGAGCATCGCAACGTCGCCTTCGACGTGTACCAGCATCTCTACGGCGACTACCTGCACCGCGTCCGCATGTGCTGGTTTGCGCAGCGCCACATGTTCAGGTTCTTCAGTGACTGCGAGAAGATCATGTGCGCCGCCGACATTCCGCGACACGGCGATCGGTGCCGCGTCCGGCTCAAGCACCGCCTGGTGTCGCGCGCCGTCACCACGGGCATGCGGGTGCGCTCGATGATGCCGTGGTACACCCCGCATGCGTACCGGATTCCGGCGAGTCTCGAGGCCCTGTCGGCGCACTTCACGCAATCGGCCCGGCATGTCCGCTAGACGCCAGGGTCCGGGAGCCACAGCCTTGACCCCGTCCTCGATCGGCCTATAAACTCTCGCCCGCAGTCGCCGCCAGGCGACTGCCGTAGGCGTTACCGTCATCCAACGCGTCCTTTGTCGAGAGGAGCCCAGCAGGGCAGTTCTCGATGATTTGCGACGCCGTTTCGATGACCACATGTTCTGTCTTGCCGGGATTGAATCTGCCCGGCATGTCCCACCTTCCAACGCTGCTCGTCCGCCTGGTGTTCCAGGCCGGTGCTTGCATGGCTGCCGGGGGCAGGGAGAACGTGTTGATCCGTGTTGCGGCTTCGCAGCAACCCAAACCACCTACCCTGAAGCAACACCCATGAAACTCACCGGCAACACCATCCTCGTGACGGGCGGCACCAGCGGAATCGGCCGCGCACTGGCCGAGGCCCTGCACGACCGCGGCAACCGCGTCGTCATCACAGGGCGCCGCCAGGCCCTGCTCGACGACATCACCGGCGCCAGGCCCGGCCTTGTGGGCCTGCAGCTCGATGTCGACGACGCTGCGTCGTTGTCGCGGCTGTCCATCGAGCTGCGCGAGCGCTTTCCTGAATTGAACGTGCTGCTCGCCAACGCCGGCATTTCGCGCACTGAAGACATGGCCTCCGATGCATGGCGGGCCGATGACGCCGAAGCGATCGTGCGGACGAACATTCTGGGCGTGATGCGCACGGCGGCAGCCTTCCTTCCACTGATCAAGGACAAGCCGCACGCGGCCTTTCTTGCCACCAGTTCCGCGCTGGCGTTCGTCCCGCGCGCTGACTTCCCGACCTACTGCGCCAGCAAGGCCTTCCTGCATTCGTGGCTGCAGTCGATGCGGCACCAGCTGCGGCCCATCCCGGTGGAAGTGCTGGAGCTCTCTCCACCCTATGTGCAGACCGAGCTCACCGGCGCACAGCAGGCCCGCGACCCGCGCGCGATGCCGCTGGACGACTACGTGGCCGAGGTGCTCCGGATCCTGGATGCCGGCGATATACCGCGTGGCGAGGTTCTGCTCGAGCGGGATTTCGCCAGGCGCTGGGCTGAGCGCGATGGTCGCTACGAGGCCACCTTCGCTGCCATGAACCCGGCCTGAGGCGCGGCGACAAACGAACTGCAGCGCGGCCGCGCCTTCCATCTTCCAAAGAGGCTTGCAAAGCTGAGTCGCGCGAAGAGCCGGGCGATGGCCGAGGCGAAGCTGAAGGCACTGGGCGAGGGGCGGCGTTGGCGAGGGGGCGCAGCGGTGGGTAGCCGATCGACCGAGACTTCGTTTTCACTGGCCGGCGCCCGCTGCCGGCGGGGTCTTGTGCAAAGTTTCTTCAAAATGCGGGCCGAGGCTTTCCGCCATCAGAACTCGATGGAACAGGAAGGACCATGCCCCTCAATCTCAAGAAACTCATTGCGATGGCGATGCTGGCGGTATCTCAGGCCGCCGTCGCCGCCAGCTACTCGGCGACCTACAACCTGCAGGGCCGGATGGCCACGCTCACGAAGGCGGGCGTCACGACGACCTACACGTACGACGCGGATGGACGGCGGGTGCGCAAGGTCAGCAGCACGGGGCCGCAGAGCACCGTGAACTTCGCCTACGACACGGCGGGGCATCTCTTGGGCGAGTACGACAAGAACGGAGCGGCGCTGCGCGAGTACGTGTGGTTGGACGACATCCCGGTTGCCGTCTTCACGCCTGACCCGGCGAACCCAAGCGGTGACCCGCTCGTGTACAGGATCCACGCCGATCACTTGAACACGCCGCGCGTGATCGTCGACAAGAGCAACGTCGTCCGCTGGCGATGGATTTCGGAGCCGTTCGGGACGGCCGCACCAGAAACCAACCCGAGCGGGCTGGGGCATTTCACCTTCAACCTGCGTTTCCCTGGGCAGTACGCAGACCAGGAATCGGGGCTGTTCTACAACTACTTTCGCTACTACAGCTCGGAGGATGGGCGATACACGCAGTCAGACCCCATCGGGCTCGCGGCCGGCAGCTTGTCGACCTATCCCTATGTGCACGGCAACCCTTTGGCGTACGTGGATCCGTGGGGTCTTCAGAGTCTGGACAGTCCGAATGCAACGTTGAACTCGGCGATTGCGCGGGGTGACGTGCGGCAGCTGGAAACCTTGATGGAGGCGCTTGCTCCACAAGAGCAGACCCTTGCCAGGAGTGCGATCGAAAAATTCTCGTCCCGGGCCGGCGACTGGATCGGAAAGAATTGCCAGGGATCCATCAATCGAGAGTTCCCAGGGCAGTTCAGGAACCGCACACTGAAGGAGATACTCGATCAGGCCAAGGCTGGTGACAGTTCGGCCAAGAAGGCATGGAAGCTCATCAATGACAACCGATTCAAAAAATAGCGATCTGCTGTTTGCGGCCAACCTGCTGTTCCGCTCGTCTCGAGAAGGCGTGTTCGATGGCGAGAACCTCTGGGAGGAGTCGATCCTCCTCGTGGAGGCCCCCAATGCCGCAGAGGCCGAAGAAAAGGCGGCTGCTCTTGCCTTGTCGAGGCAGTCGTCTTATGTGGCGATGGATGGCTCACATGTCGCCTGGCTCTTCTTCAAGGTTGAGCGCGTGTTCGAGATTCTCGATACGCCGCTGCGCCATGGATCCGAGTTGTTCTCCCGGCACCTGAGGCATTCCGAGGTGCAAAGCATGTTGTCGCCATTCAATGATCGAGAGCAGCCGGCGGCGCCTGAAAAAGACCGAAAATAGCGGCCCGCCCCGCTCGTCGGACCCATTCCTCCTCTCGAAGATCCCAGATGGCCACCATCCTCCAGAACCTGCCCCTCGGGCAGAAAGTCGGCATCGCCTTCTCCGGCGGCCTGGACACCAGCGCCGCGCTGCACTGGATGAAGCTCAAGGGCGCCGTGCCCTATGCCTACACCGCCAACCTCGGCCAGCCCGACGAGCCCGACTACGACGAGATCCCGCGCAAGGCGATGCAGTACGGCGCCGAGAAGGCCCGCCTCGTCGACTGCCGGCTGCAACTGGCCAACGAAGGCATCGCCGCGCTGCAGGCCGGCGCCTTCCACATCTCGACCGCCGGCATCACCTACTTCAACACCACGCCGCTCGGCCGCGCCGTCACCGGCACGATGCTGGTCGCGGCGATGAAGGAAGACGACGTCAACATCTGGGGCGACGGCAGCACCTTCAAGGGCAACGACATCGAGCGCTTCTACCGCTACGGCCTGCTGACCAACCCGGGCCTGAAGATCTACAAGCCGTGGCTCGACCAGCTGTTCATCGACGAACTGGGCGGCCGCGCCGAGATGTCGGCCTTCATGACGAAGGCCGGCTTCGGCTACAAGATGTCGGCCGAGAAGGCCTACTCGACCGACAGCAACATGCTCGGCGCCACGCACGAGGCCAAGGACCTGGAGCACCTGAACAGCGGCATCCGCATCGTCAACCCGATCATGGGCGTGGCCTTCTGGCGCGACGACGTGGCCGTGAAGGCCGAAGAGGTCACCGTGCGCTTCGAAGAAGGCCGGCCGGTCGCGCTGAACGGGCAGACGTTCGCGAGCCCGGTGGAGCTGTTCCTCGAAGCCAACCGCATCGGCGGGCGCCACGGCCTGGGCATGAGCGACCAGATCGAGAACCGCATCATCGAGGCCAAGAGCCGCGGCATCTACGAAGCGCCGGGCCTCGCGCTGCTGCACATCGCGTACGAGCGCCTGGTGACCGGCATCCACAACGAAGACACCATCGAGCAGTACCGCATGAACGGCCTGAAGCTCGGCCGCCTGCTGTACCAGGGCCGCTGGTTCGACCCGCAGGCCATCATGCTGCGCGAGACCGCGCAGCGCTGGGTGGCACGCGCGGTCACCGGCGAGGTCACGGTGGAACTGCGCCGCGGCAACGACTACTCGATCCTGAACACCGACAGCCCGAACCTGACCTACGCGCCGGAGCGGCTGTCGATGGAGAAGGTCGAGAACGCGCCGTTCTCGCCGCTGGACCGCATCGGCCAGCTGACGATGCGCAACCTCGACATCGCCGATACGCGCGAGAAGCTGATGGTGTACTCGCAGGCGGGGCTGCTGACGTCGGCGGGCGGGGCAGCGTTGCCGCAGTTGAAGGGCGACGCCGACAAGTGAAGGGCCGGACCCGGATGCCCCTCCGGGTCGGCCTCGCAAGGTGATGCCCGCCTACATCGCGAAAGGCCGCCGTCTGATCGACGGCCCGACGCGCCGCATCGACCATCGTCGAAGACCGGCCACCGCCTCGGAGGCCGCTCCACCTTCACGAGGAGTCGAATGAAAAGCACCACCACGTCCTTGTCGCTGGCCGCACTCGCCGCATTGCTCGCCGCCGGTTGCAGCTCCACCCCCAGCAACCTGCAGACGGACACCGGCGACACGCGCCCGCAGCCGGTCATCGTGCAGGTGCCCGTCGAACTGACGGCGCCGCAGCTGGAATCCGGCTGCTGGGTCCAGTTCTACAGCGACCGCAACTTCAAGGGCGAGGTCGCGACGCTGGTCGGGCCGGTCTCGCTCGACAGCGCCGACAAGATGAACGGCAGGCAGCTGAAGAAGAACATCGACAGCCTGGTGACCGGCTCCAAGGCCACGCTGCGCGTCTACGAACACGCGATGTTCAAGGACCGCTCCATCGCCTTCGGCCCGAACAGCCGCGAAGGCGGGCTGATCACGAAGCTCGGCGTCGGCGGCTCGATCCAGTCGCTGCAGCTCGAGTGCAGTTGACGCAGTCCGGATGCCGATCCGCGACCGCGGCCTGCCACTCACGCCGCAGGCGCCGTGGTCCCCTCGGCCGGCGCGGCCACCGCGGTGAAGCGCGCCGCCCCGAGCAGCCCGCCGGCCGCGGCGAACACGCTGCCGATCAGGAACGCGAGGTGGTAGCCCGCGGCCAGCGCTTGCTTCGCGTCCACGCCGGTGTCGACCAGCCCGCCGGTGCGCGCCGCCGCCAGGCTGGCCAGCACCGCCAGCCCCAACGCGCCGCCCATCATGAACGCGGTGTTGACGATGCCCGAGGCCAGCCCTGAATCCTGCGGCTGCACTTCGCTCATCGCGGCCAGCAGCAGCGGGTTGAACGCGACGCCGGCGCCCACGCCGAGCAGCAGCATGCTCGGCAGCACGTCGATCCAGAAGTTGCCGTCGACCGGTGCGCGCGCGAGCAGCGCCAGCCCGAGCGCGGCCACCAGCAGCCCGCCGGCCAGCGGCTTCTTCAGCCCGAAGCGCATCACGAGCTTGGCCGACAGCCCGAGCGAGAAGGCCGCCATGATCAGGTTGGACGGCAGGAACGCGAGCCCGACCTGCATCGGCGTGTAGCCCAGCACCAGCTGCAGGTACAGCGCCGAGATGAAGAACCACGCGAACATGCCGGCCGCCCACAGCACGCCGACGATGTTGGCCGTCGACAGGTTGCGCAGCCGGAACAGCGACAGCGGCACCAGCGGCGACGCCACGCGCGCCTCGATTGCGAGGAAGGCGCCCATCAGCACGATGGCGGCACCGAGCAGCCCGAGCGTCTGCAACGACAGCCAGCCGGCCTCGTTGCCGTTGACGATCGCGTAGACCGCCAGCATCAGCGCGCCGGTGACGGTGGCCGCGCCGGCCACGTCGAGCCGCGTGCCGCCGGCCACCGTCGGTGTCGCCGGCAGCAGCACCAGGCACAGCGCCGCCACCGCGATGCCGATCGGCAGGTTGACCAGGAAGATCCAGTGCCAGCTCAGCGCGCCGGTCAGCAGCCCGCCCAGCAGCACGCCGATGCTGCCGCCGCCGGCGCAGACGAAGCCGTAGACGCCCATCGCCTTCGCGCGCTCGGCCGGCTCGGTGAAGAGGTTCATGATCAGCGACAGCGAGATCGCCGACACCACCGCGCCGGCCAGCCCCTGCACCGCGCGCGCGACGATCAGCAGCCCCTGCGACTGCGCCAGCCCGCAGCCGAGCGACGCGAGCGTGAAGCCGGCGATGCCGAGCAGGAACAGCCGCCGCTGGCCGTACAGGTCGCCGAGCCGCCCGCCCAGCAGCAGGAAGCCGCCGAAGGTCAGCATGTAGGCGTTGACCACCCACACCAGCGAGGTCTCCGAGAAACCGAGGTCGCTGCGGATCGACGGCAGCGCGACGTTCACGATGGTCGTGTCGAGCACGATCATCAGCACGCCCAGGCACAGCACGGCCAGCGCGAGCCAGCGCTTGCGGGTGTCGAGGTGGCGGTGGGGCATCGGGAAATCCTCCGGCGGCGGCAAAAGGCGCCATTCTCCATGGCCTCGGCACGCCGTCCAGCCCGGCCGCGACAGGGCGCTGGCGACACCGCTGCTCACACCTGTTGTCGCCGCCGGCCGACAGACCCCCCAACAGAGGGGGCGCACCGTGCGCGACGACGGCGCGCCCGCTCGCTAGACTGCGCCGTTCATGCGCCGGGGAGGCGTTTCACTTCAGAAGACTCAGACCACATGAAACGGGCCACGTTCCTGCTCAAGCTTTGTTACTGCCTGAACCTGTTCGGGCTGTTGGTGCCGCTCGCGCTGGCGCGGCTCGGCAGCCTGCCGCTCTTCGGGGATGCCACCACGGCCGCCGCCGCGCTGTTCTCCGGGTTGATTGCGCTGGTGCTGATGCTCGCAGGCCTGTACCGCATCGGCCTCGTCGTGCGCACGCCCGGCACGCTGGACGCCTGGCCGGCCGTCGGCCTGGCCGATGCACTGCAGCGCGTCGGTTCGACCGGCCTGCATGCCGGCGCGGTGGTCGGGCTGGCCAGCCTGGTGGCGGGCCCATGGCTGCATGCGGCCGATGCGCTGCTGGCGGCGCAGGTGCTGGCGATGGCCGGCGGCATCGGGCTGGTCGGGCTGGTGCTGTTCGAGTTCGGCCGGCTGATGTCGTTCGAGCAGCGGGCGCGCGACGAGCTGTCGCCGCAACGCCTGCGCCCGTCTCCGGCGATCGAGGGCCATTCGAGCCTCGACCGCCGCAAGCACTGAGGCGGCGACGGCGCAGCTCGGCGCCCCGCCGCGGGTGCGACATCACGTACCGCTGAGCGGCGTCATGCCGGCAGCGCCCTGAGCGCTTCCAGCGTCGCCAGGCAGGCGCCGGCGACTTCGGCGCCCTTCTTGACGAAGTGCTCGCTGAAGAACTGCCGGTGCTCCGCATGCTCATGGAAGTGCCGCGGCGTCAGCACGGCCGAGAACACCGGCACGCCGGTGTCCAGCTGCACGCGCATCAAGCCGTCGATCACCGCCGCACTGACGAACTCATGGCGGTAGATGCCGCCGTCGACGACGAGTGCGCAACCGACGATCGCGTCGTAGCGGCCGCTGCGCGCGAGCTTCTGCGCATGCAGCGGGATCTCGAATGCGCCGGGAACGTCGAACGCATCGATGCCGTGCGTCGAGACCCGTCGTCGCTCGAATTCGTCGAGCAGCCCGCGGCGGGCCTGTTCGACGATCTCGCGGTGCCACGAGGCGCAGACGACCGCGATGCGCGGCGAGTCGGCAGGGGAGGGAGTGGTGGGGGTCTGATTCATGGGTTCCTCGAGTTGGATGGCCAGAATCAGGGCGCGCGACAACGCGGGCGCTGCAGCCGAAGCTGCTGCGCCCGTGGTACTCGCGTTTCTCTTTCATCCGGACTGTGACCGTCGGCCCTGGCATCGCACCAGGTCTGCTGACCCCGTTCACGCATCGGTGTTGGCCACTGCATGAACGGGCGCTCGCGGGCTCCCGTGATCGCTCACGGATACCGCCGGTGGGGAATTCCGCCCCGCCCTGAGAACGCTGTCCGCCGATCAAGGCGGACGCGGCGATTCTAGAAGGGCTGCAGGCGGTTCACTCGCAGCGCGCCGCGCCGCCGGCCACGCAGTCGAAGAAGCCGAGCACCCGGTGCAGCACCGGGATGCGGTATGCATCGGACTCGATCAGCAGCGAGTGCTTGCCCTGCACCACCGTGCGGCCGATGCAGTAGCCGGCGCCATGCGCCGCGTTCAGGTTGTCGCAGAAGGTCTTCTGCGCCGACGGCTTCACGACCACGTCCTGTTCGCCCTGCAGCATCAGCACCGGCTGGCGGATGCGCCCGGCCGCGTCGCCGCGCACCCGCTCGGCCGCGCCGCAGGATTGCTGGAACCAGCGGTACGACACGCCGCCCACCTTGGCATGCGGCGAGCCGCAGTCCGGTCCGTCGCAGCGCGCTTGTGCGCGCATGTCCCAGTGGCGCCTGAAGCGCGCGGCGCTGTGGGTCAGCGCGTTCGGCGCATCGGGCGCGCGCTGGCGGATCAGCTCGTAGGCCGGGTCGAACGGCGTGCCCTCGGCATAGCTCTTCGGCATCAGCCACGCGATGCCCGACAGCTGCATCGTGCCGCCGTCGCACAGGTAGTCGGCCAGCTGCGCCGTCACGCCGGCGTTGCTGGCGCCGGTGGCCCACGGTGCCATCATCGGCGTGACGAGGGCCAGCGCCGCGATGCGCGCCGACGGCGAAGCCTCGAGGAACAAGGCCGCCGCGGCGCCGCCCATCGAATGCGCCAGCAGGAACAGCGGCCGCGGCCGGCCGACGCGCGCGGCGCGCACCGGGCCGTCGACGAAGCTGGCCAGGTCGTTCACGTAATCGTCGAAGTTCTCGACATGGCCGATCGAATCGTCCTGCGGCAGCAGCCGCTGCGAGAAGCCCTGGCCGCGGTGGTCGTGGATGTAGACCGAGTAGCCGCTGCGCACCAGGTCGCGCACCGTCTCCTGGTACAGCGCCAGCCCTTCGGTGCGGCCGGTGGAGATCACGACGCCGCCACGCGTCTCGGCACGGTGCTGGTACAGCCGGTAGTGGATCTTGACGCCGTCGACGCCGCTGAACGAGCCGCGCGTCAGCGTGGCCTCTTTCAGCGCGAGGGCTTCGAGGTCGGTCCAGCTGGGCGACGCGGCCAGGTCGGCCTCGGTGCCGATCGCGTAGGGCGCAGCGCCGGCCGCTTCCAGCGGCGGGAACGAGGCCGTCTCCTGGGCGTGGAGCGAGCCGGCCGCGGCCGCGAACAGGACCCCGGTCGCCAGGCACCGCCGTGCGGCTTGCCACATCGTGCCGGTCATCAGTAGGTGCGCCCCGCCTTGAACTGCGCCCGCGTCGTGCGCGTGCGTTGCGTCGCCCGCTCGATCGCGGCGAACGACTTCGCGGCGTGCGCATGGCACACCGCCAGGCCGAGCGCATCGGCCGCGTCCTTGCCCGGCAGGCCGGGCAGCTTCAGCAGCCGCATGATCATCTCCTGCACCTGCTCCTTGCGCGCCTGGCCGTGGCCGACGATGGCCTTCTTCATCTGCAGCGCGGTGTATTCGGCGACGTCGAGGTTGCCCGACACCAGCGCCGTCAGCGCCGCGCCGCGCGCCTGGCCGAGCAGCAGCGTGCTCTGCGGGTTGACGTTGACGAAGACGATCTCGACCGACGCGCAATGCGGCTCGTAGCGGGCCGCGACCTCGCGCACGCCGTCGAAGATGATCTTCAGCCGCGCCGGCAGGTGGCCGATGTCGGCGGCATCGGTCTTGATGGTGCCGCTCGCGACGTAGTGCAGGTGCTGCCCGTCGACGTCGACGACGCCGAAGCCGGTGGTCCGCAATCCGGGGTCGATGCCGAGGATGCGCATGTCAGGCGTTTCTCATGCGTCGGCTCTCATGCGTCGCTCTCATGCGTCGCTCTCATGCGTCGAAATACCAGCGCACCGAATGGAAGAACACCGGCGCGGCGAACGCGAGCGGCGCGACGCGGTCGAGCAGCCCGACCGCCCCGGTCACCGACGCCCGGTTGCCCCAGCGCCGCACGCCGGCATCGCG
>Ga0065165_1003210_pt1 | contig 11915 bp, 14 predicted proteins | sample AraplaMF_Cvi_mMF_FD_63813 | JGI IMG/M metagenome (GOLD analysis project Ga0065165, IMG submission 63813) | Arabidopsis root microbial communities from the University of North Carolina, USA - plate scrape MF_Cvi_mMF (version 2) (version 3) | ecosystem: Host-associated > Plants > Roots >... | reverse complement strand
GCCTTCGGAGGGCCCAATGATATCCACTTCACCACGGTCGCGGCGACCCGCATTCTAGCCTTGTTCTGAGCCACTCTCGCGCAACCGGCCCAACAAGCTTCGCAAAAGCGGCGAAGGCCCGCTTTTGGTTTCCAGGGCAAGACCCGGGCCTCCCCGACCAAGCGGCCACCTGCGCGCACCAACATCGCTCGTTCTTGACGAAAGCCCCAGGGTGCCAAAGAAGTGCGCTGGCTATACTTTGACCGGTTTTGTGCCCGGTTCTTTTGCCGGGCAAGCCTGCGCCTTACCGCGCCGGCCAGCTCCCCTTCTCGATACAAGCCCATAGCAACGAGGACTTCATGAGCGGAACCCAGGATCACGCCAACGCCCAGGATCGCGCCCCCGCCACGCACGCCGCCGCACAGGCGCATGACGCGCACGAAGGGCCGATCAAGACGCCCAAGCAGTTGATCGTCGCGGTCTTCTTCGCCTTTCTTATCCCCATCGTGGTGCTGGTACTGGCCGCCAACTATGTCTCCAGCGAGGTCAAGCCCGCTGCCGGCAGCAACCTGACGGACGCCGAAGCGGTGGCCACCCGCATCCAGCCGGTGGGCGCCATCGAGCTGAAAGACCTCAGCAATCCCGCGGCTTTCCGCTCTGGCGAAGACATCTTCAAGGCCCAGTGCTCGGCTTGCCACGCCACCGGTACGCTGGGCGCCCCCAAGTTTGGGGACGCTGACGCCTGGGGCCCTCGCCTCAAGGCCGGTTTTGACCAGCTGCTGCACTCGGCCCTGAAGGGCAAGGGCGCCATGCCGCCGCAAGGCGGCGGCGACGCCAGCGACTTTGAAATTGCGCGTGCCGTTGTCTACATGGCCAACCATGGCGGCGCCAAGTTCGATGAACCGAAGGCCCCTGCGGCTGCAGACGGCGCCTCCGGCGCCGCATCGGCCGCTTCGCAGTAAGCGCTGGCCGCGTGGCGGGTGACACAACCCGTCGTGAACAAAAAGCCGATCCCTGGATCGGCTTTTTTGCTTTGTGGGGCCACCGCCCAGACGTCTAGGGTTGGGGCGCCAGCTGCACCCCGCAGCGGGTCAACAGGGCCTCATGCGTCGTCGGCTCGGCGCTCCAGCGCCCCGCTTCGATCGCATCTGCGGCCAGGCCCATGTCCTGGGTATGCACCAGCCCAAGGCCAACGTCGGCGATGAGGAACAGCCGGTCCTGTTCGTCCAGCCAACCGGACTGCACCTGTGCGGCCCGGCCGGTATGGCTCAGGACCTGGCCGTCCGGCTGCAGGCGCCAGATCCACGGCGCCGCTTCCAGCTGCACGTAGACACGCTGCGGGCCATTCTGGAAGTACCAGCAGCCCTGAGCGTCCACCGCATAGTTGCGGTGGATGAAGCCGATCAGCTTGTCATGGGTGATACGGCTGCCCTTGAGCTCGGGAAAGGGGCCAGCCGCCTGGATGCGCTCATCCCGCATGTACCAGTCGCCCCGCGCGTCCAGCGCCAACCACCCGTAGCAGTGCGGCACATTGGGCCACTTCTTCAATGCGGCTTCGACGATGGGGTCCATGGCGTGTGTCCTTGGCTGCAGGTCAGAGCGAGCGCGCCAGCCAGTCGCATACCTGGTCCGGCATGGCGCGCACATGGCCGGGCGGCCGGCCGGCGGGAAAGCCGACGTGGCCCCCCGCCTGCGGTTGCCAGAGGGTCACGTTCGCGCCCACATGCGTTTGAGAGGGCAGGCTGTGCGCTGGCACGAACGGATCATTGCGCGAATTCAGCACCAGGGCCGGCACGCGGATACGCGCCAGGTGCGGCTTGGCCGAGGCGCGCAGCCAGTAGTCGTCCACATCCCGGAAACCGTGCAGCGGCGCGGTGAAGATGTTGTCGAACTCATAGAGGTTGCGCACGCGCCGCAGCCGCTCCCCATCGAACAGCCCGGGGTGCTGCTTGAGCTTGCGCAGGGCTTTGGGCCGCATGGTCCTGAGGAACATGCGCGTGTAGACCAGGTAGTTGAAGCCCTTGCCGATGGCATGGCCCGCAGCGGTCAGGTCCAGCGGCGAGCACACGGAGCACACCGCCTTGACCGTGTTGCGGGCCTCGTCGCCGGCTTCCTGGGCCCAGCGCAGGAGGGCATTGCCGCCCAGCGACACGCCCGCCGCAATCATCGGCCCGCGGTGCGCGGCGCGGAGTTGGCCGAGCATCCAGCCGATCTCTTCATAGTCGCCGGAGTGGTAGGCGCGCGGCGCCAGATTCAGCTCACCGGAGCAGCCGCGAAAGTAAGGCATCGCAAACGCCCAGCCGCGCTCGGCGGCCACAGCGGCAAACGCCTGGACATACTGGCTGTCAATGCCGCCTTCCAGCCCGTGGAAAAGCACCAGCAGGGGGCGCTCGGACCCAATGTCGGCCGCCGCGGCCGAGGGTGCCGCCGCGACGGCATCCGCCGACGACAGCGAGACCCCGGCAGGCGCGCCGTCGGCGCCCACCCGCGTGGCCGGACCGGTTTCCACCAGCCGCTCCACATCGACGAAGTCGCCGTCCGGGGTGGTCCAGCGTTCGCGCTTGAACTGGGGTGCTGCGCCGGTAAAACGCTTGGAGAACAGCACGGGCCAGATGGTCTGGGCATGGCCGCCTGGCAACCAGGACGGCGCTTGATACTGCATGGCGCCTTTCAGTGCAGCGTCGTGGGCGACCCCGTGGAAACGATCGACGGTTCCTGCTTCACGTCCTGCGTGGTGCCCGGGCTGGCATGGTGGGACACAAGACGCCAGCCCAGAGCGGTTTTGAGGTAGACATTGGTCGCCACGACCCAGGCACTTTCCGTGCCTGCTTCGCCGGCGATCGTCACCCGCTCCAGCACATGGTGGATGGCGGTGTCGCCCACCACCAGGCGGCGTTGGCACTCCGGGTGCACCGGAATGGCGCCCCGCGCGAAGATGGCTTCAAAGCTGGCGCGAATGGACGGCACGCCCACCACGCGCGGCCCACCGGGATGCACGCAGGCCACCTCATCCTCATCGCCCCAGATGGCCATCAGCCGCTCCAGGTCGCCCGTTTGCAGGGCTTCATAGAACTGGGCCTCGGTGTCTTCCGGGGTGGCCAGCATCACGGCGGGTTGGGCCTTGCGCACCATGGGGCCCGCCTGTGCTCAGTGGCCGGAGGGCAGCACTTCACCGGCCTTGAGCCGGTAAGCCGTGCCACAGTAGGCGCACTGCGCCTCGCCGCCATGGCTCAGGTCGATGTAGACGCGCGGGTGGTTGCTCCACAGCGGCATCTTGGGATTGGGACAGAACACGACGCTCAGGCCTTGCAGGTCCTGGGCGGTGACTTCAACGACGGATTTGGGTGCGGTCATGATGTTGTTCTCGAGGCTGGCGCCGCTGGCTGCCTGCAATGACAGTCGCGGCAACGACGACAACTGGCAACGGTCAGGAGATCAGGCAGCCCGCAAGGGGCCGCCGCGGCTCAGACCGGCGTCAGCCAGTGGGCGTAGGCGGGGTTACGGCCGTTGACGATATCAAAGAAGGCCGACTGGATCTTTTCCGTGATGGGGCCGCGGCTGCCGATGCCGATCTCGATGCGGTCCAGCTCGCGGATGGGCGTCACCTCCGCGGCCGTGCCGGTGAAGAAGGCTTCGTCGGCGATGTAGACCTCATCACGGGTGATGCGCTTTTCCACCAGCTTCAGGCCCAGGTCCTGGCAGATGTGGAAGATGGTGTTGCGGGTGATGCCGTTGAGGGCGCCGGCCGACAGGTCCGGCGTATACACCACGCCGTTCTTGATGACGAACAGGTTCTCGCCCGCGCCTTCGGAGACAAAGCCCGAAGCGTCCAGCAGCAGCGCCTCGTCATAGCCGTCGTCCGTGGCTTCCATGTTGGCCAGGATCGAGTTGGTGTAGTTGCTCACCGTCTTGGCCTGCGTCATGGTGATGTTGACGTGGTGACGGGTGTAGCTGCTGGTCTTGACGCGGATGCCGCGCCGCAGACCTTCTTCGCCCAGGTAGGCGCCCCAGGCCCAGGCAGCCACCATCAGGTGGATCTTGTTGCCCTTGGGGCTCACCCCCAGCTTCTCGCTGCCGATCCAGGTCAGCGGGCGCAGGTAGCAACTGGCCAGCTGGTTCTCGCGCACCACCTGCTTTTGAGCCTCTTCCACCTGCTCGATGGAAAACGGCAGCTTCATGCGCAGGATCTTGGCGCTGTTGAACAGCCGCTCGGTGTGCTCGCGCAGCCGGAAGATGGCGGTGCCGCGGCTGGTCTGGTAGGCGCGCACGCCCTCGAACGCGCCGCAGCCGTAGTGCAGGGTATGGGTCAGCACGTGGATCTTGGCGTCGCGCCAGTCCACCAGCTCGCCGTCCATCCAGATCTTGCCGTCGCGGTCGTCCAAAGACATGGAAATTCCTTGTGCCTCAAAACCGGGGATTTTATGCAAGGCCGTCGCGCGGTAGCTGGCTGGGCGTGCCGTGGGGGTGGTCTTCGCCCGTGGCCGCCTGGCTGTCTGCGGCGGCAACGCTCACCGGCTCGTCGGCCGGCGCCCGCACCAGCGTCCAGCTGGAGACCTTGCCCCCCCGCAGTACCACCTCCACCGCATCGCCACCGGCGTCTGCCCAGCGGTAGGTGTCGGGGCCGACCTTGATGCCCAGCGACCGGCACAGCCGGATCAGCTGCACCAGCGTCATGCCGGCATGCAGGCGGGACTGCAGCATCAGGGCGCTGCTCACATGCCCCAGCGGTGATTCATTGGCGGTGCGCATCACCCTCATCAGCTGGCTGAACTGCAGCAGCAGCCAGAACACGACGGCGGAAAGCGCCAGGATGGCGCCCTTCCACCCAAACAGCGACGTGCCGATGGCCAGTGCCGCGACGGCCAGTCCGATGCCAAACCAGCGGTTCATGCCTGGCCTCCCGCGGCTGGGGTGGCCAGCGGGGCGGCCATGGGATCGGCGCTGCCCTGGGTCTCATCCCAGCCGTAGTGCCGTTCAACCCGGGCAATGCGCAGGTCGTAATCGCGGTACCAGTCGCGGCGGCCCTGATCCCGGGCGGCGGCATGCTCGGTGACGGCGCGCCACGCGCGGATGTCGTCAAGGCTTTGCCAATAGGAGACGGTGATGCCGTTGCCGTCGGCGTCGCGGGCGCTTTCCACGCCGAGGTAGCCGGGCTGGCGCATGGCCAGTTCGACCATGCGGTCGGCCATGGCGCCGTAGCCGTCGTCGGGCTGGGCAGGCGTGCGTTGGCTGCGGAAGATCACGGCGTAGTAGGGCGGTTCACAAGGGAAGTCGGGGCGCATGGCGGGACTTGCCGGTCAGGACTGGACAACGGCAGCGAACGCCGCCGGACAAAGCATGAGTGTCACATGCCGCGCAGGATCTCGATCGCGTCCTCGATCCGCGCCACGGCATGCACCGTCAGACCGGGAATCGGTTTCTTGGGTGCGTTGGCCTGGGGCACCACCGCCACCGAGAAGCCCAGTTTCGCAGCTTCCTTCAGGCGCTCCTGGCCCCGGGGTGCGGGGCGCACCTCGCCCGCCAGGCCCACTTCCCCGAAGGCGATGAAGCCCTTGGGCAGCGGCTTGCCGCGCAGTGAACTCTGGATGGCCAGCAGCACCGCCAGGTCGGCCGCCGGCTCGGAGATCCGCACGCCGCCCACGGCGTTGACAAACACATCCTGGTCCATGGTCGCCACGCCGGCATGGCGGTGCAACACCGCCAGCAGCATGGCCAGCCGGTCCCGGTCGAGGCCGACGGACAGCCGGCGCGGGCTGGGCCCGCCGCTGTCGACCAGCGCTTGCAGTTCCACGAGCAGCGGGCGGGTGCCTTCCAGCGTGACCAGCACGCAGGAGCCCGGCACCGGCTCGCCGTGGGTGGAGAGGAAGATGGCGCTGGGGTTGGTCACGCCCTTGAGCCCCTTCTCCGTCATCGCGAAGACGCCGATCTCGTTGACGGCGCCGAAGCGGTTCTTGATGGCGCGCACCAGGCGATAGCTGCTGTGGGTGTCGCCCTCGAAATACAGCACCGTGTCCACGATGTGCTCCAGCACGCGCGGCCCCGCCAGGGCGCCTTCCTTGGTCACGTGCCCCACCAGCACCATGGCGCAGCCGGTGGCCTTGGCGGTGCGGGTGAGCTGCGCGGCGCATTCCCGCACCTGGGCCACGGAGCCAGGCGCCGAGGAGAGCTGCTCGGAATACAGCGTCTGGATGGAGTCGATGACGCAGAAGTCGGGCGCCTCGACCTCGATGGTCGCCAGGATCTTCTCCAGGCCGATCTCCGCCAGCACCCGCACCTGGCTGCCGTCCAGGCCGAGGCGGCGGGCGCGCATGGCGACCTGGGCCCCCGACTCCTCGCCAGTCACATAGAGCACTTTCATCTGCCGGGACAGCGCGTCCACCGCCTGCAGCAGCAGCGTGGATTTGCCGATGCCGGGATCGCCGCCGATCAGCACCACGCCGCCGGTCACGATGCCGCCGCCCAGCACCCGGTCCAGTTCCTCCAGCGAGGTGGGGGTGCGGTCGAAATCCTTGGCCTCGATCTCGGACAGCGTCGCGACCGGCTGGCTCCGCGCCAGCGACTGGTAGCGGTTCTTGCCGGCGCCCGGGCTTTCCGCCACCGTCTCCACCAGCGTGTTCCAGGCGCTGCAGGCGGGGCAGCGGCCCAGCCATTTGGCGCTGGTGGCGCCGCATTCGGAACAGACGTATTGGGTTTTCGGGGAGGCCATGGGCGGATTGTCGCCGCTGCCGCCGGCCCTTGCGGCCAGGGCGTGACAGCAGCGACACCCCTTCGACACGTTGCAGCGCCGCAGCGGCGCCCTGCGGTTCAGTGCAAGCTGTGCAACAGTCGGCGACGGGGGACCCTGACCTTCTTCCAAATGCCGGTTGGCGTGCTACAACGCGTGTTCCTTTAGGAGTCGATCATGGAGTTGTCCGTCTGGCTGGGTTTCTTCGCGGCCTCCTGGGCCATCAGCCTGTCTCCCGGCGCGGGGGCGATTGCGGCCATGAGCTCCGGATTGAATTACGGCTTCAAGCGAGGCTATGCCGTCACTGTCGGCTTGATCCTGGGCATCCTTACCCAGATCGTGCTGGTGGGCGCTGGCCTCGGTGCGCTGATCGCCGCTTCCGAGCAGGCGTTCACGCTGGTGAAGTGGGCGGGGGTGGCCTATCTGGTCTATCTGGGCGTGAAGCAATGGCGTGCGCCGGGCACCCCGCTGGTGGCCCAGCGCGCCGAAGAGCGGGTGGTGAGCCGGCGGCAGCTGGTCATGCGCGGCTGGGGCATCAACGCGGTCAACCCCAAGGGCACGGTGTTCCTGCTGGCAGTCGTGCCGCAGTTCCTCAACCTGAACCACGATCTGGCGCCGCAATATGCGGTGATTGCCGCCACGCTGGCGTTTACCGATGCGGTGGTGATGGCGGGCTACACGGCCCTGGCTTCGCGGGTGCTGTCCGCACTGCGTTCGGAAGCCCATCTGAAGGCCTTGAACCGGATCTTTGGATCGCTGTTCGTGGTCGCCGGGGCGCTGCTGGCCACCCTGAAGCGAGGCTGATCGGCCACACGCCCGGTAACGCCTGCGCTGCCAGGCCGGCCGCCGGGACGCCCTCGCATCGCGCTGCCGGTTGCCCGGGCCTGCTTAGGCCGGGGCGGCCTGTCGTGCGTATGCATGACCCTCAGTGACACCGCCGCGCCCGGCAGTGTGCGCTCCTCCTGTTTCTCCTGTTCTATTGCGGGTCCCTGGATGCCAGGCCCCGCGCCACTGTGATGTCCAAGCTGTCTGACCGTTGGTTGTTCTGGGGCCCCACCTTGATCTGGGCCAGTACCTGGCATGTGATCCTCTACCAGCTAGCGTCGGGCGTGCCGGTGCTCAATTCAGTCGGCTGGCGCTTCGGCATTGCCGCGCTGATCCTGGCGGGGGTGTCGCGCTGGCAGGGGCTGTCGCTGCGGCTGCCACTGTCGGCCCACGGCCTGATGCTGGCCACCGGCATCGTGCAATACAGCGGTAACTATTACTCCGTCTACGAAGCCGAGCGCCACATTCCGTCCGGTCTGGTGGCGGTGCTGTTTTGCCTGATGGTCTTCGGCAATGCCCTGTCCGGCCGGGTTTTCTTCGGCCAGCGGGTGTCCGCCCGGTTCCTGGGTGCGTCGGTGGGCGGCGTGGTGGGCGTCGTCATGATCTTCTGGCCCGAGATCGCCTCTACCGGGGCGCGCCCGACGGCGGCCTATGGGCTGCTGATGGGGCTTGCGGCCGTGCTGGCGGCGTGCATCGGCAACGTGCTGACCCTCACGCTCACGCGCCGCGGGCTGCCCCTGGTGCCGGTGCTGGCCTGGAGCATGGGGTATGGCGCGGTGTTCCTGGTGACGATGTCGCTCGCCACGGGCCAGGGGCTGCAGTTTTCCTGGCAGCTGTCCTATGTGGCCTCGCTGCTGTACCTGGCGGTCTTCGGGTCGGTGGTGGCCTTCGTGCTGTATTTCAACCTGGCTCAGCGCCAGGGGCCGGCACGCGCCGCGCTGACCGGCGTGGTGATCCCGGTCATCGCGTTGGTGCTCTCTGCCGCCCTGGAGGGATGGCAGCCGACGCTGCTGTCCGTGGCCGGCATGGCGCTGTGCCTGGGCAGCATCTATGTGGCCACGCGGCAGCGCTGAAGCGGCACTGCGCAATGGCCGGGGAACCGGCCCCGCGACGCGTCAGAGTCCCGGCGTGTCTGGGCACCGTCTGGCCGTCCTACCGTTTGCTCCAGTTGATTTCCTCGGCCGTGCGGCGGCCGATCACCGTCTCTGACAGCGCGGCCGGCATGCGGGCCTCACCGGTCCGAACCGGGATGCGCCCGGCCATGAGTTCGGCCTGCTCCTGGGGCAGCGTGGGCTGCTGCTCTGGCGCTGCATAACCGTCTGGGAAGACAGGCATCAAGGTGGAAGGGTCGTATTTGTCCGTCGCGCCGAAGGTGTGCAAGGCTTCGTGAGCGATCACCACCTGGTTCGGCCCCTGCTGGGCGCGGCTGGCAAACAGATGCACCAGGCCCATGCGGCCCTTCTCCAGCCCGGTTGAGTGCGGCAACGGGCCGCTGACATCGCCCGGGTGGTAGAGCAGGTACAGGCGTACGTCCGGCACCGGCGAGCTGGGCGGCGTCTTGCGCCAGGCCCACCAGCGCATCTTCAGGCTCCAACTCATGGCGGACAGCATGCTGGCATGCTGCGGCACCGGCGGCGGCAGGTCTCGCGTGCGCCTGCCCAGCACCACGCGGACCGGCTGGTTCAACGCCAGCCCATGGCGGCGCGCCTCGGCCTGGAAGAACGGGTCGATGTCGGCGAATGCGGCCTCGGTCAACTGGTCGATATAGGCATCCGTCGCCGCGTCGCCCTGCATGTTGATCGGATAAAGGGTGATGACCTGGGTGCGGCGCCAGGACTGGGCCTGCCAGCGCTGCAGCAGCGCCGTGCTGGCCACAACGGCCAGGATGACCAGCAGGACAAACACCCGGAACGCCTTGAACATGTCAGTCCCAATCAACCTTGCCGCGGCCGGATTTGACTTCCCCACGCTGGGCCTTGCCGGCCAGCCGGCGCTGCTGTGAGCCGAAGGTGGGCCGGGTGGCCCGCCGCGGTTTGGGCGTGTGGGCGACGCTTTGGACCAGTTCCACCAGCCGGGCCAGGGCGTCCGCGCGGTTTTGCTCCTGGCTGCGGGAGGCCTGCGCCTTGATCACCACCACGCCCTCGGCCGTGATGCGCTGGTCGGACAGGGCGAGCAGCCGTTCCTTGATGACCGCCGGCAGCGAGGACCGGCGGATGTCAAAGCGCAGGTGGATGGCGCTGGAGACCTTGTTGACGTTCTGGCCGCCGGGGCCGCTGGCCCGCATGGCGGTGATCTCCACCTCCCAGTCCGCGGGCGTCCACGCCAGGTGCATGGGGGCAGCCGGTCGCTGTCAGACCAAGGGGTCCAGGTGCACCGGCACCCGGCGGGCCAGCGCGCACATCAGCTCATAGCCAATGGTGCCGGCGGCGCGGGCCACCTCGTCAATGGACAGCACGCAGCCCTGCGGGCCCTGTCCCCAGAGGGTGACTTCGCTGCCGGTCGCCGCCTGCGGCAGCTCGGTGAGGTCCACCGCCAGCATGTCCATCGAGACGCGGCCTACCGTGGTGGTGCGCCGCCCGCCCACCAGGACGGGCGTGCCGTGGACCGCATGGCGGGGGTAGCCGTCGGCATAGCCGCAGGCCACGGTGCCGATGCGCATGGTGCGGTCCGCCACGAAGGTGCTGCCGTAGCCCACGCTGTCGCCAGGCTGCAGATGCTGAACCGCCAGGACGCGGGAGCGCAGCGTCATGGTGGGCTGGAGGTTCCAGTGTCCGATGTCGTGCTGCGGGAAGTCGGGCGCGCTGCCGTAGCTCATGATGCCGGCCCGCACCCAGTCCGCCCGTACGGTGGGCCGGTCGGCGTGCCGCAGCACCGCCGCGCTGTTGCTCAAGGACCGTTCCCCCGGCAGATCGGCCGTGGCCTCCTGGAAGACGGCCAGTTGGCGGTCGATGCCGATGGGGCCATCCGCGTCCGAAAAGTGCGTCATCAGCGAGATTTCGTCTACCTGGGGCAGGGCGTTCAGGCGCGTCCAGGCCGCCCGGAAGGCACTGGGGGTGAAGCCCAGCCGGTTCATGCCGCTATTGAGCTTGAGGAACACCCGATGTGGTTCATGCGTCTTGTGCATGGCCAGCCAGTCGATCTGCTGTTCCTGATGGACGGCATGCCACAGGCGCAAGCGCGAGCAAAGCTCCAGGTCGCGCGGGTCAAAGCAACCTTCCAGCAGCAGGATGGGGCCACGCCAGCCCAGGTCGCGGATGCGCTGCGCCTCGTCCAGATCGAGCAGGGCAAAGCCGTCGGCGGCGCGGAAGGCGTCAAAAACGCGTTCGATGCCGTGGCCGTACGCATTGGCTTTCACGACGGCAAACACCTGCGCATCGGGTGCACAGTCGCGGGCCCGGTGCAGGTTATGGGCCAACGCGGGCTGGTGGATAAGGGCTTCAATGGGGCGCGGCATGGCCGCATTGTGCCTCCAAGCGCTTGGGGGGGCCGCCGCTCACGGCTGCCTGCGGAGCTTCCTTAACACACGGAATCCGTCTCTCGGACGACGGTTACGAAAACAAGCGCATGCTATAAACCCGCCGCAGCGCTGATGAACCTCCTGTGGACCAGCGCTACCGCTGCAAGTTTTCACCGCCAGTCATCCGTCCCCAGTCGACGCCAGCCGCAGTTCCAGGTAGCCCGGGTCCATGAAAAAAGGTTTCTACACCATCATGTCAGCGCAGTTCTTCAGCTCGCTGGCTGATAACGCGCTGTTCGTGGCCGCCGTCGAAATGCTGCGCACCAATGGCTCGGCAGAGTGGCAACGTGCCGCTTTGGTGCCGATGTTTGCGCTTTTCTACGTCGTTCTGGCGCCATTTGTCGGTGCTTTTGCCGATGCGGTTCCCAAAGGCAAGGTCATGTTCCTGTCCAACACCATCAAGGTGGTGGGCTGCCTGAGCATGCTGGTGGGCGTGCATCCCCTGATGGCCTACGCCATCGTCGGCCTGGGCGCCGCGGCCTATTCGCCGGCCAAGTACGGGATCCTGACGGAGCTGTTGCCCCCCTCGCAGCTGGTGAAGGCCAATGGATGGATCGAGGGTCTCACCATCGCGTCCATCATCCTGGGGGCGGTCTTTGGCGGCCAGTTGCTGGGAGATCGCGCTTCTTCGGTGCTGCTGAGCTTCGACATGCCGTTCATCGACACCGGCATCGACACCGCGCCGGAAGCTGCCATCGCCTTCATGGTGCTGCTGTATGGGATTGCGGCCCTCTTCAACCTGCGCATCCCGCGCACGGATGCGCCGCTGCAACCGCTGGCTCATGGCACCACGGCCCTGGTGCGTGAGTTTGCAGCTTGCAACTCGCGCCTGTGGCAGGACAAGCTGGGCCAGATCTCGCTGGGCATGAC
>Ga0065165_1003209_pt1 | contig 11918 bp, 11 predicted proteins | sample AraplaMF_Cvi_mMF_FD_63813 | JGI IMG/M metagenome (GOLD analysis project Ga0065165, IMG submission 63813) | Arabidopsis root microbial communities from the University of North Carolina, USA - plate scrape MF_Cvi_mMF (version 2) (version 3) | ecosystem: Host-associated > Plants > Roots >... | reverse complement strand
GGAAGCTGACGTGGTTTCGCTGCACTGCCCGCTTACCGATACCAACAAGGGTTTTGTTAACCGGGAACTGATCAGCAAAATGAAAAAATCGGCCTTTTTTATAAATGTGAGCCGTGGTGGCCTGGTAAACGAAACCGACCTTGCCGACGCGCTCAATACCGGGCGCATTGCCGGTGCCGGCCTCGACGTGCTCTCGGAAGAACCTGCCACCGCAGAAAATCCGCTCGTACAGGCCAGAAACTGCCTGATTACCCCACACATCGCCTGGGCTACCCAGGCCGCTCGCCGCAGACTCCTCAGCGTCGTAACCGATAACCTTAAAGCCTTCGACAATGGCAAAAGCCTGAACCGGGTCGGGTAGTAGCGGCCTAATACCGTGATATTTGAAGTTCCGTAAGCGTGCGTCCCTGAATCGTAGAGATCGGTGTGATGCCTTTGAGCGTTCCCTTATACTTCGGGCCGCTTGAGAGAATTACCAGGAGCGGGTCGCCCTCACGTAAAAGATTGAGGCGTTGCTCTTGTTCGCTAAGCACGGCCCGGCAGGTGATCGTCTCGCCGTTCAGAAAGGCCATGTCCATCGCGGTATCGTCAAGAGTATAGGAGTTCATAACGCTGTTTTGCCGGTAAAGATAACCGCGCTTTTTGTATGGTATAATGCGGAGTTGGTCGAAAAAGCAGCTCAGAGTGTAATCGAAGGGTTGTGTGTCGCGTTTAAGAAGGGTAAATAGAGACGAGATGACACACGAGCCACAAACGATCCAGACTTTGCGGCCGGATGGGAGGAAGGGCGTTATGCTTGCGCGCTGCGACTATGACCGGCTCAGTACAAATATTCTGCATATACTGGCGGAAGGAGACGACATGACCATGAACACGCTGCTCGAGCGTGTTGTGCCCGATCCGGATAGCGACGTATCGTGGCAGGTGCTGCAGATCAAGCTCGACCTCGAAGCCCGGGGCTTTATCAAAGTATATACACCCCTCTATGAAAAGCGTCTTTTCTACCTTAAACTCACCTCAAAAGGCCAAAAGCAGGTTCGCGATACCCAACAATCTGAAGAGGAATGATCTTTCCGCCCTGCAATACTTGTTTCCATTCTTAAAAATGCTTCATTTTAGTCCACAATGAAGCAGGATATAAAAGTCTCCGTGGATGCGGTCGTTTTTGGATACGATCCGGAACAAGGTATTTCAGTATTGCTGATCAAGCGTAAGTATGATCCCTTCCAGGGTATGTGGGCATTGCCCGGCGGCCTTGTATTGAACGATGAGAGCCTTGAGCAGGCGGTGCGCCGTGAACTGCGCGAAGAAGCCGGCATCGACGTGAACTATCTCGAACAGCTGTACAGTTTCGGCCAGCCAGGCCGTGATCCCAGAAACCGCGTTGTGTCTATCGCCTACGTTGGCCTCGTACGCCCTAAAGACTATCAGATATCCGCGCAGACCGACGCCGAAGACGTAGCCTGGTTCTCACTGCGCAAAACGCCCAAGCTTGCCTTCGACCACAAAACGATCATGGAGGCTGCCCTGAAACGCCTGCGCGGCAAACTGGCCTACGAACCCATAGGCTTCGAACTCCTCGATAAAAAATTCCCTTTCTCCGACCTCGAAAAACTCTACCAGATCCTCCTCGACCACGACCTGGATCGCCGCAACTTCAAAAAGAAGATCATGAGCTACGGCTTTGTGGAAGAACTGGACGAAACCATCCAGAAGAAGTCCGGCCGCCCGGCGCACCTCTTCCAGTTCCATAAGAAGAAGTATTTCGAGCTCAAAGAGCACGGCTACAACTTTGACTTATTCTTTTAAAAACACGCGCTGAAAAACGTCGATTCAGACTCCTTTTAGAGATTCATTCAAATTAGTGTATTTTTTACGCAAATGTTTTTGATGGATTGAAACCTTAGGTTTATATTTGCGTATATATTACACAAATACAATCGGTAACAGGCCGGTCGAGAGAACAACAGAATCAAAAAAAACAAGGTTATGAATAAGACAGGAGTAATCATTGCACGGTTCCAATCACCGTACCTCCACGAGGGACACAAGAAGTTGATTGAGTCGGTAATGGAACGTCACAACCGTACGGTAATCGTGCTAGGGGTGGCCCCCGTGCTGGGCGGACGCCGCAACCCGCTCGACTTCCCGACACGCGAGAAAATGATAAAGCGCGAGTATCCTGATCTGGTAGTGCTGCCGTTGCGCGATCATCCCATCGATACCAAATGGTCGCAAAACCTGGACGCCCTGCTGCGCGACACCTTTACTGGTTCGGGATTCGTATTGTACGGCAGCCGCGATAGTTTTATAAACTATTACTCCGGCCACAACGAAACCGTAGAGCTGCCCGAAGTAGGGAGCCACAGCTCGACGATCATCCGTGAGCAGATCAGCGATAAGGTGATGGACTCCGAGGCCTTCCGCACCGGTGTTATCTACGCCTACGCCAACAGCTACCTCAAGGTGTATCCCACCGTTGACATCGCGGTCTTTCGGAACAACCGCGCAGAGTTACTGCTTGGCCGCAAAGACATCGATAATACCTGGAGACTGCTCGGCGGTTTCTCTGATCCCACAGACGATAGCTACGAAGCCGCGGCACAACGCGAACTCGTAGAGGAATGTGGCCCCATCGAAACGACACCCATGCAATACGAAGGCTCGTTCCGCGTAGATGACTGGCGCTATAAAAGCGAAGCCGATAAAATCATCACCACGCTATTCTCTACAGACTACATCACCGGCGATGCCGCAGGAAGCGACGATGTGGCCGAAGTAAAGTGGTACACCCTCGCAGAGGTGAAAACCTTATTCGACACCGGCCGCACGGCCCCCGAACACACCCCACAACTCACTGCCCTGTTAACGAAGTATTTCTCTAAACGCTAATCGTATGAATACGCAAAATCTTCTTCTCCTGGCCGATGCTTACAAGTACTCACACCACAAGCTCTATGTGCCGGGCACGACAAAGATCTACTCGTACCTGGAAAGCCGCGGTGGTGAGTTCCCGGAAACCGTGTTCTATGGTTTGCAATACTACCTCAAAGAATACCTACAGGGACAGGCCTTTACCCGCGAGAACATAGACGAAGCCGAGCAGTTGATGACGGGTGTCTTTGGCCGTAACGATGTGTTCCGCCGGGAGAACTTTGAGTACATACTTGAACAACACGGTGGCCGTCTGCCCATACGCATCAAAGCTGTGCCTGAAGGTCTTTCGGTACCGGTACACAACGTACTGATGACGATCGAAAACACAGACCCGCGTTGCTACTGGCTGACCAACTTTCTCGAGACGCTGCTCATGCAGGTATGGTATCCCAGTGCGGTAGCCACGTTGTCGCGGCAGATTCGCACCGTAGTAGAGAAATACTACGCCGCAACGGCCGACCAACCTGCTCATGTCGGAATTGATTTCGTACTCAACGACTTCGGTTTCCGTGGTGTAAGTTCGGTAGAGAGCGCCGGCCTGGGAGGGTCTGCACACCTGGTAAACTTTTCGGGTAGCGATACCGTATACGCATCGAAGTTTGCCAAGCAGTATTACAATGCCGAGCGTGTCTACGGCATGTCGGTACCGGCTACTGAACACTCTATCATGACACTGCTGGGACCTGAAGGCGAACGGAAGGTATTCGACCACGTACTGAATGCCTATCCCGATGGAATTCTCTCCTGCGTATCCGACTCTTACGACATTTTCCGCGCGGTAGGAGAGTACTGGGGCGGCGACTTCCGCGAACGCATCCTTAACCGTAACGGCAGGCTGGTAGTTCGTCCCGACTCGGGCGACCCGGTAAGGACCTTGCTGAAAGTATTCGATATCCTGTTCGAGAAGTTTGGGTTCACCACCAACCGTAAAGGGTACCGCGTACTGCCCGAGCAAATCCGGGTAATACAAGGCGATGGCATAGATCACGAGTCTATACAGATCATCTACGAAGCGCTGAAGCAGAAAGGTATATCGGTAGAGAACCTTGTGTTGGGTATGGGTGGCGCGTTGCTACAGAAGCTTAACCGCGACACCCAGGAATATGCTCTGAAGTGCTCGTATGCCGAAGTAGGCGGGAAGCCCGTACAGGTAAGCAAAGCCCCGGTAGAAATGAACGCTCAGGGCGAAATGGTAAAATCGTTCAAGACCTCGAAGGCCGGCCGCCTCAAACTGGTAAAAACAGAAGCGGGCTACCGCACGGTAAGCGAAGATACCGCGGGCGTTGATATACTCGAAACGGTTTTTGAGAACGGAGAACTGAAAAAAGAGTATACCTTTGAGCAGGTAAGGGCTACACGCTAAGCCCAGACAGTTGATAAACGAATAATTACGATAATCAAAAACGGATATGGAGAATGTGATGAGGCTTTACGCGACTTCTACGGCAATAGACCTGGGGCGGCGTATTGCTCAGGCGCTGAGAGTGCCGCTAACGCCGGTGCACACTGAAAAGTTTTCAGACGGCGAACTGTTCGTACGGTTCAACGAAAGTGTACGGGGGCAAACGGTTTTCCTCGTAGCCAAGGTAAACATGCCGTACGAGAACTTCTTCGAGATGCTTATGACTGTTGACGCTGCCCGCAGATCGTCGGCCAAAGAAGTGGTACTCATCATTCCCTACCTGCCCCATAGCCGCCAGGAGCGTCGTGATGGCCAGCGCACGTCCATATCGTCGCGTATGGTGGCCGATATCATCCAGCTCATGGGAGCCGACCGCATCATCACGATCGACCTCCACACCAACGCCATCGAAGGCTTTTATAAGGTGCCGATGGACCCGCTGTCGTCGCTGCGCCTCTTCGTAGACCACATCCGCGACTGCGGCCTGGACAACCTGTGTCTGTGCAGTCCAGACTTTGGCGGCATCAAACGCATCAAGCAATACAAAAAACACCTTGACGCCGAGATGGTCGTAATCAACAAAGAACGCCTTAAGCCCAACCAGGTCGCCCACATGGAGATCATTGGCGATGTGCAGGGCCGTAACGTGATCATCATCGATGACCTTGTCGATACGGCAGGTACGCTCTGCAAAGCCGCCGACCTGTTGATGGAGCATGGCGCGAAGTCTGTATGTGCATACTGTACACACGGCATATTGAGCGGTGCCGCATTACAGAACCTGGAAAGCTCACGCATTGAAAAGTTATACATTTCAGATACCGTGGTGGAAGCTGTAAACCACCCCAAAGTGGCCGTGGTAAGTTGCTCTGATCTGCTGGCCAAAGCCATCGAGAACCTTGTAAACAACCGGAGTCTGAGCCAGATTTAATGACCTATGATAACACGTGCTATTGAGAATTGTTTTCGCATGGCCGCCCATAAACGCTGGAACGAAACCTACTGGGCGTTCGATATACATGGAACAATTTTACGCCCTAACTATGAAACCGGCAGGATCTCTTCGGAGTTCTATCCCGGTGCGCGCGAAGTGATGCAGCGGTTAAGCAAACGTACCGATATTGTGCGTATACTCTACACCTGCTCATACCCGCATGAAATCACCCAATACCTGGAATACTTCAAATCGCACGGTATACACTTCCATTACGTAAACGAGAACCCCGCCGTAGCCTGCGGCGCATACGGCTATTACGATGATAAATTCTATTTCAATGTGTTGATGGACGATAAGGCAGGTTTCGATGGCGAGACTGACTGGCTGGCCATCGGAACCTTACTGGACCGGTACGACGCGATGTGGGAGGGATAGCCCACCCACATCACTTCATTATCACTTCATTGTTTCCGTAATCTTTTTCACCGCGTCTAACCCGCTGGGGCTATCGGGTTTTAATACAAGCGACTTGCGGTACATTTCCAGAGCTTCCTGTTTTCTGCCCTTTGCCAGCAACGCCTCGCCATAGCTGTCAAACACGTTAAAGCTGTAGGGAAAGAGCTTTGTGTTCATACTGAAAATCTCAAGGGCGTGGTCAAGCTTATTATCGTTCATCAGGGCATACCCCATGTTGTTCATCTCGTCCTCGCTAATGTCGTAGTGAACTGTATCGGTCTGGTGTTGTTTAAAAAACGCCTGTGCTGCCTGTGGTCCTTTCGAAACCACCAATGTACCGCACACGCGCGCAAAGCTCCTGGCGGGCGGCACCACAGTCTGCCCGTTCAAAATTTTCAGTGCGCTACGGCCCATGGCATTTACAAACAGACTGCTCTGCGGATGCATATTGTCGATTATAATAACGGTTTGTTGTTGGGTTACATTGCGCATCAGTACAGCGCTTAGCCCGAACCCACCGCCGCCATGGAGTACGGTCTTGCCCAGTGTGCTGTCTTTGTCTACCTGCCAGCCAAGTCCGTTGCCAACCGGATTCTCGCGGCCGTCGTTTAGACGCACCGGTATGAAGGCCTGCTGTAGGGTTTTATCCTGAAGCAGCTTGCCGTTATATAAAGCCTGGTCGTATTTCAACAGATCGTCGGTTGTGCTGAGCAGCTCGCCAAAGCCATTGAAGTTGTAGTTATACCAGTAGCGCGATACAAACGGTACTGTGTCAGGCTGCTGTACGGCGTCTGAGTACGGCCGAGGTCGATAGTATGTTTGCGTAAGGTTCTTGCGTTCGGCCGGCGTATAGTGGTAGAAGGGGAAAGATGGGAATACTGTATGGGTAATCTTCGCCGGCTTGAAGATATTGTCGTGTATATAGTGCTTATACGGCATGCCGCTTACTTTTTCGATAATCAGTGCCAGTAGAATGAAGTTGGTGTTCTGATAGCTTCCATTTTCTCCGGGCTGAAAGTCCAGCGGAGGTTTTACATCTCTATAGCCCGGCAATATGGCGGCATTGGTAAATATGGTATCGGGATGCGCGAGGCGTATAGAATCGAACAGTATGCCATAGCCGGGAACACCGGATGTATGTGCCAGCAAATGCCTGATGGTTACGGTAGGGTAGGGGAATCCTGGCAGGTGATGCTTTACCAGATCATTCGTATGAAGTTTACCTTTTTCCTGTAATTGTAGTATGGCTGTGGCGGTAAAGGTTTTGGTAATGGATGCAATCGGGAACACAGAGGTTTGTGTATTGAGTCGCTTGGTGGACAGATCGGCATATCCAAACGACTTTTGATATACAATCCTGCCATGGTCGGCGACCAGCACATTGCCATTGAAACCATGGCTTTCTACCAGCGATCGAAAATAACGATCAAGGGTGTTCGTTATGGATTGAGACCGGACGCCCGTAGCCGTTACGGACATTATAAGGATAACACTAAACAGGGCGGTGAATCTTTTATTCATTAACGTTATTTAGCAAGAACACTCATGCGTTTCAAAAAGGTTACGTGTTGCACGGCATCTTTTTCTGATGCATGGTGCGATTAGGCTACAACAACCTTAAATACGGCTACGTGGCATCGGCCTGCATTGCTGAATTTTGTAGAAACAAACCGTAAAAAACTATGAAAATTGTCTTAACAGGCTCGTTGGGGAACATAAGTAAACCGCTTACCTCCATGCTGGTGGAGCAGGGCCATACCGTAACGGTGATTAGCAGCAATGCCGAAAAGAAGACCGACATCGAGGCTTTGGGCGCAAACGCCGCCATTGGCTCTGTTACCGATGGTATCTTTCTCACTGCAACGTTAACCGGTGTAGACGCCGTATACCTTATGGTGCCACCCAACTACCACCGCGATAGCAGCCTTAAACCGGTTGAGTTCTACCGACATGTGGGGCAGCTATACGCAAAGGCGATCCGTGAGGCGGGTGTGAAACGGGTTATACATTTAAGCAGCATGGGCGCACACCTTGCCGAGGGAACGGGCATTGTTCTTGGCCATTATGTGGTAGAGAATATACTGAAAGAACTACCCGGTATAAGTCTCACACACCTGCGCCCAACAGCGTTCTACTATAACCTTTACAACTTCATTGCCCGAATTAAACGAGACGGCGTTATTGCCGCCAACTACGGCGATCAGGACGTGCTGCCCTGGGTATCTCCACTGGATATAGCCGCAGCTGTTGCGGATGAGCTGGCAACCATCATACACGGACGTAAGATCCGCTATGTATGCAGCGATGAGCCGAGCTGCAATGAAGTAGCTGGCGTGTTGGGTTCAGCAATCGGTATACCCGATCTGAAATGGATCGTGATACCCGACGAACAGATGCAGCGGGGCCTCGAAGCCTCCGGTGTTCCAAAAGATGCCGCCACAGGCCTGGTAGAAATCAATGCTTCTATCCACAAGGGTCTGTTTACTGAAGATTATTTTAAGAATCGTCCTGCCGTAATGGGCAATGTAAAGATCGCTGACTTTGCACGCGATTTCGCAGCGGCCTTCCACAAAGCGGTGTAATCAATAATCTGTACCTTGCAGCCTTTTAAGGAACCTTATGAACAAAAACACAACACACAAGCGGGCGCTGCTGATCTGGCTGGCAATCTATCCACTCATTACCTTATTGCATTTTGCTTTTGGCGATTCGTTGCTTAGATTCCCTATGCCAGTACGTACGTTAGTTCTTACACTGGTAGCCGTGCCGCTCATGGTATACGTGATACTGCCCTTTTACTACCGCGTGTTCGACGGCTGGCTGAATGGCAGCAAGTAAACCGCAGACACTCATCATTAACAAGCCTATGGCAACCAACGACGTTCAGCGTATTAAAACAATAAGCGAGTTTCACCGGCAGCGGGGACTGGGTAAGCCTGAACACCCGTTGATAAGCCTTATAGACTACAGCGAGATCAAACATCCTCCGGGTATGAGCACGATAAGCTGGGTACTGGATTTTTATTCGATCTCGCTGAAACGTAACATCGGCGGCAAGCTTCGTTACGGTCAACAGGAATACGACTTTGACGAAGGGATCATGTTCTTCATTTCACCGGGTCAGGTGTTCAGGGTAGAAGTAACAAACGATCCTAACGGAGAACGATCGGGATGGATGCTGCTTGTTCATCCCGACTTCCTGTGGAATACGCCCCTGGCCAGGACCATAAAACAGTACGAGTACTTTGATTATACGGTAAACGAAGCGTTGTTTCTATCGGACAGGGAAGAGATAACGATGGGCAACATCGTTCAGAACATCCGGCAGGAGTATCATTCCAACATAGACAAGTTCAGCCAAACGATAATCATTGCCCAGCTTGAATCGCTGCTTACCTATGCAGACCGCTTCTATCAACGCCAGTTCATTACCCGCAAAATAACCAACCACAAAATACTCGATAAGCTGGAAGATATTCTGAATGAATATTTTGCAGGCGATACGTTGGCCAACCAGGGCTTGCCTACGGTACACGACATAGCCGATAAACTCAACGTGTCGCCGGGATACTTAACCGGGCTGCTTAAGGTATTGACCGGGCAAAATACCCAGCAGCATATTCATGGCAAGCTCATCGACAAGGCGAAAGAGAAATTATCGACGACCGATTTGTCTGTGAGCGAGATCGCCTACGCGCTTGGGTTTGAGCATCCGCAGTCGTTCAGCAAATTGTTTAAAACCAAGACCAGGCTTTCACCGCAGGAATTCCGCCAGTCGTTTCAATAGCGCCACGGTGGCTATGTGCTGATCGGCTAAAATAGTATGGGAAGGGTTGTGTTATTACGGGTTGAATTCGCAGCTTTGTTAAACATCACGTAATCAGCACATGATTCTTCTTTTTCCGGGCCGCCATCAGTTGTTAACCAACTTCCAGTTTCAATACGTACAGGATTTGCTCACGCCCGGTAAGCCGGTGATGGGGATCGATGGCAAACCACACGTATTGCCCGAAACGGTAGAAGCCATCGTATTCGCCGTTACCTCGGCTAACCATAGCAATACACGTCGCAACCCGCTGGCCTTTTATCTGCGGGCCTTATCAATAGAATCGTTTGCCCGCACACTAAACGTACCGGTGTACATCTACGGCATTGACGATGTTGGCCACCTCGGCAACTTTGCCGACTATACGTTGAAACGTATTCGCCACGAGAGCGAAGGCCTGTTCGATCTTACCCCCGCCAATACGTGGGTACTTTGCTCGACGCCGGTACTCGACATGTACGAAGACCTTGGCTTTACCATTCTTCCGGCCGAGCTTTCGGACCGTGCTGCCTGGCAGCATAGTACAGCCATGCCCTGGGATGTAGTGGAGACTATTGCCGGCAGCAGTAACTGGCACCAGGAGTCCGTGGTGCAGCAACATATGCACCCGTCATCGTATGCGTTGTGGGAACGCTACAGACTTGCGGCCAAGGTGCAGCTGCTCTTCCGCGATAAGATGATCAGCGACGACGGCGATATTACTACAACCCGCGATTATAACACCTACGTGCGCCAGATGGACACCATCGCGGCTCTTAAATACGAAGAGACCAGCGGCTTTATCCAGCCCGGACGTATCGGCGATATTGGCTGTGCCGTAGGTTCGTGGATCAAACTCGCGTGTCAGGATATCCGCCTGCGCGAAAGCGACTTCTACGGCATAGAGGTAGCGCGTCATCTGTTCGACATCTGCCAGCAGCGTAAACATAACGGCGAGTTTACCAACCCTTTTGTATTCTTCTCGCAGCGAAACGCGGTAACGGGCCTGGTGTTCGACCGCGCGTCGATGAACACGATTCACACCTCGTCGCTTACCCACGAGATCGAATCGTACGGAAGCCGCGCAGAACTGCTGCAGTTCATTGCCAACCGATACGAAGAGCTGGTGCCAGGCGGCGTATGGGTGAACCGTGACGTGGTGGGCCCGGAGAACAAAGACGCCATCGTGTTGATGAAGCTTGACCGTAACGACGGCCAGCATGCCGATAACGACCGTGTATTTACCACACGCGAAGAACTGGCTACGTACCTAAACGGTATGTCTACCTACGGCAGGTTCCTCCGGTTTGCCCGCGACTTCCGCGGCAAAGAAGGGTACAAAGTTGTCTACGAAAGCGTAATGATCGAAGGGGTAGAGTATATCCGCCTGTCGTGCAAAGATGCCTGCGAATTCATGAGCCGTAAAGACTATACGGATAACTGGCAAAGCGAGATGCACGAAACTTTCTGCTTCTGGGATTTTACGGAATGGAAGCAGCACCTGGAAGCTGCCGGTTTCCGGATCAAGCCAGAGTCGCACGCGTACGTTAACGAATGGATTGTAGAAAACCGGTTGAAGGGAAAGGTGTCGCTTTTCCAGCCTGGAAAAGATAAGCCTGTGCCGATGCCCTATCCTGTAACGGGAATGATATTGGTTGCCGAACGTGGATGACGTAATGCCTATCCGCGACTCTTCGGCTTACGTGTGGAGCGCTTTTTGGGCGTATACATGCGACTTTTACCATTGAGTCGTTTTTTACGATCGCGGTCGCTTTTATCGAACTCGATATAACGGGCCATGCCGACACTCAGCTGAGCAAACATGTCGCGGCGTATACCCGGTAGGTCGTAAAGCGTTTCATTGGCTTTAACCCTAGCCATATACGCGGCTGTACGCGGCTCGCGAATGCCGTAATTCACCCGGAAATCGAACGATACGCGCCAGTGATTAGACACATCCCAGTCTGACCGGAAGCCGGCTGACGCGAAGAATTGAACCGAGTTGAAATCCTGTTTCTCCAGCATCGGATATTTGTTTACCGCCGGGGAGAGCACACCGTCGTATTCTACCTTATAGTCCGAAGGCAGAATAGGATGCACGGCTGTGGGGAATCTGATCTTGCCGGCTTCGTGCGTAATGGTTTCTTTACCACTAATGAGGTAGGCGGCGCTCACGGAGGCCACCGCGCTCACGCGAAAGAACGAAAGATCGATCACATGGACCTTCAGCCCAATGGGAATTTGAGCATACTGCAAATCGATGTTGCGCGTGCCAATCTGGCCTCCAACGCTGTTAACCAGATAGGAGCTTTGGCCGATATTAACGATGCCTGGGGTAAATAAGATCCCGAAATGCTCATAATCCATACTATAGGATAGCC
>Ga0065165_1003208_pt1 | contig 11920 bp, 10 predicted proteins | sample AraplaMF_Cvi_mMF_FD_63813 | JGI IMG/M metagenome (GOLD analysis project Ga0065165, IMG submission 63813) | Arabidopsis root microbial communities from the University of North Carolina, USA - plate scrape MF_Cvi_mMF (version 2) (version 3) | ecosystem: Host-associated > Plants > Roots >... | reverse complement strand
GGGTGCCTGTATCCAGCCAAGCATAGCCGCGTCCGAGTAGTTCGACGTTCAGCTTTCCGCGGTCAAGGTAAACGCGATTGACGTCAGTAATTTCCAACTCGCCGCGCGGCGACGGCTTCAAATTGGCCGCGATATCGATCACGTCGGAATCGTAGAAATAGAGCCCCGTCACTGCCCAGTTCGACTTCGGCTCCGCGGGCTTTTCCTCTATCGAGACCGCCTTCATCTGCTTGTCGAAATCCACCACGCCATAGCGTTCGGGATCGTTGACATGATAGGCGAAGACGCTTGCGCCATCGGTTCGGTCAAGCGCGCTTTCGAAGACCGAAGTCATGCCATGGCCATAGAAGATGTTGTCTCCGAGGATAAGGCAGGAAGGCGACGAACCGATGAAATCGGCCCCGATAATGTAGGCCTGCGCAAGCCCGTCAGGAGATGGCTGTTCGGCATAAGACAGCTCTATGCCCCATTGCGTGCCGTCACCGAGAAGCTTGCGGAATTGCGGCAGATCGTGCGGTGTCGAGATGATGAGGATCTCGCGAACCCCCGCGAGCATCAGCGTCGACAGCGGATAATAGATCATCGGCTTGTCGTATATAGGCATCAGCTGCTTTGAGGTTGCGACCGTCATGGGATGTAGCCGGGTGCCGCTGCCGCCCGCTAGTATGATGCCTTTCATTGATGCCAGTCTCCGATGCGTTTCAAGCTATTTAGTGTGCAGAACCCGAGCGACCACTGTCTCGGCTGACGGCACCCAATTCGGCAACGTCACGCCATGCAAGGACGCGAGCTTTGAACAATCGAGTTGTGAATTGGCCGGTCGCCGCGCCGGTGTGGGATAGTCTTCCGACGGAATTCTATCAACAGCGGCGTAAGGCCCGCCAAGTCTTTTCGAGATGTCGAATATGGTTTCAGCGAAATCCGCCCAGCTCGCCACGCCGGAGTTGGTGAGGTTGAAAACGCCTCTCAACTCAGTGCGGGTATCTGTGGTCATGCTTATTGCCAGCTTGATTATGCAATCGGCAATATCGAGGGCGGAAGTCGGCGTGCCGAACTGATCGGCTACGACGCTGATCCTGTCGCGGCTTTCCGCCAGCCGTAACATGGTTTTTAAAAAGTTTTTGCCAAACGGACTATGCACCCAGGCCGTCCGCAAAATGACATGGTTGTCCGTGGCGTGCGCCACGGCTCTTTCCCCAGCCAGTTTCGTGCGCCCATACGCATTTGTCGGGCCGACCGCATCATTTTCGAGATAGGCCGACGATTTGCTGCCATCGAATACATAGTCGGTCGAGATGTGGATGATCGGGATTTTACGATCGTGCGCAATCTTCGCAAGCGCGCCCGCAGCCCGTTCGTTAATGGTGCGCGCCAGATCTTCCTCGCTTTCCGCCTTGTCTACGGCGGTATAGGCGGCAGCGGATACGATCACGTCGGCAACGTGGCTTTCGACTGCATTCCAAATCGTGTCGGGAGTAGACAGGTCGAGTTCGGGCCTCCCGACGGAAATGATTTCGACTGCATCGCTCTGTGCGCCCCGCTCCAGAAGAGAACGAACCACCTGTCCTTCGCGGCCGGTCACCAGCACCCTTTTGATCATCGGTGTCATGAGCTCTTCCGGGACGCCTGCAACGACCCTAAACGCTGGCCATCATAGCGGTGGCGCAATGGCTCCCACCACCAGCGGTTTTGCAGATACCATTTGACCGTTTTTTCGATCCCGCTATCGAAATTCTCTTCCGCTTTCCAGCCGAGTTCAGTTTGTAGGCGAGTCGCATCGATGGCATACCGTGCGTCATGGCCCGGACGATCGGCGACGAAGGTGATAAGCCGTGAGTGATCTCCGCCCTGCGGATGATGGATGTTCATCAGCTCGCAAATCCGCGTCACGACATCGATGTTGCGCCGCTCGTTTCTGCCGCCGACATTATAGGTCGCGCCGATGGCGCCACGCTCGGCAATGAGGTCGAGTGCCTTCGCGTGATCCTCGACATAAAGCCAATCGCGAATATTCGCTCCGCTGCCGTAGACGGGCAGGGGCTTTCCTTCGAGCGCGTTCAGAATAACAAGCGGGATCAGTTTTTCCGGGAAATGGTGCGGCCCGTAATTGTTCGAGCAGTTCGAGACGACGATCGGCATGTCATAGGTCCGGGCCCAGGCTTTTGCCAAGTGATCCGACGCTGCCTTGGAAGCGGAGTAAGGCGAGCTTGGATCATACGGGGTCGTTTCGGTGAAAAGCCCGTCGTCACCGAGCGAGCCGTACACCTCGTCGGTGGACACATGCAGAAAACGGAAGGCGTTCTTTTCCCCCGTTTCCAGCGACTGCCAGTAAAGGCGCGCGCATTCGAGCATGTTGAAAGTGCCTATGACATTGGTCTGGACAAAATCACCGGCGTGATCAATCGATCGATCGACATGGCTTTCCGCGGCAAGATGCATGACCCTTTCGGGGCGGAAGTTTTCGAATGCCTCGGCTATCGCCTGCCGATCGCAAATATCGGCCTTCAAGAAGCGGTGGGAAGAGTGATTTTCCACCGCGTTCAGCGAAGTCAGCGTCCCGGCATAGGTCAACTTATCGACCGTAAGGACTTCATAGCCTTTGCTCAAAACTAGATGTCTGACGACAGCCGAGCCAATGAACCCGGCTCCTCCCGTAACAAGCACACGCATTTTGTCCGCTCCTGAATGCCGGATGGTTGTGCGAACTCCATAAGCGAGATGATTGCCAAAATCTACCGTTTGCTACCCCAGATATCGTTAGGCTTGAACAAGCTGGCCTCAACTGGTGCCGGGTCTATTCAAGGACAGCGCGCCATCTTCACCAAGCGTGTCGCCTCTGCCGAAACTCATTGACCTTAGAAAGCTCCGAAGTCACAGAGGCAGCCTAGCCCCGTAGACTCGCCGGCCCTGACCTCACGTGCGCTGTCTGTGGTCGTTGAGCAATCGCGCGCCGCCGGATTTGTCAGAGAGGGAAGATGTGGTTGCCTATAGCGGTCCGTTTGGGTACATATCAGCAAGTTTTGAAGCCGCCCATGAAAGAGGCATAAAGAATTGATTTTCAAACGTTTGGCTATCCCTGACGTCGTGTTGCTCGAGCCGAAGAAATTTGGCGATGAGCGCGGATATTTCATGGAGACGTTTCGGCAATCCCTTTTCGACGAGGAGGTCGGCCCAACAAGTTTCGTCCAGGCCAATCAATCGCTGTCCCGCGATGCCGGGACCGTACGCGGACTTCACTTTCAACTTCCGCCTCAGGCGCAAGGCAAGCTTGTCAGTTGCGTCACCGGAGCGATATTGGACGTCGCCGTTGATCTGAGACCGGGTTCGCAGACATACGGCCAGCACGTCTCGGCCGAGTTGAGCGGCGAGAACGGACACCAGCTGTGGATTCCGGAAGGTTTCGCTCACGGGTTCTGCACCTTGGAGCCGATGACAACCGTCAGCTATAAAGTGACGGCCTATTACGCTGCCCATCTTGATCGGGGGCTTCTGTGGAACGATCCGGCGCTCGCCATCGCCTGGCCAGTCCAGGTCGATAGCGCCATTCTATCCGCCAAGGACCGGGTACAACCAGTTCTGGCTGACGTGAAAATGAGATGATCTCAGCCCTTGCGCGATGCGATAGCCGCATCGTTCGGAGGGCTTTGTGTCGCACCAATCCTGCGGGAGCCCAATCTGCCTCGGGATGGAGCCTCTGCCAAAACAGGTTGTAATTAAGCCACCCCGCGGCTGGCCTTAAATACGTCTATGTGCAATAAGCGCCGAAATCCCATTTCTGACGAAAATTCTGTAAGGGCATAGAATGAACAGCAACATCGCAGTTGTCGTCACAACGATTAATTCGCCGACGAAAGCGCTTAAAGAAATTGCTTCTGCCGGCGCGGCGTTTCAGTCTGAATTTATTGCAATCGGCGACACTAAGAGCCCTGCGGACTTCCGTCTCGATGGTTGCACTTATTATACTGTCGATGAGCAGAAGACACTGCCGCATAGGCTGGCAGCCCTGGCGCCGACGAAGCATTATGCGCGTAAGAACATAGGCTACCTGGAGGCGATCGCTCGCGGTTCGGAAGTAATCGTCGAGACTGATGACGACAATATTCCGATGGAGAATTTCTGGCTTCCGCGCGAGCGCACATTCACCGCTCCGTACGCGGCCGGCGGTCGCTGGTACAATGCCTACAACAATTTTACCGACGGTCCAATTTGGCCTCGAGGTCTTCCCCTGGAGCACGTGAAGGCGTCCGCCCAGCGCAATTTCAGCTTCTCCGATAGGACAGTCGATAGCCCCATTCAGCAGGGGCTTGCCGACGACGATCCTGACGTCGATGCCGTCTACCGGTTCCTGTTCGAACTTCCTGTCAAGTTTGACCCGAGCAAGAAGGTAGCTCTGGCCGACGGCGTCTGGTGCCCCTTCAACAGTCAAAACACCACTTGGTGGCGAGATGCTTTCCCGCTGTTGTACCTGCCGTTCAACTGCTCCTGGCGGGTATGCGACATATGGCGTAGCTTGATTGCGCAGCGCATCGGCTGGGAATGCGGATGGTCCCTGTCGTTCCATAGTTCATCAGTCTATCAAGACCGTAACGAGCATGACCTGCTTCGCGATTTCGCGGAGGAAGTCCCAGGATATCTCAACAATAATTTTATCGTTGATAAGCTACTGGATCTAAAGCTGCTTCCCGGGAAGGAAAACATTCTCGGCAATTTGCGGAAATGCTACGACATGCTCATTGACGCCGGATTGATCGGCGGAGAGGAGAGGCTTCTGATTTCAGCATGGGCTGACGACATCGAACGTCTGCTTTGATTCAGGAGTGTAAAGGCATGGTCGTTGCGCTTGTTACCGGTGCATCCGGTATGTTGGGTTCGTCGCTTGTGCGCCGCCTCTCGGAAACGGGAAAATACAACGTGATCGGCATGACGCGGAGTGATGCCGATTTGCTGAACGCGGAAGAGGTGGCTGATTTCTTTGTCAAGTCTAAGCCCGACATCGTCTTCCATTGTGCCGCAAAAGTCGCCGGTCTCGGCGGAAACAGCAGCTTTCCCGCTCAGTTCTTCGACGAAAATATTTTGATCAACACGCATGTGGTTCGCGCATCACGAACTGCCGGCGCCTCAAAAGTTGTCGCCGTCGGCACGACCGCGATTTATTCCGACATGATCCCGCTTCCGATGAAGGAGGCCGACATATGGAAAGGGCCGCCGCACCATTCGGAAGTGGCGTACGGGGTCGCCAAGCGCGCTATGCTAACGCAGCTGCAGGCCTACCACAAGCAGTATGGACTCGCGTTTGGCTACGGCATCCTGACCAATCTTTATGGCCCCAAAGACACGTTCGACAAAGAGTTCGGCCATGTCGTGCCATCGTTGATCTGTAAGTTCAAAGAGGCTATCGACGCCGGCGCGGCTGTCGAAGTCTGGGGGGACGGGACGCCTCAGCGGGATTTCCTTTTTGTTGATGACGCCGCCGATGCGCTGATTACCGTGGCCGAAAAGGGTTTCGGACCTTTCAACGTGGCAAGCGGTAAAACAACAACGATCAAGCAGTTGGTTGAGATATTGAAGGAGGTTTCCGGCTTTTCGGGAACCGTCAATTGGGCGACCAGCAAGCCAAATGGGCAGATGCTACGTCAGTATGATATTTCGTCGATAAGCGCATTAGGTTTCGAAGCTAAGACCGATCTGCGGGACGGCGCGCGTCAGACCTGGGACTGGTATTTAAACAAAGAGTCATAGTGAAGCGGGAACAGCGTATGAAAAAAGCGATGATAACTGGAGTGACCGGGCAGGATGGTGCCTACCTGGCGTCACTACTCCTTTCCAAGGGTTACGAGGTCCACGGCATCAAGCGTCGTTCGTCGTCGTTCAACACTGGCAGGATCGATCATCTGTATGTCGATCCGCATTCGGCAGACACTCGCCTGTTTCTGCATTATGGTGACTTGACAGACTCCGCCAATCTCATTCGCCTGGTGCAGCAGATCCAGCCCGATGAGATTTATAACCTCGCTGCGCAAAGCCATGTGCATGTCAGCTTCGAGACGCCGGAATATACGGCTAATTCCGATGCCATCGGCACGCTGCGCTTGCTCGAGGCGATTCGGATTTTGAAGCTGGAAGAGAAGACCAAATTCTATCAGGCCTCGACGTCAGAGCTTTACGGCAAAGTGCAATCCATCCCGCAGAGCGAGACGACGCCGTTTTATCCGCGTAGCCCCTACGCGGCAGCGAAGATGTATGCCTACTGGATCACGGTGAATTATCGTGAGGCCTATGGGATTTTCGCCTCGAACGGAATTCTCTTTAACCACGAATCGCCCCTGCGAGGCGAGACGTTCGTGACCCGCAAGATCACCCGCGCGGTCGCGGCGATCGCCAAGGGGAATCAGAATTGCCTGTATCTCGGCAACCTGGATGCCAAGCGGGACTGGGGTCATGCGCGCGACTATGTCGACGGGATGTTCAGGATCATGCAGCATAGCGAGCCGTCGGATTTCGTTCTGGCGACTGGCGAGACGCATACCGTGCGTGAATTTGTAGATCTGGCATTCAAGCATATCGGCATCGAACTTGAGTGGCGTGGCGAAGGCATGGACGAGATCGGCATCAATGCCGACAATGGCGCCGTGCTTATCCGCATCGATCAGCAGTATATTCGTCCGTCGGAAGTCGACCTGCTTCTCGGAGACGCCTCGAAGGCGAAGGCTGAACTGGGCTGGTCGCACACGACGACTTTCCCAGAACTGGTTAAGGAAATGGTCGAGGCCGACCTGAAAGATATTGCTCCAAAAGTTTGATGCCTAGGAAAACGATATGACTGATACTCTGGTCGTTGAATGCGTAGGGGGCCTGACCAACAGGCTGATGGCGTTAACCTCCGGGCTGCGCCTGGCGAACATCTACGGCATGGCCTTCAAGATAGCCTGGGAACCCGCCACCGAGTGCGGCGCCGAGTTTTCGGATTTGTTTTCCAACCTTTTCGATACCGTGTCCCCGCGCGACCGCGGTGACTATCCGAATGCAATTCATATCGGACACGGTGCGCATGGATGGAATGTCGATCCGGTGCTGGCACGTCCGCCACTCGGCGAAAACTTCTGGCTCACTACACACGGGATCATTACCCATCCGCATGAGCCCCGAAACCGTAGCTTCTTCCCCGATGATGGCGTCATTTTCGATATCGGGCGCTACAGCCGGGTTCTGCGGCCGAATGGTAGTGTTCAGGCGACCGTTGATTCGATTGAATTTGATCCTTGCAACACGGTCTCGCTACACATCCGAAGGCCGTATAGCCGTGACGTGAAGATCTCCGATGGCGCTCATGCCAACGAGCAGCGTCTCTACGGCTCGATCAGCGATGACTATTTTGCCGGTATTGTCGAAGCAATCCTGAGGCAGGACGCCAGATTGCGAGTTCTTTTATCCACCAATTCGGAAGAAACGCAGGCCGTCATCAAAGCCCGTTTCGGTGACAAGGTCATCACCTACGCGAAATCTTCCAACGCGTTGGATACGAGCCAAGTAAATTCCGCTCGGGATGCTCTTGTTGACATTATCCTGATGTCCAAGACGGCGGGGATCGTTCGGCAGGTCGATACCCACTTTGGCTTGTATGCAAGCCTGATAAACCAGACTCCAAACTTGGTGATTATCCGCAACGATGACCGGGAGCCTGATCTTGGATTTCTTCGCTTTGGAGATAATCAGCAAATGGAATTCGATCGCTCGGACAAAGCGCTGCCGCGGTTCTGCGAACGCAACATCAACATGCTGCGCTATTGAACGACAATGTACAAAAGGGCGGCCTGATTGATCCGGTCGCCCTGCATATCTCTGCCTGCAGCGGAACTTCGCTTAAGAAGGACTGGTCTGATCCCGACCCCGTTCTCGTTACGTGAGAAGCTTCGCATAGCTTCCCAAATCTCAAGTCAAACAAGTTGGTGGTCTGGCGGAACATCAGTAATGAGTAACCTGGTCGCTTTGAATAGTGTCGAGGTCACATCGTGGTAGCGTATCTGTCGTTAGGGCTGAACTGCCAGCCCATTATGCATGCGGTTGAAAACAACCTTGTTCCCGATCGCGCCAATGGTCGGCTTACATCTGTTTTCGACCTATGCCTGACGACGAGACAGGCGCTTTGCCATTTCATTCAGACCGACTTCGCGGATTTTTTCGACGACATTGCCCTAATTGAAAATCCGAAAGGCAGCTTCAGTTCGCCGACAGGGGAACTGATTTACAGTTTCGTGGCAGACGCCTCATATGGCGATCTGATCGTCAACGTAAAACACGGAATGATATTCAACCACGAATCTCCCGGCCATCCGTTTCTGCCTTCAACCGAAAGCTGGAGCACTCCGACGCGCTTTTGCCAAAACGCGTTTCGCGAATTCAGGGAGCGATATGCGCGACGGATCGCAAACTTCCTTGCGGAAATTGCAGACAGTATCGCCTGCGAGAGAGAAGTCGTGTTTCTGATGCGGGCAAATCTCGAAAATGGCGACCAGGTCGCGGACGCCATCAAGACGAGATTTCCTAAGTTGAAATTCAAGATTAAAATTCTGGAGTTTCTGGAAATAGACCGGATGGTCAATCTGGAAATGCAGGAATTCTTCCATGGCTCGGTCGGTGAAGGACGCGGGAAAAAATCCGTCGGCGAGAGCGAGATGGTTGTGTATGGCTGGGCCTGAACATAAACCACAAGCGCAGCGAGTGGCGTGTTGCTTGCGGCTTCAGATCAAGTTTGGGGGACGGTGCTTAGGAAGCGCTCGGTCGTCTGGGTAATGACAATATCTGGTGAAAAGGCCGTCAGTGCAGCCTGATCGAGAGCCGGGTTGAAATCGAAATATACTTCTCCAAACAACCGGGCGAACCACCAATTTAGGTCGCACGCATTTTCTCCCAGGCCGGAGAACGAGTTTCCGGCGATGAAAAGCTTGCGACGGATGGGAGCCTTGGCATTGCGCCAATGGACTTGAATGCCGGTCTGATCTTCGGCGCGATGAGCCGGCTTTTTGAACACCGTTTCCGGAGGATGCATCTCTTCTACGGGTTGATGGATCGTATCGTAGATCGGAAAGTCGAAGAAGCTCGTAGACAGGTCGCCGACCAAAAACGCAAGCCTCGTACACGAGGGTGCTTCTTGCTGCGGCAGGTTTAGCGCCTGCAGCAATGAATTGACGACGAGCAGAGCCCCCCGCGGAGAAAGGTGAGTGTCGAATTTTCGCCACCCATCGAGATCGAAATCGAGCACGTTGAAGAGCGAAACATAGTATGGGCTCTTGGCGAAATGGCCCTCTATAATTTCCGCGGCTGCGGACAGGCGCGGTAGATCCTCGCCGCTCATCCTCCGTAGGGAGGTTAATTTTTCAGGTACGATGCAATGGACGTAAGCGATATTTTCGGCGATCGTTTCGCGTCGACGCTCTATGAGGCTGATCCAGTTTGCTCCGATGGCAGCGGTTTCATCCGTCAGGGCATACATGCCCCGCACATCGTCCGAGCCTCCGATCCGCAGGGCCTGCCCATCCGAGACAATGATCGCAGAGTTATCTTTAGATGTAATCCCGGCGGGAACGCGGATGAGCGATGTGTCAACGGCTTCAATGTCGCGCAGCTTGCCAAGCCGGCGTCCGCCGTAATCGATGGCTTTAATGAACTTTTCGTACCATTCGCCATCCAGCTTGACGCCGGTGACCGTGATCCACCTCACTATCTCCGCAAAGTTGTTGGTGGAGAAGCCGACTGGAATACGGCCTGCCGCAATTGCCTCGATCGCCTTGAGGAAACGCGACATTCCATCGTCGAAAGCGAGTTCGGCGACGCCATGTTCTCCGGCATCCGCAAATATCCGAAGCCTGCCGGAAGAGAACAGTTCGGTTGAAAACGGAATTTCGGATCTGAACCAGTACCCGATCCGACCCTCGTTGATCCAATGCCATTCACGCGGGTTTCCCCAGGCGAAACTGCCTTGAATGCGGTGACCGTCCTTCGTAAGGTAGATCTCGATCGGCGCCGACGGCTCCTCAGCCACATAGGCCCAGCCGGAAATCGCGTTCGGAAACTTGATCGCGTCGATGATCCCGGTAATTGCCATCGCGATGCCTTTACTCAGGTTTAATACGTTTGGATTCCAGCATCATTGGAAAAAATGGTACCCGGCCAATAGACTTAGTTCCAAGGCAGCGTCCAAATTCAAAGCTATGCGGTCCACTGGCAATAAGTTCTGCATTTACTTGCTGCCATAGCGGAGCCTGATCCAGTCCAGTGTTTTCAGCAGGCCCGCGTCGAGAGCATGCATCGGAGTCCAGCCGCACTCTGCCGCTATCCTGGAAATGTCGAGATAATTCTTGCTGATATCGGTGCTGCGCTGGCTGACGTAATTCATGCGCGGCTTGCAATCCAGGACGCTGTCCATCGCGCTGATGAGCGCGCTGATCGACACACCTTGCCCGAACCCGACGTTGAAAATCCGTTCTGTCCCCTCGTAGCGAGCCGCAGCCTCGAAGGCGTGTGAGACGTCATCGACGTAAATATAGTCTCTCACCGCAGAGCCGTCCCCGAAGACGGTAAACTGCTCGCCGTGCAAGGCTGCATAAAAGTAGCGCGCAACGATCCCCTGTCCGCTGAACGGAGACTGGCCAGGCCCATAAGGATTGGCGATTCGCAGGATGCGGTAATTGAGGCCAAGATTATGGTTGAACAGATTGATGTATTTCTCTGTAAAAAGCTTGTTTATGCCATAGGTGACGACTGGATTCGTCGGGCTTTCCTCGTTTATCGGAAATTTGCTGGATTGGCCGTAGACCGTTCCGCCGGATGAGGCAAAGATATAGTTCTTCACGCCGTGTTTGACGCAGAGTTCCATGACCTGGATATTAAACCCGACGGTCATCCGGATATCGTCGGCGATATTGTCGTTGGAACGAGCAGGAAGGGTCGCGTTCGCCAGGTTGAAGACGATCTCGCTGCCGCTCACCGCGCGTTCCAAAACCTCAGTCCCGTGCTCTCCTGCAATGAAGTAGTCGACCGCGGAATGGCGATCCATATCGGCGGGCGCTTTCCGGGAATAGGAGGAGACATCCCAGCCCTGCGATCGGAGATGTCTGCAAAGCGCGTTTCCCAGAAAGCCTGTGCCGCCAATAATCAACGCTTTAGTCAAAAGACATCCTTACCTGTCGGAGATGTGACGACCGCAGCTACGACGGCATTATCAGTACGCGCGCGCCGACGCATATTGGGAGAGCGCCCGTTCGAAACTATTCTTGTACATTCCGGCGATATTTGTACCAGAATAATCATGCAGCACGTCGCCGGCAACCGCTTCCGCAACCTTCTTCAAGGCCGGCAGGTTCGATATCGCGTGTCTGAATGCCGCATAGAGATCATCGATATCCGCATCGACCGCCTGCACACCCTGGTCATGATAATTCTTCAGAACCATAGCAATGTCGCCCGCGTCCGTTGAAAAGACGGGAACTCCAGCGGACATCGCCTCGAGCATGGCAAGCGGCACACCTTCGTATTCGGAGGTGATGACGAGGAGATCCGTCGCGACGTAAAGCTCTTCCAGCGGATTGACGTTGGACAGGCGAATGACATTGTCTAGACCGGAATTCGCGATCCTCAGCTCAAGGCTCTCAGAGAGATCGCCCTGTCCGGCCATGACAAATTGCACCGGCAGCCCGTCGCGCTTCGCCCGTTCCGCAAGATCGAGGTAAAGCCAGGGGCGTTTCTGGGGCACCATCCGGCCAACAAACGCGACCACGGGCTGGTCGGAGCGCAGGCCGAATTTCGCCAGCGACCGACTGCGATCGAAAGTTGGCAGGTTCGCCGATATCCTCTCCGCGTTTATGGGATGCGGGATGAAATCCACTTTTTCTTTGGGGAGCTGCAACTCGTTGAGGAAGTGCTC
>Ga0065165_1003207_pt1 | contig 11920 bp, 7 predicted proteins | sample AraplaMF_Cvi_mMF_FD_63813 | JGI IMG/M metagenome (GOLD analysis project Ga0065165, IMG submission 63813) | Arabidopsis root microbial communities from the University of North Carolina, USA - plate scrape MF_Cvi_mMF (version 2) (version 3) | ecosystem: Host-associated > Plants > Roots > Endosphere... | reverse complement strand
TCGAGATTGCGGTGGTGGCGAGCGACGGCGCGCTGACCGTCAGCGACGTGTTCCGCCTGGCGATCACGTCGGAGAATGAAGGGCCGGTGATCGTCACGCCGATCGCCGACCTGGTGGCGGCGGAGGACCTCGCCTTCTCGATCCTGATCCCGACCTCCGGCTTCGCGGACGCGGACGGCGATGCGCTGACCTTCACGCTCAGGCTCGCCAACGGCGATCCGCTGCCGTCGTGGATCCAATATGCCGACGGCCGGATCACCGGCACGCCGCCGGCCGATTACAACGGCGTCGTCACGCTCGCTTTGACCGCCAGCGACGGCGCGCTCAGCGTCACCGACACGTTCGATCTCACGATCCAGCCGGTCAACGACCGACCGGTCCTCCTCCAGCCGCTCGGCAGCGTGACGGTGCTGGAAGACACGGCGATCGACCTGGCGCTTCCGGCCGGCGCGTTCGGCGATGTCGACGGCGACGCGCTGACGCTCACGGCGGCGCTGGCGGGCGGGCTCGGCCTGCCGGCCTGGCTCAGCTTCGACGGCAGCCGCTTCACCGGCACTCCGCCGGCGAACTTCAACGGCGTACTCAACATCGTCGTGACCGCGAGCGACGGCGCGCTTGCCGCCACCGGCGCTTTCGACCTCGTCATCCAGGCCGTCGGCGACGGGCCGACGCTTGTTACCTTCCTGCCTGACCGCAACAGCGCCGAAGACCTCGCGATCGACTTCACCATCGATCCCGCGACCTTCGCCGATGTCGACGGCGACACGCTGGCGCTCACCGCCAGCCTCGCCGACGGCACTGCCTTGCCGACCTGGCTCGTCTTCGATGGCGGCCGCTTCACCGGCACCCCGCCCGCGGACTATCACGGCGCGATCGACGTGCGGGTCACCGCCAGCGACGGCAATCTCACCGCAAGCGACGTGTTCCGCCTGACGATCGATCCGGTGAACGACGCGCCGCGGCTGGTCTCGGCGCTCGCCGACCGGCATGCAGCGGAAGACACGCCGTTCAGCTTCACCATTCCGGCCGGCACCTTCGCCGATGTCGATGGCGACGCCCTCACCCTGACCGCGCGGCTTGCCGACGGATCGGCGCTGCCGGGCTGGATCGCGCTGGTGAACGGAGTGCTCTCGGGCACGCCGCCGCAGGACTATAACGGCACGCTCGACATCGAGATCGTCGCCAGCGACGGCACGCTGACTGCCTCGGACAGCTTCCGCCTCACGATCGATGCGGCCAACGATGCGCCGGTGATCGTCACGCCGATCGCCGATGTCACCGCGCTGGAAGACACGGCCTTCTCGCTGCTGCTGCCGACCAGCGGGTTCGCCGACGCCGATGGTGATGTCCTGACCTTCGCCGTGACTCTGGCGAACGGGGCGCCGCTGCCCGGCTGGCTCAGCTTCGCCGGTGGCCGTCTCGTCGGCACGCCGCCGGCCAATTACAACGGGACGATCGCCCTTGCGATCACCGCGAGCGACGGCAGCGCCAGCGTGACCGACACCTTCACGCTGAAGGTCGCGGCTGTGAACGATGCGCCGACGGTGGCGATCCTGCTGCCCGACCGCATCAGCGCCGAAGACCAGGCGATCGACTTCCTCGTCGATCCGGCGAGCTTCGTCGACCTCGACGGCGATGCGCTGGTGCTGACCGCGGCGATGGCGGACGGCGGCGCGCTGCCCGCGTGGCTGGCCTTCAACGGCAGCCGCTTCACCGGCACCCCGCCGGCGAACTATAACGGCGCGTTCGACGTCCGAGTGACCGCGAGCGACGGCAGCCTCACCGCCAGCGACGTGTTCCGCCTCACCGTCAGCCCGGTCAACGATCGTCCGATCCTGGTGCAGCCGCTCGCCGATGCCACGGTTTTCGAAGACAAGCCGATCGACCTGCTCGTTCCGGCAAGCGCGTTCAGCGACGTGGACGGCAATGCTCTGACCCTAACCGCCCGCCTCGCCGGCGGCGCGGACCTGCCCGGCTGGCTCGCATTCGACGGCGCTCGGCTCACCGGAACGCCCCCCGCTGATTTCAACGGCTTCCTCGACATCGAGATCCTGGCCAGCGACGGCGCCCTGGCGGTTTCGGACGTGTTCCGCCTGACCGTCGCCCCGGTCAACGACGCGCCGGTGCTGGCCAACGCGGTCGCCGACATGGTGGTTGCGGAGGACCATGCCTTCTCGCTGGCGATCCCGGCGAACAGCTTCACCGATGTCGACGGCGATGCGCTGACGCTGTCGGTCACGCTCGCCAACGGCAACCCGCTGCCCGGCTGGATTGCCTTCACGGGCGGCCGGCTGGTCGGCACGCCGCCGGCGAACTTCAACGGCGACCTCGAGCTGCGGGTTACGGCGAGCGACGGCCAGGCCAGTGCCTCGGACCTCTTCCGCCTGTCGATCCTGGCGGTGAACGATGCTCCGGTGGTGCTGACGCCGCTGGCCGACCGGTCGAGCGCCGAGGACCAGGCGGTCAACATCCTGATCGACCCGGCCAGCTTCGGCGACGTCGACGGCAACACGCTCACGCTGACCGCGCGCATGGCGAGCGGCGTCGCGCTGCCGGGCTGGCTCAGCTTCGACGGCAGCCGCTTCACCGGCACCCCGCCGGCGAACTTCAACGGCTTCCTCGATGTCGAGGTCTTCGCCAATGACGGCCTGCTCGCCACCAGCGACATCTTCCGCCTGACGATCACCCCGGCGAACGATGCGCCGACCGTCGTCCAGCCGCTCGCCGATGTCAGCGTGGTCGAGGACACTGCGATTTCGATCCTGCTGCCGGCCGGGGCCTTCGCCGATCTCGATGGCGATCCGCTGACCTATTCGGCGGCGCTGGCCAACGGCGCGGGGCTGCCCGCGTGGCTGACCTTCGCCAATGGCCGCTTCACCGGCACGCCGCCCGCCAACTTCACCGGCTCGCTCGAGATCCGCGTGACCGCGAGCGACGGCAACCTGAGCGCGAGCGACGTGTTCGTGCTGGCGATCACGCCGGTCAACGACGCGCCGGTCGCCGCCAATGACAGCGGCTTCACCGTCGCCGCCGGCGCGCAGGTGACGATCGCCGCGGCCAGCCTGCTGGCGAACGACAGCGATCCCGACGGCAACGCGCTGTCGATCACCGCGGTCGGCAATGCGGTGGGCGGCACGGTCGTGCTGAGCGGCGGCCAGATCGTGTTTACCGCCAATACCGGCTCGTCGAGCAGCGGCAGCTTCACCTATACGGTGAGCGACGGCACGCTGACGGCCACCGCGACGGTCTCGCTTACGATCAGCGGGGCGACCGGCACCTGGGTCTATGGCACGGGTGGATCGGACTCGCTCAACGGCCAGCCCAACGCGGTCAACTGGATCGATGGCGGCGCCGGCAACGATTCGATCAACGGCGGCGCGCTGAACGATCGCCTCTATGGCGGCGACGGCACCGATTATATCAATGGCAATGCCGGCGACGACGAGATCGACGGCGGCGCGGGCAACGACTCGCTCAACGGCGGCGCGGGCAACGACACGATGTTCGGCGGCCTCGGCAACGACAACCTCAACGCCGGCACCGGCAACGATACGCTCGACGGCGGCGCCGGCGACGACACGCTGAACGGCGAGGCGGGCGACGACACGCTGATCGGCGGGGCCGGCAACGACAATCTCAATGCCGGCGACGGCAACGACGTGCTCGACGGCGGCGACGGCAACGACAACCTCACCGGCGGCCTCGGCAACGATCGCCTGACCGGCGGCGCGGGCAACGACAATCTCTATGCCCATGACGGCGACGACTATCTCGATGGCGGCGACGGCAATGACGTCCTCACCGGCGATGCGGGCAACGACACGCTGATCGGCGGCGCCGGCAACGACCAGCTATGGGCGGGCGCCGGCGACGATATCGTCGCGCCGGGTGCCGGCAACGACACCACCGCCGGCGACGACGGTATCGACACGATCGACTATTCGACCGCCACGACGGCGATGACGATCAACCTTCAGACCAGCAAGGCCACTGCCGTCGGCAAGAGCGACAATATCTACAGCTTCGAGAACGTCATCGGCGGCGCGGGCAACGACCAGGTCACCGGCACTGCGGGCGTCAACATCCTCGACGGCCGCGGCGGCGACGACACGCTGACCGGCGGGGCCGGGAACGACACGCTGAAGGGCGGGCTGGGCAACGATGTCGCCGTCTTCTCCGGGCTGGTCTCTAGCTATTCGATCTCGACCTCGGGCGGCGTCGTGCGGGTAGTGGACAACCAGCCCGGCACCGACGGCAATGACGGCACCGATACGATCATCAGCATCGAGACCTTGCGCTTCAAGAACAACCAGACGGTGTCGGTCACGTCGCCGATCATCCTCGATCTCGACGGCAAGGGCATTACGACGCGCTCGGCCTGGGCGACGAACGCGATGTTCGATCTCGATGGCGACGGCCTGGCCGACCAGACCAGCTGGATCGGCAATACCGAGGCCTTCCTGTTCCTCGACCGCAACGGCGACAAGACCGTCACCGGGGTGAGCGAGATCAGCTTCGTCGACGACCTGCCCGGCGCGGAGAGCGACCTCGACGGCCTGGCCGCCTTCGACAGCAACCGCGACGGCAAGCTGTCCGCCGCGGACGCGCGTTTCGCCGATTTCGGCCTGTGGCTGGACGCGGACGGGGACGGCGCGGTCGACCAGGGCGAGACCAAGACGCTCGCCGCCATCGGCATCGCCTCGATCAATCTTGCCGGCACGGCCGTCGAAAGCACCAAGGCGCTCGGCGAGGTCGCGGTGGTCAACACCGGCACCTTCACCTGGGTCGATGGGCGCACGATGGGCCTGGCCGACGCGGCGCTGACCTATTTCGCCGCTGCGACCAACATGCCGTACTTCCCGCCCGACGTCCGCGAACTAGGCGGCGCCCCAGGCGACTACCGGCTCTCGGTCTCGGGCGGCAAGCTGAGCGTATCGGGGGGGAACGGCGCGGTCGGCGGCAAGCTCGGAGCGTCCGCGCTGCTGGCCTTCGGCTACAGCGCCTATGGCAGCTTTGCGCCGGTGGTGCTCGATCTGGACGGCGACGGGATCGGCCTGGTCTCGGCGCGCGCCGCGGGCGCCGCGTTCGACCTCAACGGCGACGGCCATGCCGACGACAGCGGCTGGATCGGCCGGGGCGACGGCTTCCTCGTCATCGACCGGAACAACGACGGCAAGATCACCGACGCCGCCGAACTCAGCCTCGCGGCGGAGACGGGCGGGGCGACCGGCGCGCTGGAAGGCCTAGCGCGGCTCGACAGCAATCTCGACGGCGTGGTCGATGCCAAGGACGCCCGCTTCGGCGAACTGCGGGTCTGGGTCGATGCAGACGGCGACGGCATCAGCGACGCGGGCGAACTGCGGACGCTGGCCGACGTCGGCGTCAAGTCGGTCTCGGTCAAGGGCGTCGCCGCCGCGGATCGCGCGATCGCGCTGGGCGACAGCGCGCTGCTCGCCACGGCCAGCTTCACCCGCATCGACGGGTCGACCGGAACGGCCGGCGAAGCGGCGCTGGGCTACCGCCCCGGCCACGCCACGCCGCTGCGTCCCTACGACGAGTCGGCCGCGCTGGCTTATGGCAATTCGGATAGGGCGCGCCTGTTCGACATGCCCTCCGACAGTGCCGCGTTCGACCGCTACGCCCAGGGCGATTTCGGCAAGCCCGCCGACGAGCAGGCCCCGGATTCCGGCGCGGGCGCCATGGCTGCCACCGGCGGCGACGACAGCGTTTCCGGCCTCGAGGTCCGCACCGCGGCCGAAGGCGTCGACACCGCCCGGCGCCTCGCCCTGCTCAGCCAGGACATGGGCGCCTTCGGGGCCGGCTCGGCCGACCTGCCGGTCGCGTGGTGGGATACCAAGGATGCCGGCCTGGGCGCGTTCGCATGATGCGGCAGCGGCGACGCTCGGGCGTGAGCGGCGGTGCGTGCGATAGGCAGCGAGAGGATTCGGTGGTGGGTCCGATGGGATTCGAACCCATGACCTCTCGATTAAAAGTCGCTTGCTCTACCGACTGAGCTACGGACCCACGCTGCCGCCCCCTAGGCGTGACGCTCCCGCGGGTCAACCGGCGGCGTGGAACCCTTTGCCCCCCGCCAGGCTTGAGCCGGAATGCGGATCGCGACCTATAATGTGAACGGCGTCAACGGGCGACTGCCGGTGCTGCTGCGCTGGCTCGCCGAGACCGCGCCCGACGTGGTGTGCCTGCAGGAATTGAAGGCGCCCGACGAGAAATTCCCCGAAGCGGCGATCCGCGACGCCGGCTACGGCGCGATCTGGCATGGGCAGAAGAGCTGGAACGGCGTCGCGATCCTCGCCAAGGGCTGCGATCCGGTCGAGACCCGGCGCGGGCTGCCCGGCGATCCCGACGACAGCCACAGCCGCTATATCGAGGCGGCAGTGAACGGGGTGCTGGTCGGCGGGCTCTATCTGCCCAACGGCAATCCGAAGCCGGGGCCCAAGTTCGACTATAAATTGCGCTGGTTCGACCGGCTCATCGCGCATGCCGCGGGCCTGATCCACATGGACGCGCCGGTGGTGATCGCAGGCGACTATAACGTGATGCCGACCGACCGCGACGTCTACAAGCCCGAGCGCTGGCTGGACGACGCCTTGTTCGCGCCCGAAGTGAAGGCGGCCTATTTCCGGATGCTCGGCCAGGGCTGGACCGACGCGCTGCGAACGCTGCACCCGGACGAGACGATCTACACCTTCTGGGACTATTTCCGGAATGCCTATGCCCGCAATGCCGGGCTGCGGATCGACCATCTGCTGCTCAACGCTCCCGCGGCGGAGGCGCTGCGGGCGGCCGAGGTCGATTCGCATGTCCGCGGCTGGGAGAAGACCAGCGACCACGCGCCGGTCTGGGTCGAGCTGGCGCTTTGAACCATCCGGCGACGCCCGATGGCCGCTACTTCGTGGTGCGCGGGCGGCTGTGGCGGATGGCCAATCCGGCGCTGGACGAAACGGTGCGCGCAGGGCTGGTCGCCGAGCTGATGGCGGCTCGCCGCGCGGTCGGCGTGGCGCGCAAGGCCGAGGACGGCGCGGCCGAGAAAGCGGCGCGGGCGCGCGTCGATGCCGCCAAGCGTGCGCTCGGCGAGCGCGGTCCGCCCTGGTGGGGCGACGGCGCCCCGGACTTCAACCGGCACATGGCGCGCAATACGCCCTATGCCGACTGGTACCGCGATCAGACGCGGAGGTAGCGGAAGTACCACACTTCATGACCCTGCCGCCGCGCCTTGCGCTCATACCGCGTCTCGGGCCAGTCGGCCGGGCGCGTGACGAAGTCGGCGGCGCTCTCGGCCTGCCAGACGAAGTCGCGGCGGCGGTTCATCACCATCATCGACCAGCGGCAATAGGTCGGGTCGTCGGTGCCGAGGCGGAATTCGGCGCCGGGCTTGAGCTTGGCCGCGATCATGTCGAGCGGGCCGTCATTGACCATGCGGCGCTTGGCGTGGCGCGCCTTCCGCCACGGATCGGGGTGGAGCAGATAGACGCGACTGAGGCTCGCATCGGGGAGCCGCTCGAGCACGTCGAGCGCGTCGCCCATGTGCAGGCGGACATTGGCGAGCTTGTCGTCGCGGATATGGTTGAGCGCGCCGACCACGCCGTTGAGGAAGGGCTCGCAGCCGATAAAGCCGTGATCGGGACGCATCGCCGCCTGTCCGGCGAGATGCTCGCCCGCCCCGAAGCCGATCTCGAATTCGAGCGGACGATTGTCGCCGAACAAGCCGGGGGCGTCGAGCTGGCCGGTCTCGGGCAGGCTGACCTGTGGCAGCAATTCCTCGACAAGGGCCGCCTGGCCCTGGCGCAATTTGTGGCCCTTGGCGCGGCCATAGAGGCGGCGGATGGATATCGGATCAGGCATGCGGGCCTGTTAGGGGCCGTACCCGATACCCGCAATGGTCGAGACGGAGCGGATTTCGGCGCACAGGGAGGAATGAGAAGGGAGCGATGCGGGGTCATCGTGACCGACGAATGACGTGGCTTTGCGTCGAAATCCGCCCGCCGCTGCGCGGTCGCCCGGAGACGCACGCTGGACTGCGTCAGCCCACTTGCACGGGCCACCAGCCCGCGCTGCGCGAGCTTCCTTGCCAGCGCACGTCTCCGGGCGATCCCGGCCGTTGCGGGTATCGGGTACGGCCCCCGCGCCGTCGCGGCGCGGCGCAACCTAGACAGCGATCGCGAGTTCGGCGGGGCGCGCGGCGCGGAGCGGGAAGGCGCTGCGATTGTGGTGGGCGAGGCGGCGGTGGAGCGGCGCGCTGATCGGATTGCGCAGCTCGCGGCGGGCGACATCGGCCTGCGGGATCGCGGCGGTGCCGATCTGGAAGTGGCGTACGCCCATCGCGTGGAGCGCGTCGTGCTCGCCGCGATTCTCGACGCCGCGGGCGATCACGGTCACGCCCATGTTGCGGGCGAGGCGCATCACGCCCTCGGCGATCAGCCGGCGCGAGGCGCTGCCGTCGATGCCGCGAACGAGCGACGGGTCGAGCTTGACGAAGCGCGGGGTGAAGCGGGCGAGCAGCTTGAGCGCGACCGAGCCGGCGGCGAAGGCGTCGAGCGTGACCGAAAGGCCGCGTGCGGTGCACGCCTCGGCAAGCGCCGCGGCATGATCGAGGTCGCCGCGTTCGTCGGCGCTGATCTCGACGACCAGCCGGTCGGTCGAGACGCCGTTGGCGAGCGCAGTGCGGAAGAGATGCGAGAGGAGCGGTTCGGCGAGCCCGGCGGCGGCGCCGAGCGGAAGGGCGATCAGCGCCTCGCTGCGATGCAGGCCGAGCGCGGCGGCGCGTTCCAGCGCAAGGGTGATGCGGCGCGCTTCGAGCGCGGGGCGCTGTTCGGGGAGCAACGAGGCCGAGATCGCGGCGAAGCTGCGTCCGTCGGCACCGTGCGCCACTGCCTGCCAGGCGAAGGGTCGGTCGGCGCCCTTGGCGATCATCGCGTGGAAACCGATCGTGAGATCGAGGCGCGGATCGGTGCGGTTGAGCGTGGCGGTCGACAGGGTGGCAGGCTGGGCAGCGGTCATGCGATCTCCTCTTCGCCGTCTGAAATATTAGTTAACGTTAACGCCGCCCATTCCGTGCGTCGCCGCATTGGATTCTCACCCGTAGGGATTCTCCGGGGTTCCGCGGCGCACCGCCCGGAGTCGCGAAACGAACCCGACGCGCGTTCGCGGGTTGTTGCGCCATGGCAAGGAAGAAGCTCAAGCCGCCCAAGGCCGCGAAACGCGCCAGCAAGCTCGAACGAATCGACGCTGCGGTGTCGACCGGGCTGATGGAATATCGCGCGAATCGAGTCGTTCGAGCGCTCGGATTCGCCGGCGAGGCGGCGGATCAGCCGCCGTTATTCGCCGCCTCGCTGCTGACGCTCGGCGCAGGCGCGCTGCTGCGCCAGCCGCGACTGCTGCGTACCGGTGCGCGGATGCTGGCGAGCGAACTGGTCGCGACCGGGATCAAGGCGGCGGTCAAGCACCACGTCAACCGCACCCGGCCGCACAAGATGCTGAAGGACGGGCGCTATGCGCTGCATGCCGACAAGACGGGCAGCAAGGACGAAGGCCCCTGGAACAGCTTTCCCTCGGGCCACACCGCCGGCGCGGTCGCGGTCGGCAGGGCAGTCACGCGCGAATATCCTGAGGCGGTGCCGGCGAGCGGTCTGGCTGCGACCCTGGTGGCGCTGATCCAATTGCCGCGCGGGCGGCATTTCGTCAGCGACGTCGTCGCGGGCGGGGCGATCGGCTGGGTCTCGGAAGCGTTGGTCAACGCCGCCGCGCGGCGGCTGCGGCGCGCTTAGGCGGCGTCGGCGCGGCGCAGATTGGGGACGGGCAGCGCGCGCACCGCGGGGCTGGCGATCTCCTCGCCCTGCACCAGGTTGAGCCCGAAGCTGCGCAGGCGCTGGAGCACGGGCTCGCTGTCGACCCCGGTCGCGATCACCTTGAGCCCGAGCTGGCGGATGCGCGGCGTTAGATCCTCGAGCACGAGCCGGCGCGACCAGCTGCTCGCGATCGCGCTGACCAGCTCGGACTCGAGCTTGACCAGATCGGGCAGATAGCGGCCGCAGAGCGCGAGACCGGCATGGTTCGGGCCGAGCCCGACGAACGCAGTGAGCGGCCCCGCCTTGCGGTGCACGTCGATGATCTCGGCGAGCTTGCTGCCCGGCAGGTCGCGATAGCCTTCGATCCCGAAGATCAGCCGTTCGGGGATCAGCCCGGCATGGCGCGCGACGCGCAGGATCGGTTCGAGATGCTCGGCCGGGTTGCCGATCGATTCGCCCTGGACCGGGATCAGCAGGCGCGCGCCGCTGGTGCCGAGCCCGACCGCCATCGCCCAGCGGATCGCGCCCGCGGCGCAGCGCTGGTCGAAATTAGCCCTGGCCTCGTCGGGCAGCGAGTCGAAGATCTGGCCGGCGGCCTCGCCATTGGGGCCGCGGATGATTGCTTCATAGGCGTAGACACGGCTCGCCGCGATATCGGCGATCGGCTGGAAGGCAACCGACAGCCCCGATTCGGACGTCTGCTTGCTTTCCGGTTCCGATGTCACTGACGGCGACTCCAACGTTTCCGCTCCTTTGCACCTTAGCTAGTGAACAAAGGCGGTTACTCGGGGGTTAACGCGGGTTCCGCAAATACCCGGAACCGGGCTCCAACGCAAAGGGCCGGGGGATTTCTCCCCCGGCCCATGCGAAGCTTCGGAAAGCCTCAGGCCAAAGCGGCCTTGAGGTCCTCGACCAGGTCGGTCTTTTCCCACGGGAAGAAGTCGCCCTCGGCCTTGCGGCCGAAGTGACCATAGGCCGCGGTCTTCTGATAGATCGGCTTGTTGAGGCCGAGATGGGTGCGGATGCCGCGCGGGGTGAGCCCGCCCAGCTTCTCCAGGCCCTGGATCGCCTGCTCGATCTTGTCGTCGCCGACGGTGCCGGTGCCGTGGGTGTCGACATAGAGCGACAGCGGCTTCGACACGCCGATCGCGTAGGCGAGCTGGATCGTCACGCGCTGGGCGAGGCCGGCGGCGACGATGTTCTTCGCCAGATAGCGGGTGATGTAGGCCGCCGAGCGGTCGACCTTGGTCGGATCCTTGCCCGAGAAGGCGCCGCCGCCGTGCGGGGCCGCACCGCCATAGGTGTCGACGATGATCTTGCGCCCGGTCAGGCCGGCGTCGCCGTCGGGCCCGCCGATCTCGAAGCTGCCGGTCGGGTTGATGTGATAGACGGTCTCGTCGCTGAGCAGCTCGGCGGGGAGAATGTCGGCGACGACCTTCTTCACATAAGCGTGGAGCTCGGCTTCCTTGTCGCCTTCGTCATAGCCCTTGCCGTGCTGGGTCGAGACGACGATCGCGGTCGCCGCGACGGGCTTGCTGCCCTCGTAGCGCAACGTCACCTGGCTCTTGGCGTCGGGCTCGAGGAACGGCGCGGCGCCCGAATGGCGGTCGGCGGCCATGCGCTCGAGGATCTTGTGGCTGTAGTAGAGCGTCGCCGGCATCAGGTCTGGGGTGTCGTCGGCGGCGTAGCCGAACATGATGCCCTGGTCGCCGGCGCCTTCGTCCTTGTTGCCCGAAGCGTCCACGCCCTGCGCGATGTGCGCCGACTGCGGATGGAGGTTGTTCTCGAAGCGCAGCGTCTCCCAGTGGAAGCCGTCCTGCTCATAGCCGATGCGCTTGACCGTATCGCGGACGGTCTTCTCGACTTCGTCCTGCACGCCCGATGCCCAGTTGCCGGCTTCGTCCATGATCCCCTTGCCGCGGATCTCGCCGGCGAGGACCACGAGCTGGGTGGTGGTGAGCGTCTCGCAGGCGATACGCGCTTCCGGATCCTTCGAGAGGAACAGGTCGACGATGGCGTCGGAGATCTGGTCGGCGACCTTGTCGGGATGGCCTTCCGAAACCGATTCGGACGTGAAGAGATAGTTGGAACGCATGGTTTTCCTCAAATCGTGG
>Ga0065165_1003206_pt1 | contig 11922 bp, 16 predicted proteins | sample AraplaMF_Cvi_mMF_FD_63813 | JGI IMG/M metagenome (GOLD analysis project Ga0065165, IMG submission 63813) | Arabidopsis root microbial communities from the University of North Carolina, USA - plate scrape MF_Cvi_mMF (version 2) (version 3) | ecosystem: Host-associated > Plants > Roots >... | reverse complement strand
GTGGCGCAGCACCTTGTTGGCGAAGCGCACCAGCAGGAAGATCATGAAGGCGAGGATCAGGAAGTTGATCACCACGGTGATGAACTGCCCGAAGCCGAGCAGCGGCACGCCCGCCGCCTTGAGCGCCGCATAATCGGTCAGCGAGCCGGTATAGCCCGCCGGCACCGCGCCCAGCTTGAGGAAATAGCTCGAGAAATCGAGCCCGCCGAAGATCGCGCCGACCACCGGCATGATGATGTCGTCGGTCAGCGACTTGGTGATCGTGCCGAACGCGGCGCCGATGATGACGCCGACCGCGAGATCGAGCACGTTGCCGCGCGCGATGAAGGTCCTGAATTCCTTCCACATGGGCACAAACCTCCGTTTCTGGTCGTTCCGCGGCAGACCATGTCCGATTTCGCTTTCGGGCTCCAGTGTTGCCGCCGTATAAGACACCCAGCAACCAGATCCGGAGGATCCACCAGGTGATGAATTTCCGTGCCGCATTCGCGCTCGCCGGCGCCGTCCTGCTTTCCGCCTGCGGGATCAACAGCGTGCCCACCGCCGAGGAGAATGCGAAGGCGAAATTCGCGGATCTCCAGGCGGCGTATCAGCGCCGCGCGGATCTGATTCCCAACCTTGTCGCCACCGTCAAGGGGGCGGCCGGATCGGAAGGCAAGATCCTCACCGACGTCATCAACGCCCGCGCACGCGCCACATCCATCCAGATTTCGGGCGACGACCTGACCGACCCCGCCAAGGTTCAGCAATTTCAGGCTGCGCAGCAGCAGCTGGGTGGGACGCTCTCGCGGTTGATCGCGACGAGCGAGGCCTATCCGCAGCTGCAAAGCCAGGACAGCTTCAAGATGCTCCTGCGCGAAGTCGCCGGTACCGAAAACCGCGTCAACATCCGCGTCGAGGCGTATAATCAGGCGGTGCAAGCCTACAATACGCGCATCCGCACCTTTCCCGACGCGCTCGGCGCCAAGATCTTCTACGGCGCCAAGCCGATGACGCCGTTTCAGGCCAAGGCGGGCGCGGAGAATGCACCGACGATCGATTTCGGGAACGGCAGCTGATCCGGATCGCCCTTCTCGCGCTGACGCTAGCCGCATGTAGCAGCGAGCCGACGCGGAATAGTGCGGAGTCGGCGCGACAATCGGCAGCTTCTGGCTGCGGCGCTGCCTCAACGCCGGCCGCGGCGACAGCGCCGGCAGCGACAGCGCCGGCAGCGACAGCGTCGGCGGCGCTACCGCTGCCGCAGCTTACCGGCCGGGTCGTGGACAACGCCAATCTGCTGAATTCCGCTACCGAAGCCGCGCTGGCGCGCCGCTCTGCCGAACTCGAAAAAGCGACGGGCCACCAATTCGTGATCGTGACGCTTCCCAGCCTGAACGGGCACAGCATCGAGCAGACCGGTCTCGCGCTCGGCAATGGATGGCGCATCGGCCGCAAGGGGTATGATGACGGCGTGCTGCTGATCGTCGCACCACGAGAGCGGAGAGTCCGAATCGAGGTGGGGTGCGGGTTGGAGAAGACACTGACCGATCAGGAGTCGGCTACGATCATCCAGCAGACGATACTCCCGCACTTCCGCAAGGGTAAATTCCCCGAAGGCATCGCCGCCGGAAGCGATGCCGTGATCCGCGAGATCTCGTAGATGAAGCTGCTTCGTACGTTATTTGCCGCGCTCCTGCTCACTCTGCCGATCACGGCGGAGGCGCAGACCTTCCCGAAGCTCAGCGGTCGCGTCGTCGATGCCGCCAACCTGCTCTCGCCTGAGCAGGAGGCGCAGATCACCCAACTCTCCGAACAGGTCGAGCAGGCTTCGTCCCGCCAGTTCGTCGTGGCGACGATACCCGATCTCCAGGGCTATCCGATCGAGGATTACGGCTATCGATTGGGCCAGTCGTGGAAGATCGGCCAGACCGAAGCCGATAACGGCATTATCTTGATCGTCGCGCCGAAAGAGCGCGACGTCAGGATCGAAGTCGGCAAGGGGCTTGAGCCGATCATGACCGATGGCTTCACGGGGCTGATTATCGACGAGCAAATCGTCCCGCGCTTCAAGGCCGGTGACCTGTCCGGCGGGATCGTCGCCGGTGCGCAGGCGATCGCAGAGCAGATGAAGCTCCCGCTGGAAGCCGCGGAAGCGCGCGCCAAGGCCGCCGCCGACAAGAAGGCACAGAGCGCGCCGCGCCGTTCGAGCAGCGGCGGCGGCTTCCCGTTCGGCCTGTTGTTCTGGGGTATCATCTTCCTGTTCGTATTGCTGCCGATGTTCGCCCGGATGGGACGGGGCCGGCGCGGACCCTGGGGCGGACGACGCTATCGTCGCGGCGGCAGCGACTGGCCGATCATCCTGTGGAGCATCGCCAACGAGATGAACCGCGGCTCGCACCGCAGCGGCGGTTGGGGTGGCGGCTCGTCCGGTTGGGGTGGCGGCGGTGGCGGCGGCTGGGGAGGCGGCGGCGGAGGCGGAGGCTTCTCCGGCGGCGGCGGATCGTTCGGGGGCGGCGGCGCCTCGGGGAGCTGGTGATGCGTCTTACCGAAGCCGATCATGCGCGGGTGAGCGCGGCGGTCACGGCGGCCGAGGCCGAGACCGATGGCGAGATCGTCGCCGTCGTCGCCGGCCGCTCCGATGCCTATCACGATGTCGCCTTGCACTGGGCGGTGCTGGCGATGCTGCTCGTCCTGGCCTTGCTCGCCTGGCAGCCCGCGCCGGTCGAATGGCTCCACGCCGCGCTGGTCGATGCCTGGTCGGACCCGCCGCCGCGCTGGTACCTCACCTTCGCCCTGGTGCTGATGGCGGCGACCTTCCTCGTCGCGCGCGTCGTCCTCGCGCTCGATGCGCTGCGCATCGCGCTGACACCGGGGGCGACCAAGACGCGACGGGTCCATCGCCGCGCGATGACGTTGTTCCGCACCGCCGCCGAGAAGCGCACCAGGGCCGCCACCGGCGTGCTGCTCTATCTGTCGCTCGCCGAGCACCGCGCCGAGATCATCGCCGACGAATCGATCCACACCAAAGTCGCGCAGGAGGTGTGGGGCGAGGCGATGGCGACGCTGATCGCCGCGGTGAAGCAGGACCGACCGGGCGACGGCCTTGCCGAGGCCGTCGCGATGATCGGCAAGGTGCTTGCCGAGCACTTCCCGCGCAGCGAAGGCGACACCAACGAGCTTCCGGACCGTCTGATCGAATTATGAGCATTCCCGAAGAGCCTGCCGAGACCGTCTGGCAGGGCAAATGGATCGTCGCGAAGCGGCAGGGCAAATGGGAATATGTCGCGCGTGCCCGCGGCATCCAGGCCGCAGTGATCGTCGCGATCGACGATGACGATCATGTCCTGCTCGTCGAGCAGTATCGCGTGCCGCTCGGCCAGCGCTGCCTCGAGCTTCCCGCCGGGCTGATCGGCGACGAGCATGACGGCGACACCGCGCTCGACGCCGCGCGCCGCGAGCTCGAGGAAGAAACCGGCTATGCCTGCGAGGCCGTCGAGCCGCTGGGCACTTTCCAATCGTCGCCGGGGATGGTCAGCGAAGGCTTCACCCTCGTCCGCGCCACCGGGCTGACCAAGGTAAGCGAAGGCGGCGGAGTCGCTGGCGAGGACATCACCGTCCACCGGGTCGCGCTCAGCGAAGTCCCCAGCTTCGTCGCCGCTAGGCGCGCCGAGGGCGTGGCGATCGACGTCAAGCTGCTGCTCCTGCTCGCCGAGACGCTGCTCGCGCGTTCCTGACGCAGCTCAGGCGCGAATTTCCACCTCGATGAGGTCGCCCTCGACGATCCCGGCGGCGCGCCGGACTTCGGCCTTGACCGGCAGAACGTAGCCGCCGCTCTCGCTGTGCGGGAAGACCGACGAGGCGAAGGGCACGCCGTGGATGCGCGCCTCGACCCGCACCGATCCGAAGCCGCGTGCGCCGCCCATCGCGCGCAGCTCGAACGCGCGCGCCCGCAACGCGTCCGCAGTGGCGCCGGTGACCGTCACGAAATGCCAGCTCGCTTTGGCGGGCGGTTGCGGCGTCCAGCGCCACAGCTCGGCCGTGAAGGTCAGAAACGGGCGGTTATCGTGCATGCGCGGCATCCTGGTCCGTGGCGCGCGTCGGGTAAAGCGGCGAGGTTCAGCGCCGCATCAATCGGCAGGCCAATTGCCGCACGGTCAACCCGCTGACCGGATCGCGCCAGTCCGCCGCCACTGCGAGCAGCGGCCGCAGCACGAAGTCGCGTTCGCGGAAGCGCGCATGCGGCACGGTCAGCCGGGGTTCGCCCCAGGGGCCTTCGGACCAGAGCACGATGTCGAGGTCGATCACCCGCGCCGCCCAATTACGTCCGCGGCGGCGGCCGAAGCCGCGCTCGATCGCCTTCAGGCGGCGGAGCAGGTCCGGTGGGCGCTCGTCGCTGGCGATCAGCGCGACGGCATTGGCGAAGCGGCGCTTGGACGGGCCCAGCGGCGGAGTCCGCAGCAGCGGCGACACCGCGATCACGCCGCCCAGCGCCGCGAGCGCCGCGGCGATCTCGGCCTCGGGGCTGCCGTGTCGGCCCCGGCGGTTGGAGCCCAGGGCGATCGCGTAAACGGGTGTCGGCACGCCTGTCGCCTAACGCGACGCGCGCGGATATGCTATGCGAGACAATCCGCGAAGGAGACCGCAATGCGTATGCTCGTGCTTGCTCTTGCCCTGTTGCCCGCCGCTGCGATCGCGGAGGAGCGCGATCCGCCGCGCCCGACGGTGCCGGCACGGTTCGCCGACGAGTGCCGCAACGCCGAAACGCACCGGGCCGATTCGGCGCCCAAGGCAGTCAAGCCGCGCGCGCTCGCACAGGAGCCGGCCGCCAATCTCTATCTCGGCGTGGTCCGGCTCGAGGATGGCTGCGACAAGCCGGTCCAGATCCGCGACGCGATCGGCGACGACGCCGGCGACCAGCGCTGATCCGTTCGACCTAGCGAAGCCGCGCCGCAATCCACCGGCTCCCTGCGCCGGTGGGTCGGGTTCAGATGTCCTGGACCAGCCGCCCGTACAGCTCCGGCCGGCGATCGCGGAAGAAGCCGAACGCGGCGCGGTGGCGCTTTACCCGGTCGAGGTCGAGCTTGGCGGTGATCACCCCGGTCTCCTCGCGATCGAGCTCGGCAAGGATGTCGCCGCGCTCGTCGGTGATGAAGCTGGTGCCGTAGAAGGTCTGCCCATGCTCGGTGCCCACGCGGTTGGCGGCGACCACCGGGACGACGTTGGACACGGCATGCCCGACCATCGCCCGGCGCCACAGCCGCGCGGTGTCGAGGCTGGTGTCGTGCGGCTCGGAGCCGATCGCGGTGGGGTAGAACAGGACTTCGGCGCCCATCAGCATCATCGCGCGCGCGGTCTCGGGATACCATTGGTCCCAGCACACCCCCACGCCGATCCGCGCGCCGGGGCCGTTCCACACCTTGAACCCGGTATTGCCGGGGCGGAAATAGAACTTCTCCTCGTAACCGGGGCCGTCGGGAATGTGGCTCTTGCGATAGACGCCTTCGACCCGGCCGTCGGGGCCGATCATCGCGAGGCTGTTATAGTGATGCGGTCCGTCGGCCTCGAAGAAGCTGGTCGGGATGTGGATGCCGAGGTCGGATGCGAGATGCTGCATCGCCAGCACCGCCTTGTGCTCGCCCACCGGCTTGGCGTTCGAGAACAGCCCCTCATCCTCGACCCGGCAGAAATACTCGCCTTCGAACAATTCGGGGGGCAGCACCACCTGCGCGCCCTTGCCCGCCGCCTCACGGACGAGCTCGGACACCGCCTTGATATTGGCGTCGATGTCGTTGGTGAAGGCGAGCTGGAGCGCCGCGACGGTGATCTCGGTCATGGTTTCCTCAGAGCCGGGGAAGCTGCTGGCTGATGCAGTGGAAGCTGCCGCCGCCGGTCAAGATATGGTCGGCGCGCTGTCCGACAACCTGCCGGCCCGGGAAAAGCGCCTCGAGCGCGGCGATCGCGGCGTCGTCATTGGCCTGGCCGTAGAGCGGCACGACGATCGCTGCGTTGCCGATATAGAAATTCATGTAGCTCGCCGGGATGATCTCCTCCTCGGGGCTGAGCACGCGGCCGGGCGAAGGGAAGGGGACCACTTCGACCCCGAAGGCGCGGGCGCGCTGCGCGGCATCCTGGTAGACCCGCCAGTTGGGATCGTTGTCGGTCGCCTCGGGGATCAGCAGCCGGTTCTCGCCGACGAAGCGGGCGAGGTTGTCGACATGGCCGTCGGTGTGGTCGTTGAGCAGACCGTCGCCGAGCCACAGCACGCGCGTATAGCCGAGGTCCTCGGCAAGCAGCCGCTCGACCTCGGCCTGGCTCAAAGCATGGTTGCGGTTGGGATTGAGCAGGCACTGCTCGGTAGTGACGACGAGCCCGGTGCCATCGCCGTCGATCGCGCCGCCTTCCAAGATCCAGCCATGCGTCTCGACCGCGAGCTTCCGGCGCTCCGCCAGCCGCGCGCCGACGTCCGCATCGCCGGGCAGGTCGTATTTGCCGCCCCAGCCGTTGAAGCGGAAATCGTGCGCCTTGCCGGCGCCGTCCACGATCGGGCCGGTGTCGCGCAGCCAGATGTCGCCGAACGGCTCGACCACTACCTTCGCCGAATCGCCCGCGGCCCGCTCGGCGGCGGTCGCCGCCTCGGCGTCGGCAGCGACGAGGACCACGGTCTCGCCGCGGCCCCCGGCATGCACTGCACGGGCGAACGCCACCACTTCCTCGCGCGCCGGCTCGAGGTCTTCGAGCCAGAGTTCGGGATGGCTGGGGAAGCCGATCCATACGGCTTCGTGGGCGGCCCATTCGGGAGGCGGAGGAGCGATTGACACGGCGATAAACGTCCTGATAACTTTAGTAAGTACTAACTATCGCATGGAGTCGCCCCCATGTCTCGGTACCAGCCGTTAGCGGAGTTTCTCGCAGCCAAAAAGGGGACTCGCTGGGAAGCAAGTTTCGCCGAAGTAGAACGGCAGCTTGGTTTTCCGCTGCCGAAAAGCGCGCATCGTCACCCGGCGTGGTGGGCAAATCAAAGCGGGAGCGGACATAGTCAGACCGCAGGCTGGCGTAGCGTAGGCTGGAAGACCGCGGCGCTGGATCTCGAGCGTAAGCGCGTGAGATTCGAGCGGGAACATATGACGGGCGCGACGGTCGATGCTGCCTTACTGGAGCGAGCCACGCAGTTGACAGGAATCGACGACCGCGATGCGCTACTCGGGGAAGCGCTGAAGGCTCTCATCGCCCGCGAGGCCGCGCTTCGCCTCATCGGGCTGGGTGGCACAATGACGGACTATCGGACCTCCGAGCGCGAGCGGTCCTCGGAGTGATCCTGGTGGACACCTCGGTATGGGTAGATCACTTCCGCCGAGGAGACGCCACGCTGACGGCGCTGCTGCGCGATGGACTTGTCCTTATTCATCCCTTTGTAATCGGCGAACTCGCGCTTGGTACTTTACGCGATTGGCACGATACCGTGGCGACCCTGCAGGAATTGCCTCAGGCAGACGTCGTGTCGCAGGATACCTATCTCGCCCTGATCGATGACGAGGAATTGGTCGCGACGGGCCTCGGCTTTGTCGACACCCACCTTCTCGCTTCGACCCGCCATCGCCCCGGCGTCCACCTCTGGACCAAGGACAAACGGCTGGCGGCGAGAGCCGACACGATGGGTATCGGCTGGATCGACCAGACGCCCTGACGACCGCGCTATTACTTCCCCGCGCGGCTCTTGTCTCTCACTGCGCGGAATTCGGCGGTCGGATACCAATTGGGCCAGGTCGATCCCTCGGCGAGCTGGCGGCCGAGCCCGTAGAAGATGTTCAGATCCTCGATCGCGCCGTCCCAGTTCCAGCTGGCCGAATATTCGTCCTGCGGCTTGTGGTAGCGATTGTTGGTATAGTCGTCGGACGCCTTCTTGCCGGCTTCCTTGCCGCCGACGCGCAGATCCTCGCCGCTCTCGCCATAGAGCATCGGCACGCCGAGCTTGGCCATGCTGAAATGGTCCGAACGGTAATAATAGCCGCGCTCCGGCGTCGGCTCGGGGACGATCACGCGGTCCTGCGCCGCCACGAACGGCTTGACCAGATCCTCGAGCTCGGACTTGCCGACCCCGATCAGCACGAAGTCCTTCGCGCGGCCGACATTGTTGACCCCGTCCATGTTCACGCCGCCGACGGTCTGGGCGAGCGGATAGACCGGGTTCTCGGCGTAGAGTTTGGAGCCGAGCAGCCCCGATTCCTCGCCGGTCACCGCGAGGAAGACCAGGCTGCGCTTTGCGGGCCCGGCCTTCACATGCGCCTCGGCAAGGGCGACCAGCGCGGCAGTGCCGGAGGCGTTGTCGAGCGCGCCGTTGCAGATGTCGTCGCCATTGACCGCATCGCAGCGGCCGAGATGGTCCCAATGCGCCGAATAGAGCACCACTTCGTCGGGCCTGGCGCTGCCCGGCAGGATGCCGATCACGTTCTTCGATGCCTGGCGGCGGATCGTGTTGTCGAACGACACGCTGGCCTTGACCCCGAGCGGCACTGCCTTGAACCCCTTGTGCTTCGCCGCCTCGACCAAAGCGGCGTAGTCCTTGCCCGCGCTGCCGAACAGCGCCTTGGCGCTATCCTGCTGGATCCAGCCGATCGCCTTGGACTGGTCCATATGGTCGCCCGGCGTGTCCTGCTCGAGCTGGGGCCCGGTCCAGGAGGATTGCACCACGCCCCAGCCATAGGCCGCAGGCTCGGTGTCGTGGACGATGATCGCCGCGGCGGCGCCCTGCCGCGCCGCTTCCTCGAACTTGTAGGTCCAGCGCCCGTAATAGGTCATCGCCCGGCCGCCGAAATCGCCTTGCAGCCCCTGCGTCTGCCAATCGGGGTCGTTGATCAGGATGACGACGGTCTTCCCCTTCACGTCGACGCCGGCATAGTCGTTCCAGCCGCGCTCGGGGGCGTTGACGCCATAGCCGACGAACACGACGTCGCTGTCCTTCACCTGCGTCTTCGGCGTGACCTGATAGGTCGCGATCACCAGGTCCTTGCGATATTCCAGGCTGACCGGCGCCTTGCCGCCGGTGAAGGTGAGCGGGGTCACGTTCTGCGACGTGATCTCGACCAGCGGCACGTCCTGGAACCAGCTGCCCTTGTTGCCCGGCTTGAGCCCGGCCTTCTGGAAGCGCTCCACCAGGTAGGCGAGCGTCTTCTCCTCGCCCGCGGTCGCCGGCGCGCGGCCCTCGAACTCGTCCGACGACAGCCGCTCGGTGACCTGCTTGAGCGTGTCGACCGAGATCTGCGGCGCGGTCTGTGCCAGCGCGGCGGTGCTCGAGAGGAGAAGGGCGGCAGAGAGCAGGACGCGCATGGAAACTCCTGGCGATAGGGGATGCGACGAGTGTGGCAGCGCCCCCCGCACGCCGCAAGCATTGCAGTGACGCCAAAGCCGGTGCAGCAATGGTAGCGATAACAGGAGAAGCGGATGGGCAGGCTGAGGATGCTGGTGGCGCTGGCGCTGATCGGGGCGCCGGCAAGCGCGCAGCAGGATTATCGGGCGGCGGATGTCGACCGCCGCGCGATGCTCGACCAATTGGGGATCGCCGAGACCCGACGCGGTGCGGACGGCTTCGATCCCAAGGCGCCGAACGCCGCCAATTACGACGAAGCCAAGGCGGGGCAGCCGCGGCTTCCCGATCTGCTGCGCATGGTCGATGGCCGGGCGGTCGGCAGCGCGGCGATGTGGTGGAAAGCGCGGCGGCCCGAGATCGTCCAGCTGTTCGACCGCGAAATCTATGGCCGCGTTCCCGCGACGGCGCCGCGGATCCGCTGGCGTGTCGACAGGGAAATGCGCGCCGAGGAGGGCGGCGTCCCGGTGGTCAAGCGCTGGCTCACCGGCGTGGCCGACAACCGGGCATGGCCGGGCGCCAAGGCGGAGATCGCGCTGCGCTACACGGTGCCCGTGGCGAGCAGGCGCGTGCCGCTGATCCTCTCCTTCGGCTTCCCCGAGGGCTTCCGCTTCCCCGGCCCGCCGCGCGCGCCCGATCCGGGGCCGCCTTATACCGAGCAGCTGCTCGCCCGCGGCTTCGGCTACGGCGTGCTCGTCGCCAATTCGATCCAGGCCGACAATGGCGGCGCGCTGGGCGACGGCGTGATCGGCATATCGCTGCGGGGCAAGCGGCGGTCGCCCGAGGATTGGGGCGTGCTGCGCGCCTGGGCCTGGGGCGCCAGCCGCGCCTTGGACGCGCTCGCCCGCGACTCGCGCGTCGACTCGACCCGGATCGGCATCGAGGGCCTCTCGCGCTACGGCAAGGCGGCCCTGGTCACGCTTGCCTATGACCAGCGCTTCGCGATCGGGTTCGTCGGTTCCTCGGGCGCCGGCGGCGCGGCGCTGTACCGCCGCGACTTCGGCGAGCGCATCGGCAATCTTGCGGCGAGCGGGGAATATCACTGGTTCGCCGGCAATTTCCTCAAATATGCGGGTCCGCTGACGCTCGACGATCTGCCGGTCGACTCGCACATGCTGATCGCGCTCGCCGCACCGCGCCCGATCTTCATCGGCGCGGGCACGATCGAGACCGGCGACGGCTGGGTCGATCCGAGGGGGAGCTTCCTCGCGGCGAGGGCCGCTTCGCCGGCCTGGAGGTTGCTGGGCAAAGAAGGGCTGGCCGCGGCGGATTTCCCGCCAGTCCTGACGGCCTCGACGGCCGGCCGGATCGGCTTCCGGCAGCATCAGGGCGGGCACAACAACCGGGATAACTGGCCGGTGTTCGTCATGTTCGCTTCGACGCATCTTTACGAGAAAGAACATTGACTTGGGCGACGAGCCATAATGCCGGGGCTGCATAGTGAACAATAAGACTTGCCCAAGTCTGTTTCGCGAGTAGACTGCGCCGCAATCGGGGGGGATTCTGGCATGGCTGAGCCGTTTTTGTCGGAGCTTAGGCTTTTTTCCTTTGTCTTCGCTCCAAAGGGCTGGGCAACCTGCAATGGCCAGCAGCTTCCGATAAATCAGAACCAGGCATTGTTCTCGCTGCTCGGCACCACTTATGGTGGCAACGGCCAGACGACCTTCGCCTTGCCCGACCTGCGCGCTCGCACGCCGATCCATGTCGGCAATGGGCATGTTTTGGGCGAGCGTGCCGGCGAGCAGGCGCATACGCTGTCCATCTCCGAAATGCCGTCGCACACGCACGTGCTGCAGGCGACGACGACGGCCGCGGATCTTCCCACGCCGGACGGAACGACGCTGCTCGGCTCGACCGCGCCGAACGACTTCTACACCGGCGCGGCCGCGCTCAGCGCCACCAAGGCGCAGTCGATCAGCAGTGTCGGCGGAAGCCAGGCGCATCAGAACATGCAGCCGTACCTGACGCTGTCCTGGTGCATCGCGCTCCAGGGCATCTTCCCCTCGCAAAACTGAGGAATCCGGCCGATGGCACAACCTTATGTCGGTGAAATCCGGATGTTCGCGGGCAATTTCGCGCCTGCCGGCTGGATGTTCTGCGAGGGGCAGCTCCTGCCGATCTCGGAGAACGAGACGCTCTTCCAGCTGATCGGCACCACTTATGGCGGCGATGGGCAGAACACGTTCGCGCTTCCCGACCTGCGCGGGCGGCTGCCGGTCCATCAGGGCAACGGCTTCAACCTCGCCGAGACCGGCGGAGTCGAGGAAGTCACGCTCACCGTCCAGCAGCTGCCGTCGCACAGCCATCCGCTGCTCGGCTCGACCAACACCGCAAGCTCGCCGACGCCGACCAATTCGGTGATCGGCAAGTCCGCGCAGCTCGACGCCTTCATCGTGACGACGCCCGGCACCCCTATGCTGAACACGGCGATCACGCCGGTCGGCGGCACCCTGCCGCATACCAACATGCAGCCCTATCTGTGCGTCGACTTCATCATCTCGCTGTTCGGGATCTTCCCGAGCCCAACCTGAGGAGCCCTGCTCGTGGCCGATCCGTTCGTCGCCGAAATCCGGGTCTTCCCG
>Ga0065165_1003205_pt1 | contig 11926 bp, 9 predicted proteins | sample AraplaMF_Cvi_mMF_FD_63813 | JGI IMG/M metagenome (GOLD analysis project Ga0065165, IMG submission 63813) | Arabidopsis root microbial communities from the University of North Carolina, USA - plate scrape MF_Cvi_mMF (version 2) (version 3) | ecosystem: Host-associated > Plants > Roots > Endosphere... | reverse complement strand
TTTTGTCGGAAGACGATCACAGAATATTTGCAGTAGAAGACGGTAAGAAGGTCATTACGTTTCTCGAAGGAGGAGGTCAGGCGGATCTCATTCTCTCAGACGTGATGATGCCGGTTATGGATGGATTTGAGTTGGTAAAGACATTAAAGGCTAATCCAAAGTTCGCGCCGATTCCTGTCATACTTCTTACCGCAAAAATGTCTGAAGAATCAAAAGCCGAAGGGCTTCGCATCGGGGCCGAAGCATACCTCACAAAGCCCTTCTCTGCCAAAGAACTTCGCGCGATCGTGATCTTAACGATGCAACAAATAAATAAAGTACAGTAAGAGCTTGGTGTCGTCACCCGCCGCCAGGTCGTGATCGCGTAAGCGTTGAAAGTACGATAGCACGGAGCTCTCTTGCCGAAAAAGGTTTTATGAGATAGGCATCGGCGCCCGCCCGTATTCCTTCTATTCTTGCGTCTTCCGTGTTCTTCGCGGTAAGTAGAACAACCGGAATTTTAGCGAATTGCGGATTTGACTTTAGTCTTTTAACCATTTCAAATCCATCCATCACGGGCATCATCACATCAGAAACAATAAGGTCCGTTTCACCACCTCCTTCGAGAAACGAAATCACTTTTTGACCATCCTCCATCGCGTAGATCTTATGCTCATCCTCCGATAAAACAGTGCTCAGGTACTCGCGCATGTCCGCATTGTCTTCAACGACCAGAACTCTGGAATCACCATTTTTCTGATAGCGCTTTAAATTACGTCTTGCCACTTTAACATCCTCCGGTAGCCAGCCGAATGTCTCTTCTACGTACGCATCTTTTAAATTCTCAGCATGTTGCCGTTCCCGGGTTTCGAAGATTTGGTGTTTTGCAAAGTGATCTTTTCCTTTTGGAATTGAAACAATGAACTTCGTGCCGATCCCTTCCTTGCTTTTTACCTTGATAACACCACTGTGAGCAGAGACGAGTTCGCGTACCAGCGCCAGGCCAATACCGGTTCCTTCGTGTGTTCGTGCAGTCACACCTTCTATACGACCGAATCGGTCGAAAATGCGATGAATGTTTTTCGCGGCGATGCCGACACCGGTGTCTTTCACGCTGAACTCGACATGCTTTCTCTTTTCCCGTATAACAACTTCAATTTTTCCCTTGAGTGTGAATTTGAAAGCATTTGATAAAAGATTGAATACGATCTTCTCCCACATGTCGTGGTTCAGATAAATCGGTTCGACTATCTGCTCCATTTTTACAACGTATTTAAGCTCGGCTTTTTCAATTGCGGATCTGAAGTTTCCGGCAAGCTCCATAGTGACCTTCGAAAAATCTGTTGGCTGATAGTACGCCTCCATTTTGCCGGCTTCTATTCGTGCAAAATCTAAAAGCGCTGTAACAAGCCTGTGAAGACGCGTTGCATTTCTAAGGGCAAACTGAAGTTGCTGCATGTCATCGCGAACCAGCTTGCTTTTTCCTGATTTTATCAGTTCTTCAAGTGGGCCGATGATGAGCGTGAGGGGAGTGCGGAATTCGTGACTGACATTATTGAAAAATGCGGTCTTTGCTTTATCGCTTTCCTGCAGTCGGGCGTTGAGATCCCGTAATTTTTCTTCGTTTTTTTTTCTGTCGGTAATGTCCTCCATCACACCGATCATTCGCAGGGGTGTGTTGTCAGCGCTGTAAAAAAATTGGCCCCGGGCAGAGCACCAGCGTATCGTACCATCGGCATGGAGTGTACGAAACTCATGAGCGTAAATTTGTTTTTTATCGCGTGCTGCTTCGATAAGTGAGACCGTCTTTTTGCGATCATCAGGATGCACACGTGAAAGCCAAGCCTCGAAGCTTGGTGTTACCTCGCCAATCGTATATCCTTGCATCAGGAAATGACGGTCGTTCCAGGTTACCTCACCCGTGTGAATGTTCCAATCCCAGCTGGCCATTTCTCCGATCTCGATCGCCAGACCGAGCCGCTCCTCGCTTTGTTTCAACGATGCTTCCGTATGTGCCCGTACAACAGCGGCCCAGGTACGTTCCGCAACATCTTCAACCAGGGCAATCTCGTGTGGGCGCCATTCGCAGGGTTCAGACTTGGTAATACTAAGCACCGCCACAAGTTCTCCCGATTTCACCACGGGAACGGAGGCGAAAGATCGGACATGAATAGACTCGTAGACCTGGCGTTCAGTCTTTAAGATACGTGGCTCCTTTAATATATCGCGTATAGCGATAGTCTTACTGCCGCGAAATGGATCTTCTTCCTCGCTGAAACTTTTGATTAAATTACGACCTTTCATCGTTGGCAAACCGGGAGCCAGAAACTCACTGGTTACCCGATGTTCATCCTGGTCCACCTCTGCATAAATTACCCGCTCTACTGACAATTCGAGCCCCAGTAACTTACAGGCTTCGGTTTGAATTTGCACCGGGTCAGTCATTGAACGCGTTACTTCGATGAACGTTAACAGAAAGTTTTGGCGTTTCTCCATCAGCTTACGTGCCGTAACATCCGAGAAAACGACCGCTACCTGCCTGTCTTCGGTGTGTCTAATGCGCGAAGAATAACCGTTGTACCACCGGCCGGTAGGTTTATGCCATTCTTCGAAATGAAAGGATTTACCCGTTTTAATAACGCGGTCATAGATGTCGAACCAGTATTGTTCCGTGGTTAGCCCCATATCCCGATGCGATTTACCAACAACGTCCGCCAACCCGGTTTGAATTTCGTGCGCTTCATTCACTTCCACCCAACGCAGATCAATCGTATTCCCATGCTCATCATAAATCAATTCATAGATGCAAAAACCTTCACCAATCGAATTGAAGATAGCCTGATATTTATCCGTTGCAGTTCGGCCGTCTGTAGTGTCGGTACGGATATCCATGTTTTCCGTAGTGAACTTCTGCTGGTCAGCTACTTGTTCCGTTTCGGATTTTTCTATACGTTTTGTCATAGCGAGCGGCAAACGTTACTTGTTTAGGATTTGATATCAGTAGTAATATACAATCCTGTACTTCAAATTAATTTCCATCGTTCAGCGACAATGACTACCCCTTTCAACGGATATTCAATAAAAAGCATGTGGCACGATTTTCGTCGGTGGGTTTTGGTTAAAATTAGCCGAGACATCGCTTCAGACCTTGGTAAAAATATTTCTTCGCGAACGCGAAAGATGCCAAGGCCTCATCCTAAGTCGGTGACCGAAAGGATAGTTTCCTACTGGGCTCTTAACGGAAAAACAGCCACTTACGTTTTTCAACGGAGTGGCTGTTCGTTTGAAGTGGTGTTATTTTAGAGTCGTATGTATCCCCTATACCCACATTAGCGTTTAATCAGAATAATTTCCCAAGCATCCCACCTATACCGCCCGTATTTCCAAGCATATTTGATAAATCAAAATTGCTGTCGCCGGTGAATTTCGCCATCATTCCACTCAAATCGAACGAGTTGTCATTTGGATTATTGGTTTTGCTAACCAACTGGCCCATCACCGTAGGTAACAAACTGGAAGCCACACGTTGAGCGGTTGCTGGTGACACGCCAAATTTCGAAGCCAGACTTCCCGCCACCGAAGAAATCAACTGCTGCACAATCGGGTTCGAGGCCATAGACGACACCGACGTGTTACCTTGGAACAAACTTGTCAGCTGACTGAAGTTGCCAGACGTTGCCTGGCTTTGCAGACCACTAAAAATTTGCTGTGCCACCTCCTGAACCACCGCCTTATTTTGATTATTGGGGATTTCCGGATTGTTGGTTATTGCGCTGCCGGCGTGCTCCTCGATGAGTTTCGTCAATTGGTCAAGCATAATAGTAGGTTTTAGTTGTTTATCTAAGGTAACAGAAACAATCAGCAGTATTCTTAATTAACGATGATTTTTTATCGGCGAATTTCAGAAGAATAGACAGTAGAATGGATGCGTTAACTCGTGGTATTCAGAGAGGAACCTGCCTCCCGCCATAATTTATAACATCTTGTTTCGGAACGCGGTAGCCAGATTGGGAGGACTACGCTTTCATTCATGATCACCGGTTTGAAAAATTAACGTCATACTCAAAACTAATTTTGCGATTGCCTCATCATTATGGGGTAAAACGGTTTATTAACCGTTTCAAGAAATCAATATGTTACACATTAAAAACAAAGCAAATGAAAACATTAAGATTTGTAGCCGCAATACAATTGGTAGCAGTCCTGATCATGGCGTTTTCCTTTACAGAGCGTAATGAACAACGTCGGCAGCAGACAACCATGCCAGAGGAGAAGTTAATCATCGCAGGAATAAACTGGGAAGGCAACCGGGTTTTTACCGATGAGTATCTGACAGACATTCTCGCTATTAAGCCCGGGGATGTTTATGATAAAAAACAATTGGAACGCAACCTTTCATTCAACCCCGATAAACAGGATATCGCCGGCCTTTATATGGACCTGGGATATATTTACTTCAGGCTGGAACCCGAAGAAGTTGTAACTAAAAATCAAGTGGTGCTTAATATGAAAATCCACGAAGGTGATGTTGGATACTTTAATGATATCATCATAAAAGGAAATTCATCAATCTCAACGGCCGAAATTCTAAAAATGATGGCGTTCGAAAAGGGAGATAAGTTTAGCCGGTCGAAACTCTTTCAATCACAGGAAAATATGAAAAAATCGATGTTGTTTAAAGCAGATAAAATAGGTATGAATATTCTTCCGCAGAAAGACCATAGTAAGGTCAATATTGAATTTAATGTCGAAGAGAAATAATACTGACCTTAAATAGATTTATCAGGATCCCACGGCAGACCGTGCGGCGCCGCAGGAGAATACAACAGGCCGTCGCGTGTTTGATATTGCAAACATGGGCAAGGTCAGGTTCGGCGATGCGGCAGACGAAAGCTACTAATGGGAATGCCCTGGTAAATGATCCAGGGCTACCGTATAACGAAGTGATCAGGGTACAGCGCGGCAATAAAACGCAAGTCAACGCGGTTAAACGTGATAGATCAGCCCACTACCCGTATCGAGCGATTTGATCGCTGTCATATCATCCGAAGATAACTCAAAGTCAAATACGTTAAAGTTTTCACGTATCCTTTCCATAGTCGCAGATTTCGGAATAACCACAACTTCCCGTTGAACTAACCATCGTAGTACTACCTGGGCAACGCTCTTGTGATACTTGCTTGAAAGCGCTCTCAGAAGTTCGTTGTTAAAAAGATTGTTTTTGCCCTGAGCAAGGGGAGCCCATGATTCCAGCTGGATACCATGAGATCGTAAAGCTTTTTGCATTTCTGCTCGTTGAGCGAACGGATGCGTCTCCACCTGATTGATGGCTGGTATCACACGATGTTGCTGAAGTAAATTCTGAATCTGATTCATATTGAAATTACTTATGCCGATAGCCCTTACCTTGCCTTCTTCGTATAATTCTTCCATAGCGGTCCAGGATGAATTTATGGCTCCCTGTGGGAGATGAATCAGGTACAGATCAATATAGTCAAGGCCCAACTTTCGGAGTGATGCTTCAAAGGCGCGCGTTGTCGTTTCATGCCCTGGATCGGCGGGCAAAAATTTAGTGGTTACAAAGATTTCTTCTCGTTTGATGTTACTTTTCTTAATTGCTCTGCCCACCGATTCCTCATTAAGGTATGCCGCAGCGGTGTCGATCAGTCTGTAGCCGGTGTGTAAAGCATGTAGCACAGCATGCTCACACGCTGAACCGTCTCGAAGCAGGTAAGTGCCAAATCCAAGCAGCGGCATCGTAATGCCGTTATTTAATGTTATGTTCATCACGTTATACTACAATACAAATTTTTATTCGCTTACCGGCCTTGCAGGTGTGCCATGCTTGACGGATAGCGTTCTCCCTGAAGGTTGATGCTGTTCAATGCCGTGTTGATATCGGCTAACGCGTCAGCGCTCAAGAAGATGTTCGCACCACCAGTATTTTCTTCCAGGCGGGTTATGTTTGTTGTTCCCGGAATGGGTGCGATCCATGGCTTTTGAGCAAGCAGCCATGCCAGTGCAGTCTGCGCTGGCGTTGCGTTATGTTCCGTAGCGATCTTCATTACAAGGCCGACAATCGTTTGATTCGCTTCCCGGTTTTCTTTGGTGAAACGGGGAAAGATATTTCTGGCATCCGTCTTGTCAAATTCGGTGTCCGCATTCATCTTGCCTGTCAAAAAGCCTTTGCCCAACGGGCTAAAAGGAACGAAGCCAATGCCCAATTTTTCAAGCAGTGGAATGATTTCTTTCTCAGGTTCACGCCAGAACATAGAGTACTCGCTTTGCAGGGCGGCCACAGGTTGTACAGCATGCGCCTTACGGATACTTTGTAGGCCGGCTTCACTCATGCCGAAGTGTCTTACCTTGCCTTCGGAAATCAGATCTTTTACCGTCCCGGCAACGTCTTCTACAGGCACGTTGGGGTCCACGCGGTGTTGATAAAACAAATCGATATAATCGGTTTGCAGATACCGGAGCGAGTTTTCAGCCACCTGTCGGATGCGCTCCGGGCGGCTATCCAAACCATCGGTATTCTTACCGTTCTTAAAGCCAAACTTAGTAGCGATAATTACATTATCACGAACCGTGTGCAAAGCTTTCCCTACCAATTTTTCATTGGCGCCTTGTCCATAGACTTCCGCAGTATCGAAGAACGTTATACCCAATTCATACGCTTTTCGAATAAGCGCAATGGCATCGGTTTCATTTGTCGCCGGACCATAACCATGGCTTAATCCCATGCAGCCGAAACCAAGTTCCGATACTTCTAATCCTGAAGTTCCTAATTGTCGTATTCTCATGTTGTGTGTTTTCTGTTGCAAAATTGTGGGAGAGCGACTAGCCGTTTTGTATACAGATTACAGGTTTTCCTACCAGTATTACAGATTGGGATCGCACGTACCGACAAGGGATCGCCGAAACCTGTAATTTTGTAACGACAAAAAGAATAGAGTGTGGACGAGATTATAAAAATTGGAAGCATCGCACAATACAATTCCCTGCGGGGAGTTACGACCAAACATCCGCTGGTTTCGGTGATTGACCTCTCGAAAGCGCAACCCATGCCCGCCAGGTCGTTTAACTTTGGGGTGTATGCCGTGGGGCTGAAGGAACTGAACAATGGCCAACTGCGCTATGGACGAAATTACTATGACTACCAGGAAGGAAGCCTGATCTTTATAGCACCCGGGCAGGTGGTAGGGGTGGAAGCCGGCGTTGACCCATCTACCCCGAAAGGCTGGGTATTGATCTTTCATCCTGATCTGATAAACGGCACACCGTTGGGCAAACACATTCAGGAGTATTCTTTCTTTTCGTATGATGTAAATGAAGCACTTCACCTGTCGGATAAAGAGAAGAGTATCGTAATAGATTGCCTTTTAAAAATCGAATATGAGCTCGATCAAAATATAGACAAGCATAGCAAGCGACTGATTGCGTCCAACATCGAGTTGCTGCTGAATTACTGTATCCGCTTTTACGATCGCCAGTTCATTACACGCGACAATGCAAACAAAGGAATTCTGGAACGGCTTGAAGCCTTATTGAAAGACTATTTTTCATCCGATAAACCACAGCATGAAGGCTTGCCCTCCGTGGCCTATTGCGCCGAAGCCCTGCATCTATCGCCCAACTATTTTGGCGATTTGGTAAAGAAAGAAACCGGCAGAACTGCTCAGGAGTACATCCAATCAAAAGTGATAGACGTGGCGAAGGAGAGAGTCTTTGATATGAATAAATCGGTGAGCGAAATTGCTTACGAACTGGGCTTTAAATACCCGCAGCATTTCACCCGTTTATTCAAGCAAAAAACTGGCGTTACCCCGAATGACTACCGGATGATGAATTGAATGAATACATTGTAATTTTATCTGAGGTGCCCATATCATCGGCATGTCTTGATCTCGCGCACCGCACGGACACTCGCCTTACTAAAGATGACGACCCCGGATTCCAATACTAAAACACCGTCGCCCAGCTCGCGTAGCAAAAAAAATAATTTAAAATGTTATCCATAGTTCTATGGAATCGTATGCCCGAATGCATCCTTGAGCAGTAACTAATCTTCACAATTATGAACACGCGCTGGTATCTTCTGGGATTCTTGCTGCTTCTGCTGCCGGCAGTGGCACATTCACAAAGTCGGAATATTACGGGCAGAGTCTCCTCCGCTTCGGATGGGGCGCCATTGCCGGGCGTTAATATCGTTCAAAAGGGGGCGACTAACGGTGCCATTACCGGCATGGACGGAACCTATTCTATCACGGTGCCGGATAAAACGACGCTGGTTTTTTCATTCATTGGCTATAAGACGAAAGAAGTGACGATAGACGTCGCCAATGTCATTGACGTCGCCCTGGAAGACGACGTGCAACATTTGAGTGAGGTAGTGGTCGTAGGATATGGAACGCAAAGCAGACGCAACGTGACAAGTTCTGTTTCAACAGCACGTTATAAAATGCGGGGCAAGATAAGCACTACGGCCATAAGCGGTCGGATGTCGGGTGTGCAGGTTTCTCGACGCTCGGGACATCATCGATACCGTAACAATGCCGCGCCAGAACCCAATACCGAGGAGTACGGCACGATCAGCGAGAATATATTTCGTAGCGCGTTGCAGGAGCCGCTGTCGACATTTTCTATTGACGTCGACGCCGCGTCGTACAGCAATGTAAGGCGGTTTATTCAAAACGGCCAGCAAGTTCCGAAGGACGCCGTGAGGATTGAAGAGATGATCAATTACTTTGATTATGACTACGAGCAGCCTACGAATGACGAGCCCTTTTCGATCTATACCGAAGTATCAGCGGCGCCGTGGAATAATCAGCATAAACTGGTACACATCGGATTACAGGGTAAGCGGATACCCGTCGATAACCTGCCGGCTTCAAACCTGGTATTCCTGATCGATGTGTCGGGATCTATGGGTGATGCCAACAAGCTGCCGTTGCTGAAATCGTCTTTCAAGCTGCTGGTAGACCAGTTGCGTAAGCAAGATCGTGTGGCGATCGTGGTATACGCAGGCGCAGCGGGATTGGTGCTCCCGTCTACCCCAGGTGGCGAAAAACAGAAGATCATTGATGCCCTGGATAATCTGCAATCCGGTGGCTCAACAGCCGGTGGCGCGGGCATTCAGCTGGCATATGCCGTTGCCAAAGAGAATTTCCAGGAAGGCGGCAATAACCGCGTAATCCTGGCGACGGACGGAGACTTTAACGTGGGCGCGTCAAGCGACAAAGATATGGAACAGATGATCGAGCAGAAACGCAGTGATGGTATTTTCCTGACCGTGCTGGGTTACGGTATGGGCAACTATAAAGACTCAAAGATGGAAATCCTGGCCGATAAGGGTAATGGCAACTATGCGTACATCGACAATATGCTGGAAGCGCAAAAGACGTTGGTTAACGAGTTTGGCGGCACACTGTTTACGATCGCCAAGGATGTAAAATTACAGATCGAGTTCAATCCCGCGAAGGTGCAGGCATACCGTTTGATCGGTTACGAAAACAGACTACTGCAAGCCGAAGATTTTAACAACGATAAGAAGGACGCGGGCGAGATGGGCTCCGGCCATTCCGTGACAGCCTTGTACGAGATCATTCCCACAGGTGTAACGAGTGAATTCTATAACATTGATAAGCTCAAATACCAACAGCCATCCAATACTATCGTGGCCGGCAGCTCGAATGAATTGATGACCGTGAAATTCCGCTATAAGAAGCCACATGGCTATACCAGCAAGCTGTTCCAGCAGGTCTTGGAGGACAAAGACGTGCCGCTTGAAAAAACCTCGGATGATTTTAGATGGTCGGCGGCCGTGGCTGCTTTCGGCATGCTGCTGCGCGAGTCGCAATATGCAAAGGTATTTGGATTCAACGACGTACTGGAACTGGCGCAAGGTGCGCGTGGCAAAGACATCGAAGGCTATCGCGGCGAATTTATTGGTCTGATCCGCAATCAGAAATTAATGACCCGCCGGTGATGCCGCTCGCACCACCGTTTCAGTAGGCACCAGGTCATCCCTCATCGGCGAAATAACCAGCCCATGGGGAGTGCCTGCAAATGCCAGTATATCAGCCCGGTTCTTTTTCATAATTTATATTCTCCGCGGATCTGGTGTGCAATGTTACTCGATCCTCCTGAATTCTATCACCCATAAAGACGGGATATGGTGGACAAAACAGGGTAACAACGGAAGTTTAATACAAACAACCGACGCTGCGCGTTCAGGGTATGCAGGGGTGAAGCGCACGCCGGCATCGTCAGGCAGCGCTGATAGACGAAGTAGACGCAGATAGGCGAATCGTACACGACGCCTTTCCTTTCAGATGACCATCGGGAGTGTACAGGTAAGCATCCAGTGCAATGACGCTTTCGGAAGAATATAGTGTATCGATCTCGATGTAGCCACGGTCCGCTTCGAATGGCTCGAAAAGATCGGTTTTGTTCGACATACTGGATGCCTTGAGTGAGCTTCCGGAGAGCTCCTCATTTAGTCTGAGTTGCATGGCCTGATACAGGACATGGAATAGATAACCCCGCTCCGGGCGGTCATCTGTTGAAAAAGCAAGTTTGTATGAATCCGGGTCGTTAGAAATGGTATGGAAGTTCACAGGTATCGTCATAGCATTTTACTCACGCCCAGTATACGCCTAAAAAATATAATCGGTAGCGTGGCGATGAGTGATCCGCTATTTCATGGGCGTGATCTGTCGTTTATGGGGTGTGATTGTGTTTATCCGATCACCGGAGTATCAACCGTAGCGTTGTAAATAAACAAAACGTCATCGTTACTGTTTAATCGGGTATTGCGGCCTGCACAGAGGCCCTGTATTTATCAGATTACTTATTTTATGCGTATGCAAATTGCATTTACAGTACTGTTACTGTCTGTTTTTTTCGTCGTCTCCGGCCAGGGCCAGACTGATTCTATCAGCGCTCCGGATCGGCTTAAGCACGAGCTTTTAAGCTTGCGTGCTGACGTGGATAATATTCAGCTGAACCTGGGAAAATCCGAGTCCAGATTTAAAAAAGGTATTGCCGTGGCTACCCTTGGTTATTCCGTAACCATTGCCGGAGGCTTGATGCTGGGGCGTAAGCACGACGACCTGGGCAAAGTGTTGCTAGTCACGGGGGGTGTCACCGGAATTACCGGGACTTTCCTCATGGTAGATGCCTTTAAGTTCCTCGGACGGGCCGCCCGCCGGAAGAGACCACAGTACTAACGGTCCATCCACTTTTTGAACTCGTGTGCGCGATCCCGGCTCACAGACAGCTCATGGTCACAGGCTTGATTTAATTTTAGTTCGAGTTTGGAGCTCATAAGCCCTTTCATTTCCCATACACAATCAAAGTTGACGATGTACTTTCGGCTGATGCGGAAGAACTGATTCGGATTGAGTATGTTCTCCAGCTCTTCCAGAGTATGGTCTACGATAAATCGTTTTCCATCCCCTTTACCAACCAGGTATGTGGTTTTTCCATCGGCGAAAAAGTAGCATACCCCTTCCGTAGGTTTATAGTGAAGCTTATTGCCTGCTTTGATCAGAAGTCGCTGCTTGAACCGGTTGCCCGCGTTGGCTATGATTTCCTTGAGCGCCGCAATATCGTGCGAGGTGAGTTGTGCATCGGTTTTATATACCTTTTTTAGCTTGTCGATCGCGCTCCTGAGTTCCTCTGGCTGAATTGGTTTGAGCAGATAATCCACACTGTGAAGTTTGAACGCTTGCAACGCATACTGGTCAAACGCTGTAGTGAAGATAATAGGTGAATCGATCCTCACGCGGTCGAAAATTTCAAAGCTCTTTCCATCGGCCAGTTGGATGTCCATAAAGACAATATCAGCACTACGTCCCGCGGTAAAATACTGTACGACATCCTGTACCGTATCCATTTTATGGACTACCTGAATGGATGGGTCGCACTTCTCGAGCAGGCTCAT
>Ga0065165_1003202_pt1 | contig 11936 bp, 11 predicted proteins | sample AraplaMF_Cvi_mMF_FD_63813 | JGI IMG/M metagenome (GOLD analysis project Ga0065165, IMG submission 63813) | Arabidopsis root microbial communities from the University of North Carolina, USA - plate scrape MF_Cvi_mMF (version 2) (version 3) | ecosystem: Host-associated > Plants > Roots >... | reverse complement strand
GATTCCCGGCGCCGAGGCGGGGAATGTCTTTGCTATGCCGGACTGCACCCTGTGACGGGCGCAGATGCCCGCCGGTTACCGCGCTTTTGCGGTAAGGACCTCGATCGGTCGGAAGGTGCGGGTGGTATTCATAGCGAGGCGACTACTAACCGATTCGCAGGCGGCACGAAAGTCAGAAGCCGAGGGTGGCGAGCTCGGATGCAACACTTCCCGCGTAACTGTTGCCGAAAAGCCGCAAATGTACGAGCAGCGGCCAGAGCCGGTAGATCGGCTGCCGCTCGCGCCAGCCGGGTTCGAGATCGAGCGCGGCGAAGAAGGCGGGCGGGGGCGCGTCGAACAGGGTGAGCATGGCCACGTCGACCTCGCGGTGGCCGTGATAGCAGGCCGGGTCGATCAGGCCGGTGATGCGGCCGTCTTCGGTCATGACGTTGCCGCCCCAGAGATCGCCGTGGAGCAGGGCGGCATGGGGTCGGGCGGGGAGGAGGTTGGGCAGGCGATCGGCGAGCGCCTCGATGCGGCGGCCGAGCGCGGGGTCTATGTGGGGCAGGTGGCAGCGCAGGCGGTGCTCGGCCCAGAAGGCCGGCCAGTCGCTGCCGGGCGTGTTGACGATCTCGACATGGCCGAAGGCATGGTTTTCGGGCCAGCCATAGGTGCCGGCATCGTCGCGGTGGAGGAGGGCGAGCGCGGCGGCGAGGCTGCCCCAGGCGCCGCGGACGCCGCTGGAGCCGCGAAGGAGTTCGAGAAACAGCCAGTCGCCATCGGCGGCGAGGACTTCGGGTGCAGGCGCGCCGGTTACGCGGATGGCTTCAAGCATCACCGCTTCGCGGGAGGCGGTAGCGCCCTGCTTGGCGACGACATCGCGGCCGTCGGCGAGCGTGATGCGGAAGATCGCCGAAAGGTCGCCGCCGGATAGCGGCTGGCCCTTGATCGGTGGCGTGCCGAGCATCGCCTCGATTGCGCTGGCAAGCGAGAGGGGCATGCGAGGCGACTTGCCCAGCATCCGGAGGCGACGCAAGCGGGATGCGGCTCAGCCGGCCGGTTGCTCGATCCCGTTGGCGACCCTGCCGATGAACAGCGGCACCCCGGTGCGTGTGTCGCGGATCAGGAAGAGGAAGGGCCGGTCGGCGCGGAAGATCACCGGCGGAGGCGGCTTGGCGGTTATCCGTGCGCTGGTGACGATGATGTCCATGACAACCGCCGTTGCGGCCGCAGCTTCGGAGCCCTTTTCGTCGACATCGAGCCAAGTTTGGTGGATCACTTTGGCGATCTTGAGGCCCTTGTCCTCCGGGTTCCGGCTCGTGCGGTCGAACGGCTTCATCGCGCCGAAATCGGCGTCGTCGCCGAATGCCGTCGGCATGCCCATTGCCTGCAGCGTCTCGCCCAGATCGACGCGCCAGGCGAGGTGAAAGCGCGGGAGTGTGAGAATCGTGTCGCGAGCGGGGGCGTCGTCCAGCTCGCGCAGCCACGCCGTCAACCGCTCGGGCGTGAGCGCGGCTTCGAGCGTGGGGAGGCCCTTGGGCGAGCGCGGCAGTATCACCACCATCTCGGTCTCGCCGTTGCGATAGGGCAGCGCGACGACCTGCACGCCATCGTGCTCGATCAGATTGAACATGGCGCGCTGATGCATCAGCGGCGTCTGAAGCTTGCGACCGTCGAGCAGCCGGAACATTTCGGTCTTCGTATTCTTCGGCTCGAACGGCGCGCCGAACGCGGCCTTGAAGTAGAGCGTGTTGACCAGCACCGCGCGCGTTTCGGCAGAGATGTCGTCCTCGCGCAGCAGATCGCGAATGCGATCACGCGTCTCGGTTTCGACCCAACGGTTTACCGTGGCGATCGCTGCGGGCGTGTCGCGGAAATCGACGCGATCGAGGGGTGCGCCGTAATAGCGCGTCATGTCGTCGACCCAGGCGGGGGCGAGCTTCAGATCCTGCTGCACGTAGAGCCGATTGGCGGTGCGCAGTTCACGCCCGGGTGCATCGAGCTTCATCGTCGCGACGAGCGCGGCGTTGGCAGGGGTGAAAGCGGCGGGCGCGGCGGGATAGCGCAGCACGCGCTGCATTTCAGTCGCAGTGGTGCCACGCGCACCAGCATAGGCGAGCGCGACTGCGGTCGAGATGCTTGCGGGTGACAGGAAGATGTCCTCGCCGGGCTTCTGCGCCGCTTTATAAATGTCGGCCGCGAAGGCGGTGATGCCTTGTGCGGCTTCCCTGGCCTCGGATGTCAGCGGCGGCCGCAGAGGGATGTAGGCATATGCGGGCTCGGCTTCGCTCGCCTGCGCCAGCGCGGACAACGGCGTCAACAAAAGCAGGCCGGCAATGGCTGCGCGCATCGTCCGCATGGAAGCTCCCCTCTTTCCCGCGTCGAGCCTAGCGGCAAATTCTCGCCCGATCCTTCACGATCAGCCTTAATGCGGCACCGACGTCGCCCCCCACTAACCGCTAATTAACCGTCGCCCGCGCAATGTCGCCATCGCACGGGATTGCGGGGCCCCATGGACGATCTGCTGCAGGAATTCATCGCGGAGACGCGCGAGACGCTCGAGGCGCTTTCGGGCGAGATCGTCGCGTGGGAGGCGCATCCCGAGGATCGCGCCCGGCTCGACGCCATCTTCCGCTTCGTTCACACGGTCAAAGGGAGCTGCGGCTTCCTCGATCTGCCCCGGCTCGCGCGGCTGAGCCATGCCGCGGAGGACGTGCTCGCGAATGTCCGCGCCGGCGAGCGCGTCCCCGACCGTGCCTTCGTCAACGCCGTGCTCGCAGTGGTCGACCGCATCGGCGAGATCGTCGAGGCGATCGATGCCGGCGAGGCGCTCGACGATTCGGGCGAGGACCTGCTGATCGCGGCGCTCGAGGAGGGCTCGGAAGAAATCGTGCTCAGCCAGTCGACCGGGCCCACCCGCGGCGCCTCGCGCAGCGTGCGGCTCAATGTCGACCTGCTCGACCGGATGATGAGCGGCATGTCCGACATGGTGCTCGCGCGGAACGAACTGTCGCGCCGGCTACGCCAGGGCGATCTCGACCCGATGATCGAGGCCGCGCTCGAGCGGCTTTCGGGCACCGTCGCCGAGATGCGCGACACGGTGACGCGCACGCGCATGCAGAAGATCGACCAGCTCTTCTCGCCGCTGCCGCGCATGGTGCGCGACACCGCGACGGGGCTGGGCAAGTCGGTGCAACTGCACGTCGAGGGTTCGGACGTCGAGCTCGACCGCGAAATGATCGAGGTGATGCGCGATCCCTTGGTCCACATCATCCGCAACGCGATCGATCACGGCATCGAGGCACCCGACGACCGGCGCAAGCTGGGCAAGCGCGAGGCGGGGCGGCTCGCCGTCTCGGCGCGCCAGTCGGGCAACCAGATCATCATCGAGATCGCCGATGACGGCCGCGGGATCGATACCGAGCGGCTGATCAAGAAGCTCGTCGCCAACGGCAAGCGCCGCGAGGAGGAACTGCGCGCGCTGTCGGAGCGCGCCAAGCTCGCATTGGTGTTCGAGCCGGGGCTTTCGAGCAAGGACGAGGTCAGCGAGGTCTCGGGGCGCGGCGTGGGCATGGACGTGGTCCGCTCGTCGATCGAGGCGATCGGCGGGCGCGTCGAGCTCGACAGCGTGCCGGGCAAGGGCCTCAGGCTCGCTATCCATGTGCCGCTGACGCTCTCGATCATCTCGACCATCGTCGTCGGCATCGGCGAGCAGCGCTTCGCCATTCCGCGCCAGGCGATCGAGGAGATCGTCACCGAGCGCTCGCAGGCGATCCGTATCGATTCGATCGGCGGGACCCCGGTTGCCACGGTGCGCGAGCGCCGGCTGCCGCTGGTCGATCTCGCCGGGCTGCTCGGGCTCGAACGGCCGGAAACCGGCGCGCAGATGCTGGCGATCGTCAATATCGGCGAGGGCAGCTATGCGCTCGCGGTCGATACCGTGCTCGACAATGAGGAGCTGGTGATCAAGCCGGCCGCGCCGGTGGTGATGTCGACCGGCCTCTATGCCGGCCAGACCTTGCCCGACAGCGGCTATCCGATGCTGCTGCTCGATTGCGCGGGGCTCGCCACCGCGGCGCGGCTGAACTTCCATCGCGACGCCGCGCTCGAGGACGAGGAAGAGGCGGTCGCGGCCGAGGCCGAGGGGATGCCGGCTCTGCTGTTCAGCGATCTCGACGGCGTGCGCCGTGCGGTGCCTCTTGGCATCGTCGACCGGGTCGAACAGGTCGATGCCGATACGGTGCGCTTCGCCGCGGGCCGGCTGCGGCTGTCGATCGAGGGCCGCATCCTGCCGCTCGCCGCGTTCGGCGGGATCGAGGGACGCAAGCGGCTCAACGTGTTGCGGCTCGAGGACGGGGCGAGCGAGGTCGCCTATGCAATCGACGAGGCGCTCGACATCGTGCGGCTGCCCGACGAGATCGTACCTTCATGCGAGGCTGGGCCGGTCGCGGGCGTGGTGCTGCTAAACGGCGAGCAGGTCGAACTGCTCGACGCGCACTGGGTGTTCGCCGAGCATGCCGATCCCGAGCGCAAGGAAGCCGCGCCGCTCTGCCTGCTCACCGGCGACGATGACGGCTGGATGCGCACTTTCGTGCGGCCTTTGCTCGAATCGACCGGTTATCGCGTCGCCTTCCACCTGCCCGAGGGCGAGACGCCCGCGGTGGTATTGGCGAGCGAGGGCCAGGTGCCGGTGCCGTCGCCTGCGCCGGTGGTGCAATTGCGTCGCGACCGCGCGCGGCCGGGCGCTAATGACGACAGTGTCTATCGCTATGACCGTGCGGGGCTGCTCTCGGCACTGCAGCGCCGGATCGCCGGAGGGCAGGGCTGATGTCGCATCTCTATCTGATCGCGCATGTCGCGGGCCGCTCGGTCGCGATCGACTCGAACCAGGTCGAATCGGTGGTCGATATCGGTGAGGTGACCGCGGTGCCGCGCGCCGCCGGGCATATCCGCGGGCTGGCGGCTCTGCGCAGCCGGGTGGTGACGGTGGTCGACACCCAGGCGGCGCTCGGGCTCGAAGGCGGCGCACCGGCCAAGCGCGCGGTGATCACGCATGTCGACGGGCATCATTATGCCTTGCTGGTCGACGCGCTCGAGGATGTCGCGCCGTTCGATCTACTGCCGCTGGCGAGCGGCGTGGCGCTGGACAATGGCTGGCGTGACGTGGGACGCGGCGTGGTCGAGCGCCATGGCGAGCCGATCCTCGCGATCGATCTGGCAGCGCTGATCCCGGGCTACGCCAGCACGACGGAGCAGTGAGGCGGGGCGGGCGGGAGAGAAGCCGCCAGCCGTCATTCCGGCGAAAGGTTAGTAAAGGTTAGGCGAACGCGCGTTTTTTCGCGCGGTCGATGGCCTCCGGCAATGTCAAAGAGCGGCCGGGACACGAGACCGACCGGCCGAACCAAGCAGACGAATTCCAACATTTCAAGACCTTCGGGGGCGGGGAGCGCTGACTTCCAGGGGGCGAGATGCAGGTCTCCCGGAGGTACTGTCGCACTCCTGCACGAACCGGTTCGTTATCCGGGGTTTTTATGGATACCAAATCAATCGCATTGCGACGATTCTTGTGAACAGGTGAGGGATCAGCGCTCCTTTTCAGACGGCATAAGCCGCGCCGCGTTGATCGCCCCGGAAGGGTAATCGAAGGGGGCGTAGCATGAGCAATGCCTTGCGTCGGGTGATGATCGTAGACGATCACGAAGCGCTCCTGCGTGGGGTGCGGGGCCTGCTGGAGTCACGGCCAAACTACCATATCGTTGCGGAGGCGCTGGACGGCCAGGAGGCGCTGGAGGCCGCGCGTGCGACCCAGCCCGATATCGCCGTGATCGACTATATGCTGCCCGAAATGAACGGGCTCGAGCTGACGCGCGCGCTCAAGCAGGAATTCCCGCGCATCGAGATCCTGCTCTATACCATGTACGAGCGCGAGGGGCCGATCCTCGAAGTGCTGCGCGCGGGCGCTCGCGGCTGCGTGTTCAAGTCGGATAGCGAAAAGCACCTTCTCGCGGCGCTCGACGCGCTTGCAATCCATCGTCCCTATTTCTCCAGCGTCCTCTCCGGGCGGCTGCTCGAGCATTTCGTCGATGCCTCGGCGACCCGGCAGGCGACACTCACTGGTCGCGAGCGCGAGGTGGTGCGACTGATCGCGGACGGAAAGATCAACAAGCAGATCGGCGGCATCCTCGAGATCAGCAGCAAGACGGTGGAATCGCACCGCGCCTCGGCGATGCACAAGCTCAAGCTGCGGACCACCGCGCAGCTGGTCCGTTACGCGCTGCGCAACGACATCGCGCAGCTCTGAGGAGATAGGCGCTTTCAGGCGGGCGGGGCGGGCACGCTCGCGATGAGCGCGGTGCCGGGTGAGGGGCGGAGGACGCTGAGGCGGCCTCCGACGTCGCAAAGCCGCAACCGCATGCTCGCGAACCCGACCCCGGCGCTCCCGGATCCAGCAAGTGTCTCGGCCGAAATGCCGACGCCATTGTCCGCCACCACGAGATGGATCGCCGAGCGCCTGAAGCACAGGAGGACGCGGACCCTCGACGCCTGCGAATGGCGAAGCACGTTGGACAGTGCTTCCTGCGCGATCCGATAGAAGGTGAAGGCGACCGCGTCGGGAAACGAAACGAGCGCGCCCTGCGCCTCGAACGAGGCTTCGAGGCCCGAACGACGGGCGAAGCCTCCGACCAGCGCGTTCATCGCCTCCGTAAAGCCGAGCTTGTCGAGTGAAGGCGGGAGGGCGAGGTGCGAAATCGAGCGGATTTCGGCCGAGGTTTCGCGCACCAGTTCCTGCAACTCGTGCACCAGGTGCGAGGCGTCGTTCGAGACGAGGTTCTCGAGGCGGCCGAGAAGCAGCCCCATGCAGGTCAGTGACTGCGAGGTCGAATCGTGCAGCTCGCGCGCCAGCCGCTGCCGTTCGAGATCCTGCCCCGCGACGAGCAGGTTGCCGAGTTCCTCCCGGTCCCGGCGCAGTTCGGCGAGCTCGGTCAGATCGAAGCGGGTGACGAGGATACGGATCTTGTCTTCATAGGCGATGCGGCGGAAGCAGATCTGGAAGTTGTGGTTGTCCCAGCGTTCGCCCCCGTTGAAGATCAATTGCCAGAAATCGGTCTTGCCCGCGGCGATGTCGTCGAGCGCGGTGCCGGCTTCGACGGCGGGCTGATGCCCTTCGGCCGCCCTTCCGGCGCAGAGGGCGCGATAATCGTCACCCGGCAGCGCGTCCACATGATAGCGGCGGCGCTGTCCGAGCTCGCGCCACGCCCGATTTACGGCGAGGATGCTGAACGCTTCGTCCAGCAGGGCAATGGCCTGCGGAAGATCGTCGATCAGTTGCTGGAGCGTACCTTCGAGCGCTGCGGACCTGACTGCCTGGGCAAGGAGCATTTTACGAAATCCGCCATGCGCGTTGACGATATGACATTGCGGCTGGTGGCAAGGTTAAGGTGCTGAAATTCACGTAATAAAGCCCCTTGGGAACCACTCCTGGTTCACTGTCGTGCGAATGATGGGGCCCGAGGCGAGCGGTTCAATGGTCCGAATAGACTAGTCCGCCGTATCGCTATTCGGCACATATGCTCGCAGCGGACTGGCCGGCACTTGTAAGGAACAGGCGCCGCATAGGGAATATCTCGTGTCGCTCGACGACGGCATTACGAAATTGATCGGTAACCTCTACGAGGCTGCGTACGACCCGGCCAAATGGCAGATCGCCATGGCCGAAATCCTCCGGCGCAGCGACAGCCGGATGGCCGTCACCACGGCGATAGACTTTCGCCAGGCGGAATTCATCGGTCCGCAGGTCTATGGCGTGGAAACCAGCGCCGTCGACGACGGCAGGCGGGAATATACCGAAGGCATGCACGCCCTCGACCCGGCGCTGAACTGGGCGCAGGACCATCCTGCCGCGGGGATGTGCGAGACGGCGGCGCTCATCCCGCGGGCGGAGTATGACGACCACGCGTTCATCAAATGGTCGCGCAGCCGCTTCGGGACGCGCCATTGGCGGTTCTTCCACACCGAGCCGCTCGACGGCTTTCTGTTCGGCATGTCCTTTCATGCGCATCCCGACAATGGGCCGTCTGCGTCCGAACAATTGCCCTTGCAGGCGCTGTTGTTCGAGAATCTCGAGCGCGCGATCCGGCTGGCGGCGCGGCCGCCGAATTTCGGGGCGGACGATGCCGCGCTGATCGCGGTCGATGCGGCCGGGCGCCCCCTGTCGCTCAGCCAGCGCGCGGAGGAAATTGTCCGCGATGCGGACAGCCTCGTGATCCGGGATAGTGTGCTCGTGGCGCGCTCGAGCCATGCAAACTGGCTTCTGCAGCGGGCGATCCGTGCCGCCGCGGACCTGTCCACGGGCATACGGCCGGGACGGGCTATCCGGTTGAGCTCGGCGCCGGGCAAGTCGAACCTCGTCGCGATCGTCAGCCACTATCCGTCGTCGCTCGATCATCTTCCCGGACCGGTGCCCGCGGCGCTGGTCCGGCTGATCGAGCTGAACAAGCGTTCCAACGATCTGGGCAAGCACGCGCATCTGTTCGACCTGAGCCCGCGTGAGACCGACGTCGCCTCGGCGCTGCTCGAAGGGCATTCGATCGAGAGCATGTCGGCATCGCTCGAAATAAGCCGCAACACCGCGCGCAATCACCTGCAGTCGCTGTTCCGCAAGACGGGAACCAATCGCCAGTCCGACCTGATCCGCATGCTGGAGCGCATCGCGGGGCAGTGAATGCGGGGCGACGTGCCTGCCGCGAAAAAATAGCGCCTGCAATTAACGGGCTGCTTACGGGTTGGCTGTCAAAACCGGCCGGGTTCGCATGGGAGCGGGAAACGCCAGTATGAAGTCTTGCCTGGTAGTCGACGATTCGAAGGTGATCCGGAAGGTCGCCCGGCATATCCTCGAGACGATGGATTTCGAGGTGCGCGAAGCCGGCGACGGCCGCGAGGCGCTCGATTCGTGCCTGGCGACGGTGCCCGACGTGGTGCTGCTCGACTGGAACATGCCCGTCATGAGCGGGATGGATTTCCTGCGTGCGCTCAAGGATAGCGGCATCGCGCGCCGCCCCAAGGTGGTGTTCTGCACCACCGAGAACGGCATGGCGCATATCCGCGCCGCGATCGAGGCGGGTGCCGACGAATATGTGATGAAGCCCTTCGATCGCGAGACGCTCGAGAGCAAGCTTCAGATCGTCGGCGTCGCCTGAGGCCGCGCCATGGGGCGGCTCTCTGCCACCGCCGATAGCCCGATGCGCGGCATGCACGACCTGCCGGCACGTGTGCTGATCGTCGACGATTCGGTCGTCGCGCGCTCGGTGCTCGGCCGCATGATCGAGGGCACGCGGCGCTTTACCGTGGCCGGCGCCGTGAGCGATGCGCGTGCCGCGCTGGCCTTCCTCGAAGGCCAGACGGTCGACATCATCCTGCTCGACATCGAGATGCCCGGCGTCGACGGGCTGACGGCGCTTCCGGACCTGATCGCGGTGGCGAACGGGGCCAAGGTGCTGATCGTCTCCTCCTCGGCCGACGAGGGCGCGGCGGTGACGATCCAGGCACTCGCGCTCGGCGCGGCGGACACTTTGGTCAAGCCAGGCGTGGGCGCGTTCGGCGGACGCTTCGCCGAGGTGCTCGAGGAGCGCCTGACCAGGCTGATCGACACGCCGGGCTATGCCAGCGAGACGCACGTGCTTCCGCCGCGTGCCGCGGTGCAGGACAATTTCGACGTCGTCGCGATCGGCGCCTCGACCGGCGGGATCCATGCGCTCAGCCTGTTGCTGCGCGCGATCCCGGCGAGCTTCCGCGTGCCGATCCTCGTGACGCAGCATCTGCCGGCCTCGTTCATGAGCTATTTCGCGACCCAGCTCGCGGTGCTCGGCGGGCGCCCGTGCGAGGTGGCGACCGACCGGATGCGCATCCGCGAGGGCCGCATCATCGTGGCGCCGGGCAATGCGCATATGCGCTGCATTCGCACCGCCGACGGCGCCGCGATCAAGCTCACCGACGAGAAATGCTCGAGCGGGTGCATGCCCTCGGTCGATCCGATGTTCGAGGGCGTGGCCGAGGTCTATGGCGCACGCGCGCTGGGCATCGTGCTGAGCGGCATGGGCCGCGACGGCAGCGAGGGGGCGCGCAACCTGATCAAGGCCGGCGGGCGCATCGTGGTGCAGGACCGCGCCAGCTCGGTGGTGTGGGGCATGCCGGGCGGCATCGTGAATGCGGGCTTCGCCAGCGCGATCCTGCCGCCGGACGAGATCGGCCGGCTGGTCGCGACGCAGCGGAGGCCACAATGACCGGGACGCTGCCCTACGCCGCTTCCGGCGCCATGAATATGATCGCCGCGCTGCTCGAGCAGCGCACCGGGCAACAGATCGCGGCCAACCGCGCCTGGCGCCTGGAAACCGCGCTTAAACCACTTTTGCGCGAACATGAACTTGAGACGCTGGATCAGCTGGTCGCGAAGCTCGTCGCGACTCGGGGAACGGAGCTATCGGACGCCGTGGTGGACGCATTGTTGAACCAGGAGACGTCGTTCTTCCGCGATAGCGCGGTGCTCGACATGGTGGTGGATGCGGCGGACTCGCTGCAGCCCGAGGCGACGCGCCGGTTGCGGATCTGGTCCGCCGGCTGCTCGAACGGCCAGGAGCCGCTGAGCCTCGCGATGCTCTTCGCCGAGCGCGCGGTGCGTGGCCGGCCCGAGCCCGAGATCCTCGCGACCGACATCTCCCCGGCGGCGCTGACCCGCGCCAAGGCGGGCCGCTACTCGCAGTTCGAGATCCAGCGCGGCCTGCCGGTGCGGCGCATGGTGAGCTGGTTCGACAGCGTCGGCGGCGAATGGCAGGCCAAGCCCGAGCTGCTGCGGAAAATCCAGTTCCGCCAGCACAATCTCGCGGCCGATCCGGCGCCCGCGGGCAAGTTCGACATCGTATTGTGCCGTAACGTGCTGCTCTATTTCTCGCTGCCGCTGCGCCGGCGTGTGTTCGAGACGCTCGCCGCGGCGGTGCGTCCGGGCGGGCTGCTCGTGCTCGGCGCGGGCGAGACGGTGATCGGCCAGACGGAGCTGTTCTGCCCGAGCGACGAGTTCCGTGGCTTCTACCGCCCGGTCGACGCTCGCGAGGCGGCGGCCAAGCGCTCGATGGCGGTGGGCTAAGCCGAGCGCTTGTCGCACGGACCCGATTGCCGGTAGGGCGATCCTCGCGCAGCCGAGGAGGGCAGGCCATGCAGTACGTAGACACGCCGTCGCCCAATTATGACGATCGCTCGCTGCCGATCTCGATGATCGTGCTGCATTATACGGGTATGCGCACCGCCGAGGAGGCGATCCAGCGGCTTACCGATCCCGCCGCCAAGGTCTCGGCGCATTATCTGATCGCCGAGGACGGCACGGTGCTGCGCATGGTCGCCGAGAAGGACCGCGCCTGGCATGCCGGCGCGTCGTCCTGGCGCGGAATCCATGACGTGAACAGCGCGTCGATCGGGATCGAGCTGGTCAATCCGGGGCACGAATATGGCTATCGGCCCTTCCCGGACGAGCAGATGTCGGCGCTGATCCCGCTCGTCGCGCTGATCAAGGACCGCTACCAGATCACGCGCGGCAATGTCGTCGGCCATTCGGACGTGGCGCCGGCGCGCAAGAACGATCCGGGCGAGCTCTTCCCGTGGAGCAAGCTCGCGCGGCTGCGGCTGGCGCTGCCGCGGCCGACGAAGAATCTGGTCGATCCGGGCTGGGGCGACGCAGGCTTCATGCTCGCGCTCGAGCGCTTCGGCTATGACGTGCATGACCAGGAGAAGGCCGTGATCGCCTTCCAGCGCCGGTTCCGCCCCGAGCGGATCGACGGGATTATCGACATGGAATGCCGCTGTCTGCTGCTGGCGCTGCTGCTGCCCCGGCCGCAAGGGGACGATTAGAAGCGGTTGGAGTAGTGTACTTCGCCCCTCCCCCTTGATGGGGGAGGGAGGGGCCCATTGCG
>Ga0065165_1003198_pt1 | contig 11961 bp, 12 predicted proteins | sample AraplaMF_Cvi_mMF_FD_63813 | JGI IMG/M metagenome (GOLD analysis project Ga0065165, IMG submission 63813) | Arabidopsis root microbial communities from the University of North Carolina, USA - plate scrape MF_Cvi_mMF (version 2) (version 3) | ecosystem: Host-associated > Plants > Roots >... | reverse complement strand
CTTTGAAATCACAGGATGTTGAAGTAGGTGTATCAGGTAGCGGCGATCTGGCAGTGAATGTAGAGAAGAAACTGGACATCAGTGTGTCTGGTGGCGCTAAAGTTCGTTACAAAGGTAATCCTTCCATTAATCAGTCTTCTTCAGGCTCTTCAAAAGTGACGAAGATAGACTAATACAAGAAAGAGAGTTGTTGGTCGCTTGTAGATTCAAGTGACACTGTTCCCTGCCTAGGAAGGGAATTACCCCGGGAAATGTCCCGGGGTTTTTCTTTTTATGAGCTACAATGGCCGCTATTTCCTAATTCATATTTATATTTGCCTTCTGTCACAAAAAAAATTACTCAATTATGCCATCCTTTGATATTGTTAGCAAAGTGGATACACAGACACTTGACAACGCGATAAATACGGTAAATAAGGAAATCACCAACAGGTACGATTTCAAAGGCTCTCATGTCAATATTGAGCTCAATAAAAAAGACCTGAGTCTGGCTATCGAAGTGGAAAGCGAAATGAAACTGGACCAGGTGATCGACGTGCTGCTCAGCCGTACCAGCAAGCAGGGGCTGGATGTAAATATTTATGACCTGACCAAAGCACATTACCAGAGCGGTAAGGTAGTGAAGAAAGACGTTAGCGTACGCAACGGTATCAAGCAGGAAGATGCCAAAAAGATCGTGAAGATGATCAAGGATTCCGGTGCGAAGGTGCAGGCGGCCATCATGGACGACATCGTACGCGTGACTGGTAAGAAGAGAGATGATTTGCAGGAGGTTATACAATTACTGAGATCAGGCAGTCTGAACATCCCGCTCCAGTATGTGAATATGAAAGATTAAAATAATTCAGTCTAAAAGTCTGGAAATTTAAAATAAATAATTACCTTTGCAGCCTGTATTATAAATATTGGTATGAAACCTGGCATTGGCGTTCATCGATTGTAGAAGAATGAATATGCAAAGGTTGCATCTGGTAAAAAAAAAGAAAACTAAAATTCTGATGAAACAGGGAATCCATCCGGAAAATTACAGGTTTGTAATATTCAAAGATATGTCTAATGGACATACTTTCTTGAGCAAGTCTACAGCTCCTACTAAAGAAACTATCAAGTGGGAAGATGGTAACGAATATCCAGTGATCAAGCTTGAAATTTCCAATACTTCACATCCTTTCTATACTGGAAAGAACGTGCTGGTGGATACAGCAGGTCGTATCGACAAGTTCAACAAACGTTACGGTAAGAAAGCCTAGTACAGGCCTGTCAAATAATTTAATGAAGATCCCATCGACTTTTTCGATGGGATTTTCTATTTTTATCCCCTTATGGAGCGGCGTTATATTCTTTTTGACACTCCTGCACGCGATTTGTTGTACCCTTTCACTCATACCCGGCCGGTAGCGGCCATCCGTGTAGGGATACTTACCATAAGAGAAAAATGGGAGAGATGGCTCAATGCCAGCACCAGCTTCCTGACCCTTCCTTATTTGCAGGAAAAATTTCCCCTTCAAACGATTCATGCTGAAGATCAATGTGTGTTGATCAATGGGCATATACTGCCGGATCATAAACTGGTAGCAGCGGTTCAGGCTTTGGAAACAGGGCAGGAGCTGTATTGGGAGGGAGTATTGGTAGCAAAGGTGGTCGTGGCGGGTAGTTTGAAATTACCTGAATCAGGGGGGCGAGGTTTGCCGGTAGCCGGGGATGCCGATTATTCCGGGGGCGATGCTCATGTGGGCGGTTCAGGGTACTCCGGGGGTAATTCCTGGGAAGGAGCTGCGGGTCCGGCAATTAATGATTCTATGGGAGATATTGCGGAGCAAGCCCATGGCGATTCTCTTGTGGGTGGTTCGGTGTATTCAGGGGGCGATTCATCAGCCCTGACTGTACATCATACTGCCGTCGTTCAGCGCCTGAACTATCAGGAATCAGTACAGCAGCTGACGTATCCATGGGATATTTTTCGACTAAATGATAGTGCTTTGCGGCAGGACTTTTCCCTGCTCACGGAAGGCCGTACTTCAGCGCCGATATCGGGGTCCAACCAGGTAAACGGCGCGGAAAACATCTTCCTGGAGCCGGGAGCTGTGGTAGAACACAGTATCCTGAACGGGAAAACAGGGCCGATCTATATCGCCAAAGGAGCGGAAGTGATGGAAGGATGCCTGATCAGAGGGCCGCTGGCACTTTGTGAAGGTGCCGTATTGAAAATGGGTACCAAAATATATGGTGCGACCACCCTGGGTCCTGGTAGTGTAGGCGGAGGAGAGATCAAGAATGTGGTAATGCTGGGTTATTCCAACAAAGGCCATGATGGCTACCTGGGAGATGCTGTGCTGGGTGAATGGTGTAACCTGGGAGGGAACACGACCAATTCAAACCTGAAAAATAACGCGGGTACCGTGCGGGTCTGGGTGGAAGCAAGGAACGAGGCAATTCCTGCCGGCACCAAGTGTGGATTGATCATGGGCGATTACAGCCGGAGCGGTATCGGTACAATGTTTAACACAGGCACTGTAATTGGCGTTTCGTGTAATATCTTTGGAGGCGAATTCCCGCCCAAGTTCGTGCCTTCCTTTTCATGGGGTGGGGTACATCCTGAACCTTACCGGGAACAGGAAGCCTTGCGGGATGCCCGTCAATGGATGCAGTTCAAGGGCCAACAACTGGGAGATGTAGAAGAGCGGCTGCTGAAAGCCGTATATGCAAAAGTGAAATCTTAGATTCAATATATCATTAACAATAGCGATAAACATGAGAAAAAAAATCGTTGCAGGAAACTGGAAAATGAACCTGACCCTGGCGCAGGGTGAGCAACTGATCAATGACGTACTGGCGGCAGGTCTGCATCTGCAGGAAGGACAGGAAGTAGTATTTGCGACTCCCTTCCCTTATCTGGTGAAAGCAAAAGGGTTAATAAAGAACAATCCTGGTTTCTTCCTGGCATCACAGAACAGTGCGTCAGAAAAATCCGGTGCTTATACTGGTGAGGTATCAGCTGAAATGCTGGCTTCTGTTGGCGTAGACTACGTGATCCTGGGTCACTCTGAAAGAAGAGAATACTTCCAGGAAAGCAACGCAGTACTGGCTAAGAAGATCGACCTGGCACTGGCGAATGGTTTAAAACCTCTTTTCTGTTGCGGTGAACCACTGGAAGTGAGAAAAGCTGAAACCCAGAATGAATATGTTGCTAAACAACTGGAAGAAAGCCTGTATCACCTGACAGCTGAGCAATTGAAGAATGTAGTGATTGCTTATGAGCCAATCTGGGCAATCGGTACTGGTCTGACTGCAAGTGCAGCACAGGCACAGGATATGCACGCATTCATCAGAGCACAGATCGCTGCTAAATATGGTCGCGAAGCTGCACTGAACATTTCCATCCTTTATGGTGGTAGCGCGAAACCTTCCAACGCGGTAGAGCTGTTCTCCTGCCCTGATGTAGATGGTGGTCTGATCGGTGGTGCATCCCTGGTAGCTGCTGACTTCGTAGCAATCGTTAAAGCACTGGCATAAGCCAATTACATATTTATTTTACTCCGGTATGGTAGCCGTTTATATGGCTGCTGTACCGGTTTTTTTATGGAGGTGCTTGCTATGTTTTTTAGTATTACGTGAAAATAATTAGTAGAAAATGCTAAATAAATTAGCAATTCTAAAATAAAGATTCTATATTTGTAATGTCAATATTCAAATAACCAATACACTTTAAGTTCAAAACTTATTTGGTTATGATTACAAATAATAACGTTATTCCTGAACAGGAATCATTGTATGACTACTTATTGGTAGTTAATCCCGGTACTCATATCAACAATGATGTAATGGCTTTAAAGCGGATGATAGCACAGGAGCTGGGTATCAATAATACCCAATTCTCACAGGCTAATATCAGTCTATTCCGCTCTGTATTTCCAGTGCGTTTTGAGGATGACTTTGTCACCTTGTTAGATAATATCGCCGGCAGACAATCAGGTTTTACCTTATATACTTCCCGTTTTGATCACTTCGAGCAGCAGCACGATAAGCGCACGATCTTTATCAATGTCGCGAATCCTAAGCCGATAGTGGAATTGCATAAAAGGATCCTGCAGGAATTCGATATCAAATCTTCTCCATATAAACCGCATATCACGATAGCCAGGGGGATGAATACCCGTGAGTTTGATCAGGTATATGATCATTTTTACAACCAGGTATTCGTACGCAGCTTTCAGTGCAAGAGTTTTACATTATTACGGAAACCAGCGGCTGGCGGGCAGTACGAAACAGTGAAGGAGTTCTTCTTTGGAGATGAGGCACAGCGTGGGCATGAGCATACCTTGTTTAATTATGCAGCGTAGGGATGTATGAGGCTGGGTTTAATGATGCAGCAGGAGTAACACTGGACTTGGAGGCTAATCGAAGAGCCTCTTCTTTGAACTCTTTACTGTAGGTCTTTCTCCTTGACATATTACTAAATTAAGATTTTTCTATCTTAACATAGTGTCCGTCAAATAAGGGCATAACCAGCATAACGATGTATGAGGATGGGCTTAATTATGAAGCGTAACGATGTATGAGGCTGAAGTAAAAATGAAGGCTTTTATTACAGAAGAAAGAGGGTGTTTCTCCTTTCATCAAATGACCATCATCACCGCACCCAGCGGCTTCCACACACTCCCAAACTGCTATTCGTCAGGTCCTGCCGCCACCCGGCAGATTAATTTTAAATTCCCCCCGACTGTTCGTAGATTTAATATGTTCACAACACATATTTTACAACCGTAACAGCACAACAATGCAAAAGATACACAAAGTCATTATTGTAAAAGGCAAAGTGCAGGGTGTCTTCTTCAGAACTAATACCAAGCGGACCGCAGATGGGCTTGATATCAAAGGACAGGTCAAAAACCTGCCCGATGGTAGTGTCTGGATTGCCGCAGAAGGGGAGGAGGCGCCAATGGAAGCTTTCATCGCCTGGTGCCGTCAGGGCCCGCCACTTGCCAAAGTAACCGGTGTTACAATCGAACCGGGGCAGGTACAGGACTTCAGGACATTCGAGGTCTCGCACTAATAGCCATTCAATCATTATATAGATAAAAATATTGCCTTTTTGCAACCTATGCCAGTAATTTAAAAAGCCGCTCCAGCCTATGACTGGAGCGGCTTTTTAACCTGGTATATATGGCAATTACTGTATAGTATACAATGAATGCCTGTTATTATTAAAACTAAAAATCAGGGTTGTATCGAATACAACAACTACCTTATTGTTTATTTCAAGCCCAGCTTACTCAGGGTAGCCTTATCCAGCACTGCTTTCGGAACCACCATGGTAATCGTATTCATCGCAAAATAAGGAATAGACACATGCATGTATCCCTCAAAAGGCCCAGCTTTAGGACCCCATGAATTCTTCACAATGAAGAACTCCTTCCCACCGGCAGTCTTACCTAATCCTGTGATCTGCATCAGGTGATCATCTTCAGTCACCAGCTCTTCGTACAAACGTTGTCTGTCTTCAGCAGTTACTACTTTCTCACTCAGGTCCGGATTGAATGGCACCTTCTTCAACAGGGAATCTTCAGTAGGATATAAACCATATCCCCTGCCCATCATCCATCCTCTGTTGCTCATATCCGTATCCCAAAGTACAGTATATCCTTTGTTCACCGTCGTTTTCGCTACGCTCACCAGTTCATTCAGTGGCAGGTTATAATAAGCACCATTAGAAACGTTATCAGGTACCTGCACAATAAATGGTGCATAGTAAGGATGATCTGTAAATGAAGTCAGGTTCACATAATCATCAGGAGAGAACTTCACCACATCTTTTGCAAAAGAAACCGGTGTATAGTTCTTACCATTGTACGTGAAGGATGCAGGAACCGTACCCAGGTACTTATCCAGGATACTGCTTACATGGCCAGTCCAGTTATCAGGCAGGGGCCGCTTCGCTTTCAGTAAACTATCCAGGAAGGTCTTCATTTCTTCTACCATCTGACCATGATCGTGTTGAGTATGGCCATCAATCAGACCACTATATACATTTTCCGGAACCAGGCCATAGGTGGCTGCTGCATGAATGAAATCATGGGCCAGACCGCCTTCATCAAAGCGGGTAAAGCCCTGCCTGTGAATATAATTCTTCGCCTTTTCCATGTAAATATTGCGCACGACGAACATCTCTGAAAGATCCAGTGATGGCAGCCCTTTTCTAAGGCATTCAGATTCTACTACCGAAGTAGAAGAGAAACACCAGCAGGTACCAGTTTGGCCCTGATTCTTCACCGGTGTGGCGGCATTATTTTTTAGAACAGTAAACTCCTGTATAGGTTTAATATTTTCCTGTGCTACAGCTCCCGTAGCCAATAACATCATCAGTATACCCTGAGAGATCTTCTTCATCCTGTGGTTGGTTTAATACATAAAGATAAGGGGGATCCATGAAATAAAAACGCCACTGTCGTAGGAACGGCAGTAGCGCATTATAAATGACAGGCTTTGGCGGAAAGCCCAATTTGATCTGGACAGTTTTATTCCTCCACACTAATCATATCATCAGATTATCATCCTTTCCCAGGAATAAAAAATTTCATTCCTCCACACTAATCGTCAGATTATCCTCCTTACCCAGAATAGACAGTTTCTTAGCCGCTTTCAGATAAGTTTTGTATTTATCAGCTACCTCAGAAGATTGCTTCACATCATTGATATAAAGAGAACCATCTTTTTTCTCAATCTTATACCCTTTATCAGCATCGATTAGTTTATCAGCAGCCATCTTATCGATCATTTCCCTATACTGGCCATCAGCTTTGGCATGCGCCATATCTTCATGCATTTTCTTCTCAGCAACGCGCTGTTTCTGCATTTCAGCTTTTGCAGAAGCCATAGCCAGCTGCATTTGCTTTTTAGATTCCTGCATAGCCTTAGCAGCTTCCTGGCGACCTTTCTCCATCGCATCCTTAAATTCCTGGCTGTTCATCGCAGCTCTTGCAGATTCTATCCCCATTTTTGCAGCAGGAAGCGCTACATCCTTGAGCGCTGATCTGGCAGCATCCAGGCCCATACGAATGCTCGCCTGAATATTATTTGTATCTATATTTACATGGACATTAGGATTCACATTTATATTGGATTTGGTATTCATCTTCGCGTCTTTCAGGCTCTCTTTCACCTCATCATTGATCGCATTCCAGTCAATATTTTTCATGGCATTTTCAACATCACTATTGATCTGGTTCCAGTCTACATTTTTCATCGCATTGGCCACACCTCTGTTGATCTCATCCCAGTCTACATTCTTCATAGCAGTAGCGATCTCATTATTTACATCTTCCCAGTTCACATTCGCCATTGCCTCGTCAGTGGCTGCCTGTACCTCGGCATCCAGTGCTTCCTGGTCCCATGTATCCTGGTCCTGTTCTGCTGTATGTGCTTTTCCTTTAGGCTTTGTAGTGTCCACCATGTATGCTCTGGAGATCTTTGTCAATACCTCGGGAGCAGGTGTTTTCTTCACAGTCTTTTTGGCTCGTGCCTGGATTGGATTCAACCATGCAATGGTGACAAGGCCCAGGGCGATAATCATTACGGCCAACAGTTTCTGGGTATAATTAATGTTCTTAGTTTTCATTTCCATGATGCGTTTAATGCGGTGAAATAGATGTTGTTTATTATCTGCCGCTGCCATGGCGAGTGCATTAACTGTTAACCGGTATTCTTCTAATGCTACAAGCGCTTTGGCATATTGCAGGGGTTGAACCTGACTTGCAATAACGAGGTCATCGCAACAGTGTTCCCTTTCCAGCCGGATGTTTTTTGTGATCCACCAGATGAAAGGATTAAAAAATAGAATTGTTTCAACAATTGATTGGAAGATATTGAGTAGATAATCATTGCGTTTGATGTGTGCCAGCTCATGCAGGAGGATGGCTTCCAGCTGTTCCGCGCTCAGGTTGTTGAACATGGCTACAGGCAGCAGGATCAAAGGTTTCAGAAAGCCTATCATGACAGGCACCTGAATGTGAGTGGAGATCAGCAACTGCACTTTTCGGGGAATCCTTAATTGCGCAGCTAACCGCTCCAGGTGCTTTTCCCATGCTGCGTCTATGGGCAGCACCTGCTTTTGACGGATCTCTTTCAGTTGTACGAGATCCATCACTAATTTGATACTCATGACAGCCACCCCCGTTACATATAGTGCTACCAGCAGCGGGAACCACATTTCCAGTTGTGGAATGAAGTGTTTGATCGTGGTTTCACTATGATAGATAGCGGGCATCTCCAGGTGCCTTTGTCGTACACCCGTTTCAATCATGATCCAGGTAGCCTGGCGTACACGAATCGCAGTACTCACCTGTTGCCAGAGCGTAATGCAGAACCAGGCAAAGATGCCGGTCAATGAGAGGTACGACAGGTTATATTTGATCCTGGCGCTCATGTGCGACCATAGATACAGTACTATTCGCAGACAGGCAAAGATGAGGAACCCCTGCCACAGGGAATGTAAAAGCGCCCATCCAAAAGCCTGGATCAGAATGGTAGGGAGAACAAATTGTGCTGTCATAGAAATCGAGTTTACCTTTTTTTTGGTCTTCTATATCATTCAGGTATTGTCTGATCTTATCCAGTTCTTCTTTCGAAGAAGTATGATGACCAAGGGCCTGCATGACTAACTGAGAAGCAGAACCATTAAATACGGTATCAATCATTTTGTTCAGCAATTGCTGCTGGGTATTTTCCTGGGAAATAGCAGCCGTATATACATGTGTTTTACTGCTGGCATCCCTGTTTAAGTAGCCTTTTTCATGCATGATCTGCATCAGCTTCAGGGTGGTAGTATACCCGGCATCTTTACTTTTTGACAGCTCATCATGCACATCCCTTACCGTAGCGGCACCTTTCTCCCACAGGATTCCAAGAATCTCCAGTTCACTTTCCGTCGGTTTATTATTTTTTGCTGTACTCATTTATTTTCAATGATTATTGATCTACGAATATCTTCGTAAGTAAATGTACGACACTTTTCGTAATTGCAAAATTTATTTTGAAAAACAGACAAAAAAAAGCCCCTTTCAGAAGAAAGGGGCCTTACCCGTGGCAAATAAGGAAAAAGGGTAAACTCTTTAAAACAGGCATGCCATCCTTCGGCCACCCATTACAGCAAGACAGAACAGATAGCAATGCCTGGCACAAGTATTTTTTAGAACTTACCAGCCTTAATTCCAAAATGGAAAGAAGCCATGCTCAGATCTCCGTTGGAAATATTTGGCGTATTAGAACCCTGTACAAAGCGGTAAGTCGCTCCCAGGTCCAGCCTCAGGTAACTGGTTACATTTAATTCTATATTGGCAAAAGGTTCTGCTACAAACAATCCGCTCCTGTCATAAGAATGAAAATGATCATCGTTATCATCAAAATTGAATGTAGCTTTATTCCTTCTTGATACGGCACCACCACCTACCAGTGCACCCGCCGTCCAATGGATCAACTTATCAGTATTATGGGTATATTCTACAGCAAGACCGGTATACCAGAAGTTCAGATATTGTTTATACCCTGTAGTCGCACTTGGTGCATACGTAGACGTAATATTGTTCGCCAGTGAATAAGCTCCCGCACCAAACATCCACTTCTTGTTGATCAATACACCACCATACCCTCCGGTCATAACAGCGAAATTACCACCGATCGATGTTAAATTGGCCGCAGGCACTCCATACGCACCAATTTTTGTAGAACTAGACTTTTTAGAGAATAATGTTTCCGTCTGGGCAGTCTGAGCCCAGGCCTGCTGTACTGATAACAGTACCAGCAGCGCCAACAGCGCTTTTTTCATAAAATTAAGTTTAAAGGAAAGTGAGAGAGAAGAAGGAGAGCGGGCAGTAAGGTGTGTTGAATTGGCCTTACTGACCCTCTCCCTTTATAAAAGAAAAATTAATTCGTAGTAATGGAGGCAGAACTTACAGCGGAGGTACCAAACCATCCCAGTAATTTGCCTTTGCTGCCACCATCTGTGACATTTCTGAGGTTAGTGCCAACATTGGCCAGTACAGTCGCAAACAATCCACCAGCCCGCATCTGGGTCTGAACAGAAGTGACCCAAAAATAACTTGGATAAGTCAGTGAACGCAGTTTCACAATCGCCAGATCTCCCTGCAGAAAAGGATGATCATAATCATTTACACTTTCACCTACAAACTGTGGGAACTCCTGTCCATCAGATAAACCTTCGGAGAAACCGCCATCGATCACGTAATTATCTTCCAGGAGATTGCCTTTGGTCATACTGTTTCTATAAGACCTGATCCAGGTATAATCTGTTTGACCAGCCATATCTGTAGCATAGAATCTTACATAATAGCCATCCTTGCTGGCACCATCATCACCTTTCTTTTTATACTTATAGTCGATCTTGTCAATCGTAGCTACCGGTTTGATGGTATCTGTTGCTTCAAATACATTTGAATCGTATTCTACACGCAAACGGTAAGTATGGTTCATGTGACCAATCTGACCACTGGTGGGATCACATTTGTATACAGAATCAGTGAATACAAAAGGATATACATCACCGGTAGTTTCATCATACAGCGTGATAGTCGCATTACTGATAACAGGCGCTGCACCTGATTGTGTATAGGATACAGACTTTGTAAACCTGATATACTGTGCACCCGGTTCATTGGTGATCCATGCATCCAGTACAGGATAAGAAGTACCTTCAGGAACATCCAGGTCAATCACATCTGTGCAGGCACTAAACCCTGTAATGAGCGCTGCTAATATTGAGAGTCGGAAAAATTGCTTCTTCATGACGATTAAAATTTAAAGTTGTAAGTAATACCCGGGATGACAGAACCGATGATAGAAAGGCGAACAGCTTCTCTCTTGTTTTTGTCATCTTCATTCTGCTGGAAGTAGATGCTGTAAGCATTGCGGCGTGCATACAAATTGTACAGTGAGAACACCCATTCTCCTTTCCAGCGTTTCTTTTGCTGGCCTTTCAGTGTCAGGGATACATCCAGACGATGGAAGGCCGGCATGCGGTAAGTATTACGTTTGTCAGTACTGTTGTATGGAATATCCCAGTCCTGGTATTCCAGGCGGCTATCAGCATAGGTAGTTGGTGTACCGGTAGCATATACCCAGTTAGCAGAGAAGGAAGTACGTTTGTTGATCTCATGGGTTACTACCACGTTCACATTGTGCGTACGGTCGTAACGGTTAAGGAACCATTCGTTCTGGTTAATACCTTCTGTTTTACGTTCAGATTTAGAAAGGGTATAGCTTACCCAGCCCGTCGTTCTGCCAATCTCTTTCTTTGCCATCAGTTCCATACCATAAGAACGGCTCTTGCTTGCCAGCAGGTCAGCTTCAATGTACTGGTTCAGCTGCAGGTTCGCATTGTCAATGTAATCCAGCTGGTGGTTCATATTTTTGTAGAACACTTCCGCAGAGATCTCGTACTTGCCGTTCGTAGCATCGTATGCGTAACCTACGGTGTATTGATCAGCCACCTGTGGTTGTACGTTGTTGGTACTTGGTGTCCAGATATCGAGTGGCGTAGGAGAGGCGGTGTTTGACAACTGGTGCATGTACTGTGTAGTACGGGCGAAAGACGCTTTCACTGCATTGTTATCATTGATACCATAGCGAACATTGATCCTTGGCTCCAGGTAGTGATATGCTTTGATCACTTCATTGCTGCCATAAGTCTTGCTGCCGATGAGGGTTTTTCGTATACCCGGTGTAGTATCATTGTAGAAATACGCTGTACTGTTACCCAGGAAGTCGTATTGAGAGAAACGGATACCATATTGTACACCAAATTTCTTGCTTGGTTTCCACTCATGATCAATGTAAGCCGCTGCTTCCAGGCCATGTTGCTGGGTCAGGTTTTTGATATTGGTGTTGGCACCATCCTCACTGATACCTTTACCCGGTTTGAATGTGTAGTATAAACCCTGTACGCCGAAG
>Ga0065165_1003197_pt1 | contig 11962 bp, 13 predicted proteins | sample AraplaMF_Cvi_mMF_FD_63813 | JGI IMG/M metagenome (GOLD analysis project Ga0065165, IMG submission 63813) | Arabidopsis root microbial communities from the University of North Carolina, USA - plate scrape MF_Cvi_mMF (version 2) (version 3) | ecosystem: Host-associated > Plants > Roots >... | reverse complement strand
AGCCCGGGCATGACGCAACCATCAGACATCGGAGTGTTGGCTCTGCGCAGCGCGCTCAGGCGTGCTGCTCTTCGAGCGTGGGCTCGCCGATGAGGCCCAGCGTGTGCTCGGGATTGAGGTGCAGGCCGGGATCCATCAGCTCGCCGCGCATCAGGGCGAGCGGCGCGCTGCGATAGAGCATCAGGTCGTGGAAGGGATCTGTCAGGATCTTGGTCATCCAGACGAGCCCAGTCTCGACGTCGCGGATGAAGAACAGGTGCACGGTGCGGAACAAGAGACCGCCGCCACCGACCACGAGCCAGATCTTGGCAACCTGCCGCATGAAGTCGGTCGCGCTCGCCCAGGGCGTGAACAGGCCGAACAGCGTCGGGTCGAGGAACAGCACCAGCGGCGAGGCCGCCCAGATCGCCATCAGCACCACCTTGCGCTGCAGATTGTAGCCGACCTTGATCTCTTCCTTGTACTCGTGCGTCGCCTGGTTGATGTGATCGTAAGTGTGCGGCTCGAAGAAGAAGTGCCCGGCCTGGCGCGACGTCATCGAGACCAGCCATCCGACCAGCGCGGAGACGACGGGATCGATGAACAGCCAGACATAGGCGAAGAGGAAGCTCAGCGCGCTGATGAAGTGCAGGCTCTGATTGATCCGGCTGTGGTGATAGTAGCGATGGTCGTCCCAGCGCTGGATCCGCAGCTGCTCGAGATAATTCTTGATCATGCTTCTTCCCCAAGATGCTTTCGGGTACGGGGTTACAGGGATTCGATGTAGGCCGTGTGACATCATCATTTTGTCATGTGACGATGTGCAGCGGCGCGATGACGCACGCGGGATCAAGCCGCCTTGGCGATTTCGACCTTGCGGAAGCGCACCAGCGAGAAATGGCCGAGCGGCGGGATCAGGCGGCGCTCGGCGAGCTCCATGCCGTGAGCACCGGCCAGCCACTTCGCATAACGCGACCAGGCGAACTCGGCGGTGCGGAAGCCGAGCGGACGCACCACCGGCTGCAGCTTCTGCTCGATGAAGCGGCGCATGCCGGTATCGGCACTGACGCGGGTCAGGATGATCAGCTCGCCGCCCGGGCGCAGCACGCGGGCGAATTCGTCCAGCGCGACTTCCGGGTTCGGCACGGCGGTGACGACGTATTGCGCCATCACGACGTCGAAGGAATTGTCGGGGAATTCGAGCTTCTCGGCGTCCATCACCGCGAGGCCTTCGACGTTCTTCAGCTTGCCCTCGGTAACGCGCTGGCGCGCCTTGTCGAGCATCGCTTCCGAAATGTCGGTGCCGAAGATGCGCAGGTTCGGGGCATAGAGCGGCAGCGAGATGCCGGTGCCGACGCCGACCTCGAGCACGCGCCCGCCGATCTTGTTGGTGGCCGCGATCGCAGCCTGCCGGCCCTTGGCGAACACGCCGCCGAACACGAGATCGTAGACCGGCGCCCAGCGGTCATAGGCCTGCTCGACCGTGCCGCGGGTGAGGTCGAGCTGCTGGGTGCCGTCGAGGTTCATGATCTTGGACATCGGTGAGGTTCTCGCTGTGGTTCTAATGAAAGATCAACCGCGCACCGGCCGCCGCGCCATGCGGGGCGAGGCGCGCAAGACGCGGCTGGGCTGAAGTGAGGTGAGATTGCCGACGAACTGGCGCGCGCTGTTTTCCCAGGAACGCTCCAGCGCGAAATTGCGGCAGGTCTCGCGCGACATGCCGAGCGCGCGCAGGCACGCGGTGCGCAGATCCTGGTCGATCGCGCCGATCGGGTGATCGGCGATGACGTCCTTCGGACCCGTCACCGGAAACGCCGCAACCGGCGTGCCGCAAGCCAGCGCCTCTAGCTGCACCACGCCGAACGTATCGGTCAGGCTCGGAAACACGAACACGTCGGCGGCGGCGAGATGCGCGGTGAGGTCGGCGCCCTTCTTCTCGCCGAGAAACACCACGTCGGGGTATTTCTTTTCCAGCGCCGCCTTCTGCGGGCCGTCGCCGACCACGACCTTGGTGCCGGGCAGGTCGAGCGAGAGGAACGCTTCGAGATTCTTCTCCACGGCGACGCGTCCCATGGTCATGAAGATCGGGCCCGGCAGGTCGAGCTTCGCCGGGCTGTCGGGGTGAAACAGCTCGGTGTTGACGCCGCGGGTCCAGAAGCCGAGCCGCTTGAAGCCGCGCTCAGACAGCTCCTGCCGCAGCGAAGGTGTCGCCACCATGGTCATGGCGGCTGCATCGTGGAAATGGCGCAGCACGGCATAGCCAACGCTCGCGGGGATGCCGGTCCGCACCGCAACATATTCCGGAAAGCGCGTGGTGTAGGAAGTGGTGAAGGCGAGCCGGTTGCGCCGGCAATAGGCGCGAGCGGCCCAGCCGATCGGGCCCTCGGTCGCGATGTGCAGCGCGTCCGGTGCAGCCTTCTCGATCCGCCGCGCGATCTCTTTGCCGCTCGGCAGCGCAAAGCGCAGGCCCGGATAGGTCGGCAACGGCCAGGACGGAAAGCCGTCCGGGGTGAGGAAGTCGATCTCGACATCGAGGGCCTTGGCCGCATTCGCCAGCGAGGTCAGCGTCCGGACCACGCCGTTGACCTGCGGATGCCAGGCGTCGGTCGCGATTAATACCCGCATGGGAAAATCCCGAGAGTTTGATGATTCTCAGGCATCGACCATCAACGAAGGATATTTCAGGCGTGTGACGTCATCGAAGTGTCGGCGGGCTGTTTTGTTCGTTAACGGAACGGCACGGCCACGAAACTGTCATGAAACAATTCTTGCCGCCATGAAGCCGTTTTCGGTTTTCCGCGCAAATGTCCCGAAACGTTTTGCCGTTAGTGATCTACGCAACGGAGCACCGAAACGGTGCCGCGGTGGCCATTTAAACACCGAGCAAACAGGGGCGATCACATGTTCAATCTGGATACTTTCAAGACGTTTTCGCGCGCCGTTGCGCTCAGTGCAGTCGCGGTCTCCGCGATTGCATTCGCAGGTCCAGCCAGGGCCGCACCGGTTCAGATCTTCCCGTTCTTCCAGCCGCTGCCGCCGATGGCCGCGCCGCAGCCATTCCAGCCCTACCAGCCCTATCAGGCGCCCACCTACCAGACCGAGCCGTCCGAGGATCAGGACGCCGTCGAGATGCCCGCCCGCTTCCGCCGCCAGACCGTTTCCTATGCAACGCGCGAGGCGCCGGGCACCATCATCATCGATACCCCCAACACTTATCTCTATTACGTGCTCGGCAACGGTCAGGCGCTGCGCTACGGCATCGGTGTCGGCCGCGACGGCTTCACCTGGTCCGGCATTCAGTCGGTGACCCGCAAGGCGGAATGGCCGGCCTGGACGCCTCCGCCGGAGATGATCGCCCGCCAGCCTTATCTGCCGCGCCACATGGCCGGCGGCCCCGGCAATCCGCTCGGTGCGCGCGCCATGTATCTCGGCGGCACCATCTACCGCATCCACGGCACCAACGCCCCCGAGACCATCGGCAAGCGCGTCTCGTCCGGCTGCATCCGCATGACCAATGACGACGTCACCGACCTCTATTCCCGCGTCAACGTCGGCACCAAGGTGGTGGTGCTGCCGATGACGGAGCGCCGCGCCGAGCTCGGCACCGCGACGCGCTGAACCGGCAGGACATTGTGACGCAAACGGCCCCGGAACCCACCGGGGCCGCTTTCGTTTGCCCTCGACATGTCGACGCGCGCTTGCTGCGGCGCGGGTCCCCCGATGGAGGCGCAGATGCGATCACGCCTGCAATCCCCGCCGTATCGATGGCTGCGCGCCCTCGTCTGCGCCGGCGCACTGACGTCGCTCGTGTCCGCCCCCGCCTCGCTCGCGCAGCAACCTGCGAGCGCTGAGGCAGCGCAGCAGGCCTTCAACAATTCCTGCCGCACCTGCCATTCCGTGAAGGAAGGCGACAACCGCCTCGGCCCCAACCTCAACAAGATCGTCGGCCGCAAGGCCGGCGCGCTGCCGGACTACAACTACTCCTCGTCCATGAAGGAAGCCGGCTTCACCTGGGACCAGGACAAGCTGACGCGCTTCATGCTCAAGCCGGACGAGGTGGTGTCGGGCAACAAGATGCAGCCTTATGGCGGGATTTCCGCGGAAGAGGCGGCCAAGGTGGTTGCGTATTTGCAGGCGGCAGGCGGGCAATAGGATCGCGGCGGCGCTACGTGCGCGACCGGTTTCATTTGTGCCGGCGCCCTGATATGCTGCCGGACATGAGCAACCGTAAGCAACCAGCGACCAAGACAGGCGGAACGTCGGCCAAGCTCGTCATTGGCAGGGAGCGTTTCGCCAAGATCAGCGCGGTCGAAGATATCGTCCCGTCGGCGGCCATGAAGACGCGTGTTGCTCGATTCGACCGGCAAGGGCTATCGGCCGCGGAGCGCCGGCGCGAAATCATCAACGCTCACAAAAAGGGCTAGCTGCCCTCATGTATGACGCCGTTGAAGACCCGTATTGTTATCCGGGCACGACGGTCCTCAAGAACAAGCTTCATCTCGAGAAGCGGGCCGAGCTCGAATCTTTCGAGGCCGAAATCACCGCACAGCGCGCGGAGGAAGCCCTGCCTGCGGGGCGGCTGACTTATTCGCATTATCGCGCGATCCACCGACATCTGTTCCAGGATGTCTACGATTGGGCAGGCAAGATCCGCACCGTCCGAATTTCGAAGGGCGGCAGCATGTTTTGCTTCCCCGAGAGCATCCATCGAGAGATGTCGAAGCTGTTTCGCACTCTCGCCGACGAAAGACACTTGAGAGACACGACGACGGATGAATTCGCGTCGAAGGCCGCTCATTTCCTTGCCGAGCTGAACGCGATCCACCCGTTCCGCGAAGGCAACGGACGCACGCAACTTACGTTCCTGCTTCTTCTCGCTGAGACCGCCGGCCACCGACTCGCAATGACACGACTCGACCCTGACAAGGTTATGCAGGCGATGATCGAGAGCTTTGGTGGCAGCGAAGATATGCTGGCTCGCGTCCTGCGCCATCTCCTGGATAACGAACGCTAGCCGCCCCGCCGCTCCGCAATCCACCTCAGCCACGCCGCCGAATGAAACGCGCTCATCAGGAGATACATCGGCACCATTCCGCCGAGCAGAGATCCCTGCCCGGCGCCGCACAGCATGTCCGCCCGGCCGCCGATCACAGCCGTCAGCACGGCCATGATCGCGAAGGTCGGGCTTGCCGCCAGGGCCAGCCATCTGGCGAGGTGGCGCGCGGCCGCGACGCTGGCGTGGCCGGCGCTGGCGGTTGCGCTGGCGGGGTTAGTCACGACCTTCCGCAGCCTCCTCGCGAAAGGCCTTCTCGCCGGCGGTCGAGATCTCGACCCACTTCTGGTCGGGCGCGGCGCCTTCCGTATAGCTGTCGTGCCAGTTCCACCATTTGTAGGTCGGCGTCTGCGGATAGCCTTTTGGCGAGTCTTCCCACACCTCCTGGCGGCCGAGCGGGGTGATGTCGAGATAGTTCCAGGTGCCGCCCATCTGCTCGTCGCCGCGGCTCTTGACGAAATAGGTGCGGAAGATGCGCGTCCCGTCGCGGTAGAACACGTTGGTGCCGTGCCATTCGTCGACGCCGAAATCGGCATCGAAACTGTCTGTTACGGTGATCCACGGCATGGTCCAGCCCATCCGCTGCTTCAGCCTGATAATGTCGGCCTGCGGCGCGCGCGAGGCGAACACCAGCGTGGTGTCGCGGGCATTGAGATGCGCGACATGGGCGACCTGGTCGGCCACCATGGAGCAGCCGCGGCAGGCGTGATCGGGCCAGCCGAACACGCCCGGCTCGAAGAACGCGCGGTAGACGATCAGTTGCCGCCGGCCCTGGAACAGGTCGGCGAGACTGAGCTTGCCGCCGGGCCCCTCGAACGCATAGGTTTTGGAAACTTCCATCCACGGCATGCGCCGGCGCTCGGCGGCCAGGGCGTCGCGGGCACGGGTATGCGCCTTCTCCTTCACGAGGAGTTGCTGACGGGCCGCCTCCCAGTCCTGCGGCGACACCACCGGCGGTGTCTGCATGGCGGTCAGTCCGTTGTTCGGTTCGTTTTGGGCTAATGTCATCATGACTCTCCAAATCTCTCGCTTGGGCGATCGGCCTGCGTGTCGCGGAACCGCTCGCCCCCTCACCGCACATTGTCGGCTGGCAACGATTTCTGGCACCGTGCGGTTGCGCGGTGGGAGTAACAAGTGTGGCGGGATTTGAATGGAGTCTCTGATCACGGCCGCAGCGCGCGCGCTTGAGGCCGGCGATCCGCTCGGTGCCCTGAACCGCGTTGCGCTGCGCAACGATGCGCCGTCGCTGGCGCTGCGCGGCATCGCGATGGCGCAGCTCGGCGATCTCGCCAGGGCCAAGTCGCTGCTGCGCAGCGCCGCGCGCGCGTTCGGTCCGCGCGAGGCGGTGGCGCGCGCCAGATGCGTGGTCGCCGAAGCCGAGATCGCCCTGGTCTCGCGCGATCTGAACTGGCCGGAAAAAACACTCGCCGCGGCGCGTGCGACCCTCGAAAAGCATGGCGATCTCGCCAACGCGGCGCATGCGGGCCACATCGAGGCCCGACGCCTTCTTCTGCTCGGGCGCCCGGACCAGGCCGGTCGGACGCTGGCCGATCTCGGCCCCCTCCCGCTCCCGCCCGCATCGCAAGCCGTCCGCGAGCTCGTCGTCGCCGGCATCGCCATCAGGCAACTCAGGACGAAAGACGCACGCGCGGCACTCGGCCGTGCGGCGCGTGCTGCCCGGCTGGCCGGCATCCCAGCGCTCACGGCCGAGGTGGAAAGCGCGAGCGTCGTGCTCGACACACCCGCCGCGCGGCTGATCGCGCGCGGCGAGGAGCGGCCGCTGCTGCTCGAACAGGTCGAAGATCTCGCCATTTCAGCCGCGCTGGTCGTGGATACGTTCCATCATTCGGTTCGCAGACAGGACACCATCGTGTCCCTCGGCACGCGGCCCGTGCTGTTCGCGCTCGCGCGCATCCTCGCGCAAGCATGGCCTGCGGATGTCTCGCGCGAGGTGTTGATCACGGCAGCGTTTCACGCCAGGCATCTCGATGAATCGCATCGCGCGCGGTTGCGGGTCGAGATCGGACGGCTCCGTGCCAAGCTCAAGCCGCTCGCCGACGTGACCGCGACGAAGCAGGGTTTTGCGCTGACGCCGCGCAAGACGCGACAGGTTCTCGTACTGGCGCGGCCCGTCGAGGAAAAGCACGCCACGATCCTCGCATTCCTGTCCGATGGCGAGCCTTGGTCGAGTTCGGCGCTCGCACTGGCGCTGGGAACGAGCGCGCGCACGGTGCAGCGCGCGCTCGACGAGCTGGCGCGATCGAACAAGGTGCAGTCCTTCGGACATGGGCGGGCGCGACGCTGGATGACGCCGCCGATCCCGGGTTTCCCGACAACCTTGTTACTCCCCGGACCGCTGCTGAAGACGTAGGATGATGACGTCACAGGGACCACGCAGATGAAACGTTCAGCCGCCGAGATCGTCAGGGAATATGGGCCCTTCGAGGGCGTCGAGGCTGTGCATGGCGTCACTTATGACGGCAGCCATGTCTGGTTCGCATCCGGCGACAGATTGAACGCGGTCGATCCTGATAGCGGCAAGGTCGCGCGCTCCATCGACGTCGCCGCGCATGCGGGCACGGCATTCGATGGAAAGCACCTGTTCCAGATCGCCGAGGATCGCATCCAGAAGATCGACGCCGCTTCGGGCAAGGTGCTCGGCACGATTCCGGCGCCGGGCGGCGGCGGCGATTCCGGCCTGGCCTGGGCCGAGGGCTCGCTGTGGGTCGGGCAATATCGCGAGCGCAAGATCCACCAGGTCGATCCGGAGACGGGGAAGGTTCTCCGCACCATCGAGAGCAAGCGCTTCGTGACCGGGGTGACCTGGGTCGACGGCGAGCTCTGGCACGGCACCTGGGAGGGCGAGGACAGCGACATCAGGCGGATCGACCCCGAGACGGGCAAGGTGATCGAGCAGCTCGACCTGCCCGCAGGCACTATGGTCTCGGGATTGGAATCCGATGGCGGCGACCGCTTCTTCTGCGGTGGCGGCGCCAACGGCAATGTGAGAGCGGTCCGGCGTCCCCGGCGCAGCTAGCCGCTGATGGTCTGAATGCACGGCAGCGATGCGGTCGCTGCCGTTAACCCATCCGCCCCAATTCCACCCCATCGGTGCGCTCTAGCGCGGTCCTCGTCTGCCCTGTAGAATTCCGCCGGGCGGCTTGGGGGACTGATGCGACTAACGTTGAATCTGAAGACCATCCTGATCGCCGTCGCAGTGCTCGCGGCGTCGTTCTTCATCAGCTTGAAGGCGATGGACTGGCTCGCGCCGCGCGCAACGACATCGGCACCGCCGGTGGCGCAACTGCCGCCGCTGCCGCCGGTCGCCAAGAGCTCGGTCGTGATCGCGCCGGTCGCGATTGCGATCTCGGCGATCCGCGAGCAGGCCGAGAAGGCTGCGCCGCGCAATTTTGCCGGGAAGGCCGACAACCCGATCTCGCAGATCCTGGAGAACGCCGACATCGGCTGGACCGCCGTGCGCGGGCCGATGGCAGCGACCGGCGACAAGGACGTGCTGACGATCTCGACGCCGCTCAGCGGCAAGCTGAACGTGACGGGCTCGCTGTCGGCGAAAGCGACAGGTGCGCTCGGCGACGCCCTCGGCAGCGTGCTCGGCGGTGACGCCGCGAAACGGATCGGCGCCGTCAACATCAAGAATCTGAACGCCAGCGCGGAGATCAAGGGCAACGTGGTCGTCACCTCGCGCCCGAAGCTCGCGGCCAACTGGCATCTCGAGCCCAATCTCGCCGCGCAGGTCAATCTCGGCGACACCAACCTCAACGTCTCCGGCGCCAAGGTCAACGTACCGGCGCAGGTGAAGCCGCTGATCGACAAGAATGTCGGCGAGCAGATCAATGTCGTCTCCGAACGCATCCGCAACGATCCCTCCCTGCGCGAGAATGCGAAACTGCAATGGGCCAAGGCGTGCCGCTCGATCCCGCTGCAGGGTTCGGGCTCTTCGGCCGGGCTGCCTCCGCTCTGGCTGGAGATGAAGCCGATCCGCGCCATCGCCGCGCAGCCGCGCGTCGATGCGCAGGCCGTGACGCTGCTGATGGGCCTGGAAGCGGAAACGCGCGTTACCTCGACCCCGACCAAGCCGGATTGTCCTTTCCCCGACAAGATCTCGATCGTGCCGCCGACCGGCACCGGCGTGAATATCGGCGTGCCCATCGACGTGCCCTTCACCGAGATCAACAAGCTGATCGCAGCGCAGATGGTCGGCCACACCTATCCCGAGGACGGCTCCGGCCCGGTCGACGTCACCGTCAAAAGTGTCAACGTGATCCCGTCGGGCGAGCGCCTGCTGATCTCGCTCTTGGTGCGCGCCAAGGAAAAGAAGAGCTGGCTCGGTCTCGGCGCCGAGGCGACCGTGCACATCTGGGGCCGGCCGGTGCTCGACCAGGCGCAGCAGACGCTGCGGCTCGCCGACATCCAGCTCGCGGTGGAATCGGAAGCCGCATTCGGCCTGCTCGGCGCCGCGGCGCGTGCGGTGGTGCCGCAGATGCAGCAGGCGCTGGTGCAGAAGGCGACGCTCGACCTGAAGCCGATCGCCGCCAACGCGCGCGAAAAGATCGCCGCCGCCATCGCCGACTACCAGAAGGCCGAGGACGGCCTCAAGGTCGACGCCAAGATCGACAGCCTGACGCTCGCCGACATCGCCTTCGATTCCAAGACGCTGCGCGTGGTCGCGGAAGCCGGCGGCACGGTGAATGTGTCAGTGACGAAACTGCCGTAGATCTGGCACGGGTCTGCCAGCGCCTTCATCGCTCGCCCCGCTGGCATTCTCATCCGAGGATGCTAAGCTGCCCGTCGCAACCTCGAACGAGGTGCTGACAGCATTGTAGCGGCAAGCCGAGGATGACATGGAAGCCGGCATGGTGACGCCCGCGCCGGCATTGGTGCGGTTTTCCGGCATTCAGAAGACCTATGATGGCGAGCATCTCGTGGTGAAGAACCTCGATCTCGACATCAGGAAGGGCGAGTTCATCACCCTGCTCGGCCCGTCGGGCTCGGGCAAGACGACCACGCTGATGATGCTGGCGGGCTTCGAGGTTCCGACCCAGGGCGAGATCTATCTCGCGGACCGGCCGATCAAGAACATGCCGCCGTACAAGCGCGACATCGGCATGGTGTTCCAGAACTATGCCTTGTTTCCGCACCTGACGATCGCGGAGAATATCGCCTTCCCGCTCTCCGTTCGCGGCATCAGCAAGGCGGAGGCGCACGAGCGAGTCACGGCAGCGCTCCGCATGATCAAGATGGAGGCCCTGGCGCACCGCCGGCCCGGGCAACTTTCCGGCGGCCAGCAGCAGCGCGTGGCGCTGGCGCGTGCGCTGGTTTTCAATCCACAGCTCGTGCTGATGGACGAGCCGCTCGGCGCGCTGGACAAGCGCCTGCGCGAGCAGATGCAGCTGGAGATCAAGCAACTGCACGAGAGGATGGGCATCACCGTGGTCTACGTCACCCACGATCAGAGTGAAGCGCTCACCATGTCGGACCGCATCGCGGTGTTCAACGACGGCGTCGTGCAGCAGATCGACAAGCCCGACGCGCTGTACGAGCATCCGGTGAACAGCTTCGTCGCCCATTTCATCGGCGAGAACAACGTGCTTACAGGCACCGTCGAGACGATCGACAAGGAGTATTGCCGCGTCGCGCTGGCCGGGAGCGGCACGGTCACAGCGCGAGCGGTCAACATCTCAGGCGCGGGCGCATCGACCTCGCTGTCGGTACGGCCGGAGCGGATCACCCTCGTCCCCGACGGCAGCTCCAGCGACGGGGCGAACCGCCTGCCGGCCAAAGTCCAGAACACCATCTATCTCGGCGACCACGCGCTGGCCGTGCTCGATGTCGCCGGCAACGCCGAGTTCATGGTCAAGCTTCAGCCGGGAGCGCATGACAGCCTGCGACATGGCGAAAGCGTGGTCGTCAGCTTCCGCCCTGATGACTGCCTGGCCCTCGATCCCGTCTGATCCGACATCAGCGGGCCTGAAACATTCAACGTCACGCAACTCATATGAAGAAGGAACCAAGACCATGCTGAAGCGCAAGACGATTGCTCTGGGTTTCGCCGCCGCGTTCAGTGCCAGCGCCACGCTGGTGACGGTCGCAGAGGCGCGTGACCTCACCGTCGTGTCGTGGGGCGGCGCGTACCAGGATGCCCAGAAGAAGGTCTATTTCGAGCCGTTCAAGAAGGCCGCCGGCATTGCCATGAACGACGAGTCCTGGGACGGCGGTGTCGGCGTGTTGCGGGCGAAGGTGCAAGGCGGCGCCGCCACCTGGGACGTCGTCCAGGTCGAGAGCGACGAGCTCGCGGTCGGCTGTGAGGAAGGCCTGTTCGAGAAGATGGATTATACCAAGATCGGCGGCGAGGCGGCGTACATCCCGCCGTCGGTCAATCCGTGCGGCGTCGGCGCCATCCTCTATGACTTCGTGCTCGGTTACGACAAGGACAAGCTGAAGGAAGCCCCCAAAGGCTGGGCCGACTTCTTCGACACCAAGAAGATCCCGGGCAAGCGCGCTTTGCGCCAGGGCCCGAAGACCACGCTGGAAATCGCGCTGATGGCCGACGGCGTCCCGCCGAAGGACGTCTACCATGTGCTGGCGACCGACGAGGGCGTCGAGCGCGCATTCCAGAAGCTCGACACCATCAAGGGCGACATCGTCTGGTGGAAGGCCGGCGCCCAGCCGCCGCAACTGCTCGCCTCCGGCGAGGTCGTGATGACCTCGGTCTACAATGGCCGCATCGACACCGCGAACAAGAACGACAAGAAGAACTTCGGCATGGTGTGGGACGGCGCGCTCTTCACACTCGACAGCTGGGTGATCCTGAAGGGCAGCCCGAACAAGGACGCCGCCTACAAGTTCCTGGATTTCGCCGGCAAGGCGGAGAACCAGTCGAAACTGTCGGAGAACATTGCCTATGGCACC
>Ga0065165_1003193_pt1 | contig 11981 bp, 13 predicted proteins | sample AraplaMF_Cvi_mMF_FD_63813 | JGI IMG/M metagenome (GOLD analysis project Ga0065165, IMG submission 63813) | Arabidopsis root microbial communities from the University of North Carolina, USA - plate scrape MF_Cvi_mMF (version 2) (version 3) | ecosystem: Host-associated > Plants > Roots >... | reverse complement strand
GGTCGTAATGAAATGGTTCCCGCAGAGCAATCCCCCACCTCATGCGGACCGCGATCTGGAATTTTTGCGACTTAATCCCGTTTTGTTCAGAGGTACGTCTTTTACTCTTCCGCTTCTGTTGTCAGCAATTTATCGACCGGAGACCAACTCCGCCTGTTGCACGACTCGAGGAGTGTGCCGCAGCGCTGTGTGAGGGCGGGTGGTCGCCATCGAACCGGCAGGCGCGAAAGCCTCAGCGTTCTCTCAACATATACTTAAACTTTTTGTCATAATTCTAATAAACCGCCGCGTCGCAGAGTGTGTGTTGAGGTCGTGAGTTTGAACGCCAGTTAGGCTGGAGCATTCTTGTCCAGCTTGTCGTCAGCCGGGAGCTCCACTGCCCCGTGCGTCAAGGAGCCCATTAATGTCGAAGTTTTTAAGTCGCATCAGTGCCAAATTGACCACCGCGGCCGCTGCCGGGATCGTCATGGTTGCGGTCCTGCTAGCGACGGTTTGGGTCGGGGGCAGCTCAGTCGGCAAGAGTTCGGATTTTGGGCGAATGCAGTTGTTGATCTCCCGTGATCTCGTCGATGCAAAGGCGTCCTTACGTGGGATGCTGGCGGGGATGTTGGAGCTGCGTCTGGCAGAAAATATGGCCGAGGCGACGAAGGCCCGCGAATATGTCGACAAGCGACATAAGTCGGTCATCAACTATCTGACAAGTGCCGGCAGCCATGTCACGCTTCAGGCAAACAAGGATCGACTGGCCAAGGTCAACGAGCTGACAAGTCAATGGATGATGGAATTTGATGGTCTCTCGAAGACAATCGACGCACGATTGAACAGCTCCAATTCCTCCGACTCGGGGAAGTCCGCTCAAGGCAAGCTTATGAACATCGCAGATGAGATCGGATCCCTTCTTGACGAGTGTGTAACGGCGGCGAAAGCCAAAGCGGAAGAAGCAAGTCAGCAGATGGACGCAGCATCTAGCTTGGCCTTGCAGGTAAGTCTTGGCATCGGACTTGTGGTCGTGGGCACGCTTATTGGTTCGGCCATTTTTGGCTCCAAAGCGATTGCTCGCCCGATCGAGCAGTTAACGGCAAGCATGAAAAATCTTGCCAACGGTAACCTCGAGACAGCCGTACCGTATGGGGGCCGGATCGACGAAATTGGCGAGATGGCCGGCGCAGTGGAAGTGTTCAAGCAGAATGCCCTTAGGATGCGTCATCTCAACGCCCAGGAAAGCGCGTTGCAGGCCAAGAGCGCCGATCTGTCATCGAATATCTCCAGCGTCGTTGCCGGGGCCGTGGCTGGCGACTTCACGAAGCGAATTGAGAAGACTTACGACGACCCCGATCTCGACCGTTTCGCTGCAAGTGTCAATGAGCTTGTGTTTTCCGTCCAGCGGGGTGTCGGAGAGACCCAGCGAGTGATCGCCGCACTTGCGCAAGGAGACTTGACCGAGGAAATGCAAGGGGAGTTCCAAGGCGCGTTCGGAGAACTCAAGCGCAATGTGAATTCGACGATGGACGGCCTGCGAACCGTTATGACTGAAGTCAGGAGCGCGATCGATACGATCAATTCCGGCACTGGCGAGCTAAGCGATGCGGCCGGGGACCTCTCCAAACGCACGGAGCAACAGGCCGCGTCTCTGGAGGAAACCGCCGCGAGCCTTGAGGAGATCACATCCGCCGTCAAGAGCTCTACCGATCGAGCCTCGGAAGCCAGCCACATGGTCGGCGAAGCGCGTAGAAGCACCGATCAATCAAGCGCGGTCGTGACGGATGCCGTCGCGGCTATGGACCGTATCGAGCGGGCGTCCGGCGAGATCAGTCAGATCATCAATGTCATCGACGAGATCGCGTTTCAAACGAACTTGTTGGCACTTAATGCTGGCGTCGAGGCGGCACGAGCGGGGGAGGCTGGGAAAGGGTTTGCAGTCGTTGCACAGGAAGTCCGCGAACTTGCTCAGCGTTCTGCCCGCGCCGCAAAGGACATCAAGGAATTGATCACCCGTTCGAGCACGGAGGTGCAGACCGGTGTCAGACTCGTAACTCAAACTGGCAATGCATTGAGCGTCATCCAGGGCCAGGTGACCGGGATCAACGACCATGTCCATTCGATCGCAATTGCAGCACGAGAACAGACAACTGGTCTGTCCGAGATCAATACGGCCGTCAATCAGATGGATCAGGTCACGCAGCAGAACGCCGCCATGGTCGAACAGACTACCGCAAGCACCAGCAGGCTGGCCGAGGAGGTCGGCACGCTCGCTGACCTGATTTCTCGGTTCAAGGTGACAGCAGAAGGCGGCCGTACCTCTAATTTAGTCAAAATGCGCCTCGATCACTTACCCACTGGCTCTCCCGCACGTGCACTTCAGAGACTGGCGAACTCGGGCCGCGGATGAAGCGCTGTGGCGAATGCCACGTGACTGTCTGTAAAGCACGAGCAACTCTTATCATCGGTGTCGTAGACGATCGAAAGCCGAATTGAACATGCGGATGATCGCGGAGGATTCGTTCGAGACGATTGTTCGCTCTCGTTTATCCCAGAGAACAGGAACAGTGACCCGCGAGGTGCATGTCGGGTCGGCAAGTGTATACAGTTCGTGAAGCTTATGAACGAGAGCGTGCGATGCAGTGCGCTCTTCGAGGCCACTTGTTCCAAAAATCATAGCGTTGGCATGACCTTCTGACCTGCCACTGAATTTTCATCCAGCTGCGACTAGAGCCCCGGCAGTTATGAACCGCCCCAGGATTCTGGACCACCGGAGGTTGGAGTTTTCCGGCTTCATTCAGGGAGGTGGGCTGGTTACGCCTAGCGGATTCATCAGCAAGATTGGCACCTTATTGCCGATGGCACCATGTGGCCGAACCTCATTGTAGTCTCTGCGCCAATCCTCATCGATGAATGTATTGTCCGTCGGCTTTCCTGGACGTGAGAAGTCCAATGTCATACCCTGGGCATAGGCCCAAAGATCGAGACCGCGTGACACGAATTCCGTGCCCTGATCGACACGGATCGTCTTCGAATAACCGGCCTGCCGACATATCCGTTCCAAGGTTTGCACGACGTCTTCACCGCGACAGCTGTGTCGCGGATCAAGCACCGGCACATAGCGGGAGAAGGTGTCGATCACCGTCAGAACCCGCAACTTCTTTCAGGTCGCCAGCTGGTCGTGAACGAAGTCCATGGCCCAGACATCATTCGGTCCAACCGTCATTTGCCGATCCTCCCGCAGTTTGGCTTTGACCCGGCGCCTTCGGGTGCAGTCGGTCCGCTTCCCCTTCGGGCCGCTATGCTGAAGCTTCTGCGGCTGCCTTCTTCCGCTCCTTGCGCGGCGAGAAACCCCGAAATCCCGGCCCTCGCCAGCCGCTATGCTGATTTCTACGATGTTCTTCACCTATTCCGGAACGCGCCGTCGTCGTTTCACGTCGCCGGCGCGATCGGTAAGTCTATGCGACGAAGCGCACCACGCCACCGTCCACTCGGAGAGCCGCGCCCGTGGTCGCGGAAGCTTGTTCCGAACATGCATAGACGATCATGTTGGCTACCTCGTCGGTCGTCGCGAACCTCTGGATGAGGGAGGTCGGACGCATCGCTTTTAGGAAACCCTGCTCGGCTTCCTCTTGCGTGATTCCGTTTGCTTCGGCCTGCTTCGCCATGAAGTCGCCGAGGATTTCAGACCTGGTCGGCCCCGGCAGGACAGCATTGACAGTGACACCCGTGCCGGCGACCGCCTCGGCAAGACCGCGTGAGACCGCGAGTTGCGCGGTCTTGGTCGTGCCATAGTCAAGCATCTCCTTGGGGATGTTGACCGCGGATTCGCTGCTGACGAACACGACGCGGCCCCAGCCGCTTCTGACCATGCGCGGCAGGTAGTGACGCGTCACGCGCACGCCGCTCATCACATTCAGCTGGAACAATCCAAGCCAGTCTTCATCGGGAATCTTCGCGATGTCGTCGATGCCGTTGTAGTCGCGAAGGTGGGCCGTACCCACATTGTTCACGAGGATATCGGCGTCCGCCGCCTGTGCGATCAGGGCTTCGGCACCTTCCACGGTCGCCAGGTCGGCAGCAACGCCAGAGATGTCGCTTCCGGGGAAGGCCCACCGCATCTGCCGCACAGCTTCGTCGACCCGCGCATTCCCGCGGCCGTTGATGACGACCGATGCACCGGCGCGCGCCAATCCCTCCGCCGCGGCGCGGCCGATGCCGGCCGTTGATCCCGTGACGATCGCCTTTCGGCCCTTGAGTTCGATATTCATGTCATTCATCTCCAATTTGTACGCGGGCCGAGCCGACTGATCCGAGCTTCAGAGCGTGCCATTCTGCCTTTTTCGCTACTTCCGCCTCGGCTGCGCGGGCGAGCCTCTCCACCCATTCCTGATGATAGCGATAGAGCGCACCGGGATGCCTATGGCCGATGATATCGAGGAACCATGGTCCCTGCTGTGTCTCCTCCGTCAGCAAATGGCAGCCATCCCTGGTGGGCGTAATGACCCAGCCGTGGTACGCGCTCGAGCCGGTCTCGTCGCCATTGACCGTCGTCGCCCAGGCGAGCCGGCGGCCTGGCACGCATTCCGTCACGACGAGGCTCATCGGAAAGCCAACTGTTACCCGGCTATATCTTGTTCCGAGCGCGAGTTCCGGCTCGCCGCTCAGGATATTGACCTGGTCTTCGGCAGGAAAGTAGCGCAACCAATTCTCGGCGTCGACGAGCAACTTCCAGACCACTTCGGGCGGCGCTTTCACGTCGATATCGTTGAGTGCATAGATCGCCGAAATCTTCGGATCGTAGCATTCGGGCCAAATCACATGATCGTACATTGATTATCGTTCCTTCTTGAACAGATCCTGGAAGATCAGGGGTGCCCAGCTCCTGTCTCGCGCCTGCACGAGCTGACCGCCTTCGGCGATCCTCCCGAGGCTGACCGGCGCATAGCCGAGTTCTTCGACTAGGGCGGCTACCGTGGCGGTTGCGCCTTCGTCGTCGCTCGACAGGAAGATTACCCGTCGTCCGCCGTTGATTGCCGGATCTTCCGCAAGCACGCCCGACGGCAGATGGTTGAAGGCCTTGACCAGTCGCGCACCGGGGAGCGCCTTGGCGATCACGGCAGAGGAGGAAAGGCCATCCAGGTCTTCGACGGGGACGCCGAATGCGTTCGTCGCGTCGATGACGATCTTGCCTTCCCAGCTCGTTAGCGTCTTGGCGAATTCCCGGTGTTCGGAGAACGGAACCGCCAGGACGATGATGTCGGCCTTGGCGGCTTCCTGCAATGTTGCGGGGACGACCGTCGGCCCGATTGCCCGCGCTTGCGGCGCCAGCGCCTCGGCTTGCCGTCGGCTGGCCACAGTCACCTCGATATTCTTCCGGGCGAAGGCGCGGGCAAGCGCCTGGCCCACCGCACCGAAACCTGCAATTGCGTAACTCATGTTGTTTTCCGATCTGTATTGCTGTTGATAGTGCCGGTCTTCGTCGGCCGGGGCCTTACTTCGTGGAAGATCTGCTGTGCTGGGTGGCAACCTTTGCGAGATCTTCCAGGAGGTTCTCGTGCGTGCGCCAGAAGATGTCGGGAGCCTGCTTGGCGATCTCTATCCACAGCGGTCCCTGCATCGTTTCTTCGGTCCAGAGATGGCTGCCATTTGCCGTCGGGGTGATGATCCAGGCGTGATAGGCCCTGGATTCAGGGGAGGCCTTGGGGCCGCCACCCCAGGCAATCCGCGTCACCGGCTCGAATTCCTGCACGGACGCATAGACATCCTGACCAGCCAGATTGGTCTCGAACTGCGTGCCAAGGCGCAACGCCCTATGGCCGTCCAACAGCTCGACATGCTCGACACCCGGATAGAAGCTGGGCCATGCCGCGGGATCCACCAGTAGCGACCAGATCGTTTCAGGGCAGGCTGCGACCTCCAGCTCGTTCGTGAAATGGATTGGAGACCGGCTGGGGGTCATGTCCTGCGGCCATTTGATTGCTTCGTACATATCGACCTCTGTGTTCTCGATTGCTCGGGAGAGGGAGAACGGGCGGCGCTGTTCCCGTAGGCGGGATATGCGCGCGCCGGCTCCTCATCCTCGGACTATGTGGGGAAATGCGCGGGCGGGCGGGATTCCAGAATCCTCGACATCGCTTGTGCATATATGCACCGCCTACGATCCAGGCTCGCTGGGCAAGGTACTATTCAATGATGATTTGAGTGGCCGCTCGTCAGTCGCTGGCAGCGAGACCCGCGAGAAGCGGCGCATAGACGGAAAGCCGGCGGGACAAGAACTCGGTGAAGAGCCGCACCCGCTTGGTCTTGCGGGTCTCGCCATAGGTGAGAAGCCACAGCGTTCCGTGCATGTGCAGGCCGGTGCCGGGAACCTTTGCCAGCAGAGGATCGGCATCTCCGACGAAGCAAGGCAACGCAGTCATCCCGATTCCCTGCCGAAGTGCTGCGATATGCGTCCCTGCATCGATCGTCTTGAAGGAGATTTCGCTGATCGGGATATCGCCCTCCCGTCCCCAATCCGGGATGCCGTCGAACTTCTTGACGATCCATCGGATGCGCTCAGCCATGCCTGCGCGCCAGTCGGCAAGGAGTTCACGCGCGATATAGACGGCTCCGAACAGCTCCGGCCCCTTCAACCCATGGAGATTGGGCGGAAGGGTGCTGCGATCATAGACAACACGGATCGCGACATCGGCCTCCCGATTCGTCAGATTGACCGGTTCGTCCGAGGACAATATCTCCATTTCGATGTCGGGGTGAAGAGCCGCGAATGCCGCGAAGTCAGGCATCAGCAGGTGCGTTGCCAGCATCGGCGACAGCGTCACCCGCAAAAGCCCGCGCACGCTCTGGTCGCGCCCGAAGACGCGTGTCGCAAGCTGGTTCGACGAGGCTGCCATCTGCTCGGCGAACTCCAGGATTTCCTCCCCCGCATTGGTCAGCCGATAGCCCGATGGCCGCTTCTCGAACATCTGCGCGCCGAGACGTTCCTCCAGTTGGGCAATGCGCCGCAGCACGGTGGAATGGTTGACCTCAAGACGCTCCGCCGCCGCCCGCACGGAACCTTCGCGCGCGACGGCGAGGAAATAACGGATGTCATCCCAATCGATCATCTATCCGGTTCCTGCATGTTCTGGGCGTACCCATAGAAGACAAGCAACAGCATTAGCACTGATGGCCTAAATTTGAACCGGGAGCCCTGCACTTAAAACGGCGCTTTGCCGACGGAGACCTCTTCGGATTGGCCGAAACCGCGCATCGGCACATCGGAAAGATAACGGCCTCGCCCTGACTTGGGGCGGGTTGTTCTCGCGGGGAAGCTCCGTTTCTGCTGATCACGGCGAACGGCGTTCGCCGTTTTGGTTTACCATCCCTGCGGCGCTACGAATAATCGAATGGAGCGCGGCAGGGCATGGCGCATCAGAGTTGCGCAAGGCCGCCGTCGACGGCAATCTCGCTGGCGGTCATGAAGCTGCTGTCCGACGACGCGAGAGCGGCCACCGCCCCGATTTCCGCCGGATCGGCCATGCGCTGGAGCGGAGTCATCGACGCGAAGACCTTCTGGCCTTCCTCGCCCAGCGCGTCCTTCGCGAGTTCTGTCGCCGTCGCCCCTGGCGACAGTACGTTGACCCGGATGCCGGTGCCATTCAGGTCCTCCGCCCAGGTCCGCGCGAGGTTGCGCACTGCCGCTTTGCTCGCGCTGTAGGCGCTGAACGCCGGGGCACCGGTGGTGCCGGCGCTCGATCCGGTCAGGATGATCGAACCGCCCTGGCCCATGAGCGGCAGCGCCTTTTGGGCCGTGAAGATCGTGCCCTTCACATTGGTGCCGAAAGTTTCGTCGATGTGCTCCGCCGTGATCTTACCGAGCTGAAGGGGGCTTCCTGCCCCGGCATTGGCGAAGACGATGTCGAGCGCTCCACGCTCGGCCTTCACTGCCGAGTAGAGGCGATCAAGGTCAGCCTCATCCGACACCGAGCCCTTCACCGCGCGGGCATCGGGGCCGAGTTCGGCCAGAGCGGCATCAAGCGCTTCTTGCCGGCGGCCAAAGATGAAGACGAACGCGCCCTCCTCGATGAAGCGCTTCGCCGCTGCGCGGCCGATGCCGGTAGCGCCGCCGGTGATCACGGCGGTCTTTCCATTCAGTCTCGTCATGTTGTGCATCCTCTGTTGGAGTTGCACCGAAGCTAAGAAACTGGTTACCTAGCTACAAGTATGCACCATTTGGTAAGTATGGAAAAAAGATGTCAAAGCCTTCTAACAATTGCGAAATTTCCCCCAACTGCGGCATAGGCTACTCCCACGGACTGGCCGTTACGCTCCGCATCATCGCGGGCAAGTGGAAACCGCTGATCCTCTATTTCCTGCTCGACGGTTCAAAGCGCTACGGCGAGCTGAAGCGCGCGATCAAGGGCGTCAGCGACAAGGTGCTGATCCAGCAATTGAAGGAGCTGGAGGCGGATCGCGTACTGGTGAGGACCGACTACAAGGAGGTGCCGCCGCGCGTGGACTACGCGCTGACACCGCTCGGCCGCCTGGCTGGGGCGATCGTCCCGCTGTGCACCTGGGGGACCCAGAACATGGCGGAGATGGAAAACATCTTCGCCGAGCGACAGTTCGCCCCAAGTGCCTGCCGATGACCCACACGGTCGCCGTGCGCGGATAGAGTCAAGCGACGCCGCATTCAGCCGATATCGACTTTTATGGCGAAGTCCCAGGTGCCGGCGCCGTTTTTGGCCAGGCCGATCATCATCAGGCCGAGCGCCTCAAGCGTCTGGGCCATGCGAAGCTCACCAACGTCGAACGGACGCAGTCCGAGACTTTCCATGAAGGTCGAGACACGGGCTTTCGTTTCCGCGTCGTCGGCTGCGATGAACGCATCGAGGCGTCCACCCTTGGCAAGGACGTGGCCGAAGATGGTGTTGAACGCCTTCACAACTTGCGCGCTTGCGGGAAGGCCATTGGCGATCTCCTGCGCACCGGAACTGCCGTGGGGGGTGAAGAGGCCCGAGAGGTCGAGGGCGGCCGGATTCGTGATGTCGATGATCACCTTGCCGTCGAGTGCGTCCCCGTAGTCGGCCACCACCGCGGCCGCGCTGGAGTACGGCACGGCGAGGATGACGATATCGCCGGCCGGCACCGCGCGATACGTCCCTGTGGTCGCTCCGGACGCGAGCCTGTCGGCCAGCGCCGCCGCCTTGGTGGGGTCGCGACCCATCACCTCGACAGTGTGTCCCGCCTTAGCGACCCGGTCGGCGATCGCAGCAGCCATGCTTCCTGATCCAATGATGCTTATAGTGCTCATGTGCATTGTCCTCTTAAGTTGTGGGATTGCCGGTTCGTTGCGACCCGGCGCGCTGCCGTCAGTTCATCAGCCGGCGGGAAAGTAATGGCTGTTGTCCAGATCGGCGAGCAGGCGGGGCTGTGTGGGTTCCCAGCCGAGTGTCTGGCGTGTGATAAGGTTGGATGCCGGGAGGTCCAGCGTGACCAAATTCGCGAGGAATCCGAAGTATCCCGGCAACATCAGCACATCTGCGGGAATGCTCACGGCGCGCACGCCCAGACGGCGGCCAATGGCCTCGGCGATCTCGCGGAATGGGATGCCCTCGTCGGCAACAGCGTGCCAAGACTTGCCAGCGGGTCCCTTCTCCAGCGCCAAGCGGAAGAGGGAGGCCAGGTCGCGGGCATGCACGGCGGGCCACAGGTTCGAGCCATCTCCGGGATAGCCGATGACACCCTTCTCCTTCGCGAGCCCGATCAGCAGTGGGAGGAATCCGGCATTATCGGTCGTGCTGTGCATGATGGGAGGAATCCGCACGACCGAAGACCGCACGCCCCGCTCCGCGAGGCCTATTGCGGTCGTCTCCACGATGTTACGAACACGCAGAGTACCCTTGTACGCATCGCTGCCGGAAAGGGGCGGGTCTTCTTCGGTGGCGGGCCGCCCTAGGCCTTCCCAGCCGGGCGAGCCAATACTCCCCGACACGACCAGCGACTTTCCGGTCCCCTTCAGCGCCTCGCCGTAGGCGAGCATGATCGATACCTCCGCGGCGGCCACGGCGTCGAGCCCGCCGGAGGGAAGCAGGTCCTGCCTGTGCGCGACGTGGATGACGCCATCGGCCTCTGCCACCGCCGCCTTGAGGTCGTCGAGATCCTCGAGGCTGCCGCGACGCACCTTTGCGCCGAGCGCGGACACTTCTGCCGCGGACTCGTCCGACCGGGCCAGGGCGCTGACCTCGTGGCCGGCGGCAATGAGCTCGGAGATGATGTAAGGACCGGAATGGCCGGTCCCGCCAGTGACGAAAACGTGCATGTGACTTTTCCTTCTTGGTGATGTCATGGGGAGATGGCTGGATCGGGACGCTCAGCCGAGAATGTTGATGCCGATGGCAAAGTTTGGGTGCTTGACGGAATGGGTGAGGAGGCCCAGTACCAGCATGCAGGCGTGCTCAAGCGTCCAAGCCATGGTCAGCGGCCCGGCATCCATAGGGCGCAGTCCGAGGCTATCGATGAACGCCGAGACGCGCCCTCGCCTGCGCGTCGTCGCCGGCGAGGAATAATCCAATCGGCGGCCTTCGACTGAGCCGGCCACCAGGACATCGGAGTTTTGGGTGTTGAATGCCTTGACGACATGCGCATCGGCAGGGACGACCTTGGCGATCTCCCGGGCGCCGAAACTGTCCTCGGGGGTCAGGAACCCCCTGAAGTCGGATTTGATGGGATTGGTGATGTCGACAAGGATCTTACGCGACAATCCCTCGCCATATCCCTTCACGACGTCGAGCACAGCCGGGTAGGGAACCGCGACAATAACGAGGTCCCCAACCGGAGCGGCGCCGATCGGTCCTGTCGTCGCACCAGTCCCGATCTGTCCGGCCAGCACCTGCCCCTTCGCGGGGTCGCGTGCCACCACCTCGATGGTGTGTCCGGCCCTGGCGGCTAGGCCTCCGATGGCCGCGGCCATACCGCATGTTCCGATAATGCTGATCGCGGTCATCTCTATATTCCTTGAGGCCGGTTGATCGGTGGTTCTATTGCCATTCTTCCGAATCTCGCTTATCTCGTGGACCAGTGATCCATTTTAACTGAACCGGTGAACCACATATATGGGTCACTGATCCGTTTATCAAGGTAATTCATGCGAGCCGACGCGAAAAAAAATTACAGCCATATCCTCACGGTCGCGCGTGAGGCCGTGACCGAGCATGGAGCCGACGTGTCGATGCGGGATATCGCCCGTCGTGCCGACGTCGGGCTGGCCACGCTGCTTCGTCACTTTCCGACGCGGGAAGCTCTGTATGAAGCGCTATTGTGTGATAACCTGGATGCGCTGACGCAGAAGGCTGAAGCGCTCGAACGGGCGAATTCGCCTGACGAAGCAGTTGTGTCCTGGATTCGCGATTGGGTGGCGTTCGCGCAAAGTTACGACGGCGTCGTCAATCTTATGGCCTCAGCCCATAACAATCCGCAGTCGGCTCTTTATGCGTCATGCGCAGCGATACACTCGGCGAGTGCACGACTTCTGCTCCGTGCTCAGACCGAAGGCACGGCGCGACCTGACATGAATGGGGACGACCTGTTCGCTCTGATGACGGCTCTCGGCTGGGCGGTCGACCAACCCTCATTCGTGCCACGGTCGGATCATCTCGTTCGTCTGATTACGAGTACCATTCTGACAAATCGGTCGGGGGCGTGACGCGCCTTGCCGATGCCCAGCGCCTTCGGGTGTGAGTGGTCAAGAAGGCGCGTTTTTCCGGTCACTCAAGCAGATTTTCGGTGAGGTTCGGCGAACCGTCAGGGTGTCGCGCCATCTCGGTCTACCCAGGCCGCCATCCGATGTGTCGGACTCGTTCCTGTCAATCGGCGGAACATGGCGATGAAGGCGGAGGGGCTATCGGCAACCCGATCACGATCGTCATTCCGCCCGATCGCCTCGACGAGGAATTAGCCATTCTCGCCCGCATCCAGGCCGGCGAGCGCGTCGATCACTTCGAGACGATACGACGACG
>Ga0065165_1003192_pt1 | contig 11988 bp, 9 predicted proteins | sample AraplaMF_Cvi_mMF_FD_63813 | JGI IMG/M metagenome (GOLD analysis project Ga0065165, IMG submission 63813) | Arabidopsis root microbial communities from the University of North Carolina, USA - plate scrape MF_Cvi_mMF (version 2) (version 3) | ecosystem: Host-associated > Plants > Roots > Endosphere... | reverse complement strand
TTTCCTTGCCCGCAACGGCTTTGCCGGAAGCCCCGCGCAGGAGGCGGTGCTGGATGCGGCGGCGGGGTTGGCGCCGGGCGGGTTCGACGCGCTCGAGCTCTACAGCTGCTTCCCCTGCGTCCCCAAGATGGCACGGCGCAGCCTGGGACTGGGCTCGGACGTCGAGCCCAGTGTGACCGGCGGGCTCACCTTCTTCGGCGGGCCGCTCAGCGTCTATATGCTGCATGCCGCCTGCGCGATGGTGCGGCGGCTGCGCGGGGGCGGGACGGGTTTGCTCTACGGGCAGGGGGAGTTCGTGACCAAGCATCATGCGCTGGTGCTGTCGCGTGAAGCGCCCAATGCGCCGCTCGCACCGGGCTATTCGGTGCAGCCCGATGCCGATGCGCGGCGCGGGCCGGTGCCCCCGCTGGTCGAGCCCGCGCCCGGGCCGGTGGTGCTGGAGACCGCGACGATCCTCTACCAGCGCGACGGCAGCGTCGAGCGCGGCGTGGCGGTGCTGCGTACCCCCGAGGGCGCGCGCACGCTGGCGCTGATCCCCGCCGGGGACGTGACCACGCTCGCCCGCATCACCGACGAAACGCGTTTCCCGGTCGGGTTGGCCGGGCGCATCGCCGCCCAAGGCGACCTCATGGTCTGGAGCCCGCAATGACCGTACCGACGCTCTACCACTGCGCAGACGCGCGCTCGTTCCGCGTTTTGTGGATGCTCGAGGAGCTTGGGCTCGATTATGCGCTCGAGTTGCTGCCTTTCCCGCCGCGCGACCGGGCGCCCGAATATCTCGAACGGAACCCGCTCGGCACCATTCCGCTCTATGTGGACGGCCAGGTTCACATGACCGAGTCCGCGGCGATCTGCCATTATCTCGCGACCACGCGCGGCGACGGCAGTCTCGCGGTAGCGCCGAGCGAGCCTGGCTATGCGCGCTATCTCGACGCGCTGTCGTTCGGCGAGGCGACGCTGACTTTCCCGCAGACTTTGGTGCTCCGCTATGCGCTGTTCGAGCCCGCCGAGCGGCGGGTGCCGCAGGTCGCGGACGATTATCGGCAATGGTATCTCGCGCGGCTGCGCGGGCTGGAGGCGATGCTCGGGGACGGGGACTATGTGGCGGGCGGGCGCTTCACCGCGGCGGACGTCTCGGTCGGCTATGCGCTGATGCTGGCCGAGTTTGCGCGCATCGGCGATGGCGGTTCTGCGCCGGTTGCGGCCTATCGCGAGCGGCTGCAGGCGCGGCCGGCCTTTGCCCGCGCCAAGGCGGCGCAGCGGCGGGAGGTGGCGGCATGAAGATGCTCGAAGGCATCCGCATCGTCGACATGACGACGATCGTGTTCGGTCCCTATGCCACGGCGATGCTCGCCGACATGGGTGCGGAGGTGATCAAGGTCGAGGCGCCGGGCGGCGACCAGACGCGCCAGTTCGGCCGCTCGCGCGTGGCGGCGCGGCAGATGGGGCCGGTCCATTGCACGCTCAACCGCGGCAAGCGCGCGATCACGCTCGACCTGAAGGTCGCGGAGGATGCCGAAGTGATGCGCCGCCTGCTCGCGAGTGCAACCATATTCATCCACAATGTCCGCTCGGAAGCGATCGAGCGTCTCGGCTTCGGATATGAGTCGGTCCGTGCCCTTGGCGGGAACATCGTGTACATTCATTGCGCGGGTTTCCGCTCGGACGGCCCCTATGCCGGGCTCCAGGCCTATGACGACGTGATCCAGGCCGCGACCGGCACGGCCACGCTCCTGCCCCGCGCCGACGGCGACCCGCGTCCCCGCTATCTGCCCTCGCTGATCGCCGACAAGGTGGCCGGCCTCTACGGCGCGCAGGCGATGCTCGGCGCGCTCGTCCACCGCCTCCGCACCGGCGAGGGACAGTTCGTCGAGGTCCCGCTGTTCGAGAGTTTCGCCCATTTCATGCTGCAAGAGCACCTCTTCGGCGCCGCCTTCGAACCCCGCCTCGAACCCGCCGGCTACCCCCGCCAAATCGACCCCAATCGCCAGCCTTTCCCCACCGCGGACGGCTATGTGAGCATCGTGCCCTACACCCCGGCAACGATCGCCAAATTGTTCGAATTGCTGGGCGCGGAGGAGGTCTTCGCCGACCCGCGCTTCGCCACGCCGATCGACCGTCTCCGCAACATCAGCGCGCTCTACGCCGAGATCGCGCGCTTCACCCCGGCGAAAACCAGCGCCGAATGGGTGCGGATCCTCAACGACGCCGGGGTGCCATGCATGCCGGTCCGCGATCTCGATGACATCCGCGACGACCCGCATCTCGCCGCCACCGGGTTCTTCCGAGAGCGGACGCATCCGGAGGAGGGCGACTATGTCGAGATGCCGCTGCCGATCCGCTTTGCGGCGCGCGAGGTGCCGGAGGGGATGACGCCTCCCGGCATCGACCGGGACGGGGCGGCGATACGGCAGGAACTGGGCTAAGCCGCTTCGCACGCGGCCCTTTTCCCGAGAATCATGTCGCTCGCCTTCTCGGCAATCGCGATCGTCGGGGCATTGGTGTTGCCCGAGACGATGCGCGGCATGATGCTCGCGTCGACCACGCGCAGCCCCTCCACGCCATGCACGCGCAGCTCCGGATCGACTACCGCGCGCGGGCCATGGCCCATCATGCAGGTGCCGACGGGGTGGTAGAGCGTGGTTCCGACATGCCGGGCATGGGCGAGCAATTCGGCATCGCTCGCCACCTCCATGCCGGGCGCCAGCTCATGATCGATGAAGCGCGCCAGTGCCGGCTCTGCGGCGATGCGTCGCGCCCAGCGCAGGCCGGCGACGATCACTTCCTGGTCCAGCGGGTCGCCGAGGTAATTCGGGACGATACGGGGTGGGGCAAGCGGGTCGGCCGAACGGATATGTACGTGTCCGCGCGATTCCGGGCGGAGCTGGCAGGCGGCGATGCTGAGCCCCGGCAATTTCTCGAGCTGCATCTTCTGCAGTCGCACCAGCGCATCGCCGTCGACCGTGGCTGGCAGAATGTGGAACTGGATGTCTGGGGCCGCCAGATCGGGCCGCGAGCGGCAGAAGGCGGCGATATGCGCGGCGGAGAGCGCCAGCAGTCCCTTGCGTGCGACCGCATAGCGCGCGACCTCGCCGAGCAACCGCCACCCGCGGCTCAACTCGTTGACCGAGACGGTGCCGGGTTTGAGCCGATAATTGGCCGAGACGAGCAGATGATCCTGCAGATTTTCGCCCACCCCCGGCATATCGCGCAGCACTGCGATGCCATGCTCGCGCAACAGCCCGGCGGGACCGATGCCCGAGAGCTCGAGCAGTTGCGGCGAGTTGATCACCCCGCCGGCAAGAATCACCTCGCGGTTGGCGCGGGCGATGTGGCGGATGCCGTCGCGCAGGAACTCGACACCCGTCGCACGACCTTCCTCGACCGCCACACGCGTCGCCTGTGCAAGCGTCACCACGCGCAGGTTCGGCCGCTTCATCGCCGGATGGAGATAGGCCACCGCCGCCGAGCAGCGCCGCCCGTTGCGGACCGTCAGCTGATACCAGGCGACGCCTTCCTGCTCGGGCCCGTTGATGTCGCGGTGGGGCAGACCAAGCGACTCGCATGCCTCGACCACCGCATTCGAGACGGGATGCCCCGCGGCCGGATCGGTGACGCTGAGCGGGCCACCAGCGCCGTGCGTCTCGCAGGGGCCGTGCTGCTGGTCCTCGGAGCGGCGGAAATAGGGGGCGATGTCGTCCCACGCCCAGCCTTCGCAGCCCATCTGCCGCCAGCCGTCATAGTCGGCGCGCTGGCCGCGGACATAAAGCAGGCCGTTGATCGAGGAGGAGCCGCCCAGCACCTTGCCGCGCGGCCAGATATGGCGCCGCCCGCCGGTGCCGGCATCGGGCTCGGTGCGGTAGAGCCAGTTGACCTTCGGATCCTTGAGCGTGTGGGCGTAGCCGACCGGCACATGGATCATCAGGTTGGAGAGGAATTGGCCGGGCGCTCGCGTGGGGCGGTCGTCGCCGCCCGCCTCGAGCAGCAGCACGCGCGTGTGGCCGTCGGCGCTCAGCCGATTGGCAAGCACACAGCCGGCCGAACCCGCCCCGACGATCACGAAATCGGCCTCGAATGCCTCCCCCTGCATCTTCGCTCCTATCGGCGGTGGTAGAGATAATTGGCGGGCAGCCCCATGCGCAGGCTCGCCTCGACCGGTGGCGTGCCCGGGATCGCCAGACGTTCGAACAGCGCGCCGAGACCCTTCACTGCGCGCCGCTGCCAGCCGCGCAGCCGCCATTCGGGCCCGTCGAGTTCGAGCGTGGTGCGCGTCCAGTCGGGCAACAGGTCGATCGCGGCGCGTACCATCATCCGCTGGAAGGGGCGGAGCGGCAGCGGCACGCCGGGGGTCTTCACCATGATGCCGAGGAATTCGCGGATGATCGGGTGCGGCTCGATCCTGGGTCGCATCGCCGCGAACTGTGCCTCCTGCTCGGCGACCGAGCGCGGTGCGCCCTTCGCCAGGAACAGCTCCGCCGATGGCACCGCTTCGCGATAGGATTGATCCTTCTCCGCGGGGCTCAGTTGTCGACAATACGCCGAATAGGCCTCCATGAAGCCGAAGCCGACGGTGCATTGTACCCAGTCGAGCAGCTCGGGATCGTTGGCGTGATAGGGCTGCCCCTTAGGCGTGCGCCCCTCCACTTTGGCATGCATGCGCGTGACGGCGGTGATTACCTTCTCAGCGACCGGCGCGGGCGCATAGACGCTGACATGGGTGACATAGCCCGTGCGCTGGAGCCGCGTGAGCGGGTCTTTCGGGAAGATCGAATGCTCCCACACGCCCGAGCGCACCCGTGGCTCGCCCAGCTCGAGCAGCACCGCCGCGATCCCGCCGACGAACAATGCCACCGGGTTCTTGAACACCGCCCAGGCGATCGAATCCGGCGGATAGAGCGCGGGCGCTCCCGCCGGATTGCGATAGTCGATGCGCGGCAAGGGAGGCTTGCCGCGCCCGGCTGCGGGAGGAACATGGCCCGCGGGGAGGGGCAGGGCTTGCTCGGACATCGATATACTCCGCTACGCGTCGTCGCAGACCCAACGCCCCGCCGGCCCTAGAAGCCCACCGTGAACGATGCGCCGAAGGTGCGCGGCTTGCCCGCAAAGCGGACATTGAGGTTCTGATTGTCCACCACCGAGGTCCAGTAATAGGTGTCGGTGAGGTTGCGCGCCCAGAGCATCAGCGCCCAGCGGCCGTCGTTGCGTGCGATGCCGATGCTGCCATTGACCAGGGCATAATCGGGCAGGCGGAAGAGCGGGTCCTCGCCGAAATCGCTGTGGCTCTCGGTCTGGTAGGTGACGTTGCCGGTCGCCTGGAAATTGAGGCTGCCGGACACCGGCACGTTGAGGCTGGCGGTGGCGCTGGTCGCGAATTCGGGCGCGAAGGAGAATTGGGCGCCGTCATAATTGGTCGGGATGCCCGCGGCATTGGCGCCGGTGTAATCCTCGATCTTCGTCTGCAGATAGGTCGCGTTCCACTGGAAGGTGAAGAACGGGGCGGGGCGCAATGTCAGCTCGCCGTCGATGCCCCAGGCGTGCGACTTCGGGATGTTCACCAGCCGCTGCAGCGCGCCGAAGGTCGGGTCGGCGACGTAGGAGCTGAACTGCTTGTCGGTATAGTCGTAATAGAAGCCGCTGACGTTGAGCTGTGCCAACCGGCCCGCGATCGCGGTCTTGATGCCCGCCTCATAGGCGGTGAGCTTCTCCTGCCGCGCCGGGGTGAACTGCACCGCGCGGTTGGCGGGAACGATGGGGATCACGCCCGACTTCACGCCGCGCGCAATCGAGGCGTAGAGCAAAGTGCCTTGGCGCGGTTCGTAATTGAGCGCGAAGCGGCCCGAGAAATTGCTCTCGTCGAGGACCGAATGCACCAGCAGGTCGGTGTTGGTCACCGGATCATAGGTGCTGCAGCCGTCCTTCTGGACCATCGGCGCGAACACGCCATAGGTCTGGTAGATGATCGCGCGGCCCGCGGTGTTGGCGATCGGCAGGTAATTGCCGTTGTAATCGCGCGAGCAGCCGTCGAGCTCGTTATGGTCCATGCCCACACGCACGCCGGCATTGACCTTGAAGCCGCCCCCCAGCTCGAATTCGGCATTGCCGAAGCCGCTCCAGGTCTCGTTGTAACCGCTTGCCCGGCCGGCGCCCTCGCGGAAACCGACGGCGATCTGCGCCGGCGTATAGCCCGCGCTGTTGAAGATCGGGCCGAGCACCGGATCGAGCGCGATGCCGAGCGCGGCGAGGCGGAGATACACGACCGACGAATTCTCGCCGATCAGGAAGCGGCTGTCTTCCTTCAGGTCGTCATGCGCGAAATAGCCGCCCAGCGTCCACCGGAAGCCCGGTCCATTGCCCTCGAAGCGCAGCTCCTGCGAGAAGGATTTGATGCGCGCGTCATATTCGGTCGAGACGATCTCGTACGGCGCGCCGCTGAAATCGACCACGTCCTTGCGGGTGAAGTCGTTATAGCCGGTGAGCGAGATCACCGAGAGCTGGTCGTTGGGGGACCAGGTTAGCCGTGCCTGGGCGGAGAAGAAGTCGGAATGCGCCTTGGGTGTGCCCATGCCGGGGGCGACGCCGACGGTCGCGGCACGCGCGGACGCGGTCTCCCAGCCGGCATCGCTGGCGCGGGTCGGCTGGTGGTTCTGAAGATAGGCGAGCAAGCCCGCCGAGTTGAAGTCGCCCGGGCCGACCGCGGGCGAGGCCTGCGAGAGGCGGTTGGTGAGGTTGAGGCTGATCGCCTGACCGGCCTGCGTATCCGAGCGGTCGCGCCAGCCCGAGACGGTGATCAGCGCCTCGAACGTGGTCGAGGGCTGGAAATGGAGCGAGGCGCGTGCGCCCCAGCGCTTGACCCTGCCGAGCTTCTCGCCGCGGCTCTGGTCGATCTGCCAGCCCTCATCGCTATTCTCGTCGCGCACGGCGACGCGCAGCGCTGCGGTCTCGCCGAGCGGCACGTTGCCATAGGCCTCGAAATTATAGGTCTTGTAGTTGCCGATCTCGACCGTGCCGCCGGCGGCGAGCTTCTGCTGCGGCTTGGCGGTGATGAAGTCGATCAGGCCGGCGGTGGTGTTGCGCCCGTAGAGCGTGCCCTGCGGCCCCTTCAGTACCTCGACGCGCTCGAGATCGTAGATCGGGCCGTTCGCCATCGAGGGATAGGGATAGGCCAGCTCGTCCTGGTAGATGCCGACCGTGGAGGTGGCGGTGATGTTGGTGGTGTTGAAGCCGATGCCGCGCAGCGTGAAGATCGGTACGCCCGAATAGGCTGGTGCCACCTGCAGCGCGGGGACTGCGCTGGCGAGCGCCTTGACGTCGGTGATCTGCAGATCGCGCAGCGTGTCGTTCGACAGCGCCTGCACGGCGAGCGGCACGCGATTGATCGATTCGGAGCGGCGCTGTGCGGTGACGACGATCTCGCCGTCCACGGGCGCGGTGGCCTGTTGTCCGGCAGGCTGCGCGGTCGGGGCGGTGTCCTGCGCCGCCGCGGGCGCCGCGAGCAGCAGGCCCAGTGCCGAGCTTCCGAACAACAGCTTTGCCTTGATCGCCATGCTTCTTCCCCTCCACTGTCGGGATCGCCTGTCGTTACGGAAAGGTCGATTCCTGCTTCTTGTTTGTTTGATTAATTACTCGTACGAAGGAGATCGTGCAGCTATCGCAAGTGATAGGGGGAGAGGATGACCAGCATTGCCGCGGATCTACCCTATGCGCTCGCCGCGCAGATCATCGCGCATGGCCGGCGCATGGAATTACCGCTGATCGCGGCCTGCGCCGATATCAGCAGCGCGCGGCCGGTGCAGCTTTCCGACGGTACGCCGGTGAGCGCGCTGTTCGAATTCACCGACGATGCAGGCGCCTATTGGGCGCAGGGTGATTTCGCTTTGCGCAACGCGATCGTCTCGGTCGCGCGGCACCTCGCCGAGCCTTTTTACTATGATCAGGGGCGGATTGGCTCGTGGCGGCCATTGCGGTTAGCCCCGCAGATCGAGCGCGAGGCCGCGCGGCGTAGCTACCGCGTCGAGAGCGCGATCATCGCACCGGTACATCTGCCGGCGGGCGTGATCGGCGCGGTGGTGTGGGCGACGAGCGAGCCGGGGCTCGACACTGCGGCGGTGTTCGAGCGCGAGGCAGCATTGCTGCATCCGCTGGCGCTGCGCTTCCTCGCTTTGTGCAACGCCGGGGCCGACGCGACGACCGACATCGCGCTTCACCAGCTCACGCGGCGTGAGGTGCAGTGCCTCAAGCTCGCCGCGGCGGGGAAGACCGATGGCGAGATCGGTACGATCCTCGGTCTCTCGGTGCCGACGATCCGTTTCCACATGCGTCGCGCCGGCGCACGGCTGGGCGAGAATGGCCGGCTGCGCACGGTGCAGCGCGCGGTCGCGCTCGGCTTCGCGCGGCCGAATTGAACTGGTTTGGCGCGGGCCGGGGTCCGCGCGGGTAAGGACAAGGAATGGCAAGCAAGGTGAAACCATCGGCCGAACGGGCCGAATCGAGCTCGGCGGATCAGCTGCTCAACGCGACCAGCGCGCTGATGATCGAGCGCAATTCGGTCGACGTGACCTTCGCCGACATCGCTGAGAAATCGGGGCTCAACGCTGCGCTGATCCGCTATCACTTCGGCAGCAAGCTCGGCATGTTCATGGCGCTGCTCGAGCGCGACGCGGGCGGGACTTTCCACGAGCTGGAGAAACTGATCGCCTCCGACATGGATGCCGCGACCAAGCTGCGCCATCACGTCCACGGCGTGATCAAGGTCTATTTCCGCTACCCCTATATGAACCGGCTCGTCGCGGCGCTCGCCGTGGAGACCGATTCGGAGACGGCGCGCTTCATCTCGGAGCGGTTCAGCCGCCCGCTCGCCGCCGCGCAGAAGGCGATCCTCGAGCAGGGCGAGGCGGAGGGCGTGTTCCGCAAGATCGACCCGATGCTCTTCTATTTCTCGCTGATCGGCGCGTGCGACCATCTGTTCAACGCGCGCCATTCGCTCAAATATGCCTTCGGTATCGAGGATATCGATGACGAGCTGCGCAAGGCCTATGCCACGCACATGACCGATCTGCTGATGCGCAGCGTGCTGGTGCATCCCGAAAGCGGGTGACTTGCGAATCTTAATCAAGCGATTAAACAAGTGGATATGACGAAGAGGCGGAACCGCCCGCGTCGGGACTAGCTTGGGAGAGGGCGCGGTCGATGAGTGGAGTGACGCTTGCATCGGAGGCGTCGGCCTCCTGGATCGACTATGACGCGATGCCGCGGCTCGGCGACATCCCGCGCTACCATGCCCGCCATCGCCCCGATCAGCCCGCCACCCGCTTCGAGGGCCGCGATACCAGCTGGGCGCAGCTCGACGCGCTGAGCGACCGCGTCGCGCAGGCGCTGCGTGCCTCGGGCTGCGCGCCGGGCGACCGCATCGCCTATCTCGGCAAGGGCAGCGACGAATTCTTCGAACTGCTGTTCGGGGCGGCACGCGCCGGCGTGGTGATGGTGCCGATCCAATGGCGGCTGGCGACCGCGGAGATCTGCGCAGTGCTGCGCAACGCCGAGGTGCGGATACTGTTCGTCGGGCCGGACCAGCTTGCCCGCGCCGCCGAATGCGCGACCGATACCGTCCGCCAGACGATCGCGATGGAGGAGGGCGCGCAGGGCCAGCTCCGCTTCGCCGACTGGCGCGACGCGGCATCGGGCGAGCCGATCGCGGACGAGGTCGACCCCGGCGATGTCGTGCTCCAGCTCTACACCTCGGGCACCACGGGCGAGCCCAAGGGCGTGATGCTCAGCCACCGCAACCTTTTGCGCGGGCGCAGCGAGGCGATGACGGTGCCGATGCCGTGGAACGAATGGCTCGAGGGCGACGTGAACCTCGTCGCGCTGCCGCTCGGTCATATCGGCGGGGTGGGCTGGGCGATCGTCGGCTATTTCAATGGCGCCACCTCGATCGTGCATCGCGAATTCGTGCCGGCACAGGTGCTCGCGACCATCGTCGAGGCCGGGGTGACCAAGATGTTCCTCGTGCCGACCGCGCTGCAGATGCTGCTGATGCTCCCCGGCGTGCGCGAGGCCGATTTCAGCCGGCTGCGCTACATGCTCTACGGCGCTTCGCCGATCGCGCTCGACCTGCTGCGCGAGGCGACCGAGGTGTTCGGCTGCGGCTTCGCCCAGCAATATGGCATGACCGAGACCTGCGGGACGATCGTCTATCTGCCCCCCGAGGACCATGATCCCGCCGGCAACGAACGGATGCGCGGGGCGGGCATCCCGATGCCGGGGGTAGAGATCCGCGTGGTGCACCCGACCGAACGCACAATGCTGGGCCCGCGCGAAGTGGGCGAGGTCGAGACGCGCTCGGTCGCCAACATGGTCGGCTACTGGAAGTTGCCCGATACCACCGCGGAGACGGTCGACGGCGATGGCTGGCTGCGCACCGGCGATGCCGGCTATCTCGACCAGGACGGCTATCTCTACATCTGCGACCGGTTCAAGGACATGATCTGCACCGGCGCCGAGAACGTCTATCCGGCCGAGGTGGAGAGCGCGATCTATGGCCATCCGGCGGTGCAGGAGGTTGCGGTGATCGGCGTGCCGCATCCCAAATGGGGTGAGGAGGTCAAGGCAGTGGTGGTGCTCCGGCCCGGCGCCGAGCCCGATGCCGCATCGATCATCGACCATGCCCGCGCACGAATCGCCGGGTTCAAGGTTCCCAAATCGGTCGATTTCGTCGACCTTATGCCGCGCACGCCTTCGGGCAAGATCATGCGCCGCGCCTTACGCGATCCTTATTGGGCCGGCCGCGACCGGGGAGTGAACTGAGATGCCCGAACTTTCCCGTGCCGGCCAGGACGAGAGCCAGAACCTGTTCCGCGAGAGCGTCCGCCGCTTCCTTGCCGCCGAGGCGGCGCCGCATCTCGATCGGTGGGAAGAAGAAGGCATCGTCGACCGCGATTTCTACTCGAAGGCGGGGGCCGCGGGGCTGCTCTGTCCGACCGTACCCGAGGAATATGGCGGGCCGGGGCTCGATTTCGGCTGGAACGCGATCGTCACCGAGGAACACGCCTATGCGCGCGTTCCGTCCAGCATCACGCTCCAGTCCGACGTGCTGGCGGACTATTTCGTGGCCTATGGGTCGGAGGAGCAGAAGCGCGCCTGGCTTCCCGGCATGGTCTCGGGCGAGGTGATGGCGGCGATCGCGATGACCGAGCCGGGTGCGGGATCGGACCTGCAGGCAATCCGCACCACGGCGCGGCTCGACGGCAACCATTATGTCATCAACGGCGCCAAGACCTATATCTCGAACGGACAGAATGCCGACGTCGTGATCGTGGTGGCCAAGACCAATGTCGAATTGGGCGCCAAGGGCACCAGCCTGTTCCTTGTCGAGGCCGACCGGCCGGGCTTCGCGCGAGGGCGCAACCTCGACAAGATCGGGCTGCACGGTGCCGATACGAGCGAATTGTTCTTCGAGGATGTCCGCGTGCCCGCGACCAACATGCTCGGCGAGGAAGGGCGTGGCTTCGCCTATCTGATGCGCAATTTGCCGCAGGAGCGGCTGACCATCGCGATCGGCGCGCAGGCGGGCGCGCAGCGGGCCTTCGACGAGGCTTTGGGCTTCGTGAAGGATCGGAAAGCCTTCGGGAAGACGGTGTTCGATTTCCAGAACACCCGCTTCACGCTCGCCGATATGGCGGCGAAGCTACAGGTCGGCTGGGCACATGCCGACTGGGCGCTGGCTCGCCATCTCCGCCACGAGCTCACACCTGAGGAGGCTGCCGCGGCCAAGCTCTGGCACACCGACACCCAGTGGCAAATCATCGATGCCGCGCTCCAGCTCCACGGCGGCGCGGGTTACATGAACGAATATCCGATCGCGCGGATCTGGCGCGACGCGCGGGTTTCCCGGATATTCGGCGGGACCAACGAGATCATGAAGGAAGTGATCGGGCGCGGGCTCTAGGAGGCCTTTCCCCTTATCGTCACCCCGGCCTTGTGCCGGGGTCC